>Ga0318561_10000679_pt1 | contig 11028 bp, 10 predicted proteins | sample GRESIP065b5f23_FD_202526 | JGI IMG/M metagenome (GOLD analysis project Ga0318561, IMG submission 202526) | Tropical soil microbial communities from Luquillo Experimental Forest, Puerto Rico - GRE.SIPMG.065b5f23 | ecosystem: Environmental > Terrestrial > Soil > Tropical forest > Bulk soil... | reverse complement strand
CCACGCACACGACACGCCGCGGTCCGTGACCATGGTGCAAGTTTCGGCGCAAGCCCGGCTCAGCTGGTCACGACGGCAAAGTTGTCGCTGGTTTTCCACGCCGCTTCGAACGTCGCGATGGGAACCTGCTCGTCGCGGCCGGCCCTGCTGCCACTGTCGTTGAGGTGCACCAAACCGGCTTTGGTGTCGATGCCGGTGACGACCACGAAGTGATTTTCCGTGCTGCGGTCGCCGGGTTTGTTCCAGATGGTCCTGTCGTTGAGTCCGACGATCACCTTGTGCCCTTGGTCCAGATCCTGCTCGAGCGCGTCGGTGTTGGTGTGGACCGCGGCGGCCTGGACGCCGTAGTGCGCCAGCAGCACGGGCAGGTCTGAGTTCTTGGTCCTGTCGGCGGCGCGGTAGATCGGTCCGGGGTGGCTCACGCTCGGGATGTTTCCGGCCGCGGCGGTGATTTCTGCCTCGCTGGGTTCGTGGCCGGTGATCTGGCCGATCACGTCGGCCACCGCCATCTCTCCGCAGTCGTAATCCTGTTGCTGGTAGCGCCAGTAGGGCGCGGCGGCGGCCGGGTCGCCGTGCATCCCCTCGCGGCCGGCGTTGGCTACAGCGGCGAACCCAACCATCGAGCCGGCGCCCGCACTCAACACGACCGCGAGCCCGACGATGCGCCCCGCCGCGGCGACTTTGCTGCGTGCGTTGTTGCTCATGGGACAAGGCTCGGCGACGACCCTATAAGGATCCTTGAAGAAAGCTTGGTACGCAGGTAAACGCCTCAGCGAGCGCCAAGGCGCTCGCGGCGCAACCGGTCCACCTCGGGCAACTCCAACGGTGACAGCTCACCCGCCACCTTGCTGAGCAGCAGGTCGGCCAGCTCCGGGTTCCGCGCCAGGCATGGCCCGTGCATGTACGTCGCGACCACGCTGCCCTGCACGGCGCCGTCAAAGCCGTCGCCGGCCCGGTTGCCCGCGCCCTTGACCACCGTGCCCAACGGCGACGCGGCGGGGCCCAGGACGGTGCCGCCGCGGTGATTCTCGAAACCGTTGAGCGGCTGGGTCAAAGCGGCCGGTAGCGGCTTGCTGACCAGCTCGCCGATGGTGCGCGCGTCTTGCGGTGACGTGGTCGCGTCGAGCATGCGCACGCCGTCGACCCGTTCCCCCGACGAGGTCTCATACCAATGCCCCAGCACCTGGACGGCCGCACAGATCGCCAGCACCGGCGCGCCCCGGTCCGCCGCGCGCTGCAGACCCGGGTAACGAAGTAGGTGCCTGGTGGCCAGCCGCTGCGCGTAGTCCTCCGCCCCGCCCAGGGTGTACAGGTCCAGCGACTCCGGCACCGGATCGGCCAGCGTGATCTCGACGACCTCGGCGGCGATCCCACGCAACCGCAGCCGTTGCCGCAGCACCAAGGCATTGCCGCCGTCGCCGTAGGTGCCCATCACGTCGGGCAGCACCAGCCCGATCCGCACTGTCGAATCAGCCATGGCGCGCCAACGCCCGTTGCAGCTGAAGGAACGCGGTGTAGTTGGCGACGACCTCCACCCGCCCCGGTGGGCAGGACGCGATGGCGGCCAGGGTGTCGTGCACCAGGGTGTGCTCGACGCCCGCGTAACCGAGTCGTACCGCCAGGTCGGTGCCGCGTTCGCCGGCGGCCACCACCGGGGTCTCCTCGAAGTGCTCGAAACGCACGTCCCACAGCCACGACAGGTCCTCGCCGTCGGGCACCTGCCCGTTGACCGAGATGACGACCCCGGCCGCGTGCTTGTCGACCATGGACAGCGCCTCCTGCCAGCCGGCCGGGTTCTTGGCCAGCAGGATCCGCGCTTCGTGCTCGCCGATCCGGACGCTCCGGTAGCGTCCCGCGACTTCGTCGACCTGGCAGACGGCCTCGACGGCCAAGACGGGGTCGGCGCCCAGCGCGACGGCGGCCGCGACGGCCTGGGCGGCGTTGCCCCGGTTGACCGCGCCGGGCAGCGCCAACCGCATCGGCAGGGCCAGCCCGTCGGGCCCATACAGGGTGCCGCCATCTTCCGGGTCGAACCACCACTGCGGGCTGGGCCGCTTGAAGTCGGCGCCGGTGGAGTACCAGTGCCCCTTGTCGCGGACGATGACCTCGCCACTGCGCGGACAGCTGACCGAGTCGTTCGCCCACGCGCCGCCCGCGGCCACCCACACCACATGGGGTCTGTCGTAGGCCGCGGACGTCATCAGCACGTCGTCGCAGTTGGCGACCACGACCGCGTTCGGATGCCCGGCCAGGCCCGCCCGCAGCGTGCGTTCGATCACGTTGATCTCGCCGACCCGGTCCAGCTGGTCGCGCGACAGGTTGAGTAAAACGATCACGGCAGCCTCTACCGCATCCAAAACGTGCGGCACGTGCATCTCGTCGACTTCCAGGGCCGCCAGCCCCGCCCGTCGATCGGCGGCCAGCGCGGCCACCAGGCCGGCGTCCATGTTCGCGCCCTCGGCGTTGGTGGCGACCGCTCCCAACGTGCTCAGCGCCGCCGCCGTCATCCGCGTGGTCGTCGACTTGCCGTTGGTACCGGTGACGATGACGGTGCGCCGTCCGGCTCCGAGCTGACCCAACACCGAGCGGTCCAGGGTCATTGCGACCAGGCCACCGATCATGGCCCCGGCCCCGCGGCCGGTGACCCGCGACGCCCACCGCGCGCTCGCTCCCGCGGCGAGGGCCAGACGTGCACGGGTGGTAACCACCCGCGCAGTTTAAGGGCGATCGCAAGCTCGGCGCTCTTCGCCGGGCGCAGCGGGTCGTCCTCATCCAGTTAAGGGCCGACACGATGCGCAGACGACACAGTGATGTCGGTTCGACGTGCCATCCTCATGCCATGAACCCGATTTCATGGGGTCGGCCGGCCACCGAGCCGGACGCGGGTTGGGCCGTCATCGACGTCGAAACCTCGGGCTTTCGGCCGGGTCAGGCGCGCATCATCAGCGTTGCCGCACTCGGCCTCGACGCCGACGGGCAGGTCGAGCAGTCCCTGGTCAGCCTGCTGAACCCCGGGGTAGACCCGGGTCCCACCCACGTGCACGGCCTGACCGCCGCGATGCTCGAGGACCAGCCGCAGTTCGCCGACATCGTCGGTGACCTCGCCGAGGTGGTGCGCGGCCGGACGCTGGTGGCACACAACGTCGCGTTCGACTACGCATTCCTTGCCGCGGAGGCCGAGCTCGCCGACGCCGAGCTCCCCGTCGACACGGTCATGTGCACGGTCGAGCTGGCGCGGCGGCTTGACCTGGGTGTCGACAACCTGCGGCTGGAGACCCTCGCGGCGCACTGGGGCGTGATCCAGGAACGGCCGCACGACGCCTTCGACGACGCGTTGGTGTTGACCGGCGTGCTGGCGTCGGCGCTGGAGCGGGCGCGCGAACGCGACGTCTGGCTGCCCGTGCACCCGGTGACCCGGCGCCGGTGGCCGAACGGGCGGGTGACCCATGACGAGCTGAGACCGTTGAAGGTGCTGGCTTCGAGGATGGCCTGCCCCTATCTCAACCCGGGGCCGTTTGTCCGGGGCAGGCCGCTGGTCCAGGGCATGCGGGTGGCGCTGGCGGCCGAGGTGGCACGCACCCACGAGGAACTCGTCGAGCGGATCCTGCACGCCGGGCTGGCCTACAGCGATACCGTCGACCGCCAGACCTCGCTGGTGATCTGCAACGACCTCGCCGCCGAGCAGGGCAAGGGGTATTTGGCCCGGCAGCTGGGGGTGCCGGTGGTGCCAGACGCGCAGTTCATGGACTGCGTTGGTGCCGTCGTCGGCGGGACCAGCATGGAGGAATTCACCGACGTCACCGCGGTCCACCGGCAGCTCGCGCTGTTCTGAGCGCCCTCTTGCGATCACTACACATGTAGTGGTACCTTCGCCGCATGAGTATCACTACAGATGTAGTACATAGAACGTCTTGGTGGGCTGCATATCGCCGGCACGGCTACTTCTTCCGAGAAGCGGCGATGTTGACCATTTCGATCGGCGTCATCCTGCACCTGGACCGGGTCATCCTCGGGGACGCGCTGGCCCTCCGACACGTGGTGACGTTGACGACGGACCGGATCCTGCTCGTCCCCATGACATATGCGGGCATCACCGGCATCCTGGTGTGGCGCCGCGTGCGGTTCGCCAATAGGCGGGATCGGGCGTTGTTCACCGGATCGGTGGTCTACATCGCCGGCAGCGTGCCGCTACACATCTACCTCGACTATGTGATCAAGGACATTTCGTTCGTCACATGGTTCCCGATGTGGTTCAGTTACCTGCTGCTGTGCTTGGTCTATCCGGCGTTCCTGACGATGTTCTGGCGGCTGCGCTACAAAGACTGATGCCACCAAACCCCGAACGCCGCGCGCAGATCCTCGACGCCGCGATCGGCATCCTTGCCGACGAGGGCGTCGGGGGCCTGACGCATCGCCAGGTCGACGACCGGGCGGGCGTGCCCGCCGGCACCACGTCGAACTACTTCCGCACCCGGCAGGCTCTGCTCGAAGCCACGGCGGCCCGAACCGTCGATTTGCATTGGCAACGAGTCAAATTCTTGCAGGCCGCGATCGGGTCGCTCACCCGTGACGGGGTCAAGGCGCTCCTGACGCGGATGATCTCCGATCCCGACGAGCAGGCGCGCCGCTACACGCTGGCTCGGTTCGAGCTGTTCATGGAGGGCACGCGACGGCCCGAGCTCCGGCCGTTCTTGACCGAGCTGCAGGCCGCCGCGGTGAAGTCAGCCACGCTGATCTTCGAGGCGGCGGGCTTCACCCCGACGGCCCGACAGATGGACGAGCTGAGCCGTCTACTCAACGGCTATGTGTTCAGCGAGCTCACTATCCCAAGCGGGGACGACCCGGCCGGGCTGGTCGACCGATTGTTAAGCGCTTTCTTCTAGGTTCTTCCAGGCCTAGCGGGAGGCGCGGTTGACCGCCGAAACCACGGCGCGCAGCGACGCGGTGGTGATCGACGGCGCAATCCCCACACCCCACACCGTGCGTCCATGCACCGAAGCCTCCACATACGCGGCGGCCTGCGCGTCGTCGCCGGAGCTCATCGCGTGCTCGGAGTAGTCGAGCACGGCCACCTCGAACCCGACGGTCGCCAGCGCGTGGACGAACGCGGCCAGCGGACCATTCCCGGCGCCGCTGATCTCGGTCTCCACGCCGTCGATCTTGACGGTCGCGGTGATGTTGGTGGTGCCGCCATCCTCGTCGGCGGCATCGACATGCTGCCTGATTCGCTCCAGTGGCCGCACCGGGGCGAGGTACTCCTCGAAGAACGCGTCCCACATCTCCTTCGGCGAAACCTCACCGCCCTCGCCCTCGGTGATCTTCTGGATCACCTGGGAAAACTCGATCTGCAGCCGTCGTGGCAGCGCCAGGCCGTGATCCGCCTTCATGATGTAGGCCACCCCGCCCTTGCCGGACTGCGAGTTGACCCGGATCACCGCCTCGTAGGTGCGCCCGACGTCCTTGGGGTCGATCGGCAGATACGGCACCTGCCAGAGCATGTCCTCGACGTCGGCGTCGGCCTCGTCGGCGTCGATCTTCATCTGGTCGAGGCCCTTGTTGATGGCGTCCTGATGGCTGCCGGAGAACGCGGTGTAGACCAGGTCGCCGCCATAGGGGTGACGCTCGTGCACCGGCAGCTGGTTGCAGTACTCCACCGTGCGGCGGATCTCGTCGATGTTCGAGAAGTCGATCTGCGGGTCCACGCCGCGGGAGAACAGGTTCAGTCCCAGCGTCACCAGGCACACGTTGCCGGTGCGTTCCCCATTGCCGAACAGGCAGCCCTCGATCCGGTCGGCGCCCGCCTGGTAGCCCAATTCCGCTGCGGCAACGGCGGTTCCGCGGTCGTTGTGCGGATGCAGGCTCAGAATGACAGACTCCCGGTTGGCCAGGTTGCGGCTCATCCACTCGATCGAGTCGGCGTAGACATTGGGCGTGGCCATCTCGACGGTGGCGGGCAGGTTGAAGATGATCGGGTTGTCCGGCGTCGGCGCGATGATCTCGCCGACGGCATCGCAGACCTGCTTGGCGTACTCCAGTTCGGTACCGGTGTAGGACTCCGGCGAATACTCGAACCGCCACTGCGTGCCGGGATACTTGGCGGCCTCCTCGACGCACTTGCGGGCGCCGTCGGTCGCGATGGCCTGCACGGCGGCCCGGTCGGCGCGGAAAACCACGCGGCGCTGCAGGATTGACGTCGAGTTGTAGAAGTGCACGATGGCCCGCGACGCGCCTTCGCACGCCTCGAAGGTGCGCTCGATCAGCTCCGGTCGGCACTGGGTGAGCACTTGGATGGTGACGTCGTCGGGAACGGCGCCGTCACTGATGATCTCGCGGACGAAGTCGAAGTCGGTCTGGCTGGCCGACGGGAATCCGACCTCGATCTCCTTGTAGCCCATGCGCACCAGCAGGTCGAACATGCGGCGCTTGCGGGCCGGGCTCATAGGGTCGATCAGCGCCTGGTTGCCGTCGCGCAGGTCCACCGCGCACCACAGGGGGGCGCGAGTGATGACGCGGTCGGGCCAGGTGCGGTCGGCCACGCGGATGGGCTCGACTTCTTGGGCGAACGGTCGGTACCGGTCGACCGGCATCGACGTGTTTCGCTGCGGATTCCAGGGGGGTTGGTCCGCCCCGGGCGGGCCCGAGGGTTTGACGATCGTTCGCTTCGATGTGTAGGCGTCGTGGCCAGGAGGCTGAGAAATGGTTGTCACGGTTGTTGCTCCGGGGTGTCAGAAGGAACTTCAGACCGGCGCATCGCGAACACCCGCGACGGGAAGCCGGTCTGTATCAGACCCCGTCGCGGCGTCCGAGAAGGAGCACCCGCTGCACGTTCTGCACTCTACCGCGCTGGGCCCGGCGACCGAAATCGGAGCCGGGCTGTGCTCGTCGAGCCGGCGTCTAGTCGGTCGGACTCCCGGGGCCGTTTGATGTCCCCGTCGTGTCCTTGAGCGTCACCTTGAACTGCATCGTTCGGTACGGCCAGCCCGTTGCGGTGTCCCACTGCGACACCACCAGCCCGACGCCGCCCCGGACGCCCAGCTGAGAGCCCGGGAGAACATATCCGCCGTACAGCTGGGCGACTTGGTTGTTGGCAAGGTTCTGGGCGTCCCAGGTCGTCCCGACCACCGGCGTCTGGACCTCGGCCTCGTATAGATCCGCGGTCGGCGAGTCGATCGTGCGGTATCCCAGCGCATACCCCGAGGACAGGAACCCGCCGAGGATCCACTTGCCGGTTTCCAGCCTGCGCAACGTCAACTCGCCCCAGGTTTCTGCAGGAGGTGTGATCGGCGTGGGTGCGTTGTCCCACGCCCATTGGTTGTTGGCCCAGCCCCATCCGGAGTACTTGGTCATGTCGCCGACGTCGCCGGGACGCACGCGTCGCAGGATTATGCCCTTGTCACGCTGAAATCCCGTGGAGACGATGTACACCCAACCGTCGTCGGGGTTGTAGTCCCACGACCACAGCTGCGCGTAGCCGTTGTACAACGACGCGGGAAACGTTGCTTTGGCGCCCATCTCCTGCCAGGTGACGCCGTTGTCGGTGGAGGCCCAGATTCCGGTCCAGATCACGCTTCCGAAGCCACGATTGACGATGGCGTGCAGATACATAGTCTGCCCGACGACCAGCACATCGGAGGGAATCATGGTGCTGATGCCGCCCTGGTTCCAGGGTTGGGAGTCGTGGACGTAGGGCCACAACTGCTGCGCATAGTTTGGGTCCGCGCCGCCCGCGTTCGCATACCGGATCGGATTGTTTGTGTCCCCACTGCCGATCAGAACGACCGGGGCGCGCCAGTCGCCCTGCCCTACGGTGTTGCCGGAGAAGGTATCTCCGAACACCGACAGCAGCTTGCCGTTGGGTGCCACGGCGCAGACGCCCAGGTCGGTGGCGGTCACCCCCCATTTGTCGGTGATTCCCGGGCCGGTCATGTCGCCGACGTAGCCCTCGACAGGCACCGCCGTCGGTTTTGGCGCGGGTGTTGGATGTACCGGTACCGGTAGCGCCGCCGAAGGGATCGTGGGCTTCCGTTCCGCGGCTCGCGGTTTGGTTGCCGCACGCGTACTTTCGCGTCTCCACCGATAGACCGTCGAGCGGCTGATGCCGCTGTTAGCCGCAACCGCGGCGACCTTCTCCCCGGAGCGCAGCCTGCGCAACACCTGGTTGCGCAACTCGGTCGTATCTGTCGGTTGTGTCCCGCGCACGTCGTTTCCTTTTCGTTTTCCTTGACGCGAGGTTGGCGATGACCACCAGATGGCTCCGCGTCAGGTAGCGCGTTCCAAGAGGAGGCGGACTGCGGCAGTACTCAATCCTGCTCGACGAAAAACTAGGTATTCAACTACGCACGCCATTACGCGGTCACTTCCCCTACGGTCGATGCACCCCCAAAAATAGGAGTTCGCAATGACCATTTTGCACGAGCCCACGCCAATCAAAAGCGATGAGACACCCCACGATTGGAGCCACGTTCGCGGTTACGGCTGGCGACCGCAGCTACCGGACCTCCGCGACAGGCTGTATGCGGCGCGACTTACGTCCCCGGCTCCGGCCGAGTACGACTTGCGCCCGTCGATGCCAGCGGTCTACGACCAGGGCCAACTGGGGTCGTGCACCGGAAATGCCATCGCCGCCGCAATGGAGTACGAGCGGGATCGGCAGGGCTCATCCGACTTCATCCCGTCGCGGCTGTTCATTTACTACAACGAACGCGCGCTGGAAGGCACCGTGTCCAGCGACTCGGGAGCGGTCATCAGGGACGGCATCAAGGTGGTCAACAGCGAGGGCGTCTGCCCGGAGACACTGTGGCCCTATGACGTCGGGATGTTCTCGGTCAAGCCACCAAAGCGTTGCTACGTCGCCGCGACGACTGACAAAGCGGCGCAGTACGAGGCGATCCAGACATTGGGCGATTTGAAGGACGCGATCGCCTCGAACCTGGCTGTGGTGTTCGGGTTTACCGTGTACCAGAGCTTCGAATCTCAATCAGTCGCTCAAACGGGTGTGATGCCGATGCCCAAACCGGGTGAGGCCACCGTCGGCGGTCACGCCGTTCTTGCGGTCGGCTACTCAGATCCCAAGAGCCAGTTGATTGTTCGCAACTCGTGGGGAGCTTCGTGGGGCGACCACGGCTACTTCTACATGCCCTACCAGTACCTGACCGGATCCAAGGTCAGTTCGGATAGCTCACCCATCAACGGGGCGCACTTGGCCAGCGACTTCTGGGCGATCCAGCTGGTTTCGTCGTGATCCGCCGACACACCGGCACGCAGTGAACGGTGCGAAGCAGCGACTTTCACCCCGAATGACATTAAGATTCCTCGTCGTGGGGGCGATGGTGATTCGGCGGGACTGTGGCTGAAATGGCCTTCTCGCAACGGGAATGCGCGCCACGCGTGTACTGCGCCTCCCGCACGCACCCGCCGTCGCGACGGCGGCGGCGGTGACCGCCGGCTCGCCGCGCGGGCCAAGGCGCGCATCGATCATCAGCCCGCTTGTGATGGGCGACGCCGCGGTGCATGTCGTGTCCACCGATGAGCAAGACCGTCGCGGGGTGCTGATCGAGCTCCGGCTGGACGCAGGCGCGAGGCCCGCAACGGTTCGCCGCGGCTTTCTCAGATTGTTTGCCGATGTCTTCGGGACCGGGGGTCCGCCTCAGCCCGTGTCGGTCGGCCGACACTACATGCGGTGCGCGCTCACCCCCAATGAGATCACCCGATTGGTGCGCGGCGGCGATCCGGCGACCGCGGCGGGGGCCCAGCGTGCTCTCGAACTCATCTATCACGTGTGGCCGGATCTGATCTTGCGCGCCCACCTTGACCGCTCCGTCAGCACGATCAAGTCCGACGCCGCCCTCCGCACCTTCGGCAGCGCCGGTGCCGGCGTGGTCTGGGGGGTGCTCGATTCGGGTATCGACGCATCTCACCCACACTTCGCCGCCCACGACACGTTGACCGCGCCCGCGGTATCGAAGCTGCACCGCGACTTCACGACACCGTCATCCCCCGACGCCAAGCCGTCTCCGCTGACCGATGCCTATGGGCACGGCACCCACGTCGCCGGCATCATCGCCGGCCAAGCGCCCAGCGACACCAAAGCGCTCCGGATCGCCCACAACCAACCGACCGCGCAAGACCTGCCGCAATGGGCGCTTCGCACCCTGCCGGAGGGCGCCACCCTTTCCGGGGTCGCGCCGAAGGCCAACCTGGTCAGCCTCAAGGTCCTCGACGACAACGGCAACACGTTGTCGAGCGTGGTGATCCAGGCGATCGAATACATCCGCAACGTCAACAATGTCGGCCGAGGGCTGCAAATCCACGGAGTCAACTTGTCCCTCGGCTGCCCATGGCCGCCCGGCGAATACGCGGCAGGTCAAAGCCCGCTGTGCCGGGAATTGGACCTGCTGACCGGTACCGGCGTGATAGTGGTCGTCAGCGCCGGCAACGAGGGCGCAGGCGGAACCCTCGAGGGCCCGTCCGGTGACGTCCACGGACAGTTGTCGACAATCACCGATCCGGGCAACGCGGCCACCGCCATCACCGTCGGATCCGTGCACCGCTATCGACCGCACACCTTCGGCGTCACCTTCAACTCGTCGAAGGGCCCCACACTCGACGGGCGACTCAAACCGGACCTGGTGGCGCCCGGCGAATGCATCACCTCGGCCGGCACCGGGCAGCTGATCGCAGGTGTCCCGCCGCTGGCGCCTGCCGCGGGCGACCCCTCGCAGGTTGCCCGCTACATCCAAGACAGCGGCACCTCGATGTCAGCGGCGCACGTCTCGGGGGCGATCGCCGGGTTCTTGTCGGTCCGCAGGGAATACGTCGGCCAACCGGAATCGGTCAAGAAGCTGTTCCGCGACTCCGCGATAGACCTGGGACGCCACGAGTTCTACCAGGGTGCCGGCCTGGTCGACCTGATGCGAGCCCTGTCCGATACCTAGCCGCCCATAGACCCAAACCGAAGGGGGAAGACGACGATGACCGACATGAACGGATTGGCCTACTACGAGGTCGATTTCAACGCCGACGGAAGTC
>Ga0318561_10000671_pt1 | contig 11087 bp, 9 predicted proteins | sample GRESIP065b5f23_FD_202526 | JGI IMG/M metagenome (GOLD analysis project Ga0318561, IMG submission 202526) | Tropical soil microbial communities from Luquillo Experimental Forest, Puerto Rico - GRE.SIPMG.065b5f23 | ecosystem: Environmental > Terrestrial > Soil > Tropical forest > Bulk soil... | reverse complement strand
GCAGGGTGCCCGGTGTCGGATCCTAAAGCGCTTGGTACACGTCCCACGACTCCCGCGCCGCCGCCAGCAGCCGATCGCCATCCTCAGGCAGCAGCAGCCGCTCGGCGACCTGGCGATCCGTTGCCGCAGCCAGTCGCGTAGCCCAGACATCGCGCGATCCGTAGCGCGCTTCGACCGACGGCCGTGGATCGCCGGCGCGGTGCCTTTCGGCTTCAGTGGTAGCGAAGGGGATCATCGAACCCTGGATGGTAAACAGGTCACCTTCACCGTAACCGCTCGCGCGCAACGACCAGCCGGTATGCGTGGCCAGAGGGGCGTCAACCATCGGGTGGCGAATGCCGCCGAGAGCGTTGCCGTCTGCGTCGGTCGCTTGCACGAACACGGGATAGGCTATGCTCTCGATTGGCGGCTCGACCGAGTGGTCGCGTAGCCGCAGTTCGTTCAGGACCTTCGGGAAGTTCACCTGCGGCAACTTTGGAAACGTCGCACGCGCCTCCGCGAGCGTCACCAGCGAGCCATCGGCGCGCGAGGGGAGCCGGCTGTCCGGCGGGGCGACGCCGTGCTCCACCCATTCAAACAGCGCGACCAGCAACGCGCGCATGAACGCGCCGTAGCCGAGCCGATTGCCAGGCAGCTGCATGACCGGCTTGGATAAGGGTCGAAACGGCGCATGCGACACTCCGCTGACGGTGTAGACCCGTACCTCGTCCGGCATCGCGATGTCGGCGCCACTCGTATCCGTCACCACTAGCGAACTGCGCGCCTGCCAGAGGTCGCTCTCGGTATCGAGATGCAACACCTTCGGGCACACATTGGCATCGCAGGTTGCAGGATGCCGCCGCTGCGCCCACTGATCGGATCGCTCAGTGTGGGATAGCTGAACGGGAACTGGTCGTCGCCATAGGAGTGGTCCTCATGCTGCCGTGAATAGCGGCCCGCTTGCGCAAATTGCCAGTTGATGCAGGTACGACGCGACCCCGCCACGACCGGAGATCTGCGGCCGGGGCGTCAGCTCGTCGATTGATGTCGTCGCCGATCGTCCGATCATGATCGGCTTCGGGCCACTGGCACAGCCTTCGCCCACGTGCTTGAGCGAGAGCGGTGGGTTCGCACGCGAATGGTGGCCGCTGGGTCTTCGGCTGGGAGCCGCCGCTCACACGCAGCAGCTCGGGTTGACCGCTATTGACCAGTCGCCGTCTGCACAGCGGATCGCGCGTCAGACCCGCCGCTTCTTGGTGTTTACCGTCAGGATGGCGACTGCAATCTCCGGTTGTCCATGCCGAGCCGTCCGTCGGCGAGCCGTTAAGTGAGTTTATAGCTGGGTCCTCGTTCGGTACTGAAACACGTCTGCGCCTCCTGCCGGTTGCGCAACGCCAGCTCCTGGTCTCCGGGCAGTGGCTCGCTGCCGTTTAGTCTCGTTGTGATTCCATCCTCCATGCTCCAACCAATCCGGGGCGGTTCACGTGTATGGCAAAAACGCTTCCAGTGGCTTGCTTCCGCGTGCAACATTTGGCGATGCCGAGACCAAACTTGGCTTTCCTGGGAGGAACGTCATGGCGGACGCGCACCCCAAACTCCACGCCTTCGTGGCGATGCCATTCGGGACGAAAGACGGCGTCGACTTTGATTCCGTCTACCACGATCTGATCCAGCCCGCGCTTAGCGGCGCGGGCTTCACCGTGGCACGCGCGGACGAGGAAGTCCGTGCGGGGAACATCCGGACCGACATGTTTCAGGAGCTACTGCTCGCCGACCTCGTCGTCGCGGAGCTCTCGATGGACAACCCGAACGTCTGGTACGAGCTCGGGGTCCGACACGCGCTGCGCGCCCGCGGCGTCCTCCACGTGCAAGGCCGCCGCGACTACATGCCCTTCGATGTCTACAGCGACCGGGCACTTCGCTACGCCCTGAAGGACGGGAAACCCGACGCCGGCACGCTTGAGCACGACCGATCGGCACTTGCCGCCATGGCGCGTGCGACCGTCGACTCGTGGCAAGGCCGCCGTGTAAGCCCTGTCTACCACCTACTGCCGAACCTGCAGGAGCCCGACTGGCGGTCCCTGCGCGTCGGCGAGGCAAACGCGTTCTGGCAGAGGCTGGACGAGTGGGGCCGCCGCGTAGAGGCGGCGCGCAGCGGCGGACGCCCCGGCTACATCCTCGTCCTTGCGCGGGAGGTGCCGACCCGTCCACTGCGCTTGGAAGCGCTGCGAATCGCGGGGAAGGCGCTGATGCGACTTGGGAAGCCCAGATTCGCGCTGGAGGTGTTCGAGCAGGCGTTAGCGCTCGAGCCGAACGACCTGGTCTGCCGGCAACAGAAGGGGCTCGCGCTTGAGCGCCTTGGCGTGATCGGGTCGCGCCCTGAGAGGTTCCAGGAGGCTAGGCAGTGGCTGGAGGCAGTCGTGCGCGACCATCCGAACGATGGCGAGACGCTCGGGCTGCTCGGCCGGACCTACAAGGATGAGTGGGTGTTGACCTGGCGGCGCGAGGGAGCCAACCGCGAGCAGATGCGTCAGGACGCGGCCTACGAGGACGCGCGCCTGCGCGAGGCGGCCCGCGTCTACGCCGCCGCATTCCGCGCTGACCCGCTCGACTACTACCCCGGCATCAACGCGGTCACCATGGCCTGGCTGTTGCGCGAGCTGACCGGTCAGCAAGACAAGGCCTTCGATATCGAGTCAATGGTCCACGGTGTGCAATGGGCGGTCTCGTGCCGCCTGCTGCGGGATCCCAAGCCGCAGTGGTACTGGGCACGCGCGAGCGTCGCAGAGCTCGAGGTGCTCACCGGGAGCGTCGCCTCGGTGGAGCGTGCATACAAGGAAGCCACCGCGGTAGCCGACAACGACTGGTTCGCACTCGACTCGTCGAAGCAACAGCTTCAGATGCTCCGCGACCTCGGTATCCGCCCGGCCGAGGTCGCGGCTGGCATTGCCGTGCTCGAGCGCGAACAGGCCCGCATGACGCGGACGCAACGCACTGCCGAGCCGGCGCTCGTCGTCCTCTTCAGCGGTCACATGGTCGACAGACCTGAGCGCCCCGAGGCTCGTTTTCCGGAGAGCAAAGCCGGCGCAGCGGCGCGTGAGATCGCGGCCCGGCTGGACGCGCTAGGCGCCAAAGAGGGCGACCTCGGCTTGGCGCAGGCGGCCTGCGGCGGCGACCTGCTGTTCGCTAAAGCCTGCCTGCAGCGGAAGATGCGGCTGGAACTCCGACTGCCACAGCTCGAGCCGGAGTTTCTCACCAACTCAGTCGCGTTTGCAGGTCCGCGCTGGCAGGCTCTTTACGACGAGGTTAAGGCACATCCAGACGTCAGGATGCTTTTTGCCCCGGAGGAGCTGGGCCCAACGCCCCTGGGGATCGAGGTTTACGAGCGGGGGAACCTGTGGCTCCTCTACACGGCCTTGTCCCACGGGGCTGACAAGGCGCGTTTTCTCTGCTTGTGGAATGGCCAAGGCGGCGACGGTCCGGGCGGAGTCCAGCACATGAACGACCTCGTACAACAGCTTACCGGACGCAAGCCTGAGGTGATCAAGCCCCAGGATCTGCCCGGAAACAGCCGCTAAGTTGCTGCGTGCGAAGGGGGCGGAGCTGCTGGACGGGTCGCCGTTCGGCGCGTCACGGCAACCCCAGCGGGCGATCGTAATGCGCAATTTCAGACGGAGCGTGCAGCGTGGCAGTATCCATTGAATCCCTAAAGCAAATTTCTGCCGTCAAGGCTGCGCGAAGGCGATTTGATGCCGCTGACGCTGAGGCTATAGAGGCTCAAGCGCAGTTCAAGCGCGAGATGAGCAGGGCCAACGTGGCGGTTTGCCTGGCCGCGGTGTGCGGCGGGCTCCTGCTCGCGGCTGGCATCCTCGTCGCGGCGGTGGGCGATGCGGGCGCTCGCTCCAGATTGGAGTGGATTCCGACTGCGCTGGGCGTCGCCGCAGGGCTTGCGGGTGTGCTGGGCTCGGTGTGGCTGTTCCAGGCTCGGCAGGGGGAACGGCTCAAGCGCTGGATGAATCGGCGGGCGACCGCGGAGGCGGCCCGTCGGGCCCTGTACCTCGAACTCGCCAGAGCGTCTCCTCCCGAGGGTGCCGACCCCATCGAAGTGGCATTGGCCAAGCTCGAGTACATTTTGCAGGAGCACGTTGTAGAACAACGCGACTGGTACGCACGCCGCGCGCGCGAACACCTTGCGTCCGCGGATCGTAGCTTGTCCCTCGGCGGCATTGCAGCCGGGATCGGTGCCTTCGCATCCTTCGCCGCTGGTGCCGCGGCCGCCGCTAACCCTGTCTATGCCGCCCTGGGAACGTTGGGCGTCATTGGCGCCGCCATGGCCAGTTTTGCTACCGGACGCGAGGAGATCCATCAGGACCGACGCAACGCGGAGCGGTATGAGAATGCGCGCGATGCGCTGGACGATCTGCTGGGCAAGGTGGACGATGTGAAGGCCACGATCCGAGGTGGTGACACAGGGGCGCTCTCCGCGTTCGTGCAGGCGGTTCACGAGCAGCTCATGGCCGAACACCGTCAGTGGCTACAAGGCCAGGAGCGGCGAGAGGCCGTCACGGGCCAGCTCGACGAGGCGTTGTCCAATATGCGCAAGAGAGTGGCCGATCAGCGGGCTCGCTGATTTGTGGGTCTTGTGTCGTTCTCGCGAGGGCGGAAAACAAACTAGCAGCACGTGCCTTGCCACGAGCCTGTCAACTTCGTGGATGGCCAGCCGACCCAGAGGATTTGCGTGAGGTCATCTCCGGATATCACAGTAGCGTGGCAGAAATCGTCGCGGGCTTCGATGGGTTTGCCGCGAGATACATGGGCGACGCAATCGTCGTTTATTTCGGTTATCCGCAGGCGTATGAGGACGACGCTGAACCGGCGGTCCGGGCCCGGCTGGGCGTCATCGGAAGCGTTGGCCGGCTAGTCGCCAAATCGGTGGCGGGTCCCGGACCGGGCCTGAGGCTCTCCCTTGTCGCATCCACCCGGCTGCGCGCAGGCTAGGGGCGCATAAATTGCCTGGACCGAAGCCTTGGGCATGATCCTAGTAGCCAAACTGGGGCGTGCAGGTTTCGGGCAGGAAGCGCCGATGCTGACGCTCTACGGCGACGTCGACTCCGGCAACGTCTATAAGGTGCGATTGCTCTTGGCCCAGCTCGGCATCGCCTATCGCCGGGTCGACACGACGCAAAAAATCGCGGCGAGCTCGCGCAGATTCCGCGCGATAGCGTCGGAGACAGCGACGAGGAGTTCCAAGCGCGCGATCGGAATATGAGCCCTCAACAATCCGCGCCAAGTGTGGATCGTGACCACTGGTAGAGAAGCCCCGCCACTTGACCTGATCGTCGTCCAGTGCGGCCCGTCTGCGCAAGCAGCTCATTGAGCCTCTCCCGTGAGATGGACAGATCGGCCTGTGATTCCATGTTGCTCCGATCGATTTGAGCAAGGCGTTCGTCGATAGCCAGTGCTTCCCTATATGCGCAGTTTTACCCTGAGCCACAAGCGCGTCACCGATACTGACGAGCGACACCGACAATCGGCTCTGCCAACCAGTGTTGGTCGGGTCGACCTCAACGACGTGTTCTCTTATGGTTAACGCTTCGTGGTATTCTCTAAAGGCCTCCGAGAGCTTGCCTTGAGCGACCAGCACGTCGCCAATCTTCATTCGCGAAACCGACAGATCGGTTTGCCACGTGGCATTCGAGGGGTCGATCAGCACAAGCTGTTCTCTAACCGCCAGTCCTTTACGGTATGCTTCTAGAGCGTCACGCAGGTAGCCGTGTGCGACCAGGGCATCGCCAATTCTGTCTTGCGCTGCCGAGAGATCCCGCTGCCAACCCAGGTTAGCCGGGTCGGCACGCGCCAGACGGTCTTTGATCGCCAGTCCTTCGCGGAAGGATATCAGCGCCTCGGCAGTTTTGCCCTGAGCCACCAGCACATCACCGATACTGACGAGCGACACCGACAATCGGCTCTGCCAATCAGTGTTGGTCGGGTCGATCTCAACGAGGCGTTCTCTTATGGTCAACGCTCCGTGGTGTTCTCTAAGGGCCTCCGAGAGCTTACCTTGAGCGACCAGCACGTCGCCAATCCTCATCCGCGAAACCGACAGATCGCGCTGCCAGTCAACGTTGTGGGCCGCGGCGCGTGCGATGCATTCGACGAGCTTCAATCCCTCGCGGTATGCTTTTAGAGCGTCACGCAGGTAGCCTTGTGCAACCAGGGCATCGCCAATTCTGTCTTGCGCTGCCGAGAGATCCCGCTGCCAACCCGGGTTAGCCGGGTCGGCACGCGCCAGACGATCCTTGATCGCCAGTCCTTCGCGGAAGGACTTCAGCGCCTCGGTAAGTTTCCCCTGAGCGAATAGAATGTCGCCGACATGGATATGCGACCACGACAATCGGCCCTGCCAATCGGCGTTAGTCGGGTCGACCTCAACGAGGCGTTCTCTTATGATCAACGCTCCGTGGTATTCTCTAAGGGCCTCCGAGAGCTTGCCTTGAGCGACCAGCACATCACCGATTCTGTCTTGAGCCAGCGTTAGGTCGCTCTGCCAAGACGAACCAGCGGAGGATCCAATTGCCCTCTGTTCAAGAACGTCCCGCAATCTGATGAGAAGTGCTCCTTGGGATTCGAGCTCAACACGATTTGAAATCGATGGCGCGAGGCCAAAGTGCAAACTTCTCGCGACATTGAGAGCTGTCTGCGTCGCAAGGGGCTCGCCCAAGTCGTACAAGCGGGTCAGCTCGTCCAAGAGCAAGAAGACCTTGCTAAGGCTGGTCGCTCTCAGTCTGCTGCGGTCGGCCATAATGAGGTCGGTGAGGACTTGTGTCGCGCCGTCCTTGGAAGCCTTGTCTAGACTTGGGCGGCCATAGTAGCGGACGGCTCTCCGCACGCCGTCCTCGGCCTCGATGAGATGGAACATGGTCTCATTAACGCGCAGCTGGTCGTCCTCTGGTGCCGCTAGTAGGTGATCGGCGATTGCAGTGTTGATCGCCCTATCGTCGTCGAGTTTTCGGTTTGCTGCCCAGGCCCGAAAGGCCTCGCGCATTTGCCCGTGCGCAAAGTCCCATTGTGCAGGGGTGCCGCGTGCGCGCATCTGGCCACGGAATGAGCGACGAAGTTGTGCAAAGCGCAGCTCATTCCAAGGCTCACCAGCGAGCTTAGGCAGGAAGCCGCGAAAGTCGCTTTCGCGCCAGCCGCCGCGACTCACCGCAATCGCACCAAGAACCGCCCATACTGTCCTCTCGCCGAATAGTTTCGCCGTGCGGTCAAAGCTCTGGCCATAGAGTCCCTGAATGTCGGCCGGCATCGCATCGATCATGGCCAGCATCAACGCCGCAGTGCGCTTCGCTTTGGGCAAATCCGCGTAGTCCTCCCAGGCGCGTGCGAAATCATCGCTGTCGAGGAGGTTGAGAGCTTCCACCGCCAGAACCAGCCAGAGCGCGTTGCCCTGGGCGGGACCGGGTTCGGCGATCCGAGCCGCCAGCGCCTCGACAACCTTAGGTTCGAACATCCGGTGATAGCGCCGGCAAATTGCCCCGACGATGTCGCGCGCCTCACACGCGTTGAGCGGCGGCAAGGGAATCGTCCGCATTGCGGGCATGCGCTCGATCACCTGAGTCGACTCGCCTGCGATCATGTCGCGACAAGGCGCACATTTGCTGGCCAGAGTTTCGGCAGCCAAGTCGCGAAGCGGCCGCGATTGGTCGCCTCGAACTGGTCGATCGCGTCGACGAGCACTAGAACACTTCTCCGTTGCGCGATCTTGCCGAGCAGCGATGCGAAGACGTTCTCGACCTCTTCATCTTTCGCATTGTCTTCCAGCGCCGTAGTTACACCGAGTTCGACCGACAGCTCCGCGATCCACCGACGCAGCATGAGATCGACTGAGGGCGCGCGCGGGCTTGCTCCTGCTGCGTGGCTGAGTAGGAACAGGTCTTCCTTGATCAGTGGAGCACGCAGGGCGCCCCAGAGCGCGCTCTTGCCCGACCCTGCCTCGCCCACGATCACAAGCCCGCGCCGCGTCTCGCCAGGCTTTGATCTCGCAAACCTGATGATCAGATCAATTATACTGGCGCGTCCAGCGAAATCACGCGCCCGATCCTCGGCGAAATCCAGTAGCGCCTCGCGCTCCTCTTCCTCCCACGTGAGCGCCGGTCTCGTCTCGGCCGTCTCCGCGTCGAGCTCCTTCCAGAGTTCGTCCTCGACCTGGCGCGCCCAACCAGTGAGACCGGTCACCTTTCGACCATCCCACTCGACCGCATAGTCGAACACACGGCCGGGCAGTGCGGTACGGATTCGATCCTTCAGTGCCTCGAGTTTCCTCGCACGACTGGGTGCCTCAGGGTCAGTCGCTACCGCGTCGCTGTATTCGGCCGCTGCGTGAGGCGCCATCGCATCGTAGTGCAGCGGCTGGCGGAACCAGAACACGCTGCGTTTCCGCTGCTCCGGGTCAGACAGCACGCCGAAATCGATTTCGAGATCGGTAACGCTGCGGCCGTCGAGAGCGGCGGCTATCTGCCACTCCATTTCCTCGGCCGCAGCTTCCTCGACAGCAGACTTCGCTCGCTCCAGTGATGGAACCCAGCCGTAGCGGTCGCCAATCAGGCCGACCAGGAACGGCCGACTGCGCTTGACCTCCTCCAAGCACACCTTCAGCACCTGCGCTTCGAACGCTTCCTCGCTCTCTGCCCCTCCATTTGCGACGCCGACCCGCAGATCGATCCATCCGAGATGAACCCGCCGCGATTTCAGCCTCTCCTCAAGTGCAGGAAAAACAACATTGCGCAAAAGATCGCGCTCCTCCTGCATATCGTAGAACGTACTGCTGATGAAAACAGGCCGCGAAGACCAAACCATCGCTACCCCCAAACCCAGGGGAGCTTAGCGCAGGCGTTGAAACTCGCACCGCAGTATGGCCCCGGCTTGGCGATGTCGGCAGCGACGGTCGAAGTACTCATGGGCGGTTCCCCTAATGGTCCGCAATAATAGTCGAAATCGCACCGTCAAGTTGAGAGAAGCGGGTTCCATCCAGTCCTTCCGGGAGGTTCCCGAGACTTTCGCGGTCGAGGCTCAGCACTCCAGGCTGGATCTGCGGCTGGCTGTAGGCAAATTCGAGCGCCGGCATCGAACGGGTAACAAGGGTGCCGCTGTCGTGCCGGTAGCCGGTCTCGGTGGCCGAGACGAGAAATGTATAGATCGGGTTGCGTGGATCGGCGGGCGCCTGTTGATCGGAATAGACGAGATCGAGGGAGCGGGCGAGACAGTTCGCTCCGGAAGTCGGCTCCTGCGGGAAGTTGTTGAAGAATAAGAACCGTTGCACCCGCCGGTAGGTGCGGATCTCGAATCCGGCACGACAGGTGGAGAACGGCTCTGGCCGGACTGGCCAAGGCTGATCGCTAGTCGGCGTTGGTGGAGACGCTCCATGGTCGCCGTAGTCGAGGACCGCCAGAAACATCCAGTCGCTCGGCAACCCGGCTTCCGTCGCCGCGGTCCAACCCGGAAAGTAGGGCTCGAGGTTTCCGTACTGGATCGTCTTCAAATAGGTCTGCACGGCGCGGGTCGCGGCGGTGCGGTCGGCCTCGGCAGCCAGCGCCTGATTGATCCCGGCACCGTATTCGTCAGCATACGAATAGGCGGCGGCGTTGCCCTTGGCGTCCCACGACCGGGAAATCCGCCGGGAGAAGATCTTCGTCGGGTCAGTCGGGTCGGCTACCCGACTCGTCGGGTCATATCGATAGAGGGTGGTGACGTTGTCTCGAGACAAGCTGCGCCAGTGACTGATGCCGGTATCTTTGGCGACCCAGCGCTCGATCCGGGCGAACAACCCTTCGATCCGCGGGCGATAGAAGGAGATCCGGTATGAGGTGCCGTAAACCGTTCGCGGCAGCATCATCCGGGCGCCGGTCGCGTCGAGGATCGGCACGAGGTCTTCCAAGCCGGACAAGATGAACACATCCGACTCGTCGCTGTCGCAGTATTGCGGTAGCCCCTTGTCCGTCTTGCGGGTGATTTCCGACGTTTCGAGCTTCCAGCCGAAGCCGAAAATCCCATTGCCTGGCCCGGAATCATAAGAGAGTTCAAGCTTTGGTGTGAAGCCGGAGCGACCGGGGCTCATCGGCAGCGGCAGCGACATCGTGGCGGTGCCGGTCGCGGCATTGACCGAGAACTTTTCCCCGAGGCCGCGAATGGCGCCACCGCCCTTGGGAACGAGACTGACGGGAGCAGATCGGCGCCGCGCTTCACCTCTTCCTCTTGATAGGTGCCCGCCTGAGGCGAGCCTTGCGGCCGTTCGGTTGGGGCTGAGCCGGCCTTCTCCGTCACATCGGCAGATCGTTCGGTCCGCGGTGAGCGGCGAGCGTTGGCCCGAGGTCCTGCTCGCGGGCGCGGGTAGTCCTCGTTATTCACGAGCGAGTGCCCCCTTAAATCGTCGACAGCGTGCGGCGCCAACAGCTAGCGATGTCAAGGACGTCACCACCATCGCAGCGGCCTGGCTTCGCGCCAGGTAGCGGCGATTGCCTGCTGGGCCGCGTGCCGAGGTGATCCCACCCGCGGGCACAGCCGTAATAGGGCTCATCGCCAGTTCCTCCTCATCGTGCCTGCCCGACCGCATAGACCCCGCAATGTCTGGAACCCTGATCGGTCCAGGCACGTCCCACGTCCCCGGCAATCACGGGATGGCTTGGCTGTATTAACTATCGCGCTTCTTTCCGGACTTTAGTGTGAGGTAATTCACACAAGGTGCGATTTTGGTTTCTGCACGTCGTCGGCCGGCACGAGCATGCGGAAACGGTACGCGACTGGAGGGCCCGGGTGTACGTTAATGACTGCTTATATGGGCTTGTTCGAAGTCAAGGGTCAGGTTCACGGGTTCATGGAGAGTTCTCCGGCCGTTGGTTCGGATCCAAAGTCTGAGCCCGTTCCATGACCTGATGGCGTGCTGCATCAGATCAAGCTCACATACGGTCGCCTAGTGCACCCGCTGACAGTTCGACGGACACACCGGGCTCGGCGCGCCTCACCGCCGGCGATCTGAAAGGCCCGAAAACTGTGCATTCGTTAACTGCGACATGACACAGCGCTTGGTCATTTGCACCACTGGACTTCAATGG
>Ga0318561_10000667_pt1 | contig 11122 bp, 19 predicted proteins | sample GRESIP065b5f23_FD_202526 | JGI IMG/M metagenome (GOLD analysis project Ga0318561, IMG submission 202526) | Tropical soil microbial communities from Luquillo Experimental Forest, Puerto Rico - GRE.SIPMG.065b5f23 | ecosystem: Environmental > Terrestrial > Soil > Tropical forest > Bulk soil... | reverse complement strand
GCGTTGTAAGTACGCAGTGTCACGATCCCGTATCAGCAACCCGTGGCGGGATTAGGCGCTTCTCGTGTGCAACATATGTTGCTTACAACGAGCGCTGTGAGTTAGAATGGAGGCATAGCAGAGAAGGTCGCCGACGAGATAAGCGCCGGCGACCAAGGCTCAGACCACTCGGAGGGTCATGAACCCAATGTCAACCGTAACCGAAACCCGCGAGGACCGCGCCGAAGCGCTGTTCGAGCGACGCGCCGAATGGCTGCCCGTCCAGGCCCACGACGGCCGCACCGGCCTCGCCCTTCCGTCACAGAGAAAACCCGGCCTGTTCCACCTGACCGACGGCCACACGTGCTCCTGTGGCGACTTTGTCTACCGCCACCGCCTGTGCAAGCACCTGCTGGCCACCCAGCGGCTCATCGCCGAGGTGCAATCATGACCGCCACTCACTACCACGCGGCGGGAGATGTTGAACTGGATCACTTCAAGCCGTCGAAGCGCTACCCGAACGGAGCGTGTCGCTGCGACCAGCATATCGCTCAGCCGCTGAAAGCCACGCGTGCCGTTCCCCAGTGCCAGCGCGAGTGCTACATGTGTGAGCGGGTGCGCGTTCTCATTGCGCGCGGATTCGGAGATTCCCGATGACCGCCCTCACGCTGAAGAGCCTGATCGTCAAGCCCTACCTCGACAAGGCCGGGCGCGACGTCGAGGATGCCACTGAGGCCCTGGGCCACGTCTGGACATCGGATGACCACGACTCCATCGCCCGTCTGACCAACGCCACCGAAGCGCTCGTGCGCGCGCTGGCCAGCGTCAGCCTCGCCGTCGAACGGCTCGCCGAGCTAGTGGTCGAGCCATGACCGCCATCACGCTGAAGCGCCTGACATCGTTCGACTTCGCGGTGGGTGTCGGCTACGTGTCGGTGTACGTCAATCCGAGCCAATTGGCCTACGTCCAGCCCCGCCGCCGCCGCTCGCCAACCAATCAGGACGCCGACGTGCTCGACGGCACGCTGCTGTACTTTCAGCAAGAGGGCGGCGTGCTGGCCGTGCGCGAAGATATCGGCGAGGTGCTGGCCATCCTCGCCGGCCGCGACTATGACCGTGAGCACAAGATCGACCCGACCTACGAAGCCATGCGCGCGGACCTGCTGCCATGAGCGCCCGTGTGCCGACAGAGGTGCGGGGTGTCGTTCGTCTCGTCCACTTCGTCTACACCCGTTGGGATCGCTGGACGGCGTGCGGTCTCTCGAAATCGCAGTTCAAGGCTGAGCTCGGCTCGTACAACCGTCGCACGACCGGCGTTGTTCAGCGAATTACCTGCCCGCGCTGCTTGCGGATCGTGGGAGTCGTGTCATGACCGCGCTACAGCGCGTGGCGCCCTTGCTGGCCACATCCACCGAGCAGCTCGCGAGTGCCGCCCAGACGGTGAGCTGGGCCGGCGATGAGGACGGCTACAACACGCGCCAGACCCTGCACGCGCTGCTGGCCTCGCTGACCGCGCTACAGTCGGCCGTCGACTCACTCGCCGAGTACGTGGACCAGACGCGTGACTGAGCCACTCGCCGAACGCTCACAAGCTGGCGTGACTAACTGGTTTCTTAGGGTGCGCTTGCACATTCACGCCGGTTGGAGCGACTTCAGTTCGGATGATCGCTGGCTGATGTTTGAGGTCAAACTACCGTTTGTGCCGTTTCCCGGACTTGAGATTATCGATCCACGATTGGATGGCGAGATCGTGTGTCAGCATGTCGCCTGGTACACAGACACAGCGTGGTTCGTGACGACGTTGGAAGACAAGACTCTCTACCAAGATCACGCGCGTGCGCAACGTGCTGGTGAACTGGACAAGATTGTCAACCAATACCTTGAGGCTGGATGGCAACGCGACCCGGAGCGTGACTGGAACAGTGTATGACTGATATTGTGAGGTCGCACCCCGGCGGCGTGACTGCGCCACTCGCCGAGCGCAGCACTACCCTCTACGCGCTCACCGACGATTTTCTCCGCATCCTGGGCCTGCTCGAAGGCTCCGAGGCCGACGCGGACGCGCTCGAGCAGGAGCTGGACGGCCTGGCAGGCCAGATCACACACAAGGCGGAGGCGATCGCCGGGCTCATCAAGCAATTCGAGGGCATGGCCGCTCTGAGAAAGGCCGAGGCCGATCGCATGCGCGACCTGGCCGCCTCAGACCAGCGCCACGCCGACCGCTTGCGAGACTACGTGCTGCGCCACATGGTCGCCCTCGGCAGCGAGCGCATCGATACCGCACGCTTCCGTATCAGCGTCAGAACCAACCCGCCCGCGGTGCAGGTCCTCGAGGAGATGCTCATTCCCGACGACTACAAGCGCGTGATTACGACCACAAGCGTCGACAGGAAGGCGATCATGGAGCATCTGAAGTCGACCGGTGAGGTCGTCCCAGGCGTGGAGGTGACGCGTGGCGTCCGGCTTGTCATCTCCTAAACCGCCGCCGCGCTCGTGGAACGGGGCAGCACGGCCAGAGAACCCACGGCGTGAACGGCGGCACCAGGTGCAGCAGATCCAGCCGCCAGGCCAGCAGCCCATCCCGATGGACCAGTCGCAGCAGGCCGCGCCGCCACCGACGCCGGGCGGCGACTTGCAAACCTACGCACGGGCAGCCGCGCAGCGCGCGGGTATCGACCCGGACATCTTCGTCGCCCAGATCCAGCAAGAGTCCGGCTTCAACCCACAGGCCAAGAGTCCGGTCGGCGCGACGGGCATCGCGCAGTTCATGCCCGGCACGGCCGCGGGCATGGGCATCGATCCTACTGACCCGTACGCCAGCCTCGACGCTGCGGCGCGCATGGACGCGCAGAACCTGCAGAAGTACGGCGGCGACTGGTCGAAGACGCTCGCGGCCTACAACGCCGGCGGTGGCAACGTGGACAAGTACGGTGGCGTGCCACCCTTCAGCGAGACGCAGAGCTACGTCCAGAGCATCCTGGGCGCTGGGGCGCAAACCGCCAAGAACGTGGTGCAGCAGGGCGTGCAGGGCGCACAGCAGGCAGTGCAAGGCGTGGTCGGCGCCGACTGGCAGGCGCTCGCCAGGGAAGCCAGCTCGGGCAACCCGGTGACCATCAGCGCACGCCTGGCCGTCTTGAAGGCCGCCGCGGAGTTCGGCGCCAGTCGACCCGATCTGAAGTCAAGTGAGGTGCTCAAGATCGCGGACAGCTGGATCCGGTGGGTCGAAGGCGAATGAACGACGCCTCGAGCGTGGTGCTGATCTACGCCGCGTTCGGCGTGATCGGCTGCCTGGCGCTCATTCTGCTGGCCATGTTCCGTGAGTAAACTCAGTCTGCGCGCTCGCGCGAGGCGGCGCTGTCTCAATTTCTCCTCGTCGTCTCGAGCGGGCGCGTTTGGAGATTCGGTAGGCATGGTTGGGCGGGGCCTGGCATGGCAAGGCCAGGCTTGGTAGTGATGAGGAGTCGCACAATTGAAAGATGAGGAGTCGCGGGAGGAACTGAAGGCAGAAAACGAGCAAGCCAGGCGCGAACTGTTCAAGATGCCAGTGACTTATGGCGGCACCGACACGCTGTCCGAAATGGTGAGGCGCGTAGCCGACGAACTGGCTGAACGCACCCTTACGCTGGATGAAACTCGCGCCGAGCGTGACCGACTGCGAGCCTTCCTCAACGACTGCTTGAGACTGCTTGAGACTGCTTGAGAGATGAAGGGCCGAGATCAGCCTGTTCCACGCTCGAAACTTCAGAGGGTTTCGCTGCGCTCCAACCCTGGTCTCAACTACATGACCGATGCGCGCCGGATCGAACTGGGCCTGCCTAGCCCGACCCGGTGAGCAGCGACAGGATCTTCGGGATCACCAGGGCCAGCACGACCAGGCAGATCAGCGCGCCCGCCACCAGCAGCCCGACCGTGCTGACGTGCATCTCCCAGCGATCGGTGATGCCCGGTCGCTGGCGCGTGTAGCCGACCGACAGGGTGATGTCGATGCGCAGCGACGAGTGCCGCGGCTCAACACTCCGCTCGCTTTCGCTGATGATCTCCTGGTCCACACGACGCTCATAGCAGACGACAGATCGCAAGCAAGCCGATCAGGCCGAGCGGCACGCGCGGGTCGGGCACGCCGATGAAGATGAAGACCACGCTCAGCACGAGCACCAGCACGGCCAGCACAAACCCCACACCCACCGGCGCAACCTGCATACCCGTCCTCCTCACACCCGCGACTCGACGTACACCACGCTCACCGGCCCGAGCGCGTTGAACTGGTCGCGGCTCAGCGTCGAGTAGACGCCCATATAGCCCTCGGCCGAGTTGGCCACGCCAATCGCGTTTCCGCTGATGCCACGCAGCGCCATGAAGTGATACATCCCCTGCGGGTTGATCGTGCCGGTGTACTCTCTGGCGATCGCGTACGCCTGGTCGAACGTCACGTACGCCTGGCGCGCGACCAGGCCGTAGCTGTCCAGGCAGTCGACGACGCACTGCTGGCTCATGCAGCCGTAGGTCTCGTTGACGCAGCTCGGGTAGCCCATCGCCAGGCCAACCGCGGCGCGCGCGTCGTAGATATCCGACTCCTGGTACGCCGTGCCCGTGGCCTGCAGCACCCACGTCATCGAGCACACGCTGCACGTCCACGCGTACGCGTGGGGTGGCATGAACCAGTCCGGGTCCCAGCACACGCTTTTGGGTCGTCTGGTGCCTCGTAGTCTGACTCGGTGATCGGCACGTCCGGCGTGATCGTGCCCTGCAGGTTCGGGTCGAGCGCGTACAGGAAGGCTTCGACGCTGCCGGCGCCCGTCCACTTGCCCGACACCGCGGCGGCCAGCGCCTGGGTGAACAGCGACTGTTGCTCCTGCAGCTGCGTGATCTGCGCGGCCTGATCGTCCGAGTACTGGCTGACGTCGGTCATGTCAGTCTCGCCAGTAGCGCCGTGTCGTCCAGCGCCCACCTCTCAGCGCCATCCATCGCGGTGACGAGATCCTTGACGTGGGCGACGGCGTCCGGCGGCGGATCGGTGTCGACGACCACGTTACACGCGCAGCCTTCGAGATTCACCTTTCGGACGAACATCTCCTGCACGTTGGGCGCATCGGCACCACCACCCACGGGATGCGTCGAGCGCGCCCCGCAGCCGTCCGGACAGTCCAGCACGATGTAGTTGTGGTCGTCCTGACCGGTTGTCGGGTTGGTGAGCCAGAAGACCTCGGCGGCGGGGATAGTGCCGCTGTGGCCAAGCTCGTCGTACACGACGGCAACCGAGCCGTCCGCATTGAAATACACCGGTCGCACGCTCATCTACGGGTTACTCTCCAGGGAAACTGTGGCGCCAGCGGCGTTGTTATTGGCGTTGTACGCACCGGTCGCGGTGACCGTCACGTAGGTGGAGATGGCTCCGAGTCCCGTTGCCAGCACAGCCGGTTGACCGCAATTCGTAACTACCCAGGTGCCATTCTTGGTGACAGTCGGTGTCAGGGCTTTTCGCGCCTTGAATCCAAGTGTTTGTCCACCGTTGGTGCCGGTAGTGCCATACCCCAGAAAAGCGATTTCCCCGCTCTGGCTTTCGCCCAGCAGCTCGTAATACCTGAGGCACCTGGCCAGGTCGTCGGCAGGATGCAGCGGCGCGTAGTCGGCGTACTGCGAGCCCACCACCAGCATGGCGTTGTCCACGTACGTCGTGGCGGCGGCCTCGATGTTGAACCCCGGCTGACAGACCGTTGCGCCCGCCGCGAGCGTCATCGTCACACTGGCCGTGTGATAGGCGTTGTCGCCGGCCACGTATGCTCCGTAGGTTGTGGTCACGCCGTCATAGATAAACGGGCGCACCGCGTTGGCGACGTTCGTGCGGAGCCGCACGCTGAATGAGAAGGTGAGGCTCTTGAAGCGGGTGAGATCGTTCAACGGGTTCAGGATTTGTGACGGTGCGCCAAGAGTCGACGCCGCGGTCGTTGTGACGGCCATGCACGTATTCGAGTTGTCCTGGTTCGTCGTGTCCCGGCTCACGGACGTTCCGGTTTGGCCGTTGTTCTGCCAGCGATCGGCGGTATAGCCGAAACCCGTGAACGGACCAGCACCTCGCTGCCAGATCTCGAAGCCGCCGTTGGTGAGCAGGTTCAAGCGCGCCGTGTCGCTGGCCAGCTTGGCGTTGGTCACCGACGCGTTCTGCAGCGCGGTGCCGTTGATGCTGGCCGCCGGCGCGGTGATCGGCGAGCCGAGCGTGACACCCGTGGCGTCGGCCTTGATCAGCGTCGAGCCGTCGGACTTCAGCACGTTCAGCGCCCTCGAGTTGGTGGCCTCCAGGTTCTCGACCGTGAGCGCGTAGCTGCTGGCGTTGTTGACCGCCGTCGGCGACAGCGGCACGCCCTTGCCCGCGGTGCCCTTCAGCGCGTCGATGACCTGCTGCACGTTGCTGGCGTTGATCGGATCGCCCGGACGCACATCGGAAAAGCTCATCGTTCTATGGTGACCCCCATGTAGTGACTCCCGCCGGTCCCTGCGGGCCGGTCGGGCCCTGAGCGCCAGTCGCCCCGGTCGCGCCCGTTGCGCCGGTTGCGCCCTGCGGACCGGTGGCGCCCTGCTGGGCGATCAGCGCCCAGGGCGCCGCGGGTGGCGTCACGCCAGTGCTGCTGGCGGTGGCCATGTAGCTGGACCCCTGATACGCCACGGCGTCATACTGACTGTACGCGGTGGTGTTGCTCCACGCACCGCGCCACGTCAGGGTCGGACCAGGTGCGCCCGTGGCACCCGTCGGGCCCTGAGGCCCGCTCGCACCCGTGGCACCCGGTGGCCCTTGCGCACCCGTGGCGCCGGTTGCGCCGGCGGGCCCGATGCCGACACGCGCGGCGCTCATCCACTCGGATTGTGGATTCGCCGTCGTCGCCGTGTTGACGCTCGCCCAGGCGCTGAGCTCGAAGATGTCGCCCACATAGGCGTACACCTCGCCGGCGATGAGCACGCCGCCGGCGGCGACCTTCGGCATCGGCATGCTCGTCTCGAGATTCCACGAGCCGGCGTAGGTGCCGCGCAGATCGGCGATGTGGATGGCGCGGTCGCCGGTCTGATTGCTCGGATCGAAGACCACGCCCGCGCCGAGATCGTAGGTGCCCTGCGTCTGGCAGCGGATACAGCCGGCGTATGACGCCGAGTCAGGGTCGCCCGTTGGCGGCACGATCTGCCAGGTCTGGACGCCCCACTGGGTCGGCGTGCCGGTCATCGGGATGCGCGTCCAGGTGGTCGCCGGGATCGTCGTCGCGCTCGCCGGGCCGTACACACGCGCAAAGCTGTCCGTGCTGAGCACGGGGCCGTTGTCGCCCTGACCGTTGTGGTTGTGGCCCGTGGTCGGATCGAACAGGCCATCGGTCAGCCGCCAGGACTGCGCCAACCAGCGCTGCAGGTAGGTCTGGACATCATCACCCTGGGCATACTGCAAGAAGCCAACTACACGAGTCTTGAGCGTCACGGTGAGCCCCAGCGGTAGCCTGCATCGTAAACGTAGCCCGCGTCCCAGGCGATGGTGCCCGGCGTGGTCAGGTCCTCGTTGTCGACCAGCAGCTTGAGCGTGAGCGTGGCGACGATGACCGGCTCCGCGTTGCCCTTGCCCGACTCGCCGCCCAGATGGCTGAGCTTGCGGGTGATCGGCGGCAAGACCAGCACGGCGTACGTCTCGCCGAACTCGTCGCGCAGCGTCTGCCGCCCGCCCCACTGCATCGGCTCAAGTTGCTGGTAGGTGGTCAGCGAGCGGCCGATGTCGCGGCCGCCGAAGCGGTCCAGGTTGCCCTCGCCGAGCACCACGTCATAGGTGCGGATGCGGCGCAGCTGCGGACGGATCTGTGCGCGCGGGCTGATGGCGCGCAGGATCGGCGGCGAGGTCGAGGTGTTCGTGCCGTTCAGGCACAGCGCGAGGCGTCGGCCGAAGAAGTCCCCGGTACCGATGACGTACGCCAGTGGGCTCTCGTCGGCCGTGCCAAAGCTCACGTCCGGGCCGCCGTCCGCGGCCACCTCGATGTTCAGGCTCGAGCCGATGCCCAGCCCGTCGGCCTGCACGTCGATCTGCAGCAAATCTTTTACAGAGATGGGGTGCTGCCAGTCCTGGCCAGGGATGTGGAACTCCCACGACGTGGCGTAGCGGTACTCGCTGTCCTGCAACGGGTTTTCGGTGCGCGCGATCATGCACCAGCTGACCTGTGCCTGGCCACTGCTGGTGTTCACGCTGCCGAGCCACAACCGCGGCGGGCTGGTCAGCGCACTGATGGTTAACATGCGGCAGACCTGACCGGGCAAAAAGATCAGCGCGCCGTGCCACAGCATGGGCGACGGGCCGATGGCCTGTGGGCTGGGCCCGTAGCCGGCGCCGTAGCCGAACGGCGAGGTGCCCGCGTCGCCCTGGCGGATGTCGCGGCCCCACAGGATGTAGGTGTCGACGCCGTTGTACATGGCGGCGATGACCCACGGCCCGTAGGTACACATCGCCGTGATCTTGCCGCGGATGGGCGTCTCGTTCGGCAGGCCGTGGCCGGGCGTGACCGCGGTGATGCGCCCGGTGGTCGAGCCGCCCGAGACGTCCAACCGAAACAGGCCGGCGATCGAGTTGACGTACACCGAGCCGTTGGCGGCGACGCTGGCGGTGCCATTGTCGCTATCGACGGCCGACTCATAGAACGGCATCAGGTTCGGCGTGAAACCTGTGGTGCCGTCCACGTCGTGCAGGCCGTTGGTCTTGGCCACGTACACGTGCCCCTGGTCGCTCACCAGGCTGTTGATCGGGTACGTGGTGTCGCCCACGCCCACGCTGGCGCCCCAGTTGCCTGCGGTCATCGGCCCGGTGGCCACGTTGCTGACGCTCGAGAGCGTGTCCTGGCCGATGAGCTGCCAGGCGCCCACGGAGCCGGAGGCCTGGGCCTGATACCACGCGTGGGCGATCGATTTTCTGTTCGGGCCGCCGCCGGTCCACGTGCCGCTGGCGTTCTGCCAGAGTGGACCGGGCGCGCCCGCGGCGGTATCGGTCGCCGAGGTGCCGACGTACAGGTTGCCGCCGAAGGTGTCCATCGCCCAGGCATAGGCGCCGGCGCCCATGTCGGCATCCTGCACCGGCGCGCCGGTGCCGCCCGGCACGCGGTACAGGTACCGCCCGACGCCAAAGAGAAAATCGCCGTTGTAGTCGGCGCCGCAGCGCGGCGAGGTGGTGATGCCCACCGGCAGGTTGATGGTCGTGACGAGCGGCCCCGGCAGCAGCAGCCTCGGAAAGCGCGCGTCGGCGTTGATGGCGTAGGCGTAGGTGCCCTGCAACAGCCGCCACGAGTAGCCCATGCCGAGGTGGAAGGTGTCCAGCACCAGCGGCTCCTCGGACACGTCGATGGGCTCGCCGCTGAGCTGGACGACGTTGGTCTCGTTGTCGGCCGCCTGGGCCTTCAGACCACCCTGGCTGTACTGGTACAGCGTCAGGTCGAGCCCGCCGAGCGAGATCGATTCACGTAGTGGATACGCCACGCGGCTAACCCGGCGTCAGGATGGTGTACCCGTAGCCGTAGTTATCGCGCGAGCGCACCGTCAGCACGCTCGGCCAGTGCTGCTTTCTCACCTGCGGGTGCTGCAGCGTCAGCCGCTTCCACTGGTTGGCCGCGGCGCGCGCCTGGGCGCGTAGCTGGCGAAACGTGGCCTGATCGTCGGGCAGGCCCCACTTGCTCATCTCGAGGTGCACCCACGCCGAGCCAACGACCTCCATGCCGATCAGCGGCAGGACGGCCTGGTCGCTGTCGGTGTGCAGGCCCTCGACCGTCGCCAACCCGAAGCCGGCGCCCGTGTTGGTCCACCACGACATCGGCACGTAGACCTGCGGCAGCAGCGTGTCGCCGGTGTTGAGCGTCTGGGCGATCTCGATGCCAGGGTTATCGCCGCCCGGCACCCAGCGCCAGTTGATCATCAGCTGGTCATCGTCGTTCGGACCAGCGCTCGCGGCGCGGTAGTAGACCTCAACGAGCTGGTCCTCGGCCTGCAGCCACGGAAACAGCGCGCCGACGGGATACACACGCTGGTCCTGCACGGCGGTGATGGGCAGCTTCTGGATCGTCCAGCACTCGCCCAGCACCAGGTTGACGATGTCGTTGAGGCCACGCCGTCCCTCGTAGTGGACCGGCGGTAACCGGCCATAGAACTCGACCTGCGTGCCGGCCGGCGTGATGTTGGTGTGCCCGCGCTCGAGCGTGACGGTGCCCGAGACGTTATCGAGGCCCTGGTAGACCACGCGCCGCACCTGGCCGGCGTTGGCGCCGTACGGCTGGTACTCCCAGGTGTTGCCCAGGAAGGACGGCTCGAGCTCGGTCGACTGGAAGTCCTGGACGATGACCTGGTTCGGCTGGGCGGCGCTGTTGGTGGTCATCGTGCGGATGTTGAAGCCGGCGGCATCGGCCAGCGCGTAGCGATACGTCATCAGGTTGGGAGGAAACGTCGATTGCGGGCTGGGGAAGGGAGTCGGGCTCTCGATGATGATCGGCACGGCTCAGGTCATCCCCACCCGGCGGCGTCAGTCATGACTGTCGTGCGCACCGGCTGGTAGCCGCTCGTCGTCACGACCACGTCCATCTCGCGTTCGGTGAGCGTCCAGAACTGAAACGTGCCGTCGGCTCCGATCGCCAGGGGATTCGCGAGCGTCGTGCCGCTCGAGTCGTCAGCGTAGAGCGTGTCGCTGATCGGATTGGAGGTGCCCACGTCGTACACCGACACGCTGGCCGTGTTGGGCACACTGAGCAGTCCATTCGGCGACTTGACCAGGATGGTGTCCCGGAACATGGCGCGCCCCATGAGCGGATCAGGCGTTGGCCTCGATGGCCACGGTGCCCATCACGCGCGCGTGCCCTGTGCTCGAGACGGTGTTGACCTGCAGCGTCAGCCGATCGCCCGGACGGATGCCGCGACTGCCGGGGTCGGGCACGCTGTTGGTGAACTCGCCGGTCGAGGTCGCCAGCAGCGTCGGCCGATTGGCCGCGGTCGACCACACGGAGGTGCCGTTGAGCAGCACGTCGCACACCGTGCTCGCGCCACCGGTGCCGGCCGTCACGGCGTAGAACTTGATGCCGCTGATGCGGCCGAAGCTGGTCGAGACAAACTCGGACAGGATCTGCGCTGCCGTGACAGCGGCGTTGGAATAGCCC
>Ga0318561_10000651_pt1 | contig 11196 bp, 10 predicted proteins | sample GRESIP065b5f23_FD_202526 | JGI IMG/M metagenome (GOLD analysis project Ga0318561, IMG submission 202526) | Tropical soil microbial communities from Luquillo Experimental Forest, Puerto Rico - GRE.SIPMG.065b5f23 | ecosystem: Environmental > Terrestrial > Soil > Tropical forest > Bulk soil... | reverse complement strand
CCATTGATGGGCTTGGTGACTGCAATGGGCTGTGCCGGCGCGGCATTCGTGTGCGCTGCGCTCGCCGTCGAAGCCGATGCCTGGCTGGCTAGCCTCGCCGCCCTGGCGGCATTTGGGGTCGCCGGCGAAATTGCCGCGCAGGCCGCAAATGGCCCCGGCAGTTTCGCAACGGCCATGATCGACGCGGTTCATGGCCTTGATCGCGCCACGCTGCGCACCCGCGTCAAGGCATCGTGATGCGGCTCGATCTTCGCCTCAACGCGATTGTCGATCCCGAGCGTGCCGGCGGCCAAAACCTCGCCAATTTGGCGATACGCTGCGCGCGCGGCGGAGCCACGCTCGTCCAATTGCGCGACAAACATTCGGAGACGCGCACGATGGTCGAGGAGGCGAGGGCGATCAAGCAGGTCTTGGCGCCGCTCGCAGTGCCGTTAGTGATCAATGATCGCCTCGACGTAGCAATGGCGGCCGGCGCCGACGGCGTGCATCTCGGCCAAGACGATATGGCAGTCGAAGACGCACGGCGCCTCCTCGGGCCGAAGGCGGTCATCGGACTATCCATCAAATCGGTCGGGGAAGCCGAGGCAGCGCGTCTCGATCTCATCAACTATGTCGGTACTGGCGGCGTATATGCCACCTCGTCCAAGCAGCAGAAGAATGCGCCGATCGGTCCCGATGGATTGGCGCGAATCCTCGCGACGCTTCGTCAGCGCGCGCCGGATATGCCGGTCTGCGGCATCGCCGGCATCGATGCCAGCAATGCCGCGGAGGTGATTGCCGCAGGCGCCGATGGGATTGCGGTAATTTCGGCTTTGTCACTTGCGCCCGATCCCGAGGCAGCCGCCCGCGAGTTGCGTGGCATCGTCGACGTCATGTTGGCCAAGCGGGGCACATGATGAGCGTTCCGATCGCGCTGACCATTGCGGGTTCGGATTCGAGCGGCGGCGCCGGCATCCAGGCGGATCTCAAGACCTTCTCTGCGTTCGGCGTTTATGGCGCGTCGGTGGTGACGGCGCTTACGGCGCAGAACACCATGGGCATTTTGGCGATCCATGAAGTACCTGCGGATTTCATTGCCGCGCAAATGGACGCCGTGCTTGCGGACCTCAACGTGGGTGCAGTCAAGATCGGCATGCTGGGCAGTGCCGCGACAATCCAAGCTGTCAGTGGCGGCTTGCGTCGCAACCACCCGCGCAACGTTGTGCTCGACACCGTGATGGTCGCAAGTTCGGGCCAAAACCTACTGCACGCCGATGCCATCGGCGCGTTGCGTCAATTGGTCGGACAGGCGGGCCTGGTCACGCCCAATCTGCCGGAGGCGGCGGCTCTTCTCGGCGGCGAGGAAGCGCGCGACGAAAAGACAATGTATGCGCAAGCGCAGAAGCTGCTCGCGCTCGGTGCCGGCGCGGTCCTCATCAAAGGCGGCCACGGCACTGGGCTGGAAAGCGTCGATCTCTTGGTCCAGGCGAGCGCTTGCACGAGATTCGCCGCACCGCGCATTGCGACCCGGAATAGTCACGGCACTGGATGCACGCTCGCCTCGGCCATTGCCGCCGGTCTCGCCAAGGACCTTCCACTCGCGGACGCGGTGCGCGATGCCAAGGCCTATGTCACCGCCGCGCTCGAGGCCGCGGATCGGCTGCAAATAGGATCTGGCCCCGGGCCGGTGCATCACTTCCACAAATGGTGGTGAGCGCAATCACGCTGCGGCAGGCGCACCCGGCTGTTTCAAAGGGTGGGCGCGCGCGAAGGCGTCGATGGTCGCCAGAGAATTTGCGATTCGCGAAAAGTTGGGAAATGGCGCCGTATCGACGTTAAAGAACTTCGCGCCCGCCGCTTGGCTCGCCAGACAAATGTCGGCGAGCGTGATCATGTCGCCGTGGCAGTAGCGTCCGGTCTCAGGACTGGTCAGATGCATTTCGAGCGCGGTCAGCGCTGCCGTGTGCCAGTGCTGACACCACTTTGTCCGCGCCGCCTCGTCGAGTTTGAACTCGTGTTCCAAATATTCCCGCACGCGAGGAACAATTAGCGGATGCGAATCGCAGGCGACGATCTGCGCCAATCCTCGTACCCGGGCGCGGCCGCGTGGATCGCGTGGAAACAGCGGTGGATTAGGATGGGTTTCGTCCAGATATTCGATGATCGCGAGGGATTCGAACAAAGCCGGCCCGTCGCCGTCGACCAGCGCGGGAATGGCCATCATTGGATTGACGGCGCGAAATTCGGCCTGGCGCTGCTCGCCTTTCATCAGGTTGACTTGAATGATTTCGTCGGGGACGAGACCTTTGAGATTGAGCGCAATCCGCACCCGATAAGTTGCAAGCGAACGCCAAAAAGAAAAAAGCTTCATGGACAATCTCCTCCTTGATTCTCGTCATCAGTTTAGTGCCGCGTCTAAAGCATAAGCCGCTTCGGTAGCGTCGAGTGTCGCAGTGGCGCGTAGCGTTTTTTCGACGCAACGCAGTTGCAGCACCGGCTAATCCATCCCCGGTTCGGCTTTCAGTTCCGCCGCTTCGATGCCAGCGACCGCACATATTTCATCCTTATCCGAAGTATCGCCGGAAATGCCGCAGGCGCCGATCACGTTGCCGCCACTATCCCGGATGAGCACGCCGCCTGGATTGGTAACGATGCGTCCGCCGCTTGCCGCCGCCAGCATCGTGAAAAACTGCGGCGTCTTTGCCGCGCGGCTTGCGAGCGTGCGTGAGCCGAAGCCCATGCCAAGCGCCCCCCAGGCTTTGGCGAACGCGATGTCGAAACGCAAAATGCCCGCTTTATCTTCGCGCTTAAACGCAACGAGATGGCCGCCACTGTCGAGCACCGCGACAGCGAGCGGCGCCAGATTGGTTTCGCGCGCCTTCTTTAGCGCGGCATCGACGATAATAGAAGCTTGTGCGAGCGTGAGGGCCGACATGGCAGCTCCGATTTTTGCCTGGATGACTTAGCGATGATCGCGATTGGCCCAATAGACCGAGACGGTGGAGATTTCGGCATTGCCTGAACGGCGCTGCCTGGTTTCCTGGTAGCAGCCCACCGTCCGTTCGACCAGCGGCAGTTCGATCCCGCGCGATTTTGCCTCCGCAATCATCGACTGCATGTCTTTGATGGCGCTATCGACATCGAAAGTCACCGGTCCGGCAGATCCGCCCTTGAGCATTGAGGCGATGCCGGGCGCGCGCACCTTGAGGACATTCGCGGCGCCTGAAGTGTCGCTGAGAAGATCCATCAGCCGCTCCGGATCGATTGCTAGCGATCGGGCAAGCGCCAAAGACTCGCCCAATGCCTGCCAATAGACCATCAGCGGCAGATTGACCGTAAATTTAAGAACGGCTCCGGAGCCGACCGGCCCAGCATATTCCAGCCGGCGGCAGAGTTGTTCGAGGATCAGCCGCGCCCGCGCCGCGTCTTCCGGTTCGGCGCCGATAAGTCCTATCAATTTTCCTTGCCGGGCCGGTCCGGTCGAGCCGCCGACCGGACATTCGACAAAGACTGCGCCTTTCGCGCGCACCACGCCGGCAAGCGTAATCTCGGTGGCGGGCAAAACCGTGCTCATGTCGATGAACAGTTTTCCAGCAACTTCGCCCTGCAGGAGACCAGAAGGGCCCTTGTAAACTGCGTCCAAGGCCGCCGCGTCGGTCAAGATGGTGATAACCGCGTCGCTTCCTCGCGCCAGCTCCGTTTGGCTTGCCGCGACCTTAGCTCCATTAACGGCCTTGGCTTTTTCCGCCGTGCGATTCCAGACCGTGACGTCATGTCCGACCTCGATTAGCCGCGCCGCAATCGCTGCGCCCATTTTGCCGATACCGGCAACGCCGAGTTTCATATCGCGCTCCTTAAGGCCGTTATTGGTGCACGGCTTTAGCGCGCGCACTGTTAAATCACAACCGATCAAGACCAGCATTCCGGCGCGCCTTCTGCAAGCGCGTACCGGTGCTCTGGCACACCTCGATACGCGGCGATGACACATCGGCAAGCCGCTTGCGCACACCGCAACCGGATGCGATAGCGTCAGGTTTTGATGAAACTGGAGTGGGAAGGCGATGCCTCGGGCTGAGAAAGAAATCGTCGGAATCATCGGGCTAGGCATTATGGGCGGCGCGTTTGCGCGAAATCTCGTAGCGGCCGGCCGGCGCGTGATCGGTTACGACATCGCACCCGCGCGCCGTCGCGCCATGGCCAAGCTCAGCGTGGAGCTTGCCGAGGATGTCGGCGCGCTGGTGCAGCGAGCCCGCACCATCATCACCAGCCTGCCCAAGCCCTCGGCGCTCGCCGAGACCGCCGCGGCTATTGCCAGGGCCGGGGTGCCACGCCGGGTCATCGTTGAGATGTCAACATTCGCCTTGGAGGATAAAACAAAGGCGGAAGGCGTCCTGCGCAAGGTCGGTCATGTGACGCTCGATTGCCCAGTCAGCGGCACCGGCGCGCAGGCCATAATCAAAGATCTCGTGGTCTATGCGTCCGGCGATTCCCGCGAAATAAAAAGATTACGCCGCCTGTTTTCCGGTTTCACGCGCTCCGTGCACGATGTCGGCGCATTCGGTAACGGCAGCCGCATGAAATACGTCGCTAATCTGCTTGTCGCCATCCATAATGTGGCGAGCGCCGAAGCGATGGTACTGGGCATGAAAGCCGGGCTGCCGCCGCAGCTTATCTTCGACCTGATCAGAACGGGCGCCGGCAATTCGCGGATCTTCGAATTACGCGCGCCAATGATGGTGAGAAACAATTACCGCAACCCCACAATGAAGATATCGGTTTGGCAAAAAGACATGGATGTGATCGGCTCTTACGCCCATAAAATCGCGGTGCCGACGCCGATGTTTGACGCCAGCAAAGCGATCTATGCCAAGGCGCTCAAGAGCGGTCACGCGGCCGAAGATACAGCTGCCGTTTGCGCCGTACTGGAAAAGCTGGCCGGCGTTAAAAGAGCAAAAGGGCGTGTCAGGATAGCCTAACCGTCGAGCTGCGGAAGCGTCCGCAACAAGGAAGCGGCAGCGCGGGAGGAACTGAAATGTCATCGCTCGAAGGCGAAGCGCGCATGGCGGCGGTCGCGGGCGACCGCAAGAGTCTTGAACAACGCAGCGAGACCCGCGACGACATGCGGATCGATTGGAACGTGCCGATCACGATGGATGACGGCGTGGTGCTGCGCGCCGATGTTTTTCGTCCGCTCGTGCAGGGCCGTTACCCGGTCATCTTGAGTTACGGGCCTTACGCCAAAGGACTTGCTTTTCAGGACGGCTATCCGAGCGCGTGGCAGCGCATGGCGGAACGACACCCCGACGTCACCGCCGGCTCAAGCAGTCTCTACCAGAGTTGGGAAGTCGTTGATCCGGAAAAATGGGTGCCACACGATTATGCTTGCGTAAGAGTGGACTCGCGCGGTTGCGGATGTTCGCCCGGCCATATCGATCATTTTTCGCCGCGCGAGACTAAAGATTTCTACGACTGCATTGAATGGGCCGCCGTGCAGCCATGGTCGAGCGGCAAAGTCGGCCTGAATGGTATTTCCTATTACGCCATCAATCAGTGGCACGTCGCCAGCCTGCAGCCGCCGCATCTCGCCGCCATGTGCATTTGGGAAGGCGCGGCCGACTGGTATCGCGACATGACCCACCACGGCGGACTTCTCTCTACATTCTGGGAAAATTGGTACGACATGCAGGTCAAGACCGTGCAATACGGAGCAGGCGAGCGCGGCAAGCGAAGCCGCGTGCATGGCGAGCTTATCTGTGGCCCGGAGTTACTGTCGGACGAACAGCTGGCAAAAAATCGCGCCGACTTTGGCGCCGAAATTTTCGCCCATCCTTTGGATGACGATTACCACAAAGCGCGCTCGCCAATCTGGTCCAAGGTGAAGACGCCATTTCTGTCGGCGGCCAATTGGGGCGGGCAGGGCCTGCATCCGCGCGGGAATTTCGAGGGTTTCGTGCGCGCCGCCGCCAAGGACAAATGGCTCGAAGCGCACGGCATCGAGCACTGGACGCATTTTTACACCGATTACGGCCGTAATCTGCAACTGCGCTTCTTTGATTACTTTTTGCACGGCAAGAAAAACGGCTGGGATAAGCAGCCGGCGGTGCAGCTGCAGGTTCGCCACGTCGATCGTTTCGTAGAGCGTACCGAACACGAATGGCCGCTCAAACGTACGCAATGGACGCGGTTTTACCTTGATCCCGCTGGAGGGCTTGCCGCAAAGGAGCCCGCAAAGAAAAAGTCAGTCATTCACTTTGCCGCCATGGGCGACGGGGTCACTTTTATGACGGCGCCCGTCGAACGTGAAACTGAAGTTACCGGCCCGGTGGCGGTCGAATTGAGTGTCTCATCATCGACCAGCGATGCAGATATTTTTGTTGTGCTCCGCGTGTTCTCGCCCGATATGACGGAGGTGGTATTTCAGGGTGCTATCGATCCTCATACCCCGATCGGTCAAGGCTGGCTGCGCGCCTCGCACCGGCAGCTCGACAAAAAAATCTCAAAGCCATATCGGCCCTATCACACGCACGCCAAAAAGCAGCCGCTCAAGCCGGGGGAAGTTGTTGCGCTCGACGTGGAAATTTGGCCGACGTCGATTGTTGTGCCAGCCGGTTATCGCATCGCGCTGACGGTTCGCGGCAGGGATTATAAATATCCGGGAGGGAGCGGCGGGCGGCTCTCAAACTTCAAGAACGAACTGACCGGCTGCGGACCCTTCCTGCACGACGATTCGCGCGACCGGCCGCCGCAGGTCTTTGCTGGCGTCACTGCCCTGCATTTTGGTGGCGCGACTAGCCCCTATCTGCTGCTTCCGATTATTCCGACGAAGAGAAACAAAAAGCCGTCCAAAAACGCGATATCGGCGCGCCGCGCCGGCACAGGCCGCCGCCGCAGCGGGAGAAGATGATGTTACGCAGGATCAGTCGCCGTACGGTTGCCCGCTCGCCCAGGGTGGCATCCAGATGGAACAGGGCGTGCTGACGTTTCTGAAAGAGACTGACAATACGATGGCTGGCCGCAAGGTCGAGCTTGTGACCGCCGATACCGGCGGTGCTCCGGCCGGCGCCAAAACCAAAATCCAAGAGCTTATCGAGCGTGACAAAGTCGACGTTATTCTCGGCCCGCTGGCTGCGTTCGAATTACTGGCAATTACCGATTACGTGCGCGATCAAAAGACGCCGTTGTTAAGCCTTGCCGCCGCCGACGACCTGTCGCAGCGTAGGCCCAACCCCTATTTCTTGCGCGCATCGGCCACGTCATCCCAGGCTATGCATCCGATGGGGCATTATGCGGCCACCGAACTTAAGCTCACGCGGATGGTCACCATCGCCGAGGACCTCGCTTTCGGCTACGAGGAACTCGGAGGTTTTCAGGCCGCGTTCGAGCAAGGCGGCGGCTGCGTCGTCAACAAGCTGTGGCCGCCTTTAGTAACGCCCGACTATACGCCCTATATCGCTCAGATCAGCGGTTGCGATGGAGTTTGTCAGGGATTCGCAGGTTCAAATCCGCTTCGCTTTATGAAGGCCTATGCCGACGCCGGTTTGAAATATCCGGTGGTGACGGGATGGACTGGCGGCGATGACGCATTACTGCGAAGTTTCGGCGATGAGGCAATCGGGTTGATTTCCTGCTCCGCCTATTCGCTCGAAGTCGATACCGAGCGGAATCATCGCTTTATCGATGGCATGCAGAAAAACTTCAGCGTGATTCCCGGCTTCTACGCCGCCGGGCTTTACATCAATTGCCAAGTGGTCGAGGCCGCCTTGCAAGCGACCGGCGGTGATGTGAGCGACAAAGAGAAATTGATTGCGGCTCTGCGCGCAGTCAACTTGACCGACACTCCTCGCGGGCCTGTCAAATTCGACCACCTCGGCAATGTGGTTGGCAACTTTTATGTCAGGCGCTGCGGCAGGGAAGACGCCAAATATGGATTGCGATTGTGGAACAAGATTATCAAAACCTACGAAAACGTCAGCCAGTTCTGGACCTGGCCGGAGCAGGAATTCCTGGCGCATCCCGTCTATTCACGCGACTATCCGCCGCTACGAAAGTGTTGAGAAAAACGCGATACTGGCAGGCTTTACAGCGCGACCTGCCTCGCCAATGATAGCTGTTAATGCGGCGCCGGCTGCAATCCGCGAGTGCCCGTCGCAGGAGACCCCGTCCGTTCGGGCGGCGGCGGCCTAAGAGGGGAAAAGGGGAGAACACACGCCAATGTCTACCAAGAAAATCTCTGCCAAGGCTAATGCTCGAAAACTCACCCGCCGGACAATGCTGGCCGGCGGTGTCGTCGGTGCGGCCGCCGCGCTCAGCCGTTTTCCGGCACCCGCACTAGCGCAGGCCGAGCCATTTCGGCTCGGGCTGCTTACGGTCAAGACCGGGCCGCTGGCGCAGGGCGGCATCCAGATGGAGCAGGGCGTCCTCACCTATCTGAAAGAGACCAACTACATGATTGGCGGTCGCAAGGTCGATTTCATCTCGGCGGATACTGGCGGCAATCCGGCTGGCACTAAGACCAAAGCGCAAGAACTCGTCGAGCGCGATAAGGTCGACGTGATCCTCGGCCCGCTCGCCGCTTTCGAGCTTTACGCAATCAGCGACTATATCCGCGATCAGAAGATGCCGACGCTCAGTCTGGCCGCGGCGGACGACCTGACGCAGCGCAAGCCCAACCCATATTTGTTGCGCGCCTCGGCCACGTCCTCGCAAGCCATGCACCCGATGGCGCATTACACCGCGACCGAGCTCAAGCTCAAGCGTATTTTCTGCATCGTCGAAGATTTCGCCTTTGGCTACGAACAGATGGGCGGCTTCCAGGCGTCGCTGCAGAAGGAGGGCGGCTGCGTCGTCAATAAACTGTGGCCGCCTTTGGTGACCCCGGACTACACGCCCTACGTGGCGCAGATCAGCGATTGCGACGCCGTGTGCCAGGGTTTTGCCGGCTCAAACCCGCTGCGCTTCATGAAGGCTTACGCCAATGCTGGGCTTCAATATCCCGTCGTCACTGGAGAAACCGGCGGCGACGACGCCCTATTGCGGAGTTATGGTGAGGAGGCCATTGGGCTGGTGAGCTGCATTCCCTATACGCTCGATCTCGAGGTGGACGCCAATCACCGCTTCGTCAATGGCATGCTCAAGAATTTTAACGTGATTCCGGGCCAGTACGCGGGCCTGCTCTACGTCAACTGCCAGGTGGTCGATGCCGCCTTGAAAGCGACAGGCGGCGACGCGAGCGACAAGGACAAATTCATGGGCGCGCTGAGGGCGGTCAATTTGACCGATACGCCGCGCGGCCCGTTGAAATTCGACCACTTCGGCAACGTGATCGGGACTTTCTACATTCGGCGCATTGGCACCGAAGGCGCCAAATATGGGCTGAAGCTTTGGAACAAGACTATCAAGACCTATGAGAACGTTAGTCAATTCTGGACCTGGCCTGAACAGGAGTATCTCGCGCATCCAGTTTATTCGCGCGATTATCCGCCGCTGACCAAGTGCTGATCGCACGCACAATGGAAGGGCAGCAGTTATGACATTCTGGCTGCTGCTCACCGTCAATAGCGTGACGTTCGGTGGTCTGTTATTTTTACTTTCGGCCGGCTTCTCGCTGATCTTCGGGTTGATGCGGATTCCCAACCTGACGCACGGCTCGATGTTCATGCTCGGCGCCTATTTCGGCACGACGCTGCTCTCCGGCGTCAGGGGCATCCGGTTTGATTTCTGGTTGGCGGCGCTGATTTGCGCGCTTAAAGTCGCGCTCCTCGGCGCGCTGATGGAACGGCTGCTGTTGCGCCGTCTCGCCGGCCAGCAGCTTGCGCAAGTGCTGGTCACGCTGGGCGTCTCCTTCATGGTCGCCGATCTCTGCCTGATGGGCTGGGGCGGCGATCCGATTTCGGTGGCGACGCCCGCCGGGCTCAACGGCTTTGTCCGGTTCGGCGCCGCGGTATTTCCGCTGTATCGCCTCGCCGTGATTGCGATCGCCATCGTATTTGCCATAGGGCTGTGGCTGATGCTGGAGCGAACACAGCTTGGCGCCATGATCCGCGCCGGCGTTGACGATCCACAGATGGCCCGTGTCGTCGGCATCCGCGTATCGCAACTGTTTACAATTGTATTTGCGCTGGGCGCCGGACTTGCCGGCTTTGCCGGCTTGATCGGCGGTCCTATCCTATCTGTGTATCCTGGGATTGATCAGGACATGCTGCCGCTCGCGCTGGTGGTCGTCATCCTCGGCGGCACCGGCAGCCTGCTCGGTTCGTTTGTCGGCAGCATCGTGATTGGCTTCATTTATAATTTCGGCCAGGCGCTTTTGCCGGAGCTTGCCTATTTCATCCTGTTTTTGCCAATGGTGCTGGTCCTGGTGTTGCGGCCACAGGGTCTGTTCGGAGGCCAGATCCTGTGACGAATAGCACCCTCGGCCGCAGCCTTGCCGCCTTAGTCGCCGTGGTCGCTCTGGCAATGCTGCCGTTCGCAATCAAAGAAATCTACTACGTCAATATCGCCAGCCAGATTCTGCTCTATGCGATCTTCGCGCTCGGGCTCAACATTCTGGTCGGTTATGCCGGGCTGGTCTCGCTCGGCCACGCGGGATTATTCGGAATCGCCGCTTATGTCGTGGCCTACCTCCTGGTGGCTGGGCATGGTCACACGCTGGCCATCGCCGCGGCGCTAATAGCCACCCTAATTGCGACCGCAGGCTTCGCCGCGCTGGCGCTGCGGGCGGCCGGAATTACCTTCATCATGATCACGCTGGCGCTCGGCGAGATCATTTGGGGTCTCGCTTATCGCTGGATCAGCCTGACGAACGGCGATAACGGGATCACCGTCGCGACGCGTCCAGCGCCGTTCGGTATTCCGCTCGGCAGTGCGCGCGCCTTTTACGTCGCGACGCTGATTGTGTTTCTTATCGCAATCGCCGGAGCAGGGATCTTCGTTCGCTCGCCATTCGGTGCGGCGTTGCGCGGTACCCGCGATCAGCCGCGGCGGATGATCGCTCTCGGTTACCACGTCTGGATGGTCAGATTCTGGGCTTTCATGTTCTCAGGCCTCTTGACCGCGGTCGCAGGCATCCTGTTCGTCTACTACAACCAGTTCATTAGTCCTCAGGCGCTGGCGCTCACCGCTTCGGCTGAGAGCTTGTTGATGGTGATTTCCGGCGGAGCCGGCACGCTGCTGGGTCCAGTGGTCGGCGCCGCGCTTGTCGTGATCGTGAAAAACGTC
>Ga0318561_10000644_pt1 | contig 11241 bp, 10 predicted proteins | sample GRESIP065b5f23_FD_202526 | JGI IMG/M metagenome (GOLD analysis project Ga0318561, IMG submission 202526) | Tropical soil microbial communities from Luquillo Experimental Forest, Puerto Rico - GRE.SIPMG.065b5f23 | ecosystem: Environmental > Terrestrial > Soil > Tropical forest > Bulk soil... | reverse complement strand
GCTGCTGACTTGCGCGGCTTGCAGCCTGTTTCGCCCCCCGCGGTCCTGCACGGCCGTGGAGGGCGACATCAGCCCCAATGGCTGGTGCAAATTTTTCGATTTGCCGGATTGAGGGTTACGACCCGAGATATTCGGCGAAATATTCCTCCGCCGTAATCAAGCGATCGACAATGCCGAGTTCGTGTGCTTGCCAGCAGAAGACGTCGATCGCGTCGCGGTTCCTTTCGTATCCATATGGGTGGAAATCCGCGCCCATCAGTGCTTCGGTTTCTTCGAGCTCGACATCAAGCCAGGGCGACACATACGGGAAGTTGCGCATTGCGGCCGCGAACTCGTCGTTGCAGCGGATAAACGCCTTGGTTAGGCTGCGCGCAGTCCATTTCGCGCGCTCCCAGACGTCGCGGCGCAGGATGATCAGGTGCTGCGGCGGAAAGCAGCCGGTCCGCCGGAAATAGTCGCGCTCGATCGTCCGAACATCGGAGAACAGGCGGATGATCGGCCCGTTCACTGGGTCGTAATGCTGCGGCCGCGGTGGGCTGTAGATCGCATCGAGCTCGCCGGCGATCAGCATTTCCGACAGCGAACGGCCTGTCGGTGGCCGTTGCACGCCTGGCGATAGATCGTAAAGGTGGGTCGGCGCGCGCGGCGCGTCGATGTCGCCGATCCACCATTGAAGGTTCTCGGGCGGCACATCGATGAACCGCAGGAAATGCCGGTACCAGATCGAGCCGCTGGCGACCCAGTCGTACATGCCGATCCGCTTGCCGATGAGATCAGCCGGCGTCGAGACGCGACCGCCTTTGCGGACATAGAGGTCGCGCGCGGTAAAATTGCGCAGCGGGAAGACCGGCAGTCCGACAAAGCTGCGGTCACTTTTGTCAATGCGCCGCAGCTGACCCGCCATCGACGCCTCGCCGCCCTGCACCGTCGGATCATGAAGCGAGCGGCGCAGCATCTCTGCGCGCATCTCCCATGATCCGCCGCTGCCGTGGATCAAGGTAAGGGCGATGCCGTTGGGTTTGACATCGCCGGTCACGAGCGGCATCACCCGCGCATAATCGGCGCAGGTCAACGTGATTGGGAGATCGGCCATCCGCCTCCCGCCGTTATAGATACCGGGTGGGCCTGATCAAGGTACGCCACATATGAGCCGACGGACTGCTGTCCCAGCCGAGTCCCTCTTCCGGCTGGCGGAAGTTGCGGCCGATCACGTCAGTGAACTCCTCCAGCTCCACGATCACGTTCGGATCGAACGAATAGAGATCGTGGACGGTAATCATCCGCGCGGTCATGTACCACTTGTGGTTGCAGGCGCGGTTGTACTCTTCTTCGATGTATGGGTCCGGCCGGTAATTGGGGCCGAAATTCTTCGTGTAGGATTCTGGGTAGGCATACCCGACCGACTCGTCGGCGTAGAAGCGCAGCGCCTGATGGGCGCGGATTGCCCAGGCGACCTCCTCGTCGACATAGGGCGCCACCATCTGCGCACCCCAATAACCGTGGTCGGCGCGAATAAAGCCGATGACGCCGATATCGTGCAGCAGACAGGCAAGGATGACTTTCTCGTTCATGCCGGCCTTGGCCGCGTGTCTGGCGCTTTGCAGCAGATGGTTCGCGGGGCCGAAACGGTATTTGAAGAAATCGATCAGCGTCGGGCGCGGCGGCATTTCCGGCAAGCGCGGATCGTCGCCCATCAGCATGTACTTGCCGGGGTTGGCGGCGAGCAATGCCGTGCCGCTCGGGATGCTCATATCGCCGTCGGCGAGATTGAACAGCCGCGATTTGACGATGATCGCGTCGAGCTCACGCATCATCCTGTGCTCAAGCGCATCAGCCCGTTCGGCCAATGTCATCGTGTCGTTCATTTTAGCTTCCTAGCTTCCTATTTGTCTCAACGGAGCGATCGCCAACCGTAGCAAATGGCGGCGGTTCGCTGCTAGTCTGACAACCGGACCAACGCCTCGAAAGCCCAGCAAGATGACCCGGCATTTCGGTGTTTTGATTCCTTCTACCAATACGACAGTCGAGTTGGAGTCCCGGCTGTTGCCGGCGGCTTACCAGGCGCATATCGGGCGGCTGATGACCAGCGCGCCCGGCCGTACCTTCCAGCCGAGCCGCGACGAGGACGTCGACTACCAGTCGCGCCTGCTCGGCACCGCCAGGGTCGAGCTGGTGATCCTGGCGCAGACCTCGGCGAGCCTCTTCGCTGACGATTACGACGAGGTCACCACCCGGCGGATGAGCGCCGGTGCCGGTGTTCCGGCCATTACCTCGGCGCAGGCGGTCGGCCGCGCGGTGCGGGCGCTCGGCGCTCGACGTATCGCCATCGTCTCCCCCTATTCGGACGAGGTCAATCAGCGCGCCGGCCGCTATTTCGCGTCAAAGCACGGGCTCGAAGCCGTCGCACTCGAAGGCTTTGGTGCCACCGATTCCTATGCGATCGGTCAGCTCGGCCCGGAGAACGCGCGCAACGCCTTCGCACGGATCGACCGGCCCGAGATCGAGGTCTTTGTCGTGCCCGGCGGCAACTTTCCAACGATGACCTCGATCGCGGGTTGGGAGCGCGACTTCGGCAAGCCCGTCGTGACCACCAACCAGGCCTCGTTCTGGGCGATGCTGCGCCATTTCGGCGCCGGCGAAGGCATCTCCGGCTATGGTCGCCTGCTCGCCGAAGTCCCCGCCGGGTAGTAGTCACTTTTCGGGCGGCCACTCATCCAGCCCCAGCAACCGACGGCCCAGTTTTGTGAGCGCGGCGGGCGGCCAAGGTTCGATGCGGTCATAACCGGGCCGATTGCGCCACCAGGGGACGCATCGGCCCGTGCGCCACGAATCGACCTGGGCCTGCCGCAGGGCTCCATCCGCGGGAAACATCGCGACGTAAAAGGCGATCCGCGGCTTCGACGATCTGTTCTTCGAGTTGCCGTGCGGCAGCCGCGAATCCCACACGATCAGGTCACCGGTCTGCGCGGACACATGGACGATCTCGCGCCCTTCCGTGTTCGCCAGCCAGTTTTCGCCGTCCCGATCGATAATAGGGGCACGCGGCCATGCGGCGCGGTCATGATAAAGAGAGGGCACGCAGCGGAAGCCCCCTTGATCGGCGGCCGTGTCCGTCAGAGCCAGCACGCCTTGATACATGCGTTTCTCGGCATTCCAAGGATCGTGATCCCAATGGATGCCGTATAGCTCGAAACCTGGCTGCCAGGGCGGCGTGAACCGGCATGAATCAAGCGATACCGTTAGCCGATCACTCCCCCAGAGCGTCGCCCAGATGCGGTGCAAATCAGGGTGCTGGCGGATGTCCCATTGGGCCTGATGTCCCCAGATCGGAAGGAGGTCGCGCGGCTCGCCGCCATATCGGTGCCAGCGCGACGGATCGTTTACCGGCACCTTCGCTTCGGCTTCGAGCACCTCCACGAGGTGTTCGCACAAGCCGACGGGGATGGCGCTCTCGACGCGCACCCAACCAAACCGGCGCAGCTGAGGGACATCGAGGAAAAGCGCCATCGCCCGATGGCAGCACCTATCTCGGCAAATAATGGGCGAAGACCACCGGAGAGACGAAGGCCCAGGTTTCGATAAAGGTCGACCGGTCGGGTTTGCGGCCGAGTTCCTCCATCGCGCCCAGCAGGCAGAACCAGTTCAGCACCTCGTGCTGGCCGCTGTCCTCGATCTGGTCGGTCGTGTAGTCGTGCCAGGTCGCGTAGTCGCCCTTTTCGAGCGCGTCGTAGAGGCGACGGTCGGCTGCGACGTCCGGCCATAGCTGGTAATTTTTTTCGGTCAAGAACGAATGCGACCAACTCGACGAGGCCATGATCACGGTGCGCAACGGGCTCTTGGCCATGACCCGCGCGGTGGCGGCACCGACCGCCATGCAGCGGGCGGGGCTCGGTGAAGGCGGGTCGAGTTCGCGGATCTTGTCGCGCATCTTGAGCGGCAGGCGCAGCCCACGCGCCGCGTTGACCCGCCGGCCGTAACAATTCACCGAGAACGGCACGACTGGGTAGCCGAACCCGCGCCGCTCGTCGTCGAGCAATAACAGCGTGTAGGCGAAGGCGTGGCCGAGCGGGTGGTGCAGCGGCTGGTAGGCGTAGGCCGCGTCGATGCCGTGCTCGAGCAGCCCCGCTGCCAGAAATTTCCCGGCAGCACGGTGGCCCTTGAAGTCGAAGAGCTTGTCGTTCGGCTCGCCCCACGGGTTCCAGGCCCGGTTCTTCCACGGCTCGATCTCGTGCCCGTCATAGGCGAGCACCGCAAACGGCGGAACGATATCCTCCTTGAAGTTTTCATACTGGTCGTCGCCGAACATGACGATGACGTCGGGCTTGAAGTCGTCGAGCGCGGCCCGCGTCTCGGCAAAATGCCGGCGATAGACCTCGCGCGCCCTGCCCGCCGCTTCCGCACCCCAATCGTTGCCGAGTTCCTCGCGCAATTGCGATGGCCACCTTGCCGGGTCCTTCATTTCCGGCGGCATGTCGGGATCGTCGAGCGAGGTCTTCATCATGCCGGTCCAGTCCTCGTTCCGCCGCAGCATGACCGGCCGGTGTGTACAGCCCAATCCCAGGATTTCCGCCATTCCCTACCTCCTGTTCGGCAATCTTCATTAGCCCCTCACCCTCCCGCGATGCGGGCCCCTCCCTCTCACCGTAATACGGGGAGAGGGCCGGGGTGAGGGGCATTCGGTCCTACGCGTGGTTGGCGTGCCAGTAGGTGTTGCGCAATACCCGGCCGGGAAGGGCCCCGGTGTGCTTCCCTTGGTCGTAAAGCACCTGACCGCTGACGACCGTGGCGAAGATGCCCTCGGCCGGCTCCTTGATCGAAGATCACGATATCGGCGGCCATGCCGGGGTGGAGCAGCCCGCGGTCGTAAATGCCGAAGGTCGAGGCCGAGTCGAAGGTCAACCGGCGCACCGCCTGCTCAAGGGTCATGACCTGCTTCTCGCGCACCCATTCGCCGAGCAACTTGGTCAGATAGCCGTAGCCGCCGTGGAACTGCACATGCGCGCCGCCGTCGCCGAGCCCGATCACCGCGTTCGGATGGGTCAGGATCTTCGTCAGCGCCTCGTCGTCGACATTGTTCTCAGCCTGCAGAAAGCGGGTTTCGAGCTTCTCCTCGACGATGAGGTCGAGGAAGGCGTCGATGACGCGCTTGCCCTGCTTTTCGGCGATCTGGCCGATCGACTTGAACTGCATCCATTTGTTCTTTTCGAGCACCGGCTCGTTGACCCACATGTAATTCCACCAGGTCTTTGAGAAGCCGACCGCGGTGTCGGGCTTGTTGACAACCGCCTCCTCGTGCAATTTGGCCCGGATCTCGGGGTCGGCGTAGGCCTTCAGCTTCTCTTCCTCCGACGACAATAAGATCGGGTGCCAAGTCGGCAGGCCGCGGAAGACCTGGCAGTTCTGCATCGTGAAGTCTTGCGTGACCCGGTTCGGGCTGCACATCGGATAGGCGCGGATGCCGAGCGCGGCGGTCTCCTCGACTCGCGCCATGTGCACCTTCCACTCGTCAGGCTTGCGCATGGTTTGGGAGAGGCTGTTGTAGACGACGGTGCGACCGGTTGCTTCGGCGAGACGCCGGATCATGCCGTCCTTCAGCTCGACATATTGGCCGCCGCCGGCCTGGATCGTGCCGGTGCTCATTTCGCGCAAGACGTCGCCGAGCGCGAAGATTTCCTTTTCGTCGGCCCACAGAGCGGGAATATGGACGCCCTGTGGGTCATAGTGGCCCTGCTCGCGCGACACCGAGAGACCGAGCGCCCCGGCCTTCATGCCGTCGCGCACGACGTCCTGCATCGCCTTGATCTGGTTGTCGGAGGCGCCCGGCTTCTGGCACTCATCGCCCATCACGTAATGGCGCACCGCGGTGTGCCCTATCAGATTGCCGACATTGATGCCCAGGCGCTTGTCGAGACGGTCCATGTACTGGCCGGTCGTTTCCCAATCGAAGTCCACCGTGCGCAGCACGTCCATCGGGATTGCTTCGACATAGGACAGGAACTCGGCGAGCCGCTCCTCGCTGCCCTTGCGCACCGGCGCCAACGACAAGGAGCAATTGCCGAAGATCACGGTGGTCGCACCATGCTCGGGCGAGAAGGTGCAGAGCGGGTCCCAGGTGACCTGCGCGTCGTAATGGCAGTGGTTGTCGATAAAGCCCGGAGCGACGGCGCGGCCGTCGGCGTCGATCGTGCGGCTCGCCACGCCGCTCAGCTTGCCGATTTCGACGATCTTGCCGTTCTTGATGCCCACATCGCCGCGAAACGCCGGCATCCCCGAGCCGTCGACAATCAGCCCGTTCTGGATCAGCAGATCGTACGCCATCGCTATTCTCCCCGAGACGAGTGGTTTCGCCTGCGAGTGTAACGCCTCCAGCAGCGCAGACACACCCTGCGAGAGCAACGAGCCATGACCAGGACGCGGGGGTGGTAACCGTAAAGCGAGGCAATGATTGCCGGGAGGGCGGTTCGTGCTAAAGCCTCGCGCAACACCCACGGGAGCCTCTGAAGCCATGACCTTGTCCGCCGAGGAATATCACGATCACCTGAAGACGACCGCGGTACGCGCCGGTTTCAGCTTTGACGAGGTGGTGCTGCCGGAGCAGCATCGCGTCACCGTCAACGGCCTCGGCTTTCGCTATCTCGATTGGGGCACCCAGGGCCGAAGGCCAGTCCTATTCCTGCACGGCGGTGCCTTGACTGCGCATACCTGGGATTTATGCTGCCTGGCGTTGCGCGACGCCTACCACTGCATGGCGCTGGATCAGCGCGGCCACGGCGACAGCGACTGGGCTCCCGACGCGAATTATTCGATTTCGGCCCAGCGCGAGGATGTCAAAGGCTTTGCCGAGGCCGTCGGGCTCGACCAATTTGTGCTGGTCGGCATGTCGCTGGGCGCGATCAATGGGCTCGCTTATGCGATCGCCTATCCCGAGGCCCTGTCGGCGCTGGTGCTGATCGACGCCGGCCCCAATGTACGCCGCCCGGGCTCGCGGCGGATCCGGGATTTTGTCAATGGCGGTGCCGAGCCCGAGACTCTGGAAGCGATCATCGAGCGGGCGATGTCGTTCAACCCGCGGCGCGACCCCTTAGTGCTGCGGCGCAGCCTGATGCACAATTTGCGGCAGCAGACCGACGGAACTTGGATCTGGAAGTACGACCGCCGGCGGTTTCAGCAAATGGGCGGCGACAAGCACACAGCTGAGCGGCGCAGTCTCGCCGACGGGCTCGCGCGGGTCACCTGCCCGACGCTGGTCGTGCGCGGCGGCGAAAGCGACGTGTTCCACGACGAGGACGCCGAGCGCCTCGCGGCGGGGCTCCCCGACGGCCGCTGGGTCACGATCCCCAAGGCCGGCCACACCGTGCAGGGCGACAACCCTAAAGACCTCGCCGCAGCGCTGCGCGAATTTCTCGGGTAAAGACCCCTCACCCCAACCCTCTCCCCGCAAGCGGGGAAAGGGAGGGACCCGCGAAGCGGGAGAGTGAGGGGCAATCGTTCAATCCCTGAGTTCGGGGACGATCCAGAACGGCTTCTGTCCGCGCGCCACGCGCTCGAAATTGTCGAAGGCGTTACGCCAGCGCTTCCAGTGATTGTCCCAGGTCGGCCCGGCGCCGTGCGGGCTGAAGATTGCATTCTTCAGGGTGAACAGCTCGTGGTCCGGCTTTGGCGGCTCTTCGACCATGACATCGAGCCCCGCACCCAGGATCTTCTCGTCGCGCAATGCCATAAAGAGCGCCTTCTCGTCGACCACCGGACCGCGGCAGGTGTTAATCAGGATCGCCGTCGGCTTCATCATCGCGAGTTCACGCTCGCCGATAAGATTGTGCGTCGAGCGGTCGAGCGGCACGTGCAATGTGACGATTTCGGAAGTCTTCAAGAGCTCGGGGAACAGTGAGAAACGCACACCGAGCGCATCCTCCTGGTCACCGGTGAGCCGATTGATGTCGTAATATTTGATATGCATATCAAAGGCCTTGGCGCGGCGAGCGACTTTCTTGCCGATATTGCCGAGGCCGATGATGCCTAATGTCTTGTCTTCGAGCTCGTAAAGCTTGTACGAATTGAAATCGTTGCCCCGCCAACGGCCGGAGACGACACCCTCATGCTGCCAGATCAGCTTGCGACAGACCGCTAGCATCAGCAGCATCGCGTGCTCGGCGACGGCCGTCGCGTTGGCTCCACCATTGTTGCAAATCGGGATGCCGGCGGCCCGCGCCGCCTCGAGGTCATAAGTGTTGTAGCCCGCGCTCAGGGTTTGGACGATCCTTAGCTTAGGCGCCGCCTGGTAAAATTCCGGCCCGTGCTTGAACTGCCCCGCGCCGATGTAATACTCGGTGTCCTTCAGCAATTCGAAGAATTCCGGCCTGCCATGGGGGGCGGTCACCAGCTCCCAACCGGTCGGTAACAGGTCGTGAGCGATCGCGAGCGTCTCCTGGGAATGGGTGCCGGGGGTCAGAATGCGGGGCATATTGCGTCTCCTCTTCGAGGGAATTGTCGCGCCTGATTGGCAAGAAGCGCATCGTAGCGATACCTTACGACCGTCGTCAAATCAGCGAGGAACGACAAAATCATGCCCGAGACGCTCAATGACCGCTTTCAGAACATTCACGAATTCATCAAGGTGGCGCGCGCCAACCTCAACCGGAATGCATGGGATTACCTGATCGGCGCGTCGGAGACCGAGACCACGGTCGCGCGCAACCGAATGGCGCTCGACTCGCTTGGCTTCCGGCCGCGGGTGCTGTGCGACGTCTCGGAAATCGACTGCAGCGCCAGCCTGTTTGGCCGGAAGCTGCGGATCCCGGTATTGCTGGCGCCGGTCGGCTCGCTCGAGAGCTTCGACCCGGACAGCGGTGCGGCGGTCGCCAAGGCGGCCACCGAGTTCGGCAACGGCATGATCTTGAGCTGCGTGTCACAACCCGGCCTCGAAGTCACCGCCGAGGCCTCCGGCGACGGCTTCAAGATCTACCAGCTCTATGTGCTCGGCGACGCCGACTGGGTCGACGATCAATTCCGTCGCGCGATCGAGGCCGGCTATGACGCCTTCTGTGTGACCGTCGACACCGACCGCTACAGCCGGCGCGAGCGCGACATCGCCAAGCGCTATCAGCGCCGCGGTGTCGTCGTTCGCAACGACGCGCGCGTCTTTCAGGCGCAGCACAACTGGCGCGATGTCGAGCGCTACCGAGCGAAATTCGCCATCCCGCTGATACTGAAAGGCATTGCCACGGTCGAGGACGCCAAGCGTGCGGTCGAGCTCGGCGTCGATTGCGTCTATGTCTCGAACCATGGCGGCCGCCAGCTCGATCACGGGCTCGGATCCATCGATGTCTTGCCGGAGATCGTCGAGGCGATCGGCGGGAAGGCGCGCATCATCGTCGACGGCGGCATCAGCCGCGGTACCGATGTCGTCAAGGCGATGATCCTCGGCGCCGACGCGGTCGCAGTCGGCCGGCTCTATGTCTATGGCCTCGCGGCGGCCGGCGGTCCCGGTATCGTGCGCCTGCTCGAAATCCTCCAACACGAGATCACAATCTGTCTCGCGCTCCTCGGTGTCACGAGCTTCGCGGCACTGGACAAATCATACATCTGCCCCGCAAGGCCGGTGGTGCCGCCGCACGTGCACAGCGCCTTCCCGCTCCTCGACCTGCCGCGCGAGACCTATTAGCGGCGGTGCATCGCGGGCGCGCGTTCGCGTCGAAATTAACGCCATATTAACGATACCAATGCGAGCTTTGCGCATCGGCATGCTGAGGCGGGCGGGGGTTGGATGCCTCTCTCGATCGTTGAGCGGGACGGCCGCATCATCGTCAGCACCCCCTATCACCCTAACTTCCCCGCCAGAGCACGCAGTCTCGGCGGCATCTGGGATAAGGCGCAACGCGTCTGGGTCTTCGACGCAGCCGATCATGATCGGGTGCGGTCGCTGTGCGATGATATCTATGGCCCCGACGCGCTGGAGGACAGCAAGGACGAGAGGGTGCCCTTCCCGAACTCCGCGGAGCAGCGGCAGAATGAGTTCGCTGAGGCGGCGGCCGGCGTGCCGCATTATTACGGCCATCGCCGCAGACTGCGCGAGCGGATGATCGCCGCCGGGGCCGAGAGCCTGCCCGACTACGAGTTGCTCGAAATGTTGCTGTTCGCCGCCAACCCGCAGGGCGACGTGAAGCCGACCGCGAAGTCGCTCCTCGCGCAGTTCGGCGGCTTTGGCGAAGTGATGAGCGCCGACCCCGACGCGCTGTCCGGGGCCGGGCTCGGCCTCGCCGGCATCGCCGCGATCAAATCGGTGCGGGAAGCGGCGCTGAGGTTAATGCGCATCGAGCTGCGGGAGCGGCCGGTTGTCGGCTCATGGGACAAGCTGATCGACTATTGCAATGCTCAGGTCGCGCACAACAAGGTCGAGGAATTCCACATCCTGTTCCTCGACCGCAAGAACATGCTGATAAAGCATGAGCGGCAGCAGCGCGGCACGGTCGACCATACGCCCGTTTACCCGCGCGAGGTCGTCAAGCGCGCCCTCGAGCTCGGCGCCTCTGCCTTGATCCTGGTGCACAACCATCCCTCGGGCGACCCGACCCCGTCCAAGGCCGACATCGCCGTAACCAAGGAAATCAAAAAGGCCGCAGCCCCGCTCGGCGTGGCATTGCACGACCACCTGATCATAGCTTGCAACGGCCATATCAGTCTGCGCGAGCTCGGGGAAATCTAGCCTTCGCCGTTGTGGCCGCGCGTCGCGCGCATTACGCCGACCTTTGGCGGACCAACCCACGTGGCGAGCGGGCGAGGGTGGTCAGCCGGTCCGGGATCAGTGGTCGCGCTCGCTGGGCCTGATCGACGATCCAGTCGCCAATCACAAACCGGCGAAAAAGCGACAGGTCCAACCGATGGCGGGTGGTCGGCACGATCTCGCCGCCGAATTTGCGCAAGAACAGGTGGGCGCCGCCGAGGCTGTATTTGGCGATGCCTTCGCGGCACCCCCACTCGATTGCCCGCCAATGCAGCAGGTCGTTGGGCCGCAAGCGAAGCGCACTGTCCAGCGAACTGTTCGCCGCGTACTCCATGACCCCATGTGCAAAATACCGGATCACCAGGCCCGCAATGATCTCGCCCTGATGGCGGGCAAGAAGGAGCAGCCTGTTGCCGGTCAATGCGAATGCCTCTTGGAGCTCCTCCTCCGACGCGATCGGCAAGCCCTTGCGGCGCGACCAATCGACATAAATCGCGTAATAGGTTGCGATCTCATCGCGG
>Ga0318561_10000637_pt1 | contig 11273 bp, 10 predicted proteins | sample GRESIP065b5f23_FD_202526 | JGI IMG/M metagenome (GOLD analysis project Ga0318561, IMG submission 202526) | Tropical soil microbial communities from Luquillo Experimental Forest, Puerto Rico - GRE.SIPMG.065b5f23 | ecosystem: Environmental > Terrestrial > Soil > Tropical forest > Bulk soil... | reverse complement strand
TCGTGATCGTATCGGGGATCGACAGATCCCGATAGTTCGGCAGGATCTCGGCGACGTCGGCGAGAGTTTCGCGCAACTGATCGAGTTCGTAGGCGGCATAGGGCCAGTTCCGCTCGGTCCCGGCAAGACCGAGCTTGATGTGGCGCGGTTGCACCAAGGCGGTCATCAGATCGCCAAGGGCTGCAGCATGTTGCCGCTGTGCTGTCGCGAGGCTCGGCATCGCGAGTGCTGCCACCACTGCGATCAGGATGATCGATCGATTATTCACGGCGGCAAGCTCCTTTTGGGGGTCATCCTGACGGCGACTCAGGGACGGTCGCGTAGACTGAGGATATAGGCGATGACATCCGCGGTCTGACCCCGCTTGAGGATCAGGTTCGGCATCTTCGGGTGGGAACTCGTCAGGAATACGCGGAGGGCCGTCGCCGTCATCCCGGGGGTGTTCGCGATGGCGCGAAAAGCCGGGGCGATGTCGAGGGTTCGCGGCGCCTCTTCTTCCGGTTCGACAACGTGGCAAATTTTGCAAGCCTCGCGCGCAAAGGCGTGGCCGGCCGCGATATCGCCTTCCTGTGCCGCCGCGCTGAAGCCCGTCGCAGCAAGAGCACCGGCGAGGGTCGCCGCACGTCCAAGCCGCGGCATCATAACTCGGCCACGTTTGCGGCCCCGAGCAGTCGATCGACTGTTTCACTCATCGTCCAATACCGGTCCTTTGTGTGGCGCTCCTCGCCTATCGTGGAGTTCCTTCTGGTCGTGAGCGGCCTCTTTAAGGGCGGACATCGCCTAGTCACGGTCATGCGCTAAACCCCGCATAGGTCAGATAGAGACCCAAGACCAGCGTCGCGCCCATGTAGAGGTAAAAGAGTTCCTCGTACCGCATGGCCTCGAGGAGCTTGCTCAGCGCAGCCGGCGACAGGGCGAGAAGCCCGGCGCTTCGGATCGCCAACACCCATCCGAAAAGAGTGATGACGACAGGCAGCGCGCCACCTGACCAGATATTGTGACCGACGATCATCGCAAGGCCGGCGGCGAGGCCAACCACTTCGACGAACAGCAGAAGCGGCGGATCGCGCAGCATCGCCTGGATTGTCGCGACCGTGCTTTGCTTGCGCATCATCATCCCCAGCGCCACGACGATGCAGTATAGCCCGAGGAACTTTGCCAAGAAGATCGTCAGTGGCGACATTAAACTTCTCCCAGGCTCGTGCAGCGGCGTTTCAGGGGGTTACCAGATCGGTGTGCCCAAACCCTTTGGAATAGTCGAGTATGGAAATGATCTTTGGCACCACTCGAAAGATCAGAATTTCTTCCGGTTTCGGCATAGGAAAGGCTGCATATTCCGGGTATCTGGTACCCAGTAGCTCAATGGCCTTCGCCGCCTCCTTCGGATCATTCGCGGGGTGGGCGAGGGCCGCCATGCACAGGCCCGTGATTGCCATGGGATCGGTAGTATCGTGGTCGACCGTCAAGGACAGGCGGTTGTCTCTGGCTAGGTTTTTCGCTTTCTGGCTGTTCGGACTGCACAAGAAGTAAAGCATAAGGCCATCGTTTGCGTATCCGACCGTGGTTGCCTGCGGCCAGCCGTCAGGGCGGTTGGTCGCGACAGTCATGATTCGGTGCTGATCGAGAAGCTCGACCGCCTTTCGCTTGGTGTGCTCGTCCATGACGCCTTCCGCACTAGAGACGCAATGTCATCCTGCTCTGACCTCGCGTCGTTGCCGTTGATGCACGTCAATTCAGTGAGCCCATAGCCGGCCATGCCAAGACGCCTCGCGATTATTCAGGGTCATCCCGATCCCGCCGGGAACCGGTTCTGCCACGCTCTCGCCGATGCATATGCCGAAGGCGCGGTTCTCGGTGGGCATGAGGTTGCTCGCGTTGAGCCCGCGAAACTCGACTTCCCACTGCTGCGTACGCAGAAGGACTTCGAGACTGGGGCCATTCCGGAGATGCTGGCGCCGGCGCGTGACGCAATCATTGCCGCACAGCATCTCCTCATCGTTTTCCCGCTGTGGCACGGCATGATGCCCGCACTCCTCAAAGGGTTCATTGAACAAATAATGCGCCCAGGGGTTGCCCTCGAGTACCGCAAAGAGGGCTTCCCACGTGCCCTCCTGACCGGACGGTCGGCCCGTCTCGTTGTGACGATGGGGATGCCGGCCATGGTGTATCGGTGGTATTTCCGGGCGCATGGGGTGCGCGGACTGGAGCGCAGCGTTCTCAGATTTGCCGGTATCAAGCCGGTGCGAGAGACGCTTCTTGGGATGGTGCATGCCGCGGACGAGGCTCGGCGCTGGCGTTGGCTCGACCGGATAAAGGACCAGGGTAAGCAACTTCGTTGACCCTTGGCACGGTGGCGTCTCCATCCCAAGAACTGCACTGTGGCCCGAGAGGTGCATAATCTATGTACTGGTTGCAGCGGGTCGACCGGCCGTCGGCCCGCGCCCCAAATGCCCCGGCACGGAATGCGGATCATCGCGAACTCAGGAGCTTCTCGCTGCTACGAAGGTAAGCCCGATTCCGCGTCGCCTCGTCTCGTCATGTGGCGGCGGCTCATGGCCGACCCGGCTTCGTCTAATTGACCCTCTTGCTCAGGCCGTCGCTAAGCTGGACATCGCCAGCATCGCGGCGATCACCGCCGCAAAAGGAAGCCAGTAACCAAGCGCGCCGAGTGCATCGTCACAAAGAGCTTCGCTCCGTGTCACCGCTTATTGCGTTTCTAGTCCGCCAGTGGTCCATCGCCCCGCTCCTCTATCCCTTCAGTCCTCACCTATCGCCTCGAGGGCGAAACGGTCAAGCAATGCGATCGAATGCGGCAAGACCTCGATCACGCCGCGCCGCTTCAGATCGGAAAACACCCGGCACACGGTCTCGATCGTGAGCCCGAGATAATCGCCGATATCGCAGCGGCACATCGGCAGCTCGATATGCTTTTCGTTATCAAAGCGCTTGGACAGCTCGAGGAGGAAAGAGGCAACGCGCTCGGTCGCTGTCATCCGGCCAAGGATGATCAACCGGCCCTTGCGCCGCCGCGAGGCTCTTCAGCGCCATATCGCGCAGCAGTCGGGCCACGGCCGGATAGCCCTCGGCTAGCCGCTCGGTAGCCGCGCGCGGATACCGCATCACCGTGATGTCACCGACCGCCTCGGCAGAAAAGCTGCGCTCCGCAGTGCTCTCAAGACCGAACCCGTCGTCGCTGAAGCAGAACTCGGCGATATGTCGGCGGCCATCCTGAAGCAGATTGGTGATGCGTACCGTGCCGGAGATGACTCCGTACCAGCACTCGCCGCCACTTTCTCCCTGGCAATAGATCTGCTGATTGCGCGAAAATCGCAATCGGGTGCCGATCCGCTCGAGCGCAATCAGCGCGTCCAGCTGACCCGAGCGTGCAATATCCGGTATGCTCGAACCGCCGTAAGGTAATTGGGATGCGCCCGCGAGTTGTCTGTACATCTCGCCCCCCTTAACTTCGCCGAAGGCAAGAATCACCAGGTATCCGGAGGTCCGAAATCCGGAGTTATACCTATGTAATTCTCCTACGTAGAACTACGTATACCTGAGTGCGCTGATCGAGCGGTCGTTGGACGATTAAGAGCCGCCGTGAATGCCAACTCTGCCTCCGTTGGCACTTTGTTCGCCGGCTCCGCTTATGCTTGGGTGAGCTCGTTGGCTCTTCGATCTGGATCAGGCGTTTTTCCAGCACAGCGGCTTCTTTCTCCAGCTTGTCAGCTGTCCTCAGCCAAGCATCCCCAATCCACGGGTCTCCCGCGCGCGCGGCAATTCGCGGTACCACGCCGCCAGCTTGTGTAGCCTGTCCGTCGGGAGATTTACCGAACTGACCCCGTGCAGCCGACGGGTGGCGCCGTCGGCAACGTGAAGGCGAAGACGGTACCGCCTCCGGGGTTGGGTTCGGCGTGCAGTTCGCCGCCATGCTCTTCGATAATCGAGCGGCAGATCGACAAGCCGATACCCATCCCCTGCGGCTTTGTCGTAAGAAACGGCTGAAACAGCCGCTCGGCAACCTCCGAGGCGAGGCCAGGGCCGGTATCGGCGACCCGGATCGCGACTCCCCCGTCGCCGTCCGGTGCGGCGCTGACCGTCAATTCGCGCCGCTCGGACTCCATCGCCTCGACGGCGTTGCGGATCAGATTGACAACGACCTGCTGAACCTGGATGCGGTCGACCGCGACGTCGGGAAGCTGCGGGGCTATGCGTAATTGCACCTTGATCCCGCTGTCCCTGGCTCCGATTAGCGCCAGCGCCGCGGCCTCATCGATCAATTTGCCGATCGGCTCGGGGCGGCGTTCGCTCTCGCCTTTGCGGCCAAATTCGCGCAGCCGACGGACCAGCTGCGTCGCGCGCTCCACCTGTTCCGCGGCTTTGTCAAACACCCCGCGGGCTTGCTCGGTGGCCGGCCGATTGTCGCGTGCCAAAAGCAGCTGGCCGGCTCCGAGATAGTTTGTGGCTGCGGTCAGGGGCTGGTTGACCTCGTGGGCGATCGCCGAGGCCATCTGGCCCATCTCGGTCAGGCGCGACACATGGGTCAGCTCGGCCTGAAGCTCCTGCAGGCGATGCTGGGTGTGCTGGCGCTCGGTCAAGTCACGCAGAAAGCCGGTGAACATTTGGCGCCCGTCCCAGTGCAGTTCGCCGATAGCCAGCTCGAGCGGAAACTCGGACCCATCTTTGCGCCGCCCGGATACGAGGCGTCCGAGACCGATGATCCGGCGCTCGCCGGTCGCGCGATAGCGCGCGATGTAGCTGTCGTGGCGCTCGCGATGCGGTGTCGGCATTAACATGCTGACATTGCCGCCGCATACCTCGCTCTCGGCATAGCCGAACATGCGCTCGGCGGCGGCGCTGAACGACTGGACGATGCCGCGCTCGTCGATCACCACCATCGCGTCGGGAACCGTCTCGAGGATCGAGCCCAGCAGCGCTTCGCGCTTGGCCAGTTCGTCGGCGTCGCGCCTTGCTTCGGTGATGTCGCGAGCGATTTTCGAGGCGCCGACGACGGAGCCGGCGGCGTCGCGGATCGGCGAAATCGTCAATGCCACCTGTATGATCTGCCCATCTTTGCGCCGTCGCTCGGTTTCGTAATGCTCGACCCGCTCGCCGCGCCGGACAGCTTCGAGAATGCGCGGCATTTCGTCGGCGGTGGCCGGGGTCGCCAAAATCGCGGTCGGCTGGCCGATCATCTCTTCCGCCGTGTAGCCGAACATGCGCTCGGCGGCGGGGTTCCAACTGGTGACGATACCGTCGAGGGTCTTGCCGACGATCGCGTCTTCGGACGATTCGACGATCGCTGCCAACAGGCTTGCGGCAGACTTGCCGGACGATACTGTCTCCATCATGGCCCACCCCGAAACCCTTGCGATGGCAAAAGCGGCTAATTGGACGCTTTTCTGCGGCCAGTGTGTTCTGCTGATCTGGTATCGGCGACAACCGACAGACGTTTATCGGTTCCTTTGATGCAGATCAACGCCGCGACATGAGAAATCCGGAAGCTGGTGGCAAGATGACGGTTACCGGCGTATGATTTTCATTGTTGACGACGACGCTCCGACGCGGGACTCGCTGCGGCTGCTGCTCGAAGCCGAAGGCTTTGAGGCGCGCGAATTTGGCGCCGGCAGAACGTTTCTCGAGGGCGAGCGCCCGGCCGACGGCGATTGCCTGATCCTCGATCTCACCATGCCCGGGATGAACGGCTTCGAGGTTCTGCGGGAATTGCGACGCCGCGGCGGCGACAACCTGCCGGTCATCATCGTCACCGCCTACGCCGACTCCGCGACCCGCAGCCGCGCCGCAGCCGGCGGCGCCCTCGCGGTGCTCGAAAAGCCGTACCGTGCAAGCGAACTACTCGTACTGGTCCGGCGCGCGCTCGGGATCGCACACTAGCAGCAGCGGAACTCTCGCCCGGAGCGCTGCGGCTCTATAGCTCGTGGTGCATAAGTTAAGACTTCTGCACCAAACCTAGCGTTGCTGACGGGACCGATGCGCAAATTCGCTCTGCAATCCTCACTGAAGTTTCTCAGGGGATCGGAAATTTCCTTTCTCTGCACGCTCTGGCGCATGTCGTTGAAGGTCCTATCAGGTGCACCATAGGTATCAATAATACCGCGGAGCATTTGCTCGGCGGCACTAATGATAGCGCTGGAAAGTCAGCCGCATCCATTCAATCGTGAGACCGAGAACGATACCGCTAATTCTGCTCCGGCGTACTGCAAGCCAGCACCCGCCGCTGTCGCTTCACCCTTGCCTGAGGGCCTGCCGGCCGCGGAGACACGATAGGGCGTAGACCGGTTCGCGGAAATAAGGGATTATCCTATGGACGCTCAGTCGGCGGCTGGCGAGATGCCACCGGCAATTGCTACGCGCACGAGTTCGGAGAGGCTGCGCGACCGGGTCTTCTCCATGACCCTCGCGCGATGAATCTCGACCGTACGCGGGCTGATCCCGAGCTCATAAGCGATCACCTTGTTCTGCTTACCCGCGACGAGCAGGCGCAAGACGGCTTGCTCACGCACGGTGAGCCGAGAAAAGCGCGCCTCGGCCTCTGCTGTTTCGGCACCCGTCTCGTGTTGTTGCCGGCCAATTTTGAGGGCGCGCTCGATCGCGGCAAGGATCACCTCCTCGGCAAACGGTTTCTCGACAAAATCGACTGCGCCCGCTTTCATCGCCCGCACGGCTAGCGGTACATCGCCGTGTCCGGTAATGACGATGACGGGCAGCGAAATGCTGTCGGCCTGCAGCCGCTCTTGCACGTCCAATCCGCCGATGCCCGGCATTCGCACGTCGATTATCAAGCAGCCGTCTTCGGACGGGGGCATCGCCGCTAGAAACTCGCCTCCCGAACCAAAGGACCGAACTCGGTGACCAGCTGCCTCCAATAATGTCCGCAGCGAATCTCTTACGGCCTCGTTATCATCCACGATGAATACGGTCTGCGGCACTCGTCATCTCGTATGTTGCGTTAATCGGCAATGTAAACGTGAGGCTCGTCCCGCCGCTGGCGTTGCGCTCGGCCCAGATCCGCCCACCATGCGCCTCGACGATGGAACGGCATATCGACAAACCGACACCCATATCACCCACCTTTGCTGTCACAAACGGTTCAAAGAGGCGACCGAGAACGGCCGGTGCCAAACCGCTTCCGGTATCAGAAATCCTTCCTTTGACGACATACCCGATGCCTTCTGTTTCATCTTTTTTTGTTTCAACCGTCAACAGCCGTTCCTCTGTTGTCGATATCGCCTCTATCGCGCCGCTCTCATCGATCGTGATGATTGCATCGGGAACGGTCTCGAGAATCGGTCGGACGCGCGCCTCATGGTCCTGTGAGCGCGCCTCCGGCAGCTCGGTCGGCGGCCCATATCCCGCGGCATCACTGATTCGCGTGGCGGCTGGTTGTTGCGTGGCGGATGGTCACGTTTACCTGATCGGCCGTCTCTCGGTAACCCTGTCAAACAGAGCGATAAAGAGAACGCTGCCTGCTCGCGGGCGCGGGTACTAAGGTGGCGCGAGAAGCTTTTCGAGCTGCTGGAGCAATTGTCCGTAGCGGGCGAAGTTACCGTTCGCGTATTGCCGCTGCATTTCCTGGAATACGGCACGTGCACGATCGAGTCTGCCGGTATCCGATTCCACCTCGGCAGATGAAATGGCCGGTCGCGCGGGCACTCCAACGAGGAGGTCCTCGGCTTCCGCGAGGCTCCGCGCCCATTCGATCTTTCGGTCGTCGGGCAAAAGCTGCGCCAGCACAACGCGGGCGAGCGTCGGAATTTTGGTTTGCTCGGCTTCAATATAGACCGGCTCGATCGCGATCAGCTGGTTGCCGTTGAGCGGCAGCACAATGAGATTGCCGCGGATCACCTGCGAGCCGTGCTGGTCCCAGAGCGTCAAATCGCCCGAGAAGCGGCTATCCGAATTGATCCGCGATTCGACTTGGGCCGGACCGTCGATAAAGGTTCCCTTCGGAAAACGGAACGCCACCATCTTGCCGTAATTCTCGCCGTCCGAAAGACCCGCGAGCCACCCTGCCATCTGGTTCTTCCCCGCCACCGACAATGGCAGCATCAGCAGGAACTCGGGTTTTTCGGCGTTTGGAAGCTGGGCGATCACGTAATAGGGCGTCATCTCGATCTCGCGATCGCGATAAAGCTCACGCGGCACCTCCCATCGATCCTCGCGATTGTAAAAGGTCGTGGGGTCGGTCATGTGATAAGTGCCGTACATCTCGGCTTGGACCGTAAACAAATCTTCCGGATACCGAATGTGGCGGCGCAGGTTCTCCGGCATGTCGCTGCGGTCCTTGAAGAAACCTGGCAGCATCTGCTGATAAGCCCTGATGATCGGATCGCGCCCATCAAATACATAGAACATCACCAACCCGTTGTAGGCGTCGACGACTGCCTTGACGGAATTCCGTAAATAGTTGCGGCCGTGGAACTGAGGCAAGGACCCCTGATAAACGTCGCTGTAGGGATAATTCGCCGAACTCGTGTAGGCATCGATGATGTAGGAATAGTGATCCCCGTCAGCGACGATGTAGGGGTCGTGGTCAAAAATCAGGAATGGCGCGAGCCTTTCGACCCGCTCGACGATATCTCGCCTTAACAGCACTCGGCTTTCGGGGGTGAAATACCCCGAAATGAACAGCCGCAGTCCGTCGCGTTCATTGGCGACGACGAGCTTTCGCCAGAAGCTGGAGAGCGGAATTCCACCTTTTCCTTCGTAGACCGTTTCGGCGTTCGCCTGGCCCTGCGGAAAATCGAATTCCTTCTCGGATGTGCGGACGTAGACCCGATCCCGCGTCAGCGCGCCGTAATAGATTGCACCGTGCGTCACCGCAAGGTCGCCCTTGGCCTTGACGGGGATATCGTGCGCCCAAAGTACTGGGTTTCCCCGGCCATCCATTTCGTTGACGGGCACGGCAACGGCTCCGTATCCGTGGGTGTATTTGAGCGCGAGGTTCACCCATACCTTGGCTTGATCGGGCAGCTTATCGAGGTTGAGCTCGCGAGCGGTAATCATGACCTGCCGTTTGGCTCCATCGATCACGTAGCGGTCGATATCGACACCGGCGAAGCTGTAATACGGCCGCAGACCTTGGATCTGCTGCAGTTGGGGTTCGAGCGCTCGCCAGTCCCAGATGCGGGCGTCCTGCAAGGTCGCTGCATTCCTGTCCAAGTCCTGACGAGTGAGCGGAACAGCGGAGACGGCGAATTCCTGCTCTTCGACCGACGACCCGCCGAGATTGTAGGCCTCTCGTGTACCGGCGATGCTCCTCGTCAAAAAAGGCCGCTCGAGGGTTATTTGGTTGGGGCCGACATACACTTGCTCGACTGTCGGCGGCACAATGACCGCTCCGAGATAGAGGATCGCAAAGAGCCCGCACGGCAGAACCCAGTAAGACGGCCTGGTCACCAGCCAAGTGAGGAACCGCGGCATAGCAACCGCGAGCGCCAAAATAAATGCGGCCACAAACCAGCAGACCATGATAACGTCGTAGGCCGGGATCCAGAAATAGATGTCCGCGTAAGAGCCGCCCGCAACGACCGTGGAGTGTCCATTGATGACGAGGTGATACCGGCCGAGAAACCGGCTGATGCCCATCGAGATACAGAGAAGCATTGCCAGCGCCACACCCTGGCGCAGCCAGCCTCGCCAGATCAGCTCGTTTTGCGGCCACGAATCCGCGTCGTCCGACTCGATTACGCGGAGCGAGCGACGGGTGCTCGATCCGAGGCGATATGCCGGCTGGTGCCATGGCCTTCCCGAATTTGGATAAAATGCGAAGCCCATCAGCGCCCAAAGCGTAATCGTCATAACAAGGACGGTGATCATGATCGCGACCACCGCGTCGTACCAGGGCAAGACCAGCAGGTAGAAGGAAATGTCCTTGCTGAAGACCGGGTCGCTGGTCCCGGAAGCGGTCGCCCCGAAGTATCCCAGTAGTGGTATCCAAAGGGTCGTCGCGCCGATGCCGACCAGAGCGGCAAGAAAGAGAGCCGCGAACCACGGGGCGGTACGTGGGACCGCCGGCAATGGTCGGCATAGCACCCGCAGGTTGTAACCTACGAAGGCACCCACAGAAACCAGGAGCGTTAGAAAGATCCCGCTACGAAGCCCGAGCGCCAACCAGTAACGGTAGCGTTGGCCGAGTTCGCCGAACCAGTAATTTTGGAGAGAAATGGTCAACGCCGTTTCGAAAACTATGATAGCGATAACGGCAGCGACGATGTAGGCGAAGTCGCGATAAAGGCGGTGCAGAAACATCACCCCAGGACCGCCGCCCCTTCCCTTCGAAAGCGTGCGGGCGAGCGGAAGCGCCGCAACAAGGACCAAAGCGATGTAGGCGGTCAGGAACATTGAAGTGCCCCTTTCTGAACGGAATTCCTTCCGGCAGTTTGCACAGCACATTAGCCTCACAGGCACGTTGCGCCACCGCCTTGAGCTAGATCAACGCGGCGGGCAAAAAAAGAACGCATTAGGCAACCAAGAGCGATGTCTGTTTCAGTGGAACCACTCGAAACTGCTCCGGGGCTGGGCCGCGTCGCGGCAGTCCACGGCTCGGTCGTCGACCTCTCCTTCGCCGGCGCGATGCTGCCCGCGATCAATGAGGCCGTCGCGATTGAATGGGATCTTGGACCGCCGCTGGTCGCGGAAGTGCAGCAGCATCTCGGCCCGGCAATGGTGCGCGCGGTCGCGCTCGGAGGCACCGCAGGGCTGCGGCGCGGCACGGCTGCGCGCGCCCTCGGCACGCCGGTCCGCGCCCCGGTTGGTGCTGCCGTGCTCGGGCGATTGCTCAGTGCAATCGGTGAGCCGACCGACCGGGGTTCACCCCTCCCGGCTGAGGTCGAGCATCGGCCCATCCACGGACCGGCGCCGGCGCTCGAACGCCAGAGCGGCGCTCGCCAGATCTTTCACACCGGCATCAAAGTCATCGATCTCCTGGCGCCGCTGATCACGGGCGGGAAGGCCGCGATGTTCGGCGGCGCCGGAGTCGGCAAGACCGTGCTGATCATGGAGCTGATTCGCACGACGGTCGAGCGCCACTCCGGGATTTCGGTGTTCGCCGGGATCGGAGAGCGCTCGCGCGAGGGACACGAGCTATTGCTCGAGCTCGGCCAATCCGGCGTGCTCACGCGCACCGCGCTGGTTTTCGGCCAGATGAACGAACCGCCCGGTGCGCGCTGGCGCGCGGGGCTCACCGCTCTCGCCATCGCGGAGCATTTTCGCGACCGGACTCACGAAAATGTTCTGCTGCTGATCGATAACGT
>Ga0318561_10000636_pt1 | contig 11276 bp, 18 predicted proteins | sample GRESIP065b5f23_FD_202526 | JGI IMG/M metagenome (GOLD analysis project Ga0318561, IMG submission 202526) | Tropical soil microbial communities from Luquillo Experimental Forest, Puerto Rico - GRE.SIPMG.065b5f23 | ecosystem: Environmental > Terrestrial > Soil > Tropical forest > Bulk soil... | reverse complement strand
GTGAAAACCAAAACCGGACGGCCCAGCGCACGGCAGCGCGAACTCGCCGACCTCGGGGCCACGCGCATCGTGCGCTCGCTCGAGGATGTCGAGCGCGTCCTGCTCGAGCTCGGCCTTCCGGTGCGGTATGGCGTAGGCTGATGCAGACGCGCGTCAGCATCACCGAGGAGGCAGGCCGCATCTACATCCGCATCAACGGCCCGCATCGTGACGCGCTGGCCCGCTCGCTCATGCGCGAGTTCCCGGGCCACAGGCAGTTGTACTTCTCGCATGCGCACGACCGCTTTCGCATCTGGGGGTGGTATCGGGCGCGGCTTGCGGCATGGCTGGAGGCGACGTGTGAGGCGGCGTGGATAGCGTGGGAGGGGCGCTGACGATACCCCCCTGCAAAAAGGTCTGGCCCTCTGCTATACTGCCACTGTGCGAGCACAGGAGCAGCGCCGATGAGCGATCGCCGATTACGCGGGCATCCCACGATGGTGGCGAAGTACGACGCGGAAGGGCGCGAGAAACCCATCGACCGCTTCGAGAGCCCCCGCGCGGTGCCCCTGCACTACCGGGAGCACTCAGACGCCCGGGTGGTCATCGGCCCAGACGGCTACCCCGCGCTGCACCACGAAGCACTGGACCTGATCACGGCCGGCGCCGCGCGCGACCCATCCACCCCACGCCCGCGCTCCTGGCTCACCGTGGCCGAAGTCGCCCGCATCCTGGAACTCGACGAGCACATCATCCGGCGCGCCATCGCACGCGGGGCCTTCCCGGCCGAGCAACCCACCGGGCAGGGCGGCCTCTACCGCATCCGCCCCGCGCGCCTCGAAGCGCACCTCTACGCCACCGGCCACGCCCACGAGCAGATCCGGGAGTGGGCCCGCACCTGGACCGCCTGGCTGGCCGAAAGCGCTGCACGAGACGCCTGATACGCCCCGCACACCCGCCACAGCCGCCAGAGCCTTGACACTGTGAACACCCCCCAGCAATCCTGTACGGTAGGATACGCGCCAGACGCCAACGAGCGCGGGCCATGCGGCCCGTCGCTCTCCAGCACGACGCATCTACACCTCGCAGCTACACACACCGGCACGTATCCCAGGGCTAGCCGATAACAACCTGATCGGCCAGCCACCCCCTGTTCATCATGCTGATTCCCACCCACACGCACCACGAGGGTCCCTTCCTTCGCCATGACGAAATATTCCGCCGAACGCGTCGCCGCGATCTGCAAGCATATCGCCGCAGGCGTGCCAATCACGCACGCCCCCTCCCTGGCCGGCGTCTCCTACCCGAGTTTCGCGGAGTGGCGGCAGAACTTTTCAGAGGTTTCTGAAGCGGTTCGCGCCGCAGAGGCGAGCCTGATCAAACGCAAGCTCGCTCGCATCGAGCAGGCCGGCAAGGACGGCGCCTGGCAGGCCGACGCGTGGACGCTCGAACGCCGCTTCCCCGAGCACTTCGGCCGCGCCGTCGCAGGCATCTATCCAGCCGGCGACCCGGCTCACACCGTGCCGATCACCCGCGTGGTGATCGAAGCGCCCGGCTTGCCCGCGCACACAGAAACCGGCGGTGATGACGAGCCTGTACCGAACCGTGGGCCAGGACCTGATCCTCTCCCCGCACCCCGGCCAATACGCCGCGCTGAGCTCTAACGCGCGCATCATCCTGCTGCTCGCCGGCACCCAGGGGGGCAAGACGGTGACCGGTCCCGCCTGGCTGCACCAGGAAATAGCCCGGCGCGGCCCAGGTGACTACCTGGTGGTGACCCCCTCCTATCCCCTGCTCGAACGCAAAGCCCTGCCAGAGTTCCGCCGCTACTTTGAAACGACCCTGCGCCTGGGGCGCTACGTCGCATCACCCAGCCGCCGCTTCGTCTTCTCCGGCGCCGGAGAACTGCGCACCTTCGGGCGCAACAGTTCCGTGCCCACCCAGGTGCTCTTCGGCCATGCCGACGACCCCGATTCGCTCGAAGCCGCGACCGCGCTGGCCGCGTGGCTGGATGAGGCCGGCCAGCGCCGCTTCAAACAGGCATCGTATGAGGCCATCCTGCGCCGCCTCTCGCTGGCCCGTGGCCGGGTGCTGATCACCACCACCCCCTACGGCGCGGGCTGGCTCAAGCGTACGCTCTATGACCCGTGGGAACGCGCGGGCGGCACCCACCCCGCGATCGACGTGATCCAGTTCGATTCCCTGCGCAACCCGTCGTTCCCGCCCGAGGAATACGCACGAGCACGCCGGGAGTTGCCGCCCTGGAAGTTCGACCTGTTCTACCGCGGCCACTTCAGCCGCCCCGCCGGTCTGGTCTACGACTGCTTCGACGGGGCCCGGCACGTCGTGCCCAGCTTCACCCCACCGCCACACTGGGAACGTGCGCTCGGCCTGGACTTCGGCGGCGTGCATACCGCCGCGCTCTTCGCCGCCATCGAGCCGCGTCTGGACGGCGCGCCGGAGCGCATCTGGCTCTACCGCGAGTATCTGGCCGGCTCGCGCACCGCCGCGCAGCACCGCGCGGCACTGCTCGCAGGGGAACCGCGCCTGCCCGACGCCGTGGGCGGCAGCGCGGGCGAGGGCCAGTGGCGCGCGGAGTTCGCAGCCGCCGGGCTGCCCGTGCGCGCCTCCCCACTGCGCAGTGTGGAGGTGGGCATCGACCGCGTGTACGGCGCCATTGCCCGCGACGAGGTGCGCATCAGTGCCTCCTGCACCGGCCTGCTCGACGAACTCTCCCGCTACGCCCGCGTGGTGGACGAGGCCGGTGAACCCACCCTTGCCATCGCGGACAAGCAGACCTTCCACCGCCTGGACGCGCTGCGCTACCTGCTCTCCTGGCTGCGCGGCGGGGAGGATCGCCTGGATGACGAGACGCTTTGGGCCCTGGCCGACTATGTGGGCTGATACCCGATGATCAGCGCCGTCGGCGGCGCCGTGGGCAGCGCGTGGGGAGCGGTCGGGCGCGTGTGGTCCGCCATGGTGCGCCGCTTCTACCCCAATCCGGCGCAGGTGGGGGGCTCCCAGCCCATCCGCGACCTGGCGCTGCAGACGCAGCGCGCCTGGGCCTACTACGATAACTCCGCCTTCGAGGACCAGCCGGCGTGGGCCGCCTACAAGGCCACCTATCGCCTCTACCGCCAGATCCGCTCGCTCTACAACCCCACCCGCCGCCTGGTCGACTTCTACGTCAGCGCCGTGTACCCCGGCACGCTCACCCGCGACGGCGCCCCCCTGCCCGACGGCGTGCCCATCGCCATCCCGCTGGCCCCGGACACCGACCCCGCGCTGCGCGCCGCCTGCGGCCAACTGTGGTCCTGGTCGCGCTGGCAGAGCGGCAAAAGCGTCTTCGTGCGCTTCGGCGCCGTGTGCGGCAGCGTGCTCATCGAGGTCTGCGATGAGGTGGACGATGGCTGCGTGCGCATCGCGCCAGTCTGGCCCGGGCTGCTCGACGACCTGGCGCTGGACGACGACGGCAGTGTCGCCCACTACACCCTCAGCTACCGCGCCACGGACGAGCAGGGCACGCCCTACACCTTCCGCAAGGAGGTCGATGCGCAGCAGATCCGCACCTATCAGGACGGCGTGCCGACCGGTAGCGACGGCAACCCCGCCAGCTACCCAAACCCCTACGGCTTCGTGCCCGCCGTGTGGTGCAAGCACCGCGACCTGGGCACCACCTGGGGCGCACCGGCCATGCATGGCTCCTACGGCAAAGTGGACGAGCTCAACTCGCTGGCCAGCCACGTCCACGACCAGGTGCACAAGGTGATCGGCGCCCCCGCCGTGCTCGCGGGCGACGGCGGCATCGCCCCCCTCCTGGGCAAGCAGCAGAAGGACGGCAAACGCCCGCCCCAGAGCGACTGGGCCGACCCGCTCGACGCCGACCGCGAGGGCGTGCTGCTGCTGCGCGCGCCCGCCGGCACCACCGTGCACCCGCTGGTGGGCGACCTCAACCTGGGCGAGGCCGCCGCCACCATGGCCATGCTGCAGACGGAGATCGAGTCGGACCACCCGGAACTGGCCATGTACCGCGAATTGCGCGCGATGAGCCAGATAACCGGACCCGCCGCCAACCGCGTGATGGGCGACACCGCCGGCCTGCTCTCCGAGGCGCAGGCCAATTACGACCTGGCCACCAGCACCATCTGCTGCATGGCCGTGGCCATCGGCGGTTGGCGGGCAGCCCGCGGGGACTGGGGCGAGACGCTCACGCCCCAGCAGGCCGTCTTCGCGCCCTTCACGCTCGACGAGTTCCGCGCGGGCGCCCTCTCGCTCGACATCATGCCGCGCCCGCTGGTGCCGGCCACCGACCTCGAACGGCTCGAAGCGCTGCAACTGCGGCAGACCATCGCGCAGGAGATGGCACCGGGCGCCCCGCCGATTGCCGTCACCGAGGCCATCAACGTGCGCATGGAAACGCGCGCCTAGCCCGCTGCCCCGGGAGGTCCGCCCATGTCCGTGCTGTCCACCGCCCAGCGTGCCGCCCTGCCCGCATCGTCATTCGCCGACCCCGCGCGCCGGAAGTATCCGATCGTGGATGCCTCCGACGTGCGCGGCGCCGTGGCGCTGCTCGGCAAGGCGCCGGCAAGCAGGCGCCCGATGATCAAGGCCAACATCATGCGCATCGCGCGCAGCAAGGGGTTCGCGTCCTCCTTGCCTGCGTCCTGGACCGGACGCGCGCAGTCGTAAGGGAGCACCCATGACGACACCGAGTCCCACCCCTGAGCCCACCCAGACCGGCACGCCGGCCCCGAGTGCGCAGCTCTCGCAGCAGGCGCCCGCAGCGAACGGCGCGCAGTACACGCAGGCGGATGTGGACCGCCTGGTGGGCGAGCGTCTGGCGAAGGCGCGCACGGAGGCGGAGACCGCCGCCCTCCGCGCGCGCGAGCAGGCCGAGGAGGACCGCCTCAAGGCTGCCGGCGAGTGGCGCACCATCGCCGAGGAACGCGCGGCGCGCCTGGGCGAGCTGGAGAGCATCGGCAGCCAGTATGAGGCCGACCTGGCCGCCTACAAAGAGGCGGTGCGCAAGCACAATAAGGCGCAGATGGCGGACTGGCCGCAAGTGCTGCGCGAGGCCATCCCGCATGGGGATGAGGATGACCCGCTGGAGGTGGCACGGGCAATAGAGAGCCACCGCGCCGTGGCCCGGCAGTTAGCCGGCGCCGCCCCCGCCGGCCTGCGCGCCGTGCCGGGGAACCGCGCCGGTCCCCGTCCTGCCGCGCTGGTGCCGAGCCAAAACGCCGTGGAAGAGGCGCTCGCGCGCAAGCGCGCCGACCCGCGCTACCTGTCCTGAAAGGAGGTCCGAGCGTGGCCGAGCTCACCAAACCGCCCTACACCCCGCCCACGATCACCGGCACGTTCCCCCCGCCGCGCCTGCCCAGTCCCGCCTCGACGCTCTGGCCGTCCAATGACCAGATCAATGAGTTGCGCGCCGGGGAGGCGCTCGCGGCAGGCGATGCCTGCTACATCAAGAACGACGGCAAGATCTGGCGCTCCACGGGCGTGGCGGTCGGCGCCGCCGCCGTGGTCGACGGGTACGCGGTGGAACCCCGGCAGACCGGCGACCCCGCCACCATCGTGGCCGGCGTGGTCTTCGACTATGCCAACACCCTCGCACCAGGCGCCGCGGTCTACCTCTCCGCCGCGACCCCCGGCGGTCTGGCCGATACCGCGACCACCGGCGGCACCGTGCCCATCGGACGCGTGCTCGACGCCAACCGCATCCTGCTCATTCGGTCCTATTAGAAAGGGGGTAGGGCACTATGGCTCAATATGGCACGCTCTACTCGCTCGACCTGGGGCAAGCGCAACTGACGGTGCTGGAGTACGGCGAAGACCTGCTGGCGGCCTCGATCGAGGCGGACATGACGGCGCACCAACTGCAAACGCGCGACATGGTGAGCGCGCTGTGCGACATCTCCACCGACCAACTGCGACGCTACGGCGGCGCGGACTACCTGCCGCTGGCCCGCCTGGACCAGTTCGGACGCGCGGACGCGATGAAGGTCAACGCCGGCGCGACCGTGGGCTTCCCGCTCAACCGCAACGGGCGCAGCCTGCAGTGGAGCGCCACCTGGTTTGCCGAGCATTCGCCCAACGACATGCTGATGCAAGTGGACGCGCTGCAGGACGGCGACGTGCGCACCATCCAGAGCGACATCAAGCGCGCGCTCTTCGTGCCAACGAACTTCTCTTTCGTGGACGAGTTCGTAAACTGGGTGACACTGCCGGTCAAGGCGCTGCTCAACGCGGACAGCGCGCCGATCCCACCGGGCCCCAACGGCGAGGTCTTCGACCCCACCACGCATACGCACTATCTGGCCACGGCCTCAGGCACCTGGGCCAACAGCGACCTCGACGCGCTGATCAAGACGGTGGTGGAGCATTACGCGGCGGGCGCGGTCAAGGTGCTGATCAACCAGGCGCAGGAACCCTCGGTGCGCGGCTTCGCCGGCTTCATCGCCTATCAGCCGGTGATGGTGATGCCGTCCATCACCGCGCCCTCGGTGAACCCGCAGGTGATCGCGCTGAACACGCAGCAGCTCAACAACCGCGCCATCGGCGTCTACGGCAACTTCGCGGCGGAGATCGTGATCAAGCCGTGGGTGCCGGCCAACTACGCGTTCTGCTACCTCGACGGGGCACCCAAGCCGCTGGTGCTGCGCGAGCGCCGACCGGGGAGCTTTGGCCTGCATCTGGTGGCCGACCAGGAACTGTATCCCTTGCGCGCGCAGGCGATGGAGAACAACTACGGCATCGGCGTCTGGAACCGGCCCAACGGCGCCTGCCAGCAGGTGAACGCGACCTCGTACACCGTGCCCGCCAACCTCTAGGAGGAAGCACCATGGCAACCGGCAGCAAAAGCGCGCAGGAGCACGCGCCGCAGCCCCCAGCCGCACCCACACCCACACCCGATGCGAGCCCGCTCGACGAGACCGTGCCCGGCGGCGCCTATCGGCAGCAGGACGGCACACTGGTCAATGCCGAAGGCCAGCCCATCGAGCCGCCCCCGGAGCCGAGCGCCCACTGATGGCCGGGCAGCCCATCACCATGCTGGGCCGCGCCATCGACGGCGCCACGGGCCAGCACTATCGCACCCGCCTGTGGCGCTACGAGGACGGCTCCGTGTGCCCCGTCACCGCGACGGGCCGGCCCGTCTCGGATACCTTCGTGCGCATCATGTCCGACGGCAGCACGCTGGGCGGCGTCGCCTACACCGGCCCGATCACCCTGGTGCGCGTGGTGATGGTCTCCGAGGCCAACAAGGTGCTCTTGTTCAGCCTCTACGACCAGGCCACCACGCCCAATCCGGCCACGGACACCGCGCTGCGCGCCTACTACCTCACCACGGGCAGCGACGTGCTCGACGTGCCCGGCGAAGGCTTCCTGTTCAGCGTGGGTCTGGCCTGCGTGCTGGAGGTGGCCGTACGCGACGGCTCGCACAGCCCCGCCGGGGCCAACTGCTGGATCACCTGCGACCTGGCCACCGGGCAGGCGCCCGTATGAACCGCGCCGGCCTCGAAGCCTACGCACGGGTGGAGTTCGGCCCCCTGCTCCAGCAGGCGTATGCCCCCGAGACGCCGTACACCGAGGTGGGGACGGCCTGGACGCCGCGCATGATGGTGCAGGTGGATCTGTGCCTGGACCAGGCGTACCTGCTCCTTGGCTGCGACGAGACGGCACTGCCGGACCCGCCGCTCTCCCCCGCGCAGGCACCGGCCGCCGCCGCCGCCGTGGACTATTTCCTGCTGCGCAGCGTGACGCGCGTGCTCGCCCTCGGCGTGGACTGGCGCACCGCCGACCAACAGGAGCGTGCGAGTCAGCGCGCCACCGCCCTCGCCGCACAACTCGCGGCTGCGGCGGCGCTGCTCTCCGGCCTGGGCTATCCCGTGGACGGCAAGGCCTATGAGCAGGGCACGCTCGCGCTCGACTTCCTCGAACCGGGCTGGCTCTGGTACGGCCCCCTGGTGCCCGAGCAACTCTGATGCTCTTTCTGCCCACACACCAGGTGTGCAGCACGCGCCAGGTGGGCGCACGCGTGCAGACGATCCTGCGCTGCGCGCGCGTGGCCATCGGCCCACCGCCGGAGGCCACGACCAGCGAGTACGGCGAACGCCTGCCCGTGCGCATCCTCTTCTCTCCTGCCGACGGAGCCTGTGTGCTGGTGGATGACAGCCTGCGGGTGATGGCGTGCAAGGGCGCGCGCGGCTGGGGGCCGGCCCCCACCCCGACCGTGCGCTACAAGGTGCAGGACGTGGAGCAGCGCGGCGGCGTGGGCCGCCCCGTCACCCGCGTGCTGGCGATCAAGGTGACACAGTAGTGGCCGACCCCATCGTGCCGCCCTCCATCGTGATCCTGGAGGCGCTGGCCGACCTCTTGCAACCGGCCTTCGACGCTGCCCCGCGCGCGGGTGCGCCGATGAGCGTGCTCACCCGCAGTATCGTCGCGGGGCCGGTGCAGCTCTTCCCCGTCTGCCGCCTCTTCGTGGTGGATGAATATTTCGAGCGGCTCGATGCCGTCGTGCGCTCGAACGACTGGGCGGGCACGCGGCTGGACCGCTATGGCTGGCAACTCGATTACCGGCCCGCGAATGGTGACCCCACGCAGAGTGTGGCCACGATTGAGACACAGCGCTATCTGGATGCGTGGCTCTTGCTCAACACGCTCTCCGCATCTGAGAACAAGCGCTTGATCACCGCCGCCAATCCGCAGGGCACGGTGGCTGAGCTCGGTCAGTTCACGCATATTCGTTACAGCGCCGGTCCCTATGGCGCGGATGGCGCCAACGTGGTGCTGCTGGCGGAAGGAGAGTTCACGGTGCGCAAACGCCTCTACAGCGCCTCGGCGCCTGCCAATGCCGCGCCCGTGCCCATGCCCGGGCCTCCGACGCCCGTGCTCGCACCAGCACCGCCTGTGCGCCGCCAGACCGCGGCACGGGGACGCTGATGCTTGTGCTCAGCGCGGGCGCCGACGTTGGCCGCCTGCTCGCGCGCCTGGAGGCACTCGGCCTGGAATCTGCCGCGCTCGTACGCAGAGCGGGTGTGGCGGCGCTGGAGGAGGAGGCCGCCAGGCTCGCGGCGGTCTCGCCCCGGCGCACGGGTCGCCTCGCCGGCAGTTATCAGGTCGTGCCCACGCCGGTCGGTGCCGAGCTCGTGAACGAGGCGCCGTACTTCCCGTTCGTGCTGCTGGGCACCGGGCGGCGGGGTGCGGCGTCGGGCGTGCCGGCCAGGCTGCGCCCAGGCGACTATCGCTATGGCCCGAAGGTCGGCATGGCGGCCAACCGTGCGCTGCTCGCCGCCGTGCAGGGTGCTCCCGCGCACATCGGCACCAGCATCCGCGCCCGTATCGACGCCGGCATGGCGCTCATTGCCCGCTAGCCCATGGGCACGCGAAGGAGAAACGGTATGTCCGCACCGGTCCCTCTGGACACCGCACCGTTCACCGGCACCGCCGACGTCTCGAGCTCCGGCTTCATCCAGTTCGGCGTGGAAACCACCCCCGGCACGCCGCCCGGCTCGTTCACCTGGCTGCCGGTGCTCTACGCCGGCACCACCTGGCCGCAGGTGGCGCCCGACCGGCAGCAGATCGTGGTCAAGGGCGGCTCGCCCAATAACGTGGTGGCGCATCTTGACCGCCAGAGTCGGGTGCAGATGACGCTGGTGGCCGCGATGATCCCCGGCGCCGACTTCACCGGCTTCCTGGCCGCCTGCGGCCTGCACACCGACGGCACCGGCTTCCTCAAGCCCTTGCCCACGCTGACGATCGTGGACGTGTACGGCGCGATGGGCGGCTACACCTACTCCAACCTGATGCCCAACCGCCTGACCTTCGACGGTTCCTCGCAGAACGTGCCCGCGACCGTCACGGCGGAGTTCTGGGGTATCCAGAAGCCCGTCTCGCAGGCCACCGCATCCACGCCACCCTCGGCCACGCTGGCGCATGACCCCTATAGTTGGACCGATTGGCTCCCCCCACCGAGTCTTATTGGCGCCACCGCCAATATGGAGGTGGACCGCTGGCAGTTGATGGTGGATTTCGGCCTCACGCAGTTCTACGGCGGCGGGAAAGCCTTCGCCACCCGCCAGCAGCCCTGGAATCACGTGTGCTCCGGCGGGTTCACCATGCTCGATGCCGACGATGAGCACAAGGCGTTCCTGGCCAAGACGGAGGGGGCGCTGGAGTTCAAGTTCGCCACGCACGATACCACGCCGCTCTTCCTGGACATCAAGGTGCCGCGCGCCGTGTACATGACCTTCGTGCGCACCGAGGGGGACCGCGAATACATCACCGACGTGGTGACCTTCGAGGCGCAGACCCCCGACTGGAAGGCCCCCGTCAACTTCACGCTTGGGTGAGGAGCAGTCTATGCAGTCCAACGGCCACGACCAGCGCTCGCATGCCGACGAGGTAGGGCGCGCCTATCCCTACCCGCCGCTCGGTGCTGACGGCACGAGAGGTGAGGTCGAGCGCGCCTGGTGGATACACTTTCGTCCGGTGGTCACGCACGCCATGTACAAGCGTGCCCGCGCGTCCGCCAGCAGCACCGTGGGCCGGGGCGCGGATGCGCGCGTGGAGGTGGACCAGGATATGCTGGCCGAGCACCTCTGGCGCGAGATGATCGTGGACTGGCGCCTGCCGGACCCCACGCAGCCCGGCGCCACGCTGCCCTGCGCGCCCGAGAGCTTCGACCGCCTGCCGCTCTATCTCACCCTCTTCATCACCGTGGAGATCGACAAGCGCAACGGGAGCGACCTGGGCTCCTGGAGCATGCCGATTCGCGGGCGGGATGCCGATAGCTTTCGCCCAACTGCGCCTCTTGGCGACGGGCAGTTGGCGGAACCTGTGTCACCCGGAGGTGTGCAGCCTGGCCAATGAGTACGAAGTGGCAGGCTTCCCCGCGCGCTGGACGCCCGCCGAGCAGGACGCCGCCCCCGCCTACTGGATGGCCGGGTATCTCGCCTACTTCACCGCCAAGGGGCAGTTCGAGCAACAGCAGCTCGCCGCGCTGCGCCAGAGCAGTCGCTAGCCACGGCGCAGCGCAAGCAGGGCGCCGATGGTGTCCCGACAGCCCACGCCCGCTTCGGCGCCGCCGCCCGTCATAGCAGTACGCAGATCCCCCGTGAGCGTGGCGACATCGACCGAGACGTGCAGGCGCACGGCCGCCGCCTTGCCCACAAGGATGTCCGTGGCTACCGCGTCCTCCGATTCGTGGCAGATGGGCGCCAGGGCCATCAGGCTGGTAGCGAAGGCGAGCGTGAGCGGGTCGGTCGCACTCACCGTAGATCCCGTCTCGGCAG
>Ga0318561_10000633_pt1 | contig 11289 bp, 7 predicted proteins | sample GRESIP065b5f23_FD_202526 | JGI IMG/M metagenome (GOLD analysis project Ga0318561, IMG submission 202526) | Tropical soil microbial communities from Luquillo Experimental Forest, Puerto Rico - GRE.SIPMG.065b5f23 | ecosystem: Environmental > Terrestrial > Soil > Tropical forest > Bulk soil... | reverse complement strand
ATTCAAGTGGGAGATCTCGTGGGTGCGCCGCTGCGCGCGCACGCTCGCGGAATGCCCGCACGCGAAATGCATGGATGCCGTGAGCGTCGACGACGTTGCCGCGGCGGTCGCCGCGCTCGGCGTCGGTCGCATTTGATCAGTCGCCGCTGCGCGCACGCCGAGCGCGCAGCGGCACCGGCTCCCGCGCCGTCGCCGGCGTTACGTCGCCCGGCGGCGCGTATTCCGGGACCCACGACTTGAGCCAGGCGCGAACTTCGTTGTCGGCAGCTGCGCGTTCGCGCTCAATCCACGCGACCATTTGCTCGACCGCCTCACGTCCGCTGTTGCGCGCCTGCGCGATGAAGAGCTTCGGGTGCGGTGTGGCGAGCGCCGTTTCGCCGGAAGCGAGCGGCTCCTCGAACAGCTTCTCGCCGGGACGCAGGCCGGTGAAAACGATGGGAATGCGGTCCGGATCGGCGCCAGACAGTCGGATCATGTCGCGCGCCAGATCGACGATCCTCACTGGCTCGCCCATGTCGAGCGCCAATACCTCGCCACCCTTGCCCATCAGCCCCGCCTGCAGCAGCAGCTGTGTGGCCTCGGACTGCGACATGAAGTAGCGAGTGATCTCGGGGTGCGTAACGGTCACCGGGCCGCCGCGCGCGATCTGTTCCTGAAAACGCGGAATCACGCTGCCCGCGCTGCCGAAGACGTTCCCGAAACGCACGACCACGAACTGAGTGGTTCCGTTCTGCAGGCTCTGACACACCATTTCGGCGAGCCGCTTCGATGCACCCATGACATTGGTCGGGTTGACCGCCTTGTCGGTGGAAACGAACACGAATTTCTCGACTCTGGCGGTCACGGCCGCGCGCGCGAGCACCCAGGTCCCGTAGGCGTTGTTGCGCACGGCCTGCCAGGCGTTTTTCTCCTCCATGAGCGGCACGTGCTTGTACGCGGCGGCATGAAAGAGCACCGAGGGCCGCTCGCGCATGAGGAGCTCGTCGACGAGCGCTTCGTGCTTGGCATCGCCCACTATCGTGGTCAGCGGCAAGCCCGGAAACTCATCGAGCAGCGCTTGCTGCACCTGATAAAGCGCGTACTCGGAAAGCTCGAGCAGAACCAGCCGCCGCGGCCGGAAACGGGCGATCTGCCGGCAAAGCTCGGCGCCAATCGAGCCACCGGCACCGGTGATCATGACCACGCGTCCGCCCAGCCATTCGCGCAGGCCGGCGCTATCGAGCACGACCGGGTCGCGGGCGAGCAGGTCGTCCAGCTCAACGTGGCGGATCGTCGTGACATGGCTCCGTCCGCTGATCAGGTCTTCGTAGGAGGGAACCGTCAGCGCTTCGACGCCGGCCCCGGCACACAGCTCCGCGACGCGGCGCCGCACGCCGTGCGCCGCTGACGGCAAGGCGATGATCACCGTGCGCACTCCGAAACGCTCGACCTGCGCCGGCAGATCCGAGATCGGTCCGAGGACCCGCGTGTTCCGGATCGAGCGGCCACGCTTCGCGGGATCGTCGTCGAGAAGGCCCACGACGCGCCACTGACGGCTCTGTGCCAGCTCTTTGGTGAGGAGCGCGCCAGCTTCGCCTGCCCCGACGATCAACACGGGCTCGCCCAGCGCGGCGAGCGGACTGTAGAGTCGGTGTTCCTTCCACACCCGATACGCGAACCGGCTGCCCGCCATCAGCGAGATCAGCACCAGCGGATAGAGGATCAAGACGCTGCGCGGAACGACGGCGGTCAGCCGGATCATCACCAGCACGACAGGGATCGCGACCGCACCCACGCCTGCGGCCAGGACGATGCGTTGCAGGTCGGGAAGGCTCGCGAAGCGCCACAAGCCGCGATAAAGACCAAACACCAGGAAGACCGCCGCTTGCAGCGGAATCACCCAAGCGAGCGTTCGCCACATGTCGCCGAGTTGCGGCTCGTGCAGGTCGAGATTGAAACGCAACCAGTACAAACCGACCCAGGCGAGCGCGGCCGCGCACACGTCGTGACCGAACGCGAGCGACACTCTCACGTTAGCACTTACTTTCATCGATTCCCTGACCGCGCCGCCGGCGCCAATGATAGTCGATCGAAGCGTACACGAGGGCCAGAACTGCGCTCCAACCCACGACGAGCCATGGGCCAAGTTGCGGCGCCCAGATCAGTACGACAACTGCGGAGCTCGCCGTACCCAGCATGAGAGCGCCGTAGAGCTTGAGAGTTCGCGCGTGGCCCCAGCCCAGCTGCACAAGCCTCTGGTAGAAGTGCTCGCGGTGCGCTTCCCAGACGCGCGCTCCACGCAGAAGTCGATACAGGAGTGTCACGCTCGCGTCGGCGATGAATGGAAGAAACGCGAGCAGCGGGAACCACGAGGGCCACCAAGCTCCGCTCACGCCGGCAAGACCGAATACAGCCGCGAGAAACCCCAGCGGTACTGCGCCGACGTCGCCGAGAAACACGCGCGCCGGCGGCGCATTCTGAAACAGGAAAGGCGCCGTCGCGGCGACGAGTGCTACAAAGAGCGCTGCCTCGTCGATGCCAGCGTACAGAGCGGCAGCCGCGTACGCGCCGAAGCCTGCGATCGTCATCGTGCCGGCGAGGCCATCGCTGCCGTCCATGAAGTTGTACAGATTGGCCATCCACACGATGGCAACCACGGCGAGGACGGGATGGATGTTCGGCGCAGCGAGCCAGACCCAAAGCGCGGCCGCCATAGCGTGCACGGCGAAGCGCACGGCGATGTGTACCCCGCGCCGATCGTCCAACAGCGACACCGCAATCACGGCCAGTAGAGGGAAGAGCCAGGCTTTCGCTCCCGGCACCCAGATCGCTCCCGCAAGCCAACCGGCCCATATCGCAAGACCAGCACCTCGAGGGACGGCCCGAGCATGCAGTGAGCGCGGGTTAGGACGATCCAGAGGAAGGCGCTCCGCATATCGCAAGAGCAGCTTGAGCACACCCCAGGAAGCAGGCGCGGCGACCGCCGCCGGCAAGGCTTGGCGAGCCAGTTCGGCGAGCCCTGTCATCGCGCGCGCCCGAGCCCGGGCGGCGCATCGCGAGCGCGCCGAGCCACGGCCTGCAAGCCTTTCTCAATGCTCATTTTTCGCCCACCTCGGCACCCTCCTCCCAGGAGTGCCCCCTGCGAGGAATTATACTCGCAGCGACACCGGGACTGCTCTGGGGCGAAATGGCGGTTCTTGTTGCAATTAAACAACAGGCTTCGGAGGCCTTTTTTGGCCCCGGGGGTTTTAGCTTGGCAATGGATTCGGCCCTTTGGCACAATGGCCTCAACTTCTCGCTACTCCTGAGAAGGTTCCGATGGCAGGCGCAAGCGCGGTTCCTTGCCAATTTTTTCGTTAGAGGAGAAATTCCATGAATAAGAAGCTCGTCGCTCTTGGCGTCGCCAGCGCGTTTGCGCTCCCGCTGGCCGCTCAGGCGCAAACTGCGAACGTAACGCTCTACGGTCGCGCAAACGTCGACCTCGAGTGGGTCAACGGCGAAACCTGCGCCAGTCCGGCGGCGCAGGGGAACAGCGGCGTCGTCGCCGGCGCTGTGCCAGGCAACAACATCGTGACAAGCTGCACCCAGGGGGGTCCGGATTCGAACAGGAACATCACGAACCCGCATGTCCTGCGGCTGAGCAGCAACTCCTCGCGCTTCGGCATGCGTGGCACGGAAAGCCTGGGCGGCGGGCTGAATGCCATCTTCCAGGTCGAATCGAACGTGAGCTGGGACACGGGCAACAGTTCGAGCTCCGGCATCGCCAGCCGGGAAACCTTCGTCGGGCTGCAGGGAAGCTGGGGCCGCGCGACGGTCGGCAAGTTCCTGATGCCGATGGACGACCTGCACCCGATCTTCGGTAACGCACCGACGCTGACGACGTCGATCCTGTCGACGGCCGACGTGTGGGCCCAGGGCAACCTGAGCAAGGGCCAGGGCGGCTGGGATGCGCGCACGGGCAACAACATCCGCTACGACACGCCGAACTGGAGTGGCTTCACCGCCGCTTTCCAGCTCTCGACGCGCGACGACTCGGGCAACACGACGCAGACACCGTACGGTGGCGACAACGGCGATCATGCTTCCAATACGCGGCATGCCTACGTCTTCGGCGCCAACCTGATTTACTCGAACGGGCCGGTGCAGGTGGGCGTCGGGTATGAAAGGAACAAGGACCTCCGGCAATACACCATCACCTCCAGCGCTGCTCCGGGCTATGCCGGCTTCGTCGGCTGCGCTGCGACAGCGCCTTGCTACTTCAACGCTCACAACGACAACGACTGGACGGTCACCGGCGCCTACGACTTCGGCACGATCTGGCAGGGCTTCGGCCTGAAGGTGGGCGCCGTCTATGAGCGCACCAAGTACGACACCACCGTCACCGGTGCGTGGAACTTCGGCGTCGTCCGCCTCGCGGCCGTATACGAGCGCCTGAAGTACGACATCGCAACGGGCGGCGACCTGAAGCGCGATTTCTGGGGCGTGTCGGGCACGATCCCGGTAGGTGGCGGCAAGGTCTACCTGTTCTTCGGCAAGGCGGGCAACGGCAAGGGCGGCGCGGTGGACGGCGAAACCGTCGGCTACGTGGTGCACGGCGGTGAGACGTCGACGAAGCAATTTGAAGTCAGCTACAGCTACAGCCTGTCGCCGCGCACGCTGCTCTACGCCGGCTACGTGAGGCTGGCGAACGACCGGTACAACCCGACGACGTTCAACATCAACTCGTACGCGATCAGCACCTGCGCGTTCGGCAACACGGGCTGCCAGCAGGGACGTCCGGCCGGCATCGTGTTTGGCATGGTGCACTTCTTCTAACCGGTTGCAAGCGAGCAGTTCCCAGACTTAGTTTGTTTAGCTGGGTTTCAAGTGATCATCCGGGCGTCCGATGGACGCCCGTTTTTTTTGCGCTTGCGGCAGAATCGCGATTGATGCGGAAACTCCGCCGCGAATCCCGAATCGCTATCGCATGGTGACCGACGAATTGATCTTGGGCTTTGATCGCGCCCTGCGCACTTTGTCAGGCACGGTGACGAGTGCGCGTCCCAATCCCGGCACCGCGCGACCTGAGTCGGCGCTGAGCGAAGCGGAGCGCCGCCACGCCGCCGGGCTGATGCGAGTGAATCACACGGGTGAAATCTGCGCGCAGGCCCTCTATCACGCACAATCGCTGACCGCACGCGATCCGGCGACCCGGCACCGCCTCGCCGAAGCGGCACGCGAAGAAGAGGATCATCTCGCCTGGACGCAGCAACGCCTCGAGGAACTCGGCGATCGCACGAGTTTTGCCAATCCGCTTTGGTACGCGGGCTCCCTTGCGATCGGGCTGGTGGCGGGCGTTACCGGCGATCGGACCAACCTCGGCTTCGTGGTCGAGACCGAGCGCCAGGTCGAGGAGCACCTGACTGGACACATCGACCGGCTGCCACCCAGCGATGCAAGAAGCCGCGCCATCGTCGCGGCCATGCGCGACGACGAGGCGCGGCACGGCGTCGCGGCGCGCGAAGCAGGGGGGAGCGAGCTGCCGTGGCCGGCACGCATGCTGATGCGCCTGGCTGCGCGCGTGATGACTGCCACTGCTTACTATGTCTAGATGAAAGCGAAGCGCGTCGCTGTCGCTCTGGCTGCAATCGCTTGCGCGCCGCTCGCGGCTCAGGCGCAACTCGCCAACGTCACGCTTTACGGCAGCCTCAATCTCGACGTGGAATGGGTCAAGGGAGCAACTTGCGCGTCCGCCGTTCCACCGCCGGCCAACAACAATTGCTCGGGCGACGATCCCGCAAGTCATATCTCCAACCCGACCGTGATGCGCGTGAGCAGCAATTCCTCCCGCTTCGGCCTGCGCGGCAGCGAATACCTGGGAGCCGGTCAGGTCGCGATATTCCAGCTCGAGTCGAGCGTCCAGGCAGATACGGGCAATAGCTCCAGCTCCGGGCTCGCGAGCCGCGAGACCTTCGTCGGGCTGCAGGGCGACTGGGGTACCTTCAAGGCAGGCAAGTTCCTCACGCCTTACGATGACATCCTGCCCTTGTTCGGCAACGCCCCGACGCTCACCACTTCCATTCTCTCGACCGCCGCCGTATGGGCGCAGGGGCCGCTGCCGAAATCGCTGGGCGGCTTCGATGCTCGGCTGGGGAACTCGCTGCGCTACGAGACGCCGCCGCTCAACGGCTTCACGGCCGAGCTTCAGTTTTCGACTCGCGACTCCTCGGGCAACGCCAACGGCGGCGACAACGGCGACCACGCCTCGGAGACGCGTCACGCCAGCGTGTGGAGCGTCGGAGCCTTTTACAGCAACGGACCTCTGGACCTCGGCCTGGCGTACGAATACAACCGCCAGGTGCGCACCGCCGACCAGAACGATCACGCCCTTTCGATCGCCGCCGCATATGACATCGGCAGTCTCTTCGGGTCACCCGGATTGCGGCTGGGCGGCGTCTACGAGCGGCTCAACTACGGCACGCTCGCGGGATCGCTGACACGCGACTTCTGGGCGCTCTCTGCGACCGTGCCAATCGCCGGAGGAAGCCTTTACGCCATGTGGGGCCGAGCGAGCAACGGCAAAGGCGATGCGCCCGACGGCACGGGCGTGGGCTTTGTCGTCAAGGGACCGGACACAGGATGCGACCAGTGGGAGATCTCGTACAGCTACCCGCTCTCGCTACGCACGCTCCTGTATGCGGGCTATGTTCGAATCAACAATCGCGCCAATGCAGCGTACACCTTCAACATCAACGACTACAGCATCGTCAACGGAGCCAGACCCAGCGGCACTGTCTTCGGCATCACCCACTTCTTCTGACCCCTTGCTGCGCCTGAGAGCAGGCATCAATCTCCCCATTTTTCGATATACAGAGCGGCACGATCTCCAGCTTCATCGCTTCTCGCCGATCTGCTTCGCCCTGGGTTCAGACATCCACCGGCGCAGGGCGCTCAGGCGGGCAGCGCGCAACCGCTTCGCCGTCGCCCGTCGTGTGGCTTCCTTGGCCGCGATGGCTGCGGCATTGATGCTCCGAATTACTCGCAGTGCAACGCGAAGATGCTCTGCCGTCGCGTCATGCGCTCCGCCACCGCCGGTACGCGCAAAGCGAAGCGCGGCGCCAGCGCGCAGCAATTGCTCGAGGCGCGCGGGCCTGCGAAGCGCATCGACCGAAAGCAGGAGGTCGAGCAGTTCCGCCGCATCAAGCTCGTCGGCATGCGCGATCCGCCACCCGTATCGGGCCAGGAGCAGCGCCAGGCCGGAGTATTCCGCGGGCGGCTTGAGCCGCCGATTCACGGCCGTTGCGAGCCGCAGGTTTCGCTGCGAGCTCCTTCGCGCCTCCGCCGCTGCCGATTCTCCGAGCTTGCCCGCCAATATCGCGTAGCGCACAGCGAGCGAATCGCCGGCCGCTGCGGAAGCATCGAGTGCCCGCAGAAGCGGCACGCGTAACGCGTTCGCACCTGGGACTTTGCGGCGCGGAGCAGACTGCAACACGGCATCGATCTCCGGCAGCAACTGCGCGAGTGCTCCGCAGCGATGCAGCAAGGCAAAGAATTGCGATGGATGCTGCTCCAGCAGTGCCCGGGAGATTTCCTGCCACACCCGTTCGGACGAGAGCGTACCGAGCTCGCCGCTCGCGGCAATCTGCTCGAGGAGCGCTTCGGTTTCCGGCGCCACCTCGAAGCCGAACCTAGCCGCGAAGCGAGCCACGCGCAGCACTCGCAAGGGATCCTCGACGAAAGCGGAACCGACGTGGCGCAGGAGGCTGCGCTCGAGATCAGCCGCGCCCCCGTAAGGATCGATCAACCTCCCCTCCTCGTCACGCGCCATCGCGTTGATCGTCAGATCGCGCCGCGCGAGATCCTGTTCGAGCGTGACGTCCGGCGCGGCGTGAAAGACGAAGCCGCGGTGGCCACGCCCCCGTTTGCGCTCGGTTCGCGCGAGGGCATATTCTTCGTGCGTCACCGGGTGGAGAAAAACCGGGAAGTCTCGGCCGACCGGTCGGAACCCCAGCGCGAGCATCTGCTCGGGCGTAGCGCCAACGACCACGTAATCGCGATCGGCTACCGGCCGACCGAGCAATTCGTCGCGCACAGAGCCGCCGACACGGTAGATCTTCATCGCTGGCGCCGCCTCAACGCACCCGATCCCGATCCGCGTCCAGCAGCGATGCTGAGAGTTTCAACGACGTCCGTGCGCGCGAAAGCCCGCATAGCGATCGCGTACGACCGGCGCGAGATATTCTGGCGCGATCGCCTCCAGCGGGGTCGGAGCGAACCCGAACACCACCGGAAATCCGCCGGTGCACACGCTTGGCAGCTGCATCGAAGCCAGATTGTCACGGCTCATCAGCTTGCCCGGCAGGAATTCGAGCATGGTCGCCTGCAGTTTTGACAGCCGCGGCCCGAGCGAAAGGATCGGGCGGTGGCGCGCGGTGAGTTCGCCGGCGTAGGCGACGAGTTGGCGAAGGGTGTAGACCTTGGGGCCGCACAGGTCGTAACGCTCGCCGTGCGTGCGGTCGTCCTCGAGCGCATGCACGAAAGCGCGAGCGAACATGTTCAGGAACGAATCTTCGCGCCCGAAGATGACCGAGGGCCGGAAGATCGTCCAGGCGATGTCGGACGTGGCGACGACGCCCTCCGCTTCGCCCTTGCTGCGCAGGTACTGGCTCGGGCCGTCGGGGCGCGCGTTGATAGCGCTCATGTGCAGCAGGCGCGCGACCCGAGTCTCGCGGCATGCAATCACGGTCTTGCGAGTCAGCTCGACATGCACGCTCTGGAAATCGCCGGTCCGGGTTTCGTTCAGGATGCCGACGAGGTTGACGACTGCGGTCACGCCGCTCGCAAGCTGCCGCAATGTCGCTGCATCGTGAATGTCCGCTTCGATGACATCCACCGTCGGGAGCAGCAAGAGGTGCTTAGCCGCTTCGCGACGACGCGTCGGCACGATCACGCGACGTCCGGAGGCGACAAGCTTGGCGACGATGTAGCGACCGACGAAGCCGCTGCCGCCCAGAACAAGGACTGTAGGTGGAATCACGGCGCCTGCTTGGGGCGTTCAGCGGGCTCGCCTGCGACGCTCCCCGCGAGCGTCGCGCCGGTTTCGATCGGCGCTCCGCGCGCAGTGATGATACCGAGCCGGTCTCTCAAGGCGAGGTAAGGCAGGCCGAGCCGTGTCTGATAGAACATGGCGTTGGCAAGCACTTTCTTGGTGTAATCCCGGGTCTCGTTGAAGGGAATCGTTTCGACGTAAATCGCCCCCTCGAGCGACGCGGCGCCACGCCAGGACTCCGCCCGACCCGGGCCGGCATTATACGCCGCGGTCGCGAGCGCCGTCAGGCCGCCAAAACGATCCATGACATAGCGCAGGTAATAGCTGCCCAGCTCGACGTTCAGCGCCGGATCGTCGAGCTTGAGCGTGCGCAGTTCGCTGCGGCCGGTCTGCTTCGCGACCCAGCGTGCCGTCGGCGCCATGAGTTGCATCAGCCCGACCGCGCCCGCCGTGGAGACGATGTCGGCCACGAAGCGGCTCTCCTGCCGAACCAGACCGTACAGGAGCGCTGGATCCAGACCGTTTCTTTTCGCAGCCTCTTCGATCTCGCTCTGGTAAGGCGTCGGATAGCGCAGCGCAAAATCGTGGCGTTGCCGCGTACGATCGGCCGTGTTGATCGAGCGATCATAAAGGTCGTTTTGCTGTGCGAACACTGCAGCCAGCAGCAGAGCGTCGTCGTCGAGCCCACGTACGACGGCGAGCCACTCACGATGACCTTCGGACCGCAAGTCCAGCGCGCTGAGCTTCACCACGCGCTGCACCGCGGGTCGGGCAGCAAAAGCCGCCAGCGCGGCGGGCTCGGGGGACAACGGCTCGCTCTGCGGCACGACGGTCGCGCCGAGCGCCTCCGCGGCGAGGAAACCGTAGAAATGCTGCTCGGTGGCGAGTCCTCCGTAAAGCCGCGTCGCATCCTCGACATGCCCCGTCGCCGCGAGCGAGCGTGCCTTCCAGTAACGCCAGGCGGGCTCCTGCGCTTCGGTTTCTGGCATGGCGTCGATCGCATTTGCCACCTCGCTCCACTCGCCGGCCCGCAACGCGGCGCGCACACGCCAGGCGCGCTGCGCCTCAGTCATCGGCGCGCCTTCGGCATCGCGATACCAGTCGCTGGCCGAGGGCACAAGCTGGCGCGCTGCGTTATAGGCCAGGACCAGGTTACCGTACAGGCGGTCCGGGTCTGGGAGACGCGAGCGAAAGTTGAGCCAGGCGTCTCGCGCCGCCGAAGGATCGCTCGCGGTGGCGCGATCAAGGGCGTAGAGCGCAAGCTCGCGGCCGAAGGGCGCAGATAGGCGGAAGTCGCCTTTCATCAGCGCTGCGCGGGGATTGCGGTCGATCCGCTCGATGTCGCGCGGGGCCGGCCGCTCGACCGTCGGCAGTTCGCCGGCGATCTTCGCCGCGAGCCGATAGTTGCCGGCCTCGTGCGCGAGGCGAAAGCGTGCCCAGATGTCGCGCGAAGTGAGCTTTCCCTTCGCGATGAGCGCGGCGAATACGGGACGGCAGGACTCGGGCTGATCCTGCCCGCTGAACCAGAAGCCGCGCACGTCGTCCAGCGCCTCGCCGCCTTCCTGTTGCCACCGCCATTGCGCTGTGTAGCACGCAAGCTCGACGTCCTCGCTCGGCTGCTTGAGATAGAAGTCGCCGAAGGTCTTCCATTCGCCTCGCTTCGCGAGCGATTTCAGCCACTCGGCCAGCAGCCGCTCCGCAAGCGGCACGTTCGCGTAGCGCTCGAGAAAAGCGCGCACTGCGACCGGATCGGCGTCGTCGAGCTTGAGCTTGAGGCGCCAGTACTCCACATAGGCCTCGAGCAAGTAACCGTTCAGTCGCGGCGCGATGCGCTCGAGGCGCGCCGCGTCGCCGGCGCGGAACGCATCGCGCGCGGCGACGAAGTCTGCATCGGTGGGCTCGCCGCGGACGGCAGGCGCCACTGCGCTCGCAAGTGCGAGCGCGACAACGCCAAGCACCGATCTCGAAGCTAATCGCATCACATTATTATCGCTCATCGCTGCGCAGCATTCGTAGGTGAGTGTCCTGCGCGCACGATGATAGAATCGCACCTCGCCGCCGGGAGAAAGAGGGACCTCATGCCTCAGGGCAAGAAAGCGCCGCAGGTCGGCATCGTGATGGGCAGCGACAGCGACTGGGAGATCATGCAGCACGCCGTCGAACAGCTTGGTGAATTCGGCGTCGAGCACGAAGCACGTGTGCTCTCCGCGCACCGCATGCCTGACGACACCTTCGCCTACGCAGAGAGCGCCGCATCGCGGGGACTCGCGTGCATCATCGCT
>Ga0318561_10000601_pt1 | contig 11497 bp, 10 predicted proteins | sample GRESIP065b5f23_FD_202526 | JGI IMG/M metagenome (GOLD analysis project Ga0318561, IMG submission 202526) | Tropical soil microbial communities from Luquillo Experimental Forest, Puerto Rico - GRE.SIPMG.065b5f23 | ecosystem: Environmental > Terrestrial > Soil > Tropical forest > Bulk soil... | reverse complement strand
CCCGCCGCTGGGCCGACAAAGCGGTCACGATGGCGACCGGCTATTTCCTGTCGGCGGCGCTCTTGGCGCGCGCCTTCGTGGCGATCGCGCAAACCGAGCTCGATCAGGGCGAGTGTGACGCCCACGACGCGCTCATCTGCGCCGCCGAGATCACGGCGTACCTTCACATTCCCGACATCCTGGAGTGCCTCGCCCTCCTGGCCGGCCAGGCCGGCAGTCACCGCGAAGCGGCGCGGCTTTTCGGAGCGGCACACGGGATTCGCCAACGCAGGGGCGCGCTCCGCTTCAAGGTCTGGGACGCGCGCTTCGAAGCGTCGGCGGCGGCGCTGCGAGACAGTATGGGCGAGCAAGACTTTCAATCCGCATGGGCCGAGGGCGCCGCCCTGTCCACCGAGGAGGCCATCGCCTACGCCCAGCGCGGCCGCGGCGAACGCAAACGACCCGCCAGCGGCTGGGCATCGCTAACCCCCACCGAGCGCGACGTCGTCCGGCTGGTCAGCGAGGGGCTCGGCAACAAGGACATCGCCACACGGCTTTTCGTCTCACCGCGCACGGTGCAAACCCACCTCACCCACGTCTACACCAAGCTGGGGCTGACCTCCCGCATGCAGCTCGCCCAGGAAGCGGCCCGCCATGCCTGAGCGCCCACGCATGCCGTTTCCGCTGGGGATTGGTAACCGCCTCGTTAGCCGGCCAGCGCCGCCCTTATGCACACGGTGATATAGGGCAGCGCCAAGCCGGTCGAATTCGCCAGCGCCGGGTGGGTAGACAGCAACTCACGGACCTGGTCGAGCGTTCTGGTGCGGACCTCGGTCGGCGAGGTGATGCAGTAGCTGCGAGACGCCACCAGGTCGATCAAGGCCTGCGGCGTAAGGTAATTCGTCCACTCGACCTGATGGCGCTCCGCCGCGGTGAATGCCGTGGACAGCGCCACGTCGAAGCGTCCCCTGTCGCCGTCGGAACCGATGATCTCGCCCAGCTCACGCACCCAGCCCAGCCGTTCGTCGCGGGTGTTCCACACCAGGCCCAGCCGCCCTCCCGGCCGCAGCACGCGGGCCACCTCGGGAATCGCCCGCTCGGGATCCACCCAGTGCCACGCCTGGGCGACCAGCACGGCGTCAACGCTGTTGTCTTCCAACGGAATCTCTTCCGCGGTGCCCAGCAGCGCACGCGTTTCCGGCAGCGAGGCACGCAGCACTTCCAGCATGTCGGGAATCGGATCGACGGCCACCACCTCGAGGCCGCGCTCTACCAGCCGGGTGGTCAGCTTGCCGGTGCCCGCACCCAGGTCGAGCACCTGGCGCGCGCCGCGCGGCAACAGCCAGTCGATCGCCTCGGGCGGATAGGAGGGGCGGCCACGCTCGTAGGCAGCGGCCGCCGAGCCGAACGAGAGGGAGCGGTCGTGGCTCGAGCGGGTCACCGTTAACACGCGCCTTCCTTCTCGGCCAGTTCGAGGGTCTTGCGGATCAAGTCGCCGACCGCCTCGGATTCCACCAGGAAGCCGTCGTGCCCGCAGATGGAGTCGACAATGTGCAGTTCGGTGCAGCCCGGCAGCAACTCGGCCAGCTCCTCCTGCAGGCGCAACGGGTAGAGCCGGTCCGAGGTGATGCCACCGACCACAACGGGGACCGGGCAGGTGCGTAGCGCTTTGCCCACCCCGCCGCGACCACGGCCGACGTCGTGGCTGTTCAGCGCCTCGGTCAAGGTGACATAGCTGCCTGCGTCAAAGCGGGCCAACAGCTTGTCGCCTTGGTGCTCCAGGTAGCTCTGCACCGCGTAGCGGCCGCCGTCCGCCGGGTCCTCGTCGCCCTGGTTGTCGTTGGCGAACCGGGTGTCGAGCTCGCGTTCACCGCGGTAGGTCAAGTGCGCGAAGCGGCGGGCGATCGTCATCCCGGCATCCGGTTTGTGCCCGGTGCCGTGGTAGTCCCCGCGCTGCCAGTTCGGGTCCGCCTTGATGGCCGCGATTTGAGTTGTCTGGGTGCCGATCTGGTCGGCGGTCGCGCGTGCACCGACCGCGAGCAGCAGCCCGGCCCGTACCCGGTCCGGGTGGCCGACTACCCACTCCAAAGCCCTTGCGCCGCCCATGGATCCACCGACGACGGCGGCAACCTGGTTGATACCCAAGGCGGCCAGCGCGGCGACGTCCGCCGCCACCTGGTCGCGCACCGAAATCAGCGGAAACCTAGAGCCCCAAGGCTTTCCGTCGCGGGCAAGCGAGCTGGGACCGGTGGAGCCGCGGCAACCACCCAGCACATTGGTGGCCACCGCGCACCAGCGGTTGGTGTCGATCGGAGCGCCCGGCCCGGCCACCCCGTCCCACCAGCCGGCGGTCGGATGCCCGGGACCAGCCGGCCCGGTGATATGCGAATCGCCGGTGAGCGCGTGCAGCACCACCACCACGTTGTCACGCGTCGGCGACAATTCGCCCCAGCGCTGGACGGCGATACAGACATCGTCAAGAATCGCACCGCTTTCGGTGGTCAGCGAGCCAATGTCGACAAAAGCGACCTCGCCTTCGGCGGGCAGCGTCTGCGTGGGAACGTCGGAGATCGTCATGTCAGAACCCGCCCCCTCGCCGCTTCGCGGCTGGGGGTGCCCCCACAGAACGCCGCCACCGCGGCGAACCCGAGCTCCAGGTCGGCCAGGATGTCGTCGATGCCTTCGATGCCTACGGCCAGCCGCACCAACCCTGGGGTGACGCCGGTGGCCAGCTGCTCCTCGGGACTCAGCTGGGCGTGGGTGGTCGACGCCGGGTGAATCACCAACGAGCGCACGTCGCCGATGTTGGCGACGTGGCTGTGCAGCTTCAGCGCGTTCACGAACGCCTTCCCGGCCTCGGCGCCGCCGGCCAGCTCGAACGCCAGGACGGCCCCGGTTCCCTTGGGCGCCAGCTTCTTTCCCCGCTCATACCAGGGCGAGCTGGGCAGGCCCGCGTAATTGACCGACAGCACGCCGTCGTGGCCGGCCAAAAACTCGGCGACCCGTTGCGCGTTGGCGACGTGGCGCTCGATGCGCAGGCTCAGCGTTTCCAAGCCCTGGGCGACCAGGAACGCGTTGAACGGCGAAGCGGCCGAACCGTAGTCGCGCAGCAGTTGCACGCGGGCCTTGAGCGCGAAGGCCGGCGGTCCCAACTCGGCATACACCACGCCGTGGTAGCTGGGGTCGGGCGTGGTGAATCCGGGGAAGCGGCCCTGCGTCCAGTCGAAGGTGCCGCCGTCGACGATGACGCCCGCGATCGCGGCGCCGTGCCCGCCTAGGTACTTGGTGGCCGAGTGCACCACGATGTCGGCGCCCTGGCTGAACGGCTGGATCAGATAGGGCGTGGCGATGGTGTTGTCGACGATCAGCGGTACACCGTTGGCATGGGCCACCCCCGAAACCCCGGGAGTGTCCAGCAAGTCGATCTGGGGGTTGGAAATCGTCTCGCCGAAGAACGCCTTGGTGTTCGGTCGCACCGCGGCCTGCCACGAGTCCAGATCGTCGGGATCCTCGACGAAACTGACCTCGATGCCGAGCTTGGGCAGCGAATAGTGGAACAGGTTATAAGTGCCGCCGTAGAGCCGCGGGCTGGAGACAATGTGGTCTCCGGCGCATGCGAGGTTCAAAATGGAGAACGTCTCGGCCGCCTGCCCGGAGCTCAAAAACAGCGCGGCCACGCCACCTTCCAGCGCGGCGATGCGCTGCTCGACGACATCGGTGGTCGGGTTGCCGATCCGGGTGTAGATGTTGCCCGGCACCTCGAGCCCGAATAGGGCGGCGGCGTGCGCGGTGTCGTCGAAGGTGTAGGACGTGGTCTGGTAAATGGGCAAGGCGCGGGCATTGGTGGCGGAGTCGGGACTCTGGCCGGCGTGAATCTGGTTGGTTTCGAACGACCAATGTGCGGTCGGATCGGACTCGGTGCTGTTTTCGGAGCTCACGTGGGGTGCTTTCTCGTGGAAGTGGGCCAATGGGTAGCGGGTGCTGACGCCACGATCGGTGGCGTCAACCGGTGCTGTCGATTAGCAGCGACACACGACGAGGCGCGAATGAGCTTGGTGAATGCGCATCACGTTTCCCTGTCTGGTCAGGGGCCCGTCATGGCGGACCCGCGCTTGCCGGATAGCCGGTGGCTACTCAACCTGGTCATCACCCGGGGCACCCCACCGCGGTTGGAGGGTTGCCGGCCAGCAAGCCGGGGCTTGACGCTGGCGCTCATGACCGAGATGAAGCCTATCGCATGGTGCCGAGTCGATGCCAATGGGACCGCTCACCGTCGCTTAGAGCAGGGTGAATGCTCCTTGTAGGCTGGCCTGACGGGCAACCGCTCGCCCAAGGTTGCAACGGCTGGAGGAGTCGGACGCAGATGTCCAACGAAGCCAAGATCAAGGTCAAAGGCCGGGTCGTAGAGCTCGACGGCGACGAGATGACGCGCGTCATCTGGAAGCTCATCAAGGACATGCTGATCCTGCCGCATCTCGACATCAATTTGGACTATTACGACCTGGGCATCGAGCACCGCGACGGCACCGACGACCAGGTGACGATCGACGCGGCCTATGCCATCAAGAAGCACGGCGTCGGCGTCAAGTGCGCAACCATCACCCCCGACGAGGCCCGCGTCCAGGAATTCAACCTGAAGAAAATGTGGCTGTCGCCCAACGGGACGATCCGGAACATCCTGGGCGGCACCATTTTCCGCGAGCCGATCGTGATCTCGAATGTGCCGCGGTTGGTTCCGGGCTGGACCAAGCCAATCGTCATCGGCCGACACGCTTTTGGTGACCAGTACCGGGCGACGAACTTCAAGGTCGACCAGCCGGGCACCGTCACATTGACTTTCACGCCCGCCGACGGCAGCGAGCCGATGGTGCACGAGTTGGTGTCCATCCCCGAGGACGGTGGTGTCGTGATGGGGATGTACAACTTCAAGGATTCCATCCGCGATTTCGCGCGCGCCTCGTTCGCCTACGGCCTGAACGCCAAATGGCCGGTGTATCTGTCCACCAAGAACACGATCCTCAAGGCTTACGACGGCATGTTCAAGGACGAGTTCCAGCGCATCTACGAAGAGGAATTCAAGGACAAATTCGAAGCCGAGGGACTGACCTACGAGCATCGGCTGATCGACGACATGGTCGCGGCCTGCCTCAAATGGGAGGGCGGCTACGTGTGGGCCTGCAAGAACTATGACGGTGACGTCCAGTCCGACACCGTCGCGCAGGGCTACGGCTCACTGGGACTGATGACATCGGTGCTGATGACGGCCGACGGCAAGACGGTCGAGGCCGAAGCCGCGCATGGCACCGTCACCCGCCACTTCCGGCAGTATCAGGCCGGCAAACCGACCTCGACCAACCCGATCGCCTCGATCTTCGCCTGGACCCGCGGGCTGCAACACCGCGGCAAGCTGGACAAGACGCCAGAGGTGATCGAGTTCGCCCACGAACTGGAGCAAGTCGTCGTCTCCACCGTCGAGAGCGGCAAGATGACCAAGGACCTCGCGATCCTCATCGGTCCTGACCAGGAGTGGCAGAACAGCGAGGAATTCCTCACTTGCATCGCCGAGAACCTGGAGAAGGCCCTCGCTAATTAGGGCCAACTAGCGCTAACTAGCCGGTGGATTTTTGGCGGCCCGATTCCGTCGGGCTGCACAGTTCGATGAAGCCGGTGATCACCCCGGTGATGCGTTCCGGCGCCTCGAACATCGGGACGTGTCCCACGCCGTCGAGCTTGGTGACCTGGTGGTTTTCGTCCGGCAGATGGGTGGTGAAGTGCCGGCTGAACCTGGGCGCGGGGATCACCCGATCCTTTCCGCAGATCACCAGATGCGCCGGGACGGCGTTCAGCGCAAGCTCCCTCAGGCCCGGCGCCTGCAGCGCCTTGACCAGCAGCTGGAAGTAGGCCGGGCAGCGTGCGACGTCGTCGATGATGGCGGACAGTTGGCGCTCACTGACCCCCTCGGGCGATGCGCTGATCGCATAGGTGGCCAACCGGCGGCTGAACGGCAGGTGCAGCACCCGCGGCCCGAACAAATAGGCCAGCACCAACAGGGGAATGCCGAGGATGAACTTGGCGATCACCTCGAACTTTGCCGGGCTCCAGCGCGTCCAGCCGCCGGCCGGGGCGATCCCGGTCACGGTGCGCGCCCGCCCGCGTCGTTCCAGCTCGAAGGCGACCCAGCCGCCCAGCGAGTTGCCGACGATGTGGGCCGTCTTCCACCCCAGTTCGTCCATCTGGCGCTCCACGTGATCGGCGAGCACCGCGGACGACAGGAACCAGGTGCCGGCGGACGGCCCGCCGTTGTGGCCCGCCATCGTGGGGGCGAACACCTCGTAGCGGCCGGTGTCGGCCAGCTGCTGCGCGACGTCCTCCCACACCGTCTGGGACAGCAGAAAGGGATGCAGCAGCAGGACCGGTTCACCGGAACCGAGGTGGATCGGCGCGCGAGTCGTCATGTCATCGACACTATCAAGGTGATACCGCCGGTACCGCGACCATCCGAGACCGCTGGTCGTGAGCGCGGGCACTCGCGTGAAAAGATCGGGACATCATGAGCACCGCTACCGGATCCAGCCGGATTTTCTCCGGCGTGCAGCCCACTTCCGATTCGCTTCACCTCGGTAACGCTTTGGGTGCCATCACCCAGTGGGTCGCACTGCAGGACGACCATGACTCGTTCTTCTGCGTGGTCGACCTGCACGCCATCACCATCCCGCAGGATCCCGAGGCGCTGCGACGCAGGACCCTGGTCACCGCCGCCCAGTACCTGGCGCTGGGTATCGACCCCGGCCGCAGCACCGTCTTCGTGCAAAGCCACGTGCCCGCCCACACCCAGCTGGCGTGGGTGCTGGGTTGCTTCACCGGGTTCGGGCAGGCATCGCGGATGACGCAGTTCAAGGACAAGTCGACGCGTCAGGGCAGCGAGGCGACCACCGTGGGCCTGTTCACCTACCCCGTGTTGCAGGCCGCCGACGTGCTGGCCTACGACAGTGATCTGGTGCCCGTGGGTGAGGATCAGCGCCAGCACCTCGAGCTGGCGCGCGACGTCGCGCAGCGGTTCAACAGCCGCTTTCCGGACACGTTCGTGGTTCCCGACGTGCTCATCCCGAAGGTCACCGCCAAGATCTACGACCTGCAAGACCCGACGTCCAAGATGAGCAAGTCGGCGTCCACCGATGCGGGGTTGATCAGCCTGCTCGACGATCCGGCGTTGTCGGCCAAGAAGATTCGCTCGGCCGTGACCGACAGCGAGCGCGAGATCCGCTTTGACACCGACGCCAAGCCGGGCGTGTCCAACCTGCTGAGCATCCAGTCGGCGGTCACCGGGGTCGGCGTCGACAAGCTCGTCGAGGGCTACGCCGGGCGCGGCTACGGCGACCTCAAGAAGGACACCGCCGAGGCCGTCGTCGAGTTCGTCGGCCCGATCAAGGCCCGGGTCGACGAATTGCTCGCGGATCCCACGGAATTGGAGGCGGTGCTGGCATCCGGGGCCGAGCGCGCCCAGAATGTCGCCAGCAAAACCGTTCGGCGGGTCTACGATCGTTTAGGGTTCCTTCCGCAACGGGAATAGGTTTCAGATGAGCGAGCCGGCCAAGCCAGGGATCCTCGAGCGGCTGCGGGCCCGGTTTGGCTGGTTCGACCATGTCATGCGCGCCTACGAGCGCTTCGACGACCGCAACGGCGGCTTTTTCGCGGCCGGCCTCACGTACTACACGATCTTCGCGTTATTTCCTTTGCTGATGGTCACTTTCGCGGTGGGCGGGTTCTTGCTGTCCCGGCGGCCCGAGGTGTTGAAGACCATCGACGACCACATCCGGTCCTCGATTACCGGAGCCTTGAGCCAGCAATTGGTCGACCTGATGAATTCGGCGATCGACGCGCGTACGTCGGTCGGTGTCATCGGCCTGGGCACTGCGGCCTGGGCCGGCCTTGGCTGGATGTCACATCTGAGGGCGGCGATTAGCGAGATGTGGTCGGGGCAGCAACCCGATTCGCCGGGCTTCGTGCGCAACAAGATATCCGACCTGATCGAGATGGTTTTGACGTTCGTGGTGGTCATGGCCACCCTCGCCCTCACCGCGCTCGGCCATGAAGCGCCGATGCGTGCGGTACTGAAATGGCTTGACATACCTGAGTTTCCGGCGTTTGACTGGTTCTTCTGGCTGTTGTCGATATTGATCTCGATATTTGTCCAGTGGCTGCTGTTCACCTGGATGATCGCGCGGCTGCCGCGACAGAAGGTCAGCCTGATCAATTCGGTGAAGGCCGCGTTCCTGGCGGCCATCGGCTTCGAGCTGTTCAAACAGGTGGCGTCCATCTACCTGCGGGTAGTGTTGCGCAGCCCGGCGGGCGCCACGTTCGGGCCGGTTCTGGGCTTGATGGTGTTCTCTTACATCACCGCGTATCTCGTGCTGTTCGCCACCGCCTGGGCGGCTACCGCCTCCGGCGAGCCGGCCCCCCAGCCCGTCGCGCCCCCGCCACCGGCGATCATCGCCCCGCGGGTCCAGCTGGTCGAGGGGCTCAGCACCCGTCAGACCCTGACCGCGATGGCCGTGGGCGCCGTTGGGGCACTTACGTTTTCCCGCTTGACCCGCCGGGTCCGTTAGTCGATCCCGACCCGCCAGTCGCCGCGCACCATGACGGCCGCGACCTGCAAATCGCGATCCAGCACGACGAGATCGGCGTCGTAGCCCGGCCGCAGCCTGCCCACCCGCTCAAGGCCGAGCGCCCGGGCCGGTGTCGCCGAGGTCATCTGGACGGCGGCGGCCAGCCCCGCGTCAGGGGCAACGCCACGGAACAGCCGATCCATGGTGGCGGTGCTGCCCGCGATCGTCGACGTGCCATGCACCCGCGCCACGCCCGATACGACGTCGATCGGCACCGCGCCAAGCTGGAACTCTCCGTCCGCACACCCGGCCGCGGCGACGGCGTCGGTGACCAAGGCCACCCGGTGGGGCCCGGCGGCCTGGATCGCCGCGTGCACGACGGCCGGGTGCACGTGCACACCGTCGGCGATGAGTTCGACCGTCACTGTCGGGTCCTGCAGCAATGCGAGCGCGGCTCCCGGCTCGCGGTGGTGTACCGGCGGCATCGCGTTGAACAGGTGGGTGCCGACCATGGCGCCCGCGGCGATGGCTCGCTGGGTCTGCTCGTAGGTCGCGTCGGTATGCCCCACGGCCACAACAACTCCCGCATCGAGCAAACGCCGAATCGCCGCGTCGGCTCCGGGCAATTCGGGCGCCAGCGTGACCATTCGGATCGCGCCGTCACCGGCGGCGAGCACGGCGTCGATCTCGGCCGGGTCCGGATGACGCATCCGGGTGGGGTCGTGCGCCCCGCAGCGTGCCCGGCTCAGCCACGGCCCCTCCAGGTGGATGCCGGCGACGGTGCCGAGACGGGTGGCCTCGCCGAGTGCGCGCACGCCCGCAATGAGCTCCGCGGGCGAGGCGGTCACCAGGCTGGCGAGCGTCGTGGTGGTGCCGTGCCGCAGGTGGAATTCCGCGGCCGCGCCGATGCCATCGGTGTCGGTGTAGGCGGCTCCGCCACCGCCGTGCACATGCACGTCGATAAAGCCTGGAACCACAGTGCAATCCGGAAAATCCCTGTCGACCGGCCCGGGCGGGGGGCCGGCCCCGCACGCGAGGATCTCCGCCTCGGAGGTCGCCACCCACCCCGGCCGGCTGATCTGCCCGTCGAGGACCAGGGTGCCCGCGCAGATCAGGACCACCGGCCGCCGTTTTCCCAGAAGTGGCGGATGTCCTCGAGCTGACGGCCCTTGGTTTCCGGGGCATATCGGTAGACGAAGCCTAAGGCAGCCAGCGCGAGAACCGCGAACACCGCGAAAGTCCCCGCGCCGCCGAGTGAATGGAGCATGGTAAGAAAAACGGCGGCGACGATCGCGTTGCCCACCAGGTTCGAGGTGAGCATCGTGCTCGACCCGATGGACCGTAGCCGGGTTGGGAAGCTTTCGCTCGCGTACACCCAGCCCAGGGAGCCGAAACCCAAGGTATAGCCGATGATGAACAGCAGCACGCCGCCGAACCCGAAAACCAGTCCGGCGCCACCGAGGTGACCCTGGGTGAACACGGCCATCATGACGATGTCGGCGACGATCATCATGGCGATGCCGGACAACAGGATTGGGCGCCGGCCAACCCGGTCGACGAGAAGCAGCGACGTGCACACGGCCGCCAGACCGGCGACCTGAACGAGCGCCGGCAGAGCCAGCAGCGCGAAATTGCCTGTGAAGCCCATGGCTTCGAATATTCGGGGGCTGTAGTAGATGATCGCGTTGATGCCGGTGATCTGGATCAGAAAGCCGAGAATGATCACAAAGATGGTGGCCCGGAGATACGGCGGTCGCAGCATCTCGGAGAAGCCGCCGCTACCTTCGCCCAGAGGGCGGCCAATCTCGGCGAGCTCTTGTTCGACGTTTGCGGTGGGCTCCACGCGCAGGAGCGCGACGCGGGCGTCGTCGACTCGGCCCTTCAGCAGGTACCACCGGGCCGTTTCGGGCAGCCGAATCACCAACGGCAGCAGCAGCGTTGCGGGCACGGCGGCCAGCCCCAGCATCCACCGCCAGCTGTGGGTACCGGCCAGCAGGTAACCGGTCAGGTAACCGATGATCAGCGCGCTGACGATCGCCAGTTGATAGGCCGTCAGCAGCGATCCGCGCACCGCCGCCGGAGCCGTTTCCGCCACGTACACAGAGATGACGACCACCGTCACGCCGATGGTCAGACCCAGCAGAAACCGCGCCGTCAACAGCATCGGGAACGAGACCGAGAAAGCGCCCAGCAGGGCGAACACCGCGTAGGCGATGAGGATCAGCAGCACCGACTTTTTTCGCCCGATCGCGTTGGCGAGCACGCCGGCGCCCAGCGCCCCGACGATCTGGCCGATCACCACCATCGTCGTCAGCAGCTCTTGTTGCCGCGTCGTCAGGCCGAATTGTTCGGTGATGAACAACTGCGCGCCGGCGATGATGGACAGGTCGTAGCCGTAGATGACGCCGACGCTGGCGGCGGTCAGCCCAACCAGCAGGCTGCGCCGCGATGAACCGGTCAGCTGACCGGTACCCGGGAACTGAGCAACTCGAGGACGCGGTCGGGGTCCTCGGGTGTGATGCACGGCTTCACCCGGGCGCCGACGTCGAGGACCAGCAGGGTCGGTTTGCCTCCCCGTTGCAGGTCCAGCGGGAACCAGTAGCGCGGGTCGGATGCTCCCCAGAAGCGGCCCTTGCCGGAACTCCAGGTCATGGGCTCGGTCTTGACGCCGCGGATGTCCGTGTACGCGATCCGCTTGTGGCCGGCCATGGGGAAGTAGTAGCGGCGGATGGTGATTCCGTGCTCATTCAGCGTGAGGCCGGCGTCCTCGTACAGGGCTTCAGTCATGCACGGAGTCTAGTGTTGCGGCCGGCGGTTCATCGAGCGCGCGACCATGATCAAACCAAACACAATGATCGTGCCGACGACGCCCACGCCCACCCGCACCGGCAGGGCGTCCGCCGACGGAATGA
>Ga0318561_10000589_pt1 | contig 11548 bp, 6 predicted proteins | sample GRESIP065b5f23_FD_202526 | JGI IMG/M metagenome (GOLD analysis project Ga0318561, IMG submission 202526) | Tropical soil microbial communities from Luquillo Experimental Forest, Puerto Rico - GRE.SIPMG.065b5f23 | ecosystem: Environmental > Terrestrial > Soil > Tropical forest > Bulk soil... | reverse complement strand
CCTACGGGAGTCTGACGGTCGCCGACGGCGAGTATTTTAGTGCTGTCGCTATGCATGGGTTTACCGGAGCGTTTGCTGATTTGTTGCGCCAGCCGTTTCGCCCGTCGCCTATCAGCCTTCAGCACCGCTTGCTCCGCGGGGAGCCGTTAATCCACATCCCAGACATCTCGACCCTTGAGTCACTGAGCCCGAGGATGCAAGCCGTCATGCAAGCGGGCTTCCGCACTTTGCTTGTTATACCGTTGCGCAAGGACGCGGCTTTGCTTGGTCACATCACAGCTCTCCGTCAAGAGGTTCAGCCGTTCACCGACAAGCAGATCGCGCTGTTGCAGAACTTCGCCGCGCAGGCAGTCATCGCGATGGAGAACGCGCGGCTGTTGACCGAGACGCGCGAGGCACTGGAGCAGCAGACTGCAACTGCCGAGGTGTTGGGGGTCATCAACAGCTCGCCCGGCGATCTCAAGCCGGTGTTCGATGCGATATTGGAGAAAGCGCACACACTATGTGGGGCCGTCGATGGGGGTTTGACCCTGCGAGAAGGAGAGAGGCTTCGAGCGGTAGCACTTCGTGGGGGCATACCAGAGGCGTTCGCTGAGCGTTTGCGCCAAGGGTTCGTAGCCTCTGAAGTGCCTGTGAGCGCCCCGCTGCTTGCTGGTGAGAGCTTTGTCCATATCCTCGATTTGGCGCAGATCGACCACCCGATGGCACGGGCTGCCGTCGAGATGAGCCGCACCCGCACTCTTTTGTCGGTTCCACTACGCAAGGACGGCGACCTGCTGGGGATGATCGTCGGTGCCCGCAAGGAAGTGCGCGCCTTCACCGACAAGCAGATCGCATTGCTGCAGAATTTCGCCGCGCAAGCGGTGATCGCGATGGAGAATGCGCGCTTGCTTGGCGAATTGCGCCAGCGCACCGAGGAGGTGGCCGAACTGAACCGTGGTCTCGAAGCGCGGGTCGCCGAGCAGGTCGAGGAGTTGGGGCGGGTCGGGCGGTTGAAGCGGTTCCTCGCGCCCCAGCTGGCGGAGTTGATCGTCTCGCAGGGCGACGAGAAGGTGTTAGAGAGCCACCGCCGTGAAATCGTCGTCGTGTTCTGCGATCTGCGCGGCTACACCGCCTTCACCGAGACGGCGGAGCCTGAGGACGCGCTCAACTTCCTGCGCGAATACCACGGCACCTTGGGTCCGTTGGTCAGCCAGTTTGAAGGCACGCTCGACCATTTCGCGGGCGACGGGATCATGGTGTTCTTCAACGACCCGGTGCCCTGTCCCGATCCTGCCGAGCGGGCAGTCAAGATGGCAATGGCGATGCGCGAGGCGGCGGGCAAGCTGATAAATGTCTGGCGGCGTCGGCTTGGCTCCGAACTGGGTTTCGGCGCGGGTATCGCGCAGGGGTACGCCACATTGGGCCAGATCGGCTTTCCCGATCGCTCCGGCTACACCGCGACCGGCACGGTATGCAACCTCGCCGCACGGCTTTGTGCTGAGGCCAAGGACGGGCAGATTCTGGTCAGCAGCCGCATCGCTGAAGCGGTCGAAGCGGTCGCAAGGCTCGAAGACCTCGGAAACCTAGACCTGAGGGGTCTTCGCAGTCCAGTCGCGGCGTTCAACGTCGTGCAGAGCACCGGCGCGGCCGACGCCCATTCCAATTTGACCGTCGTCGCGAGGGGTCCCGGGGCCTAACTAAGCCAATTCACCAACGGACCGCGAAGGTCCTAACGGGACACTTTGACCCGTTCCCGCCACCTAGGCTGAACGGCCGGTGTCCGTTCAGTGAGCCGACCTCCGCCGGAGCGAGCGGGAACGGGAAGGATGCGCCGAAACAGCACCTTCCCGTCCTCGCCCAGAACAGGAGGTTCGACCCAATGCGGACCCGCTGGTCCGTTGGCGAGCAGAAGAATATCATCTGTCGTCAGAGTTGTGGCAGCTTCGGCGATGGGAACGCCGCACCGGCGCGCTGCATACCTCTATTGGCGCTGGATCGGACATCAAATGACCCTCTGAAATCGTCTACGGTCATTTCGGACAAGGGAAAGCCGCCGCTAAAGCGCTGATCGACGAGGATCGGTATAGGCTCGCCGATGCCATTGCGGAGGATCATCGATGCGACGACGCGATTTCATTGCTGGCCTCGGCGGCGCGGGAGCGTGGCCGCTTGCTGGGCGGGCGCAGCAAGCGAGAATTCCAGTGATCGGGTTCTTGGCGGTAGGACCCAATGATGCAAAACGCTGGGGCCCCTCTTTCCCTCAAGGGCTAACAGAAGCCGGATATGTCGAAGGCCAGAACCTGGCCATAGATTACCGCGGGGGGCCTCCAAGCATAGATCGACTGCGTGAATTGGCAACTGAACTTGTCAGCCGACAGGTGGCTGTGATCCTCACAGCCAACGACGGGCCGGCGGTGGCAGCAAAGCGTGCAAGCCTTCTATCCGACATCGTGCGACGAGCAACAGCAGCAGCCATCGTGGTCGACCACCATTCCGCTCATGGTATTGGTCGGCGCCGAAGACGTCGGGATTCCGGTGGTCCCATGCAAAGCTTTTCTTGACGGCGCGGTTACGCGCGGCGCCAAAGTCGAAATGCAGATTTACCCACGCGCCTATCACCACTTCGATTGGCCCAATTTGCCGCGCCGTGAGTTACCGTTCCCCACCGCTGCCGGTGTTGTTCGGATAGAGGGAACGGATACGGCAGCGCGACAGGATGCGTTCTCCCGCGTTCCATCTTTCCTCGCCCGCTTCCTGACGAACTGAGCTAACCCGACCCCGAACCGCTCCGGAACGTCAGTTAAGCCAACTCGGCCCATTAGCCCGTCTTCGAACAAGCTCTCTTTAGGGGCACTTTGACCCGTTCCCGCCGCTGAGCCTGAGCGACCGTTGTGGGTTGGGTGAAGAGACGTTCGCCAGGACCCACCGGAACGGGCAAGATGCGCCGATAGCGGTCGCTCTCCCTATCGCGATCTAACCCCTAGATCCGTCCAAAGCGGACCGTGACTAGAGAAGTTCAAGTTTACTTGGGCCCCTTCCTCTGGGGCCGGGGGCCAGCACAGCTGCTTAGCTCTAAGTTACCGTACCCGCTTGTCCGCGCCCCCCAGAAGCGAACAGTCGCCGACATCGGCCGCGAAGATCGCTAACCAGCTTGCGTTCAACCGAAGGCGTGAGCACTCCTCGGCTCCCCCGCATGCTATTAGAGCACGATATGGCGGGAGGCTCTCGACCCAGGGGGCAAATCTCGCAATCATGGGCATGAGGGCCGACTAAAAAGAGACCCGCTGCGAACAGGGGAATGGTCGATGGCCAAAACGCTTGACGACGCCCGCGCCGACCCCGGCGGGGTTGTTGCCGATCTACGGAGGCAACTCGCCGTTCGCACGGCGGAGCGCGATCAGGCGAGGGCCGAACGCGATGCGGCCGTGGAGCAACAGACCGCCACCGCGGAAGTCCTCCAGATCATCAATTCTTCGCCCGGCGACCTCGCCCCGGTGTTCGACGCGATATTGGAGAAAGCGCACAGCCTCTGCGGCGCCGCGCTCGGATCGTTGGGGGTCTTCGAAGGTGAGACGTGGCGCGCCATCGTGCAGCGCGGTTATGGGGAGCCGCTGGCGAGCAAACTGCGGCAACCGACCCGCGGCTCGGATAACCCTCTCCTCCAGGAATTGATCGATGGCGCTCCCCTCGTCCACGTCGCCGATCTGGTGCAGCTCGACCATCCCATAGGGTATGCAAACGTCGCGGCCGGCGTCCGCACCTTGCTGGTTGTTGCGCTGCGCAAAGACCGTGCGCTGCTTGGTACAATTTCCATAGCCCGGCACGAGCCCCGGCCGTTCTCGGACAAGGAAATCGCCCTGCTACAGAATTTCTCGGCGCAGGCGGTCATTGCGATGGAAAACGCACGGCTCCTGACCGAGACGCGTGAGGCGTTGGAGCAGCAGACAGCGACCACTGAGGTATTGCAGGTCATCAACTCCTCGCCAGGCGACCTCGCGCCGGTATTCCAGGCGATCGTGGAGAAGGCGCACACGCTGTGCGGTGCCGTCTGCGGTAGCTTGCAGCTCTGGGATGGCGAGAAGTTCCGCGGGCTCGCGATGCGCGGTTTTACAGAGGCTATGGTGGAAACACTACGGCAGGGCTATAGCCCGGGCTCCCACCACCCATGCCGCGAGCTGATCGATGGGGGCCGCATCGCTCACTGCGCCGATATGGCCGCGGTCGACGATCCGGTTACGCGATTGGGCGCCAAACTCAGCGGCATCCGAACCGTCGCCTACGTGGCGCTGCGCCGAGATGACGCTCTGCTCGGGCAAATCGTCGCGGGCCGCCTCGAAGTTCGCCCGTTTACCGACGCCGAACTAGCACTGCTCGAGAACTTTGCGGCACAAGCGGTTATTGCGATGGAAAATGCGCGGCTCATCAACGAGACGCGCGAGGCATTAGAGCAGCAGACCGCGACCGCCGAGGTGCTGGGGGTCATCAATTCCTCGCCTGGCAACCTCACACCTGTCTTTGATGCGCTGCTCTACAAGGCGATGCACTTGTGCGGGGCCGCTTTCGGGGTCCTCTGGACCTATCACTGTGAATACATTCATGCGGCCGCACACTACGGCTTACCCTTAGAGGCGGCCGAATTCTTTACCAGTGGTCCGCATCCGGTCAGCCCGAATCATGCGCGCAGCCGACTGATGCGCGGTGAGGCCGTTGTACACGTGGCCGATGTTGCAAACACCGAGCTCTATCGGTCGGGCGACCCGCTGCGTCGTGCGTTGGTCGACCTCTGCGGCGGTCGCACGCTGCTCGTGGTCCCACTCCGCAAGGACGGCGCATTTCTAGGGGACATTACGATCTTCCGCCAGGAAGCACGGCCGTTCAGCGACAAGCAGATCGCGCTGTTGCAGAATTTCGCGGCGCAGGCGGTGATCGCAATGGAGAACGCGCGGCTCATTACCGAGACGCGCAAAGCCTTAGAGCAGCAGACAGCAACTGCCGAAGTGTTGCAAGTCATCAACTCCTCGCCCGGCGACCTCGCGCCAGTGTTCGATGCCATGCTTGACAAGGCCTTGCAGCTGTGTTCGGCTGATTACGGCGTTTTGTGGATTCGCGACGGCGACGTGATCCGCGCCGGTGCGATCCGCGGCGCCACCGAAGAATTTGCCCACTTCCTGCTCCGAGAGCGGGTGCCGGTCGATGCCGACATGTTGGTCGCGCGTGCAGTGCGCGAGCGCTCAGTGATCCACCTTCGCGACGCCAAAGACTCCGAACCGTACCGTCGGGGCGTGCCACTGGCCGTCTTCTCGGCAGACCGCGCCGGCATCCGCACTATCCTAATGGTCCCGCTATCGAAGGAGGATGAGGGGCTTGGTCTCTTGACGATTTACCGCCGCGAGGTGCGACTATTTTCCGAAAAGGAGATCGCCCTGGTACAAAACTTTGCGGCGCAGGCGGTCATCGCAATGGAGAATGCTCGGCTGATCACCGAGACGCGGGAAGCGTTGGATCAGCAGACTGCCACCGCCGAAGTATTGCAGGTCATCAACTCGTCGCCCAGCGACCTCGCACCGGTGTTCGACGCGATGCTCGAGAAGGCGTTACGTTTGTGCGGCGCGGCCTTTGGCGCCCTTTTTAACTACGATGGCGAGTCCTTTTCCTGCGCGGCCACGTGCGGCTTCCCGCCGGCGCTACTTGAGTATTACCGCGAGCCGGTCAGACCGCTGCCGCCTCGAAGCGCAATGGCTCAGTTGGTTGCTGGCAAATCCACAAGCCAGGTCACGGATATCCGTGCGGATGAGTTCAGCTCGCCTACACGGCGCGCGCTCGCCGACTTGGGAGGGGCGCGAACAATGATTTGGGTCGCGCTTCGCAAGGAGAACGCTCTTCTCGGGTGCATCGCGATATACCGCCAACAGGTGCGCCCGTTCTCTGAAAAAGAAATCGCGCTTTTGGAGAATTTCGCGGCGCAGGCGGTGATCGCAATGGAGAACGCGCGGCTCTTGACCGAGACGCGTGAAGCCTTGGAGCAGCAGACCGCGACCGCCGAGGTACTGCAGGTCATCAACTCGTCACCCGGCGACCTCGCCCCCGTATTCGACGCGATATTGGAGAAGGCGCATAGCCTTTGCAGTGCGCCCTGCGGCAGCTTGCAGGTCTTCGATGGCGAGCAATTCCGCGCCGTGGCGGTGCGCGGTCTGCCGGAGCCCTTTGCAGCCATGCTACGCCAGGGTTATCGCCCCGATCAAAATGCGATGCGCCAACAAATGCTCGGCCCTGACCGCGGGGTCGCGCAAATTGCCGATTTCCGGGAGCTTCTGCGCTCAGCGCCCGATGATATGGTAGTGCGGGCTGGCGTCGAAGTCGCCCGCCTGGGCACGGTGCTATTTGTGCCGCTGCTCAAGGACCAGGCGCTTCTAGAGGTCGCATCGTAGCGGCACGTCAGGAAGTCCGCCCCTTCTCCGACAAGCAAATTGCGCTATTGCAGAACTTCGCGGCGCAGGCAGTGATCGCGATGGAAAACGCGCGGCTCATCACTGAGACGCGCGAGGCATTGGAACAGCAGACCGCGACGGCGGAGATCCTGCGTGTCATCTCCGGCTCGCCAACCGACGTGCAGCCCACCTTCGACGCCATCGCATCCAACGCCACAACCTTATCGGGCGCTGCGGCCGGCATGGTATTCCGCTTCGACGGCTCGCTGATCCATTTCGTCGCGAGTCACGGGCTTCCGCCCGATCTGTTGCAGGCCATGCAGCGCAGCTTTCCATGTCCGCCTGGTCGGCAAAGCACGACCACGCGCGCGATCCAGACGCGGGAGGTCGTGCATATTGCCAATGTCGCTGAGGACCCGGAATTCGTCCTAACAGCGATCGTTCAAACAGGATGGCATACCGCACTTGCCGTGCCGATCCTGCAAGACCGCAATCCGGTCGGGGCGATCACCGTAACGCGTCGTGAGGTCGCACCGTTTTCGCAGGCACAAATCGATCTCCTCAAGACGTTTGCCGACCAGGCCGTTATCGCGATCGAGAATGTCCGGCTGTTCAATGAGCTGAACGCGCGCACGCGCGACCTCGAGGAATCTCTGGAATATCAGACCGCGACCAGCGACGTCTTGAAGGTCATCAGCCGCTCGACCTTCGATCTGCAACCGGTACTCGACACGCTTGTTGGAACTGCCGCGCGGCTTTGCGAGGCTGACCTTGCGGTGCTCGCTAACACCGAGGAGGACGGTTATCGGGTGGTAGCAACGTTTTCTACCTCGCCCGAGTTCGAAGCATTCATTCGTGGTCACTTATTACCCAAAGGCCGAGGGAGTATCGCTGGACGTGCCGCTCTTGAGGGACGGGTCGTCCAAGTCGCCAACCTCGCCGCCGACTCAGAATATACCGTGCGTGAGGCTATTACCCTTCAAAATACCGGGACCACGCTCGGCGTGCCCCTGCTCCGGGAGGGAGTCGCGGTCGGCACAATTACTCTCGGGCGGCAACGGGTTGAGCCATTCACCGAGCGGCAGATCGAACTTGTCCGCAGCTTTGCCGATCAGGCGGTGATCGCGATCGAGAATACGCGCCTCCTGACCGAGCTGCGCGAGAGCCTGGAACAGCAGCAAGCCATTGCCGAGGTGCTGGGCGTCATCAATTCTTCGCCTGGTGAATTGCAGCCGGTTTTCGATGTGATCCTCGAAAAGGCGCACAGCCTGTGCGGCATCGCCTCCGGCAGCCTGGAGCTATACGATGGCGAGACCTTCCGGTCGGTCGCCGAGCATGGCCTGCCCGACGATTTTGCCCGCCAGTTACGCGAGGGCTATCCGGCCGCCGAACATCCCGCGACTCGGTCGTTGATCGGCGGGGAGCGGTTCAGTCACATCGTCGATATACGGCAATTCGACCATCCGATTTTCCGCGCCGCCTCCGAGCGCGGCTTCAGAACGGTGCTCTTCGTCCCGCTGCGTCGCGAACATGCATTGCTCGGCATGATCGCGTGCGCTCGCCGTGAGGTCCGCGCCTTCTCGGACAAAGACATTGCACTGTTGGAGAGTTTCGCGGCGCAAGCGGTCATTGCGATGGACAATGCGCGGCTGTTGAACGAAATCCGCCAGAGGCAGGCCGAGTTGCGCGTCACCTTCGACAACATGGGCGACGGGGTGGCGATGTTCGACGGTGCGCTGCGGCTTGCCGCGTGGAACCAAAACTTCCAGCAGATCCTCAGTCTGCCAAATGAATTTCTCGCCGGGCGGCCGAGCCTTGCAGACTATGTCCGCTATCTCGCGACGCATGGCGAATACGGCGCGGTCGATATCGAGGCGGAAGTGCGCCGGCTCGTCGAGGCGGCGGGCCACCAATATTCGACCGAGCGCACGAGGCCAGACGGTCGCGTCATCGAGGTACGGGTGAACCCGGTGCCGGGCGGCGGGATCGTCCTCATCTATGGCGACGTGACCGAAAGGAAGCAGGCGGAGGCCGAGATCCGAGCCGCGCGCGACGCTGCCGAGAAGGCGCTCGGCGAATTGCACGCGACCCAGCAGCAGCTCGTGGTCCAACAGAAGATGGCGGCGCTGGGTCAACTCACCGCCGGGATCGCCCACGAGATCAAGAACCCGCTCAACTTCGTCAACAACTTCGCTGGCCTCTCGGTCGAGCTGCTGGATGAGTTGAAGGAAACCGCGGCACCGGCACTGGCGACGCTCGATGACGGCACCCGCGCCGAGATCGATGACACGATCGCGATGCTGACGAGCAATCTCGACAAGATCACCGAGCACGGAAGGCGGGCGGACGGCATTGTCCAGAGCATGCTGCAGCACTCGCGCGGGGGTAGCGGTGATTGGCAAGAGGTTGATCTCAACGCGATGGTCGATGAGGCCCTCAACCTCGCCTATCACGGCGCCCGCGCCGAGGACCAGAGCTTCAACATCACGATGGAACGCGACCTCGACCGCGCCCTCGCGCCGATCGAGGTCGTGCCGCAGGACGTGACGCGCGTGTTCCTGAACCTGATTGGCAACGGCTTCTATGCCGCCAATAAGCGCAGCCGCGAGGCCGGCGACGGCTTCCGCCCGGTGCTCAAGGTGGCGACGCGCGCCCTCCGCAATGCCGTCGAGGTGAGGGTGCGGGACAACGGCACCGGCATCGCGCCGGAGCACCGCGAGAAACTGTTCCAGCCGTTCTTCACGACCAAGCCGACCGGCGAGGGCACCGGCCTTGGTCTCTCGATCAGCCACGACATCGTCACGACACAGCACGGCGGCACGATCACCGTGGACAGCGAAGTCGGGGAGTTCACCGAGTTCATCGTGCACCTGCCGCGGCGCCGGCACGGAGCAACGTCGGGGAGGGGAGATGACCGTCAGCATCCTGAGCGTCGATGATGAGCCCGACGTCGCCGAGCTGTTCCGCCAGCACTTCCGCCGCGAGGTCACGCAGGGCTCTACGCGCTGCACTTCGTGGCCTCGCCGAGGAGGCGCTGCAGATGCTGGCCGACGGCATCCGCAACCGATTGTCATCCTGTCCGACATCAACATGCCCGGCATGGACGGCCTCAGCCTGTTGCGCGAGGTCAAGAAAGTGCGGCCGGAGATCCCGGTCATGATGGTCACCGCCTATGGCGACGACGAGCGCAGGCGTCGGGCCACAGAATTGGGCGCCGCGGAGTTTCTGACCAAGCCGGTCGATTTTGACTCGCTAAGAGTGCGGCTTCGCCTATTATCCATTGCCGCTGACTGAGGAAACGCACCGCTCGATCGAATGGCCGCTTACCGCTTGAGCTAATCGATCCTGGCCACGAGAGGAATGTCGGAAAAGGGGCACTTTGACCCGTTCCCGCCGCCTAGGCTGAACGGCCGGTATCCGCTCGATTAGCCGACACCCGCGGAGCGAGCGGGAACGGTAAGGATGCGCCGTAAGCAGCCATTCGCCGCAGTGGCGAGCAACTGGCGAAATCCAACCCATACTGAACCTTCGGCGCGAGGAGCGTAGCGTCCGAGACGTGCCACTCCAGAAATTCATGCACTGCATCAAACGAGCCTGCTTGACCCCCCTGCACCGGCTCGGGCGCACTCGAAGGAAACCGGCGGCGCCCGTTGCCCTGCGCATGGGTCAAGACAAGCGCCGCCGTGGTATCGGGGCGCCTGTGACGCGGGCCCCGACCGTGCTCATCATGGACGGCTCTGGACGCTCAGGGCGCGCCCGACCAGACCCGTGATCGCGACGGCTCAGGGGTAAGCGTCCGGCCCACCCGGAAGCCCAAGAGGTATTTCCGGTTGTCCGTGGTGAGCCAGAGGCGGGTGGCCGAGCGCACGAGTACCGGAACGCTGAGCCAGCCCCCGCCGCGGGCCACAACACCGGACTTGCAATCGCCCGCTGTCCACGCCGAGCCATCCGTGGGCGCGCCGTTGTAATTATCGTGATAGCAATCCTGCACCCATTGCCACACGTTGCCCGCCATATCGTAGAGGCCAAACGCATTGGGCTTGAACGATCCGACCGGTGAGGGTTGGCGGCCATCCCACTGGCTGCCGCAACCAAGACAATTGGCGTTCCCCTTGCCGATCTCGTCGCCCCAGAAATAGGCCGTCTGCCTGCCGGCGCGCGCTGCGTATTCCCATTCGGCTTCGGTGAGCAGACGGTATGTCTTGCCGGTCATTCTGGAGAGCCAGGCTGCATAAGTTTGGGCTTCGTCCAAGCTCACATTGATGACGGGCTGTCTCCCCCGCCCCCAGCTGGCGTCGCTGGCTTGCGGGCAGCCACCGACCGAGACGCAGGCATCCCAGTCGGCGAAGGTCACATCGAACTTGGAAACCTTGTGCTGGCGACCAGCGCCGTCGTCTTCATTTGCAAGGCGGCCCTTTTCATCGACCGGCGATCCCATCATGAACTCGCCCGCCGGAACGACGACCATCTCGGGGCAGTCCTTGGCGCATTCCCGGAAAGGGTCTCCCGGCTTCTTCACCCGTTCGGCCTCGGGGTCGAGCACATAATGGTCGAAATTCGCGACCTGGTAAGGCCGCACGGTCCAGTACCAATTCCACTGCTCCTTGACATACGCTTCGTTGATCATGCCGATGAGTCCAAGAATGATCCCGACCAGCAGCACGTAGACGAGGGCCTGCAGGCGCCGCGCGCGGGCCCTCGCTGTCAGTTCGCGCCGTGTGCTCTGATCGATGAAATCCCGATCGATGCGGGACAAATCTTCGCGGCGCTTTGCCAGCCAGCTTTGCGCCTGTCCCAAGGCTACGCCCATGAGCAGCGCCTCGCTCTTCGAACTGTCGGGCGTTGCCTGCCAGGCGCGGCGAGCGGCTTCGAGCCCGATTCTCCAGGCCAGGAACTCGCGCTCGGCGGCAATCCATTGGCGCAGCTTGTCCCAGCGCCGGAAGACTGCCTCATGCGCGACTTCGGCGTAAGTCTCGCCGACTTCGGATGTTGCAGTGACGAGCAAGCGGTTTGGATGATCGGCGAGTTCGGTCACCAGCCGCCATTCTTCGTCTGTGAACTCGGAGCGCGGTGCGCGGCGTCGCGTCGGCTCCTCGTCCTCGCGCACGGTGACGAGCCTCATGGTAAAAATGCGTCGG
>Ga0318561_10000587_pt1 | contig 11567 bp, 11 predicted proteins | sample GRESIP065b5f23_FD_202526 | JGI IMG/M metagenome (GOLD analysis project Ga0318561, IMG submission 202526) | Tropical soil microbial communities from Luquillo Experimental Forest, Puerto Rico - GRE.SIPMG.065b5f23 | ecosystem: Environmental > Terrestrial > Soil > Tropical forest > Bulk soil... | reverse complement strand
ACCGGTCACCATGACGCGCGCATCCCAGTCATGCGAGTGGTCGGCGTTCACCGTGCCCGCCTGTAGTCCGCCATAAAAGACCTGGTAACCCTCACGTCGCAAATCGGCTTCAAATTCGCTCTGGTTCATGATTTGCCCTCCGGTCCTCAGGGTAGAGCCAAATAGCCTAGCACGCCACACACATCTCGCCCGCTCATGTGCTCGTTCGACGCGGGAGCGCGAACAACACAGCAGATCAGCCTCGCCGACCCCGCCGATCGCGGCGGCGCGGCCACCCTTGACCGCAACCTCGACTCGGATCGGCTCGCGCCCAAGCCCGTCCACCACGGTGACGCGGCGGATCACCGGGCCATGCACCACTCATTTGTCTTCTATAGAAGACAAATGATTTGTATTGCTTCAAGCGGGCGCGGGAGTATCATGTCGCTCTGCGTGCGTCAATCTGCCTGATCAGACGCGAGATGGATCAACCGCAATCAGCGCATTCAACCCTGGGCGCCCTCCACGCAAAGGGAGGCGAAACCCAGGCGGCTGGAGCGATCCGACACGGGGTCGTTACCGGCGAATCCGGCGAGCGCAATCCGGGCAAACCGGTGGGTGCGGTTGTGGCGGCCGCAAAAGTGCTGCGTATCCTGCACGGTTCGGAGCGGCCGCTGAATGCGAGCGAGGTCGCCCGCGCCACCGGCCTCCATCGCGGTACCGCGTACAACATTCTGCGGACGCTGCAAGCCGAGGGCTTCGTTGGGTACGACGAGGCGACGCGCAGCTATTCGGTCAGCCTACATATTCTCGAACTCGCTTATGGGGTCTTGCGTCGCAGCGGGCTGATGGATCTGGCGCGCCCGCTGATGCATGCGATTTCCGATGCGCACCGTGTGTCGGTTTATCTGTCGAAGGTGCTCGGCCCCTCGTCTCTACTGCTGTTGGACTGGGTCGGTGTCGCGTTCCGCACTGACTTGTATGTCACCGTGGGGCGCCCCTCCCCTGTCCCGGCCGGTGCATCGGGTGTCATCATGGCCGCTTTCGGAAGCAGCAGCGAGAGGGAGCTCGAAGCGCTGTTCTCAAAGGTCGCGTGGTACCAGAAGCCGTCCTTCGCCGAGTTCCTGACCCGAGTCAAAAAAGCCAAGAAATGCGGTTTCGCGGTCGATTGCGGCGCGATGTTTCAGGGAATTACGCTCGTCTCCGTGCCGGTTCTGTCACAGTCTTGGGAACTGGTGCTGATCCTGACCGCGGCGGGACATTCGCATGATCTGGATGCCGAGGCGCTGGGTGCGCTGAGTCGTGCGATGCAGTCGGCAGCGACGCGACTTTCGGAGAGCGTGAGATTGTTGCGCCTTGGATGATATGGTCGATATCGGATGAGGGAAGACAGCATGGACGGATTGCCAGCGGTTCCCAACGGAAGTTCAACAGAGACGAGCTTGGATTTTGACGCAATCGTCATTGGCGCCGGCGTTACCGGCCTCTACCAGCTCTACAAGCTGCGCGAACTCGGCCTCAAAGTGCGGGTGTTCGAGACTGGCAGCGCCGTCGGCGGTACCTGGTACTGGAACCGATATCCCGGCGCCCGCTTCGACTCCGAGAGCTGGACCTACGGCTACTCTTTTTCCCGGGAATTGCTGGACGAATGGGACTGGGAGGAGCATTTCGCCGGGCAGCCCGAAACCGAGCGCTATCTCAACTACGTTGCTGACAAGTTCGATCTGCGCCGCGACATCCAGTTCAGGAGTCGCGTCGCCGCCGCCCGCTACCAGGAAGACACGCGCAGTTGGGATGTGATTTTGGAAGACGGCAGGCACTACAATACGCGTTTCCTGATTACCGCTGTCGGCGTGCTGTCGGCGCCGACAATGCCGACCATCCCTGGCGTCGAGACATTCCAAGGCCGGTCCTGCCATACCCATTACTGGCCGAAAGAACCGGTTCGCTTCGGAGGCAAGCGCGTCGCGGTGATCGGCACTGGTGCCACCGGCATACAGACCATCACGGAAGTAGCCAAGACCGCAGGCCATCTGACCGTGTTCCAGCGTACGCCTCAATGGGCCGCACCATTGCATAACGGCAGGATCGGCAAGGACGAGATGAGCCGGATCCGGGCCAATTATCCCGAGATCTTTGAACGCTGCCAGGAGACCTACGGCTGCTTCATTCACTCAACCGACCCGCGTTCTGCGCTGGAGGTGACCCCCGAGGAGCGCGAGGCCTTTTGGGAGAAACTCTATGGCGAGCCCGGTTTCGGCATTTGGATGGGCAATTTCCGCGACATCCTGGTGGACCGCCAGGCCAACGCGCTGATCTCCGATTTCGTCGCGCGCAAAATCCGCCAGCGGGTCAAGGATCCGCTCGTCGCCGAAAAGCTGATCCCGAAAAACCACGGCTTTGGCACCCGCCGTGTGCCGCTCGAGAGCGGCTATTACGAGGTCTACAACCAGCCCAACGTCAAAATCGTCGATATCAACGAGACGCCGATAGAGAGCATCACCCCGAGCGGCGTCAAGACCAGCGACCGCGAATACGAGTTAGACGTCATCATCTACGCAACCGGGTTCGACGCGATCACGGGCGCCTTCGACCGCATCGACATCCGCGGCATCAACGGGGTGTCGCTGAAGGACAAGTGGAAGGACGGGCCGCAGACTTTTCTCGGCATTCTGGTGGACGGCTTCCCCAACTTGCTGATGGTGATGGGCCCGCATGCCGGGCTCGGCAACTTTCCGCGCGCCGTCGAATACACCGCCGATTGGGTGACCGGGCTGATCCGCTTCGCGTGCGAGCGCGGCCTGACCCGCATCGAGGCCACCGCGGCAGGCGCCATCGCCTGGACCGACCACGTCATTGCGTCGAGCGAGGGCCTGCTGTTTACCGAGGTCGACTCGTGGATGACCGGCATCAACCGCAATGTCGAGGGCAAGCAGGTCCGCCGGATCATGCGTTACAGCGGCGGTCACCCCAAGTTCCGCGAGCGCTGCGATGGGGTCGCGGCGGCCGGGTTTCGCGAGCTCTCGCTGGCTTAGGCGCCGCAGCGCTGCCCCATGCTTGCTGGCAGGCGGGTGCCGTTGAAAGCATCTTATACATTGGCGAGACACGACGAACGAAGGAGCATTCGATGGATGTCGGCATGATGATGGTGTTCGCCAGCTACGGCTGGGATGATTGCTCCGACGCACGCGTATGGGACGAGGAGATCCGGCTGGCTCGGCTCGCCGCCGATCTCGGGTTCGACTGCCTCTGGTCGGCCGAGCACCATTTCAACGACTACTCGTTCGTGCCGGATAACCTGCAGCTGATGACGTATCTGACGGCACTGTGTCCCAATATCGATCTGGGCACTGCGGCCGTCATCCTGCCATGGCACGATCCGCTGCGCGTCGCGGAGCAGGCCGCGGTGCTCGACATGCTCAGCAAGGGCCGGCTCCGCCTCGGCCTCGGGCGCGGCCTTGCACGGCGGGAGTTCGCCGCTTTCCGACTGAGCATGGATGAATCCCGGGAGCGCTTCGATGAAGCGGCTCCGATGATCGTCAATGCATTGAAGACCGGGTTTATCGAGGGCAACGGCAAATTTTACAAGCAGCCGCGCACCGAGATTCGGCCACGCCCACAATACCCCTTCGACGGACGCATCTACGCCGTGGCATCAAGCGAGGACTCGATCGATTCTGCCGCCAAGCTCGGAGCCCATATCGTCATGTTCGCCGACCGTCCGTGGGAAATGCGCCTGCCGGCCATCGAGCGCGGCCGCGGGCTACACCGCAAGTACCACGGCACCGAGCCGCCCCAAGTAATGATGACCGAGTTCTGCGTGTGCGGCACTAATCTCGCAGAAACCGAAGAAGAAGCACGCAAGTATCAGGGTAAATTTGTCGAGAGCAATTTCTACCATTACGAGTTCCTCGGTGAGCACTTCAGGACGGTGAAGGGCTATGACGCCTATCAGCAGAAGGCTGAGATCGCGCGCAAGGGCGGCATCGAGGGCGCCGTCGCTGGGTTCATGCAGGCCGCGAGTTGGGGAACGCCTGACAGGATCCTGCGCGGTCTCGAAGAGCGGCGGAAGATCATCGGCGATTTCGAACTCAACGTCGCCTTCCGCTTTGGCGGCATGCCCAACGAGGTGGCCGAGCGCGGCCTGAAGATCTTTGCCAGGGAGGTGCTCCCGGTGCTCAAGGCGCTACCATCGACCAAGGTTCGGGAGGCAGCCGAGTGAGGTTTGCCGCCGTATCCTCACGACACTTCAAACATTATTAGAAGATCCGAAATGTCGGCACGCACCTCCGAACCCGCGACATTTGACGCGATCGTCGTCGGCGCCGGGGTCGGGGGTCTCCGCGCGATCCATCGCTTGCGCAAACTGGACCTCAAAGTGCGAGCTTTCGAGGCCGGCGGCGGGGTTGGCGGCACCTGGTACTGGAACCGCTACCCGGGATGTCGCTGCGACGTCGAAAGCCTGGAGTACTCCTATTCCTTCTCGGACGAGTTGCAGCAGGAGTGGCATTGGCCCGAGCGTTACGGCACGCAACCCGAGATCCTGCGTTACATCGACCATGTGGCCGATCGTTTCGACCTCAGACGCGACATCGAGTTCAATACCCGGGTTAAACAGGCGGTCTTTGACAGCGACACAAACACGTGGACGGTAACGACTGACAAAGGCACTGCAGTAACCGCGCGCTTTTGCGTTATGGCGACGGGCAACCTATCGACACCTCGGACGCCGAATTACCCTGGTCTGCAGAGCTTTAAGGGGAAGTGGTATCACACCGGTTTATGGCCCCATGAAGGGGTAGATTTCACCGGATTGCGAGTAGGTGTGATCGGAACCGGCTCATCGGGTGTCCAATCGATACCCATCATCGCAAAGCAGGCGAAGCATCTTTACGTCTTTCAACGGACGGCCAATTTCAGCCTGCCGGCGCGTAACGCGCCAATGAATCGCGACAAAGAGAGCGCTCATAAAGCGCACTACCCCGAGCGCCGCCGCGCTGCTTTCGATACGCCATTTGGAATTGCCGGCTATCCGGCGCCCGTGAAGTCCGCGCTCGATGCTACCGAAGAGGAACGGCTGTGCGCCTACGAGGCAAAATGGGCCGAGGGCGGCAGCATCAGTTTTCTGTACTCATATACCGATCTGTTGATCAACAAAGAGTCCAACGAAACGGCGTCAGAGTTTGTGCGCCGGAAGATCCGCGCCACTCTCAAGGATCCCAAGACAGCCGAGCTGCTGTGCCCCAATGATCATCCGATCGGCACCAAGCGGCTCATCCTCGATACCGACTATTATGAGACTTACAATCGCGACAACGTCACATTGGTAGATATCCGGAGCAGGCCGATTGAAGAAATCACCTCGACCGAGCTGCGCACTGCAGATATCGACTACGCGCTCGATGCAATCGTTTTTGCAACCGGCTTCGATGCGATGACAGGGGCAATGAAAGAGATCGACATTCACACGGATGCCGGAATGTCAATCAGGGAGAAATGGGAACACGGCCCTCGCACCTACCTGGGGATCATGATCGCCGGGTTTCCAAATCTATTTATGATCACCGGCCCGCAGAGCCCTGGCGTCAAGAGCCAGATGATATTGGCTTGCGAGCAGCACGTCGATTGGATCGCTGATTGCATTCAGTACTTGCGCGATCATGCGTTCTCGCGCATCGAGGCGGAGGAGGATGCCGAGGACGCTTGGGTGCGGCACAACAACGAGGTCGCCGATCGCACGCTCTATCCGTTGGCGAACTCATGGTATGTCGGCGCCAACATTCCGGGAAAACCTCGTGTCTTCATGCCGTATGTCGGCGGGGTCGCCGCATACAAGAAGAAATGTGACGAGATTGCCGCCAGCGGCTACGAAGGCTTCCGTATGGGTGTTTCCGTTCAAGATCAGCGGCTTGCGGCAGATTGAGATGTTCTGCGGTAGTCAGGGGACTTGGCGTCTCGTCTGCCACACGTTCAGAGGCTCAGCGCAGGTATTTGTTGAACCAGTCCAGCGTGCTCTGCCAAGCCTCCTTTGCCGCGGCTTCGTCGTAACGGGGAGTCGTATCGTTGTGGAAACCGTGATTGGCGCCTTTATAGATGTGAGCCTCGTGCGGCACCTGGGCCTCCGTTAACGCGGCGTCGAAAGCCGGCCATCCATCGGTGATCCGCGTGTCGAGCTCACCCTATTGCGCATTGATCGGCGCCGTGATTTTTACGGCATCGGCGGCGCTCGGTTGAGCTCCGTAGAATGGCACTCCGGCCGCCAGATCCGAACCCATCCGGACCGCCAGCTGATTGACGACGCCACCGCCGAAACAAAAGCCAACGGCGCCGAGCTTACGCGTGCTCTCCGGAAGCGCTCTCAGCCAATTTGCCGCTGCGAGGAAATCTTCCGTCATCTTGGTGCGGTCGAGTTTGCCGAAAAGCGCGAGCCCCTTCTCGTCATCCCCTGGGTAGCCGCCGAGAGAAGTGAGTGCGTCGGGCGCGAATGCGATGAAATCGGCGACGGCCAGCCGTCGTGCGACATCTTCAATGTACGGGTTGAGCCCACGATTCTCGTGGATAACGAGAACCGGGGGGAGCTTGGCCGCATTTGCCGGCCGGACCAGATAGCCTTTGATGCTTCCGTTGCCCTGCGGCGATGGCACGGCGGCCGTTTCGGCTTTGATCCGCTTGTCGTCGGGCCGAATTTGTATCGCCCATGCATAGTTCGGCTTTAGCATCTGGAAAAGCGATGTGGCAGTTGCCCCGGCCATCGCAAATTTCTGAGCTTTGTCCAAGAATTGGCGGCGGCTGATCCCACCATGCACATAGCGGTCGAACAGATCCAACAGCTCCTGCCGGAAATCCGACGCCTTCTTGCGATGCATATGCCCTCTCCCTGGCAGCGGGTACTGAGAGTCCCCCTGAGGCGGATGAGTGGTTTTACTCCTAAGGACAATACCCCATCGACTTTATTCCATGGCAGTCCCGCTTTCCGCTTTCAGTGCCGTCCCGCGAGGGGCACGCCTGAGGCCTGCCACCCCGGCGACAGTGCGGCCGCTAAGCGGCATTGCGCTCGGCTCCGGAATTAGCCATTTCCGCCTTACGCATCTGCGCTTTGCGCATATGATGGCAGCCAGTAGACAGCCGACAAGCTGGGTAGGCACAGATGATGGCCGCGACCGCGATCGAGGCATGGGACGAGCGATGGGCAACGCCGGAGGGCCGTGACGACTGGCTGGTGCCGGACCCGGCGGTCGCGGCGCTGGTGCCGGTGCTGAAGGCGCGCGGAACGCAGCATGTGCTCGACCTCGGCTGCGGCATCGGCCGTCACGCGCTGCTCTTCGCCGAGCACGGCTTTGCCGTCGAGGCGATCGACGGTGCCCCAGCCGGCCTCGACTTCGTTCGCCGCGCAGCGGCCGCGCGAGGCCTTCACCTGAGCCTGAGGCAGGCCGATGCCGACGCGCTTCCCTTCCCCGACGAGAGTTTCGACTATGTGCTGTCGTGGAACGTCATCTTTCACGGCACGATGGGCGATGTCGGCCGCCGTCTCGCCGAAATCTGGCGCGTCCTGAAGCCCGGCGGACTCTACCAGGGTACGATGTTGTCGAAGCGTGATGCGCAATTCGGCCGCGGCCGGCCGGTCGCCCCGAACACCTTCATACGCGGCAGCGACCCCAAAGCGCACCCGCACTACTATTGCGACCTGGCCGGTCTTGCCGCGCTCTTTGCCGGCTTCGAGCTTCTGTCGCTGACGCAGGAGAAGCAGCGCCGCCCTGGCTCCTGGCACTGGCACATCCTCGCCGAACGTCACTGAACGGGCAGATCCATGCACCGGATGATGACGCTGGTCGCCTTTCTGCAGGCGCAGAACTGCTCCAACCTGCCGGGATCGTGGCGCCACCCGTCGACAATGCTCGATTTTCCGACACCGGAATACTACCAGCGTATCGCCCGCACCCTGGAAGACGGCAAGATCCAGATGGCTTTTTTTGACGACCGTCTGGCGCTTCCCGATCTCTATACCGGCCATCATGCCGAGGCGGTCGCGGCGGGTGTGTGCGCAGTCAAGATGGACCCCGCGACCATCCTGATGACGATGGGGATGGTGACGCAGCGGCTCGGGCTCGGAGTGACCTACTCCACCACCTATTACGAGCCGTTTCATGTCGCCCGCCTCTTCGCGACGATGGATTTGATGCTGAAAGGTCGAGCCGCCTGGAACATCGTGACCTCGCTCAACCGCGCCGAGGCGGCCAATTTCGGCCGGGACGAGCATATGGGGCACGACGCCCGCTACGACCGGGCTGAGGAGTTCATGGAAGTGGTGCTCGGGCACTGGAACACCTGGGAGGACGACGCGCTGATCCTCGACAAGGCGAATAACCGCTTTGCCGATCCGGCCAAGGTGCATCGGCTCGATCATATCGGCCGGTACTTCCGGTCGCGCGGGCCGTTCAGCGTGCCGCGCTCGCCGCAGGGGCATCCGGTGCTGATCCAGGCCGGCCAATCCGGCAGGGGCCTCGCCTTTGCCGCGAAATGGGCAGAGGTGGTGTTTGTGATCTACCACTCGTTCGAGGACGCCAAGAAGGAATATGCCTCGTTCAAAGCGGCAGTCGCCGCCGCCGGGCGCGATCCCGCCCGCGTTCATGTGGCGCCGGCCTGCTATGTCTGCGTCGGTGAAAGCGAGGCGGTGGCGCAGGAAAAACGCGCGGTAATCGAGGCGACGGCGCGGGATGTGGACGCTCTGGTCCTGCTCTCCGAAGTGCTGAATTACGACTTCGCGAAAAAGCCGCTGGATGAGCCGTTCAGCGACGAAGAACTGGCCGAACTGTCCTTTCAGGGTTTCCGCGACCGGGTGATCCGGCACTCCGGCAAAAAGAACCCGACAGTGCGCGATTTCATCACTGTCTCCGGGCGCGGCACGGTCAAGGAGCACGCGATGTTTTGCGGCAATCCACAGCAGGTTGCCGATCAAATGGAGGAATGGTTCACAGCACCAGCCTGCGACGGGTTCGTGCTGGCGGCGTCGAGCATACCGGGCGCCTATGATGACGTGGTGCGGCTGCTGGTGCCGGAGCTGCAGCGCCGTGGTTTGTTCCAAAAGGACTATGCCGGCCCGACATTGCGCGACAATCTTGGGTTGGCGATACCGCGGGCCGCTGATTGGCACGCGGCGCGCCGCGCGCCGGTAGGATGACAGCCGATATGAGAACAGCCCTTCAGCCGTTGCGCAGTTTTCTGTTTGCACCGGGCAACCATACCCGCCGCGTCGCCAATGCATTGTCGCTCAATGCCGACGCGGTCATTCTCGACCTCGAGGACGCGGTCGCGACCGCCGAGAAACCCGCCGCCCGCGATGCCGTCGCCGCGGCGCTGTCGCAACCGCGCCAATCCCTCCTCTATGTTCGAGTCAATGCCGCCGACACCGAGTTCTGCTACGGCGACCTGGTTGCGGTCGTCCGCCCGGGCCTCGACGGGATCATCCTGCCAAAGGTCGAAAGCGCGACCGCGCTCGCCACGATCGATTGGCTCCTGGCGCAATTGGAACGCAATCATGACCTGGCGCCTGGGGCGATCGATCTGATCCCGATCATCGAGACGGCGGGTGGTCTCAGCAACCTCGACGCAATCCTCGCAGCCGGCACGCGCGTCAGGCATGTCGCGTTTGGTGCGGGTGATTTTACTCTCGACGTGAACATGGCGTGGAGCCGCAGCGAGGCAGAACTGGGCTTTGCCCGCGCGCGGATCACCACTGTCTCGCGCGCCGCCGGCATCGAGGCACCGCTTGACACGGTTTGGGTCGATCTCGCGGACGAAGAGGGGCTCGAAATCTCCGCTCGCACCGCGCTGGGCTTTGGCTTTCAGGGCAAGATGTGCATTCACCCGAAGCAGATCGCGCCCGTGCACCGGGTCTTCACGCCGAGCGAAGCGGAGATCGCCTCCGCCAAACGCGTTGTCGCCGCGTTCGCCGAGGCGGAAGCGGCGGGCAGTGCGGCGATCCAGCTCGATGGCAAATTCATCGACTACCCGATCCTCTACCGGGCACAGCGAGTCTTGGAGAAAATCGCGGCCATCCGCGCGAAGGAAGAGCGGCGATGACTCGAGCAGCGGGTCCGCTTGGCGGGGTCACCATCCTCGATTTGTGCAGCTATCTCGCCGGCCCTTACGGCTGCACTCTGCTCGCCGATCTCGGCGCCTCGGTGATCAAAATCGAATCGCCGCAAGGCGACATGCTGCGCCAGTTTCCGTCGAGCCTTGCCGGGGAAAGCCGGTTTTTTCTTGGCACCAATCGCGGCAAGCGCGCGCTGGCACTCGATCTGAAGCAGCCCGAGGGGCTTGCCGTCCTCCATCGCATGGTGGAGACGGCCGATGTGCTGGTCGAGAATTTTCGTCCGTCGGTGCCGGCCAGGCTCGGCATCGATTATCCGCGGCTAAAAGCGATCAATCCGCGCCTCGTCTATTGCGGACTGACCGGTTACGGTGACAGCGGGCCGCTCAGCGAGAAGGGCGGGTTTGATCAGGTTCTGCAATGCCTGTCCGGCATTGCCGTGTTTCAGGGTGCTGCGGCCGGCACGCCGCAAGTGGTGCTGGGCTCGGTGCTCGATTATTTCACCTCGGCGTTGCTCGCCTATGGCGTTGCCGCTGCGCTTTACCACCGCGAGCGCAGCGGCCGAGGCCAATATCTGAGCCTGTCGCTACTGCGCAGCGCGTTAACGATCCAGGCCGGGCGTTTTGTCTGGGCGGAGAGCGAGGGCCGCGAAGTCGTGCGCGATTCCGGCACCGGCGGGCTCACCGGCATCCATCCCACCAACGAGGGCTGGCTCTATATTTCGGTTCACTCGAACCATTTCTTTGCGGCTCTGTGCGAGCTGATCGGTCGGCCAGAGCTGGCGCGCGATCCGCGCTGCGCGACGATGCGCAGCCGGGCCGCGCATGCCGGCGAGCTCGTCCCCGAATTGCGTTCGGCGCTCGCCGCGCGCCCCGCACTCGAATGGGAAGAGCTCTTCGGCGAGCGGGTGCCTTGCGCCGCGGTGCGCCCGATCGAGGACATGTTCGACCATCCGCAGGTGCTCGCCGAGGATCTTGTCGCGACCCTCGATCATCCGCAGGTCGGCCGCTATCGCGCGATGAAGGGGCCGGTCAAATTCACTGACACATCGGGACCGGCGCCAACACCGGCCCCGACCTTCGGCCAGCACAGCGACGAGATCCTCACTGCCTGCGGCTATTCCGCCGAGGAGATCGCGGCCTTGCGGCGGAGCGGTGTCGTGCTCTAGCACCGGGGTCCGTAGCGGCTGAGGAGAAGGAGAGATCGATGCCAAGGCTCGCAGGCAAAGTGGCCTTCATTACGGGCGCCGGTAGCGGGATCGGCCGCGCCACCGCAATCCTGTTCGCCGTCGAAGGCGCAAAGGTCGCTATTGCCGAGATCGACACAACGGCCGGCGAAGAAACTGCTCACCTGGCTGGAAACGAGGCAATCGCGATCCATGCCGATGTGACCGACCCCGACAGCCTGCAAGCGGCGATCCGCACAACCGTCGAGAAGTTCGCCCGTCTCGACGTGCTTCATAACAATGCCGGCGGCTCTACCGCGCAGGACGACACGG
>Ga0318561_10000572_pt1 | contig 11645 bp, 10 predicted proteins | sample GRESIP065b5f23_FD_202526 | JGI IMG/M metagenome (GOLD analysis project Ga0318561, IMG submission 202526) | Tropical soil microbial communities from Luquillo Experimental Forest, Puerto Rico - GRE.SIPMG.065b5f23 | ecosystem: Environmental > Terrestrial > Soil > Tropical forest > Bulk soil... | reverse complement strand
GATTTGGAGCGCAACCCCAGCAAGCTCCCGATCGATGCGTAGGACGGCAGCGCCCGATGCCGGGCATAGTAATCCTGCAGCGCCGTCAGATATGAACGATCGTTCGACACAGGTGTTAGACTAGCGAACGATCGTTCTTTCGTCAAGCCACATGTTCGCCCCTGCGATCGCCTTCGTCGACCTCGAGACCACCGGTACCACCGCGCTCGGCGATCGCGTGACCGAGATCGGCATCGTGCGCGTCGAGGACGGGAGCGACGTGAGCGAATGGAGCACGCTAGTCAATCCCGAGTGCAGCATTCCGGCGGGCGTGCAGGCGCTCACCGGGATCACCAATGCGATGGTCGCGCGCGCGCCGACTTTTCGCGCTGTTGCCGACGAAGTCGCAGCACGCATCGCCGGTTGCATCATGGTCGCGCACAATGCGCGATTCGACTACGGCTTCCTGAAGCACGAATTCGCGCGACTCGGCCGCGGGTTCACTGCGAAAGTGCTCTGCACGGTCAAGCTCTCGCGGCGTCTCTATCCCGAAGCGGAACACCACAATCTCGACGCCGTGATCGAGCGCCACGCGCTGCCGGTTTCCGATCGACATCGGGCGCTCGGCGACGCGCGCGTCCTGTGGGCGTTCGTTCAGTCCGTCTATCGCGACAAGTCGATCGATGATATCGAAGCCGCGATCCGTCGCGCGATGAAGACGCCGAGCCTCCCTCCCCAGCTTGCTTCCGACGCGCTGGATGCGATTCCGGAAGGACCGGGCGTCTACCGCTTCTACGGACTCAACGCGCTGCCGCTTTATGTCGGCAAGAGCATCCACCTGCGCGAGCGCATCGGCTCGCACTTCTCCTCTGACTATCGCAGCGCGAACGATCTGCGCCTCTCGGCCGAGATCACGCGCATCGAGTTCGAGGAAACCGCCGGCGAGCTGGGTGCGCTGCTGCGCGAGTCACAGCTCGTGAAATCCCTGTTGCCCGCGTACAACCAGCGTCTGCGCCGCCGCGCCGACATGGTGGCGTTGCATGTCGCCGAAGAGCCCGCGCCGCCCGATTATGTGCGCTCGACGGCAATCGATCCACACGCGCTCGATGATCTCTATGGCCCTTTCAGCTCGCGCCGCGACGCGCGTGAGGCGCTGCGCGGACTCGCCGCAGAGGCGAGACTTTGCTGGACCGCGCTCGGACTGGAGCGGCGCAAAGGACCTTGTTTCGCCCGACAGGTCAGAAAATGCGCCGGCGCCTGCGTCAGCGCGGAAACGCCCGAGGCGCATCACGCGCGACTGCGCGAGGTGCTCGCAAAGCATGCCCTCAAGCGTTGGCCGTTCGCCCCAATGGTCGGCGTGCGCGAAACTTCGTTCACGCGCGATCGGACCGAGATTCACGTGCTCTCCAACTGGTGCTGGCTCGGCACGGCGCGCGAAGAGGCCGAGCTCCAGGCGATCCTCGAAGCGCCACCGCGCGTCGAGTTCGACCTCGACATTTACCGCCTGCTCGCGAAGCGTCTCCCGAAGTCGCAACTGGTCGCGCTCGGCTGATTGCACGCTTCCGTCCCGCGAAACACGCTGTTACAAGCCGACCGTCAGCGCGTCCAGCTGTGCTGGCGTTAACGTTCCAGGACCGTACCGCGGCGCGAGCCGCGGGGCGATCTCAAAACAATCACCACAAGGAGATCAGCATGAGCATTGCAAAGACCAGTGTTGCGGTTGCCGTGGCGATGTTGTTCGCCGGCGCAGCCGTCGCGCAGACGACGGGCAGCACGGTGCAGCGTGACGTCAATCAGCAGAATCGGATCGAGCAGGGATTGCAAAGCGGCGAGCTTACGACGCACGAGGCGGGACAGCTCGAGCGCCAGGAAGCGACCTTGGAGAAAATGCAGTCGAACGCGCTCAAGGACGGCTCGCTCAGCCCGGCGGAGAAGGCGCGCCTGCAACGCGCGCAGAACAAGGTGAGCAGCGACGTGTATCGCGACAAGCACAACGCGGCGCTCGGCAATCCGAATTCGGCGTCGTCGAAGCGCATGCAGGCCGACGTGCAGCGCAACGCGAATCAGCAGGCGCGTATCGAGCAAGGCGTGCAATCGGGCGCGCTGACCAATCGCGAAACCGCGAGCCTCGAGCGCGGACAGTCGCACGTCAACCGCGCAGAGGGCCGTGCCGCCGCGGACGGTCACGTCGGTCCCGCCGAGCAGGCGAACATTCAGGCGCGGGAGAACCACCAGAGCAAGCGGATTTATCGCAAGAAGCACAACGAGGCGGAGAAGTCCTGAGGGAGTCGGACCGCCCTCGCCCGCCGAAACCTTTCACCGAACCGTCACAGTCCTGTCACAGCTTGCGGATCAAGATAGCGCTCGCCAATGGCGTGAGGCGAGCGATGACGGTTCGGTGCGAGGGCGATTCGAGGGTGATGGAGCTGGTCGGCGAGAAGCAGGATTTCGAAGCCGAGCTTTCGCGCTTCGGATTCCGGCACGAAGACTTCAGCCTCTGCGTGCGCCGCGCCAGCGCTCAGGGCGCGAAGTCGTCATGGCTTTCGAACTACGCCGTCCAGGTCAGTAACGTGACGACGCGCAAGTGCAACGTCTACTGGGGCGGCCCGCGCGAGAACTGGGTGGCGCAGTTCGTCCTCGACCTCGTAAACGGGCTCTACGGCGAGCCCGCACTGACCCGCTTCGTGCCTCACAGCTCCGAGCTGGACGCCGCCTAGGCGGCGCGCTGGCGTCCTGGTCCCCCGAGGAGTAGAGTCAGGGTCGCCATCAGCGTTCTCCGGCCCGGTTCCGGGCCCGGGAGGCGTTCCTGAGCAACGTCCCGACGAACCTCGTTCAGCTGCTCGCGGCGTATTCCTTCAACGAGATCGAGCGCGATTTCGATCGCAGCAATCCGGCATATTTGCGCCAGCCCGGGGTAGTCGCGCTCACCGAGGTGTTGCCTGAAGCGGCGCCGCACACGGTCCCTCAACGCCTTCTCGAAGCCTGGACGGCGGACGATCTCGCGGTGGCAATCGCGCGTGCCGAGCGGAAGCTGCAAGGCGTCGACTTGCGCATCTGGGTGGCGGTGATCCGTGACCGCAACGAGCGCAACGAAATGGCCTCGTTGCTGATCGACCTGATCCGGCAGGAGAGTCGCGCCGGGCGGTCCGTGCGCGCGCGCTGGTTCGAGCAGATCGTGCGCCAAGGCATCGAGCGGCTTCGACTGCGCCGGCGCGTCGCAGCGTCACTCCGGGGACAGGAAGAACCGCCGCTCGGGCCGTTCGACGACCCGCACACGTCGAAGTGGATGAAATAGCAATCACCCCAGCCCTCTTCCCGTCTCAAGCGGGAAGAGGGAGGCTCGCGAGCGCGAGCGGGTGAGTCGCGCAACCTACCCTAGCCGCGCTGGAATTTGTCGATTGCCTCGTCCAGGCAATTGTCGCGTTGCGACTGATCCTGCTGCGTCGCGCATCCACGCAATGCCTGGCGGAAAGCCTTTTCGTCTGCAGTCGCTGATGTGTCCCCGGTCGACTTGGCAACATGCTGTGCTGACTTTTTCTCCGTCGCCGACTTGGCGTGCTTCGCGGCCTTCGACGACGATGCTGTCGTCTTGTTCTCAGACTCGTTCTTTGCTGTCGCCTTTTTGTCCGATTCGTTCTTCGCGTCGGCGGGTGCCGGCGGCGGCGTCGTGTCGCCTCCCGCTCGCGTCGGCGAGGATTTCGCATCGCCGGGATCATCAGCGGCCATCGCCGCCATCGTCTGCCCCGTTGCGGCGCCGGCGAGCGCAGCGCAGAACGCCCCTGCCCGCATCCCTTGCAAGATTCGCTTGTTCATCGTTGCCTCCATCCGTTCATCCGTTGACTGTGATCGACTTCTTTCGGTCAGCGGCTCGACTCTTTTCTCGCGCCCTGCGTCCTGCATGCCCGCAAGCTGGCCACACTATCCGCGAAGAGGTTGCGCAGCGCTATCAGTGCGGCTCCGATTTCGGTGTAGGACCTGCGCTGACCTCTTTGCGACGAAATGTCTTTGAGGGCATCATCTGCGCACCATGAGCGAGCCGCGCATGAGCGACCTGCCGAGCGGCACGGTCACCTTCCTGTTTACCGATATCGAAAGCTCCACGCAGCTCATCGAGCGGCATCCCGATGCGAGCAGGAGCGCGCTCGCTCGTCACCAGACATTGCTGCAGGCCGCGATCGAGGCGCACGGCGGGCAGGTGTTTCAGGTGATCGGCGATGCGCTGCTCACTGCATTCGTCCGCGCGGACGACGCGCTCGCCGCAGCGCTCGCGGCGCAACGCGCCATGCAACAGGAGGATTGGGGCGAAGTCGGCGCAGTGCGCGTGCGCATGGGCTTGCACACCGGCACGGCGGAAACGCGCAACGGGGAATACCTTTCATCGCTCACACTCGTGCGCGTGCAACGCGTCACCGCAGCGGGCCACGGAGGCCAGACTCTGCTTTCGGCTGCGGCCGCGAGCGAGGTTGCTGCGCATTTGCCGCACGGCACGACGCTGCGCGATCTCGGCCCCTACAAGCTGCGCGGTCTTGCCGACGCGGAGGCGATCTATCAGCTGGTCGCGAGCGATCTGCCTTCAGACTTCCCGCCACTGCGTGTCGAGGATGCGAGTGCAGCCTCTGCCGCGCCGCTGCAGCAACTCGTGCGCGGAAGGCTGATCGATCGCGCGGCGGAAGCGCTGCAGTTGAAGCAGCAATGGGAGCGAGCGCAACAGGCGCGCGGTCACCTCGTGCTGCTTTCGGGAGAGCCCGGCGTTGGCAAGACGCGTCTGGCGCAGGAATTGATCGCCCATGCGCAGGAGAGCGGTGCCACTGTGTTGCGCGGCGGCTGCTACGAATACGAAGCGACGACGCCCTACCTGCCCATGGTCGAAGCGTTCCGCGAGTGGGCGCGCTGGCGCAGCGCCGACCAGCTGCGCGCGGCGCTCGGCGCCACCGCGTCCGAGATCGCCAAGCTGGCGCCGGAAATCGAGGCCAAGCTCGGACCTCTCGCCCCCAACGCTCCGCTCGCGCCTGGCGAGGAGCGCCTGCGGCTCTTCGACAACGCCGCGCGCTTCCTCCAGTCGCTCGCCGCGTCGCGAGGACTTCTGCTCTTCGTCGATGATCTGCACTGGGCCGACCAGGGCACGCTATCGCTGCTGCACTATCTGCTGCGCTTTCTACGCAACGATCGCGTGCTGGTGCTCGGCGCCTACCGCGAGATCGAGCTCGATCGCGCACACCCGCTCGCCGCGGCGCTCGTCGACTGGAACCGCGAGCGCCTCGCCACCCGCGTGATGCTTGGACGGCTTTCGCGCGCCGACAGCAACGCGCTGCTCGCGACGCTGTTCGGACAGCAGAGCGTCTCGGAGGACTTCGCCGCCGCGCTCTACCGCGAAACCGAGGGCAATCCCTTCTTCATCGAAGAAGTGGTGAAGTCGCTGATCGAGCAGGGACAGATCTACCGCGAGGGCGAGCGCTGGCAGCGCAAGGACTTGCACGAGCTGGCCATTCCCCAGAGCGTCAAGGAAGCGATCGGGCGGCGACTAACGCGATTGAGCGACAAGGTCATCGATGCGCTGCGCATGGCCGCGACGCTCGGCAAGAGCTTCTCCTTCATCGAGCTGGCGAGCGTCGCCGCTGACGATGAAGATGCGCTGCTCGATGCGCTCGACGAAGCGAGCGCCGCGCAGCTCATCCGCGCCAACACGGCTTCGGCCGGGGCGTCGACCGGCGACGACAGTTTCGTCTTCACCCACGACAAGATCCGTGAAGTGCTGTATGAAGAATTGAATCCCATTCGGCGCCGCCGGTTGCACCTCAGGATCGGTGACGCGCTGGAGAAGTTGTACGGCAGCGCGGCGCCGATTGCGGACGAGCACGCCCAGGATCTGGCCTACCACTTCACGCAAGCCGGCGACCTCGAGCGCTCGCTGGCGTGGTCGCGGCGCGCAGCGCGCAACGCAGTTGCGGTCTTCGCGCATGACGAGGCGCTCCAGTTCCTCGAGCACGCGCGCGAGTCAGCCGAAGCGCTGCATCGACCCGACGAAGTCGCCGCGATCGACGAGGAAATCGGCGACATCCACGAAGCGCGCGGCGTGATTCCCGCAGCGGTTGAAAGCTTCGAGCGTGCGCTCGCCCAGGCGCCGACGCCCCAGAGGCGCGCCGCCCTCAAGGTCAAGGTGGGCAACGCCCTGGTACCGATCGGTGATCCCCGCGGGCTCGCGCGGCTCGAAGAAGCGCTCGCGGAGCTCAATCCAGAAACGCAGACGAACGCCCTTGCGCTGGCGACCGCGCTCGTCGGGCGCTACTACCACTATCGCACGGAGCATCGCAAGGCGATCGAATTTCTCGAGCGCGCGCGAAAGCTCGCCGAGCCGCTCGACGACCCACCGACCGTCTGCGACATCTACAACTATCTCGCCGGCGCGCATCAGCATATGCTGCTCTACGATGAGAGCAACCGCTGGGCCCACGCCAGCATCGCGGTGGGCGAGCGCACGGACTTTGGCTTCGCCATCGCGCTCGGCAACGAATTTCTGGCAGAGAATGCCGGCGGCCGCGGGCTCTGGGCTGAGACGCTCGCCTTCGCGGAACGGGATCGCGAGCAGGCGCGCAAGATCGGATCGCTTGCGCGCACCGCTTGGAGCGGTTTTTGCAGCGCGACCGGTTATTACGGCAAGGGCGAGCTCGAAGCCGCGCGGACGACGTGTCTTGCAGCATTGGAGTTATGCGAACAAATCGGCGAGAGCCGACTCGCCTCGTGGGTCGATAATGCGGTCGCCGTCACGCTCGCGGATCTCGGCGACGAAGCGGCGGCGCGCATGCACGCGACTCGCGCGATCGAACGCGCACAAGAGCTCAAGCAACTCGTGCTGACGGCCGGTGCTCTGCAGGCGCTCGGCTACGCAGCGATGCAGCGGGGCGATCTCCAGGACGCGGTCGAAGCGTATGGGAAGTACGTGCTGCTGGTGCGGGACACGGAAAACGGCGTCGCCCGCAACCTGTTCATGGCGTCAGCCGCCGACGCACACCTGCGCGCTGGAAAAGTCGATGACGCCGCCATCATCGCGGACCAGGCTTTGCAGCTCGCCGAGTTTGCGAAAGCTCCTCATTATCGCGCGCTGGCGCGGCGTGTGCAGGCACAGGTTCTCGCAGCGCGAGGCAAATCTGATGCTGCGATACAGGCGTTCGACGACGCGGTGCTCTCGTTCGAGAAGACCGGGAGCCGCCTCGAGCTTGGGCGCGCTCTATACTATCGCGCGCAATTGCGGTTAGCACGCCGCGAACGCGATGCCGCACGCGACGATGCCGAGCGGGCTCGCGACTTGTTCGCGGAGACTGGCGCCGCCCCTGACCGCGCTCGGGCGGAAGCCATGCTCTCAGCTTGACAGCAGCGCAGCCGAATCAATTCGGCGGCAATTTTTCCGGCTTCGCCTTCCACACGCGCGCGCGCTCGCGCGCGTCCTCGCGCTGCTCCCAAGTCATGTTCTTGGAGACATCTTCCATCGCGCGCGCGACGTCGAATCGCGCGCCGCCGGGCGGCAGCGCGAACAAGGCCAGCTGCAGCCAGGTCATCGCCTCTGCGTTGTCCTGGGGAACGCCGTGCCCCGAGGCGTAGAGAAGCCCGAGGTTGAGCTGCGCGTAGGGCATGCCCTGGTTGGCGGCGCGACGGAACCACTTCGCGGCTTCGGCGTCGTTCTTGGCGGTTCCCGCGCCGGTCGCGTAGCTCACTCCGGTATCATATTGCGCGGCTGCGTCACCCTGCTCCGCCGCCTTTTGAAACCACGTCAGCGCCGCCTTGTCGTCGCGCTGCACGCCCTTGCCCTCGCTGTACATGAGCGCAAGCCGATACTGCGCGCTGGCGTCTCCCTTCTCGGCGATCGGGCGCAAAAGCTCCACCGCCTTGGCGTAGTCGCCGCCCCGGTACGCGGCGAACGCGTCATCGAGCACGCCCTGCGCGAGAGCATTTGAGACGACGGCAAAGCTGAGGATTGCGACGAGGATAAGTCGAAGAAACCGCATGCGGACCAGCTGAAGCGCTTCGGAAGGGCGCCATTGTAGCAAGGCGCTGGGGCCTCACGGCCGTCGCGTCTCTCGCGCGCGACGGGGATGCGCGAAGGAGCTTACTTCGCCGGCGAGGTGCTGCTCTGCTCGCGTGCAGGCAGGTGCGCGACGATGCAATCGACAGAGCGAGCGTTGTACGAGCCGGCGCCGACGAATGCTACCAACGAATCGCGATAGACCTGTTGCGAGATGCCGCCGCCATACAGCGCCTGTGTCTTGGCGATGAAGGTGTTGTAGCGCTCCGGTATCGCCCCCACACCGTTGAACAGGATGGCCTGGCCCATATCGTCGGATCCGATGATCAACGGTTTGCACTGAACCGCAATCCGGTGCAGAAAAGCATCGAACGTGTCCTCTCCTGCCGGCGTCGCGCACGCAGCGATGCACATAACGCACAGTACCCTCGCACAACAAAGCACAGGTGTCGTGATCGACATGGCCCGGAAAGAATTACACGATTCGCTCGATGCCCGCAAACCTTGCACTGGAAACGCCTCGAAGCGTCGGCGTATCGCCGATTTGCGCGGACAACTCGCACCTGTCTGTTTGCTGACTAGTGGCTGTCTGTTTGCTTGCGCTTCTTTGTGCGCGTTGCAGGGTTGCAACAACGCACATCGCAATCGTTCGCAAGAATGAAAGTTTCGGCACTGTGCGTTGCCACGCGAGAACGCGCGGTGCTACGTTGGGTGTCAGCGCGTGAAATGTGGCATTCCACATTCCAGCGCGTCACGCAAACGGCACGCCCACAAAGGCGCGGTCGACAAGATTCAAAACAACCGGAGGATCTCGCGATGGTCAGAAAATCTTTGGCGGTTGCGATCGCGCTCGCTTTCGTGTTGCCTGGCGTGAGCCGAGCGGACGCGGTAAGCGACCTGCAGGCGCAGGTCCAGGCGTTGCAGAAGCAGATCGACGCTCTTAAGACACAAATCCAGCAAGTCACCACGGAACAGCAGGCGGACAAAGCTGCGCAAGAGAAGAAGAATGAACAATTTCTCCAGCGCGTCGGCCCTGGCTTGACCTTCGCTGTCCCCGGCGGCGGCGACGTGTCGTTGTATGGAAACCTGGACGTGTCGTTCGACTACGCGACCAAGGGCTTGCACAGCGACTACGGAGACAACGGAGGCATGCCGGTCGGAAAGATGGGCTGGCAGCCCGACATCTCGACCAATCTCTCGTATCTCGGCGTCCGCGGGCGGCACCCGTTGCAGCCGGATCTCGCCTTCGTGTGGCAGCTCGAGGCGGGTATGGAAATCTCGGCCACACCCGGAACGAAGAACACGACCTCGAACAACAGCGACGCCGTCAACGGCGCGCTCTTCTCTCGCAACAGTTTCATCGGGTTCGCGAGCCCGGTGTGGGGTGCTGTGAAGATCGGCAAGTCGGAAACGCCGTACAAGACCTCGACCGATCCGCTGAATCCGTTTAGCGGGATGCTCGGAGACTATCGCGTCATCATGGGGAATACCGGCGGCGACAACCGAGTCGAGTTCGGCTACCGCGCGCCGCATGCAATCTGGTACGAGTCCCCGAACTGGAGCGGCGTGTCGTTCAACGCGATGTACGCCCCCGGTCAGAATCGCGACGATACGAGCAGCATCGTTCCGTCCGCCGAACCCGATTGCTCGGGAGGCAATATCCCGGGCAGCGGCGCGCTGCCGCCGCTCTGTAACGACGGCTCATTCGGAAACCTGTACAGCGTCAGTCTCCTGTACAGGAACGGTCCGCTCTATCTCGCAACGGCGTACGAGATGCACAAGAACGTCAACCGGACGAGCGATCTGCCTAACCTCGACCCGAGGGACGTCGGCGACGAGAGCGCGTACAAGATCGGCGGCCAATACGTGTTCCCGACCAAGACCGCACTCAGCGTGCTGTGGGAGCGCACGAAGAGAAAGATTCCTTCCGATCTCGAGTTCCAGAACGAGCGTACCCGCAACAACGCCTGGTGGGTAGCGGTCACGCAGACGCTGACTGAGAAGGATAATGTGAGCTTCGGCTGGGCGCATGCGGGTGCCACGCCGGGCGATCCGGGACAGCACAACACACCGGGCGGCGCCAATCCGGACAACTCGGCGAACATGTACACCTTCGCCTGGAAGCATGCCGTCGATTCGTCGCTGAACGTTTACTTCAACTATGCAGCGACCCTGAATCACTTCGCCGCGCACTACGATCTCGGCGCGGGTGGTCACGCCGTGACGGTGGATTGTCACGACTCGACGCCTGAAGCCGCGTTCGATGCGACGACAGGCGGCGTGACGAACACCGGCCCGCATTGCTTCGCCGGCGGCCATCTGCAGGGCGTCTCGATTGGCGCCCAGTATCGCTTCTAGACAAAGCGCGCTCCAAAAGAAGAGCCCGCCTCGCGGCGGGCTCTTTCACGTTGGCGGACAGATTGTAATCAGACAGTCGCGACGCGGCGCCCGAAATCGAATTGCAGCGCCTCGAGCGCTTGGAAAAGCTGGGCTTTCGCTTCTGCCGCGAGCGGGCGCAGCGGCGGCCGCACGACGTCCCATGCCGGATCATCGCGAACTCGCGCGAGTATCGCCTTGTTCGCAGCCACCATCGGAAACTTCTGGATTGCGCCGCGCGTACGCGCAATGCCGTCCTGCAATGCGTCGGCGTCGGCCCCTTGCCATTCGCGGATCACGCGACTGATGGCAGCGACGTTCACGTTCGCGGTGGCGGAGATGCAACCGGCGCCGCCTTTGCGCAGAGCGTCGAGGAGATGCGTCTCGCTTCCCGGAAAGACCTCGAATCCGGGGAAGCTGTCCAGCAAGGCCTGGGTATTGTTCCAATCGCCGGAACTGTCCTTGATGCCGACGACGATGCGCGGGAAGTCCTTGAGCAAGCGCTCGATCAGCGGGAGCGAGAAAGCTACTCCCGCCATCGGCGGAATGTGATAGAGATAGATGCGCAAGCGATCGTCCGCGACGCGCTGCACGACCTCGGCGATGCTCGCGTGGATGCCGTCATCGCTGACGCCCTTGTAATAGAACGGCGGCAGCATCAGCACGCCGAAGCAATTGCGCTCGACCGCGTGGCGCGTGAGCGCCACGGTATCGGGCAACGCGCAGCAGCCGGTGCCTGGCATCAGCACGCCGGCCGGCACGCCGTGCTCGATCAGGCGCTCCAGCAGACTCATTCGCTCGGCAATCGACAGCGAATTCGCTTCGCTCGTCGTGCCGAACACCGCGAGGCCGTTAGCTCCCTCGGCAAGCAGCCACCGGCAATGTTCGACGAAGCGCTCCGCATCGACCGCGAGGTCGCGCTGAAACGGCGTCAGCACTGGTACCAGAACGCCACGGGGATACTGATCGAGCTTCATCTCAATCTGCTTTCGGAAGCCTAGTGATTGCTGTTGAGCGCGGACTGACACATTGATTGTTCCGTACCTAGCGGTTCAAACCAATGCCACCGACGGAGTCAATTCGCGCCCGACCGAACAGCTGTTTGAATCGTGTGCAAGAGGCCACCGGCAGTGGCGCCGGCAGGTGCGCCGGCCGCAGCGGCTTCGACTTTTTCAGCGGCTGCGGTCTGGCTGCGAACGGCAGAAATGACAAAGGCCGCCGTGGTCGTAGCGCTCACCGGTCCGGCAGTGAAAAACGTCAGCGTGTCTCCGCG
>Ga0318561_10000561_pt1 | contig 11720 bp, 11 predicted proteins | sample GRESIP065b5f23_FD_202526 | JGI IMG/M metagenome (GOLD analysis project Ga0318561, IMG submission 202526) | Tropical soil microbial communities from Luquillo Experimental Forest, Puerto Rico - GRE.SIPMG.065b5f23 | ecosystem: Environmental > Terrestrial > Soil > Tropical forest > Bulk soil... | reverse complement strand
AGCGAGGCGACCGAGCTCGGGCACATCGCGCGCCTCCTCGAGCGGCTCGCGCTCTCCCGCTTCGATGTCGGCTTTCGCCTGCGTCACGGCACGCGGCTGATCCTCGATGTCCCGGCGCTCGAGGGCGCGGGCACCGAGCTCGAGCGGCTCCGCGAGGTACTGGGAACGGATTTCGCCGAAGGGGCGGTGGCCGTGAGCCACGCCGCAGGTCCCGTCATGCTCTCGGGCTGGGCGGGACTTCCGACCCGCTCGCGAGCGCAGCCCGATCGGCAGTTCTGGTTCGTCAACGGGCGCAGCGTCCGCGATCGGCTCCTCATGAACGCGGTGCGGCTTGCCTACCGGGACGTCCTCTATCACGGCCGCTATCCCGCGTACGCGCTCTATCTCACGCTCGATCCGAAGCTCGTGGATGTGAATGCGCACCCCGGGAAGCTCGAAGTCCGCTTCCGCGACAGCCGCCAGATCCATGAGTTCGTGTTTCGGGCGCTCGAGCGCGCGCTCGAAGCAACCTCGCCTCAGGTCGGCGCGGCGCCTGCCGCGGGCGTGCCACTGCCCGCCGGCGGCGCGGTACGGCCTGGCCTCTCCGGCGCGGGCGTTGAGGAGCCCGTCGGGGTAACGACGCGATCCGCCGCAGGCAGCGGGAGCGGTCAGGAACGGTTCACCGCAGGCGGCCTGCGGCCGGCGGTTGCTCCCTCGCTTCCTTTCTATTCACCGTCGCGCGATCCCTGGACGATCGCCGCACTCATCGCGGAGGCGGGCAGCGCCGATGCGTCGCGCACCGATGGGCTGCCGGCGGGCGTGGCGACGCCGCTCGCGAGCTTCCCCGATGAGGAGCATCCCCTCGGCACCGCCATCGCGCAGCTCCACGGGGTGTACATCCTCGCGCAGACCTCGGGCGGGCTCGTGCTGGTCGATATGCACGCGGCCCACGAGCGGGTGTTGTACGAGAAGCTCAAGGCCGAGCGCACCCGAGGCACCGTCGCCTCGCAGCTGCTGCTCGAGCCGCTCACCGTCGCGGTAAAGCCGCACGAGCTCGAAGCGCTCCTCGAGCAGCGGGAGGAGTGGACGCAGGCGGGCTTCGAGATCGATGCGCTCTCGGACAGGCTCCTGGCGCTGCGCCGCGTACCGGCGTTCCTGCCGATGGCTGAGATTCCGCGCATCGTGAGCGCGCTCGTCAACGATCTCACCCTCGATGCCGACACCCATCACCTCGAGGGTGTGGCCGACCGTGTGCTCGGCTCACTCGCCTGTCGCTCGGCCATTCACGCCAACCGGCGTCTCACGCTCCCCGAGATGAATGCGCTGCTGCGGGAGATGGAAGAGACCGAGCGCGCCAACCAGTGCAATCACGGCCGCCCCACCTGGACACGCCTCACCCTTCAGCAGCTCGATCAGCTCTTTCTGCGGGGCCGTTAGTGGCGGGTGGCCGTTCCCCGGACCTGCCGGTCTTCGTGCTGACAGGGCCCACCGGCGCCGGAAAGACCGACTGGGCGGTGCGGCTCGCCGAGCGTGCAGCGGTCGAGATCGTGAGCGTCGACTCGGCGCAGGTCTACCGCGGGCTCGATATCGGCACGGCCAAGCCCTCGAGGGAGTTGCGGGCGCGCATCCCGCATCACCTGATCGATATCTGCGACCCGGCCGAAAGCTACTCGGCGGGAAGGTTCGTCGCCGACGCTCTGGACAGCATCCGCGCGATCCACGTCCGGCGGCGCGTGCCGCTCCTTGTTGGCGGCACGATGCTGTACCTGCGGGCGCTGCTCCGCGGGCTCGCAGTGTTGCCCACAGCGGCCCTGGAGCTTCGGGCGCGGCTCGATGCCCGGGCGGCGCGCGAGGGGTGGCCCGCGCTTCACGCGGAGCTCGAGAGACTCGACCCCGAAGCCGCCGCCCGCATCGCACCGAACGACAGCCAGCGCATCCAGCGCGCGCTGGAGGTTTTTTACACGGCGGGCGAGCCGATCTCCAAGCTTCAGCGGGACACCGTCAGCCCGCTCGCGGGCTGCGCGGTGCGCTACTGGGTGCTCGCTCCAACTGATCGGGCTCTGCTGCACGAGCACATCGCGCAGCGTTTCACGGCCATGATGGCCGCGGGGTTTCTCGATGAGGTGCGCGCCCTGCGGTCACGCGGCGATCTCACGGCCCGCCATCCCTCCATGCGCGCCGTTGGCTACCGGCAACTCTGGGCGCACCTCGAGGGCGCCTGCGACCTGACCGAGGCGGTGCGACGGGGCGTGGTTGCGACGCGCCAACTCGCTAAACGACAGCTCACTTGGTTGCGTAGCATCAACGCCGAGACTCGCCCGCACTGGCTCGATCCGGGAACTGAGGAGGTGTCGTGGAATCGAGACATAAGTCGGGAGTTGGCCAAGCTTGGGCTTTGAGTGGAGGCGCATGTTAAGATGCGTGCATTGGTTCCTCGCTCCGGCGAGGCACGTTAGCTTGCTCTTGGATCGCTAATACACGGATAGTTGACCGGCGGTCCGCTTTTGTCGGCGAACAATTCGATTCTCAAAAACAAGGAGAACCCGATGGCCAAAGGCCAATCCCTCCAAGACCCCTTTCTTAACGCTCTGCGTAAGGAGCGGGTGCCCGTATCGATCTATCTGGTAAATGGCATCAAGCTGCAAGGCCAGATCGATTCCTTTGACCAGTTCGTGGTGCTGCTTCGGAACAGCGTCAGCCAGATGGTCTACAAGCACGCGATTTCCACCGTCGTGCCGGCGCGCAACGTACGCCTGGCCACGGAAGAGGGCGCAGTCGCGGAGACGCCTGCCGAATAATGCCCCTGCGACGGGAAGCCTGAGTGTTCGAACGCCCCAGGATCGGTGAGCGTGCTGTGCTCGTGCGTCTCGGCGTCGGTGCCCCGGTCGACCCGGAGGACCTCGAGGAGTTCACGCAGCTCGCGCTCTCGGCGGGCGCGCGCCCCGTGGCGACCGTGACCGGCCGCCGCGAGCGGCCCGACCCGCGTTATTTCCTCGGCAGCGGCAAGGCGGAGGAGCTGCGCGATGTGGCACGCGAGACGGAAGCGGATCTCATCCTCGTCGATCACGCGCTCTCGCCCAGTCAGGAACGCAACCTCGAGAAGCTCATCGAGCGCCGTGTGCTCGATCGCAACGGGCTCATCCTCGATATCTTCGCGCAGCGCGCCCGCAGCTTCGAAGGCAAGCTCGAAGTCGAGCTCGCGCAGCTCAAGCACATCGGCAGCCGCCTGGTGCGCGGGTGGACGCACCTCGAGCGTCAGAAAGGTGGCATTGGACTGCGCGGCCCGGGCGAAACCCAGCTCGAGACCGACCGCCGCATCATCGCGCAGCGGGTGCGCGTGCTCACCCGGCGGCTGACGAAGATCAAGCAGCAGCGCGAGACCGGGCGGCAGACGCGCGCCGAGATCCCGGTGCCCTCGCTCGCGCTCGTCGGCTACACCAACGCCGGCAAATCGACGCTGTTCCGCGCGCTCACGGGCGCCGACGCCTACGTGGCCGATCAGCTCTTCGCGACGCTCGACCCGACCGTGCGCCGCATACACCTTCCGGGCGGCACCGCGGTCGTGGTCGCGGACACCGTCGGCTTCATCCGCGAGCTCCCGCACGAGCTCGTCGCCGCCTTCCAGTCGACCCTCACCGAGGCGCGCGCCGCGACGCTCCTCCTCCACATGGTGGATGCGAGCAATCCGCGCCGCGAGGAGCAGACCGAGGCGGTGAATGAGGTGCTGGAGGAGATCGGCGCGAGCGCCATCCCGCAGCTCCTCCTCTACAACAAGATCGACCGCCTCGCGGAACCGCCGCGTATCGATCGCGATCCCGATGGACGTGCGATCGCGGTGTGGATCTCGGCCGAAAAGCGCACCGGGCTCGATCTCCTTACGGCTGCGGTTGCCGAGCGCCTCTCGCGCCTGGCGCGCCGCGCGCGCCTCAAGGTCCCAGCGAGCGCGGGTGCGCTCCGCTCCCGGCTCTATGCCGCGCGCGCCGTACGGGAGGAGAGCACCGACGCCGATGGCTCGATCGAGCTCGCCGTGGAGCTGCCGGATCCGGCAGCTCCACGCGCTCGCGCGCACCGCCGGCGTGCAGATCCTCGAGGTGCAGGGGGCGGGCACGCCTTGTGCCCCTGCGGATGCCTTCCTACAATCGGCGGCCCTTTCGCGCGCCGGTAAGTTGCGCTGACCGCGGGCGCAGTCAAACTCACTATATGCCCTGGAACCAACCAAGCGGTCCGCAGAGTCCATGGGGACGCCGTCCGGGCGGCTCGGACCTCGATGAGCGCCTGAAGAGCTGGCAACGCAAGCTCGAGTCGCTCTTCCGTCCCGGCGGCCGCGGCGGCGACAGCGGCTCGCTGTTTCTCATCGCTGTCGTGGCGGCGGTGCTCGTGTGGCTGTGGACCGGCGTCTACCAGGTCAAGCAGCCCGAGCGCGGCGTCGTGCAGCGCTTCGGCCGGCTCGTGCAGGTGACACTTCCCGGGCTCCACTTCCGCCTCCCGTGGCCGATCGAGAGCGTGAACGTCGTCAATGTCGCCAGCGTGAACTCCAGCGACTTCAAGTCCCGCGTGCTCACCTCCGATGTCAACCTCGTGGATCTGCACTTCGCCGTGCAGTACCAGTTCTCCGACCCCGTGAAGAAGCTCTTCAGGGTGCGCGATCCCGAGGCGACCTTGAGTGAGGTCTCCGAGAGCGCCATCCGCGAGATCGTCGGGCAAAGCACCCTCGTGGATCTCCTCGTCGGCTCCACGAGGTCGGAGATCACCCGTCATACCAAGGAACTCATTCAGCGGGTGCTCGATTACTACAACTCGGGCATCACGGTGACGACCGTCAACCTCGAGGACGTGCAGGTCCCCGAGGCGGTGATTCCGTCGCAGCGCGATGCCAACAAGGCACAGGCCGACAAGGAGCGCTACATCCTCGAGGCCGAGGCGTACGCCAACGGCATCCTGCCGGTCGCGCAGGGCACCGCCGCGCGCATGCAGCAGGATGCGCAGGCCTACAAGTCGCAGGTCACGGCGGTCGCGGAGGGCCAGGCGTCGCGCTTCTCGCAGCTCGAAGGGGCCTATGCGCAGGCGCCGGAAGTGACGCGCCGGCGGCTCTACATGGATGCGGTCGAGAACGTGCTGGCGCACGCGCACAAGGTGATCATCGACAGCCACGCCGGGAATAACCTCGTGTATCTCCCGATCGACAAGCTCCTCGAGAAGAACGTCAACCGGGGGGACGAGACTGGCGCCGAGAGCGGCAGCGGGAGTGGCAAGGACACGACCGATCAGGTGACGGTCGAGGGCACCCGTTCGCGGGGGGAGCGTTGAGATGAGCTCAAGGCTTTTTCCGTGGTTCTTCGTGGTCGCGGGGCTGCTGCTGTTCGTCGCGTTCTCGCTCTTCTCGGTGGGTGAGACCGAGTACGCGATCCGCACGCGCTTCGGCGCCATCATCGACACGCGCTACAAGCCGGGGCTCCACCTGAAGTGGCCGTGGGACATGGTGACGAAGTTCGATCGCCGCATTCTTTCCGAGTCGTACACCGGCGAGACCTTCCTCACCAACGATGGCCGGGGACTCATCGTCGATTTCTACGTGAAGTGGCGCGTCAAGGACCCGGCGACCTACTACACCGCCGCCGCCGGCAGCGAAGGCATCGCCGGGCAGCGCCTCGCGGAGATCGTCAAGGACGGCATCAAGAGCGTGATCGCGCAGCGGACGCTGCAGCAGATCGTCTCGGCCGAGCGCGCGTCCGTCACCAACCAGATGTTCGGCCCGGCGAGCCGCAACGCCGAGGGGCTCGGCATCGATCTGGTCGATGTCAGACTGCAGCGTATCGATCTTCCCGATGAGGTGGCGGCCCGCGTCTACGAGAGCATGAAGCAGTCCTTCGCCAAGACCGCGAACCGCCTGCGCGCCGAGGGCAAGCAGGAGGACGCCACCATCCGCTCGACCGCCGAGCGGCAGCGCACGGTGATCCTCGCGGATGCCGAGCGCGAGGCGCTGAAGACGCGCGGCGAGGGCGATGCCGCCGCCACGCAGATCTACGCGCACGCCTATTCGCACGATCCGGAGTTCTACGCCTTCTATCGCAGCCTCCAGGCCTACGAGCGCTCGCTCGGCAAGGAGAGCGATCTCCTCGTTCTCACCCCGGATGGGGAATTCTTCCGCTTTCTGAAGGATGCTGGGCGCGCCCAACCCGCCCCCACGCCGCGGCACTAGCCTTAAGCAGCAGCCCCGCAGATCCGTGTCGATCAATCTCACCGACCTGCTGGCCGCGCTCGGCCTGTTTCTGGTGTTGGAAGGCATTGCGCCGTTTCTCAATCCCCGGGGCGTTAAGCGCGCTTTTGCGCGGCTGCTCGAGGTTCAGGACCGCGAGTTGCGCTTCGCCGGTCTCGGCTCCATGCTGGTCGGCGTGATCATCCTGTTTCTGGTCCGCTAGAGGTGAGTGTGGGACAGTTCGTGGTCGTCATCGGCACCCAGTGGGGCGATGAAGGCAAGGGCAAGGTCGTCGATCTACTGACCGAGCGCGCCGCCGCCGTGGCGCGCTTCCAGGGCGGTCACAATGCCGGGCACACCCTCGTCATCGGCGGCCACAAGACCATCCTGTCGCTCATCCCGGCGGGGATCCTGCGCGAGCAGGTGCGCTGCTTCATCGGTAACGGCGTGGTGCTCTCACTCGAAGCGCTGCTCACCGAGAGCGACATGCTGATCGAGCGCGGGGTGCCGGTGTTCGAGCGGCTGCGGATCTCGCCCCTCTGTCCGCTGATCCTCCCCTCGCACGTGCTCCTCGATCAGGCACGCGAGCGGGCGCGCGGAGCGCAGGCCATCGGCACCACCGGGCGCGGCATCGGGCCTGCGTACGAGGACAAAGTGGCGCGCCGTGCGGTGCGCGTGGCGGACCTTTTCCATCGCGACCGTTTCGCCTCCAAGCTGGGCGAGATCCTCGACTTCCACAACTTCGCGCTGCAGCACTACTACCGCCAGGCGCCGGTGGATTTCCAGAAGACGCTCGATACCCAGCTCGCCATGGCCGAGCGCATCGCACCGCTCATCACCGATGTGACGCGCGAGCTCGAGGCGCTCCGCGTCGCCTCCGCTAACGTGCTCTTCGAAGGGGCGCAGGGCGCGATGCTCGATGTCGATCTTGGAACTTATCCCTACGTCACCTCATCCAACACCACCGCCGGCTTCGCCGCCACCGGCACAGGTCTGGGGCCCAAGGTCTTCGATGCGGTGCTCGGCATCGTCAAAGCGTATACGACGCGCGTCGGGGGAGGGCCCTTTCCGACGGAGCTCTTCGATGAGTACGGCGAGCATCTCTCGCGGGTCGGGCACGAGTTCGGCTCCGTCACCGGGCGCCGGCGGCGTTGTGGCTGGTTCGATTCGGTCGCGCTGCGACGCTCGATCGTGAATTCGAGTGTCACGGGACTGTGCATCACAAAGCTCGACGTGCTGGATGGCCTCGACACCATCCGCATCGGCGTCGGCTACCGCAGCAACGGCACGGTGAGCCCCAATCCGCCCGTGAGCGTCGAGGATTACGCGGGTATTGAGCCCGTGTACGAGGAGCATCCCGGGTGGCGCGAGTCGACCGTCGGCGTCACGGCCTACGAAGCATTGCCCTTGAACGCCCGGCGCTATCTCGAGCGGCTCGCGGTGCTGGTAAGCGTCCCCATCGACATGATCTCAACGGGACCTGGCCGCGAGCAGACCATCGTGCTGCGGCACCCCTTCGGCGCGTGAGCTCGTTCGGCGTGTGAGCTCGGGGTCGCGCAGGGCACTGACGCTCCTCATCCTCTTCGCCTGTGTGCTCGCGACCGGCTGCTGGCGCGTGTACTCGAACACCTGGGATGAGCCCGAGCACCTCGCCGCCGGCATCGAGCTGCTCGACCGCGGCAAGTACGAATACGACACCGAGCATCCGCCGCTCGGCCGGGTGTTCCTGGCGATCGGCCCATACCTTGCGGGCGCGCACTCCTTCGGCACTCCGCCCCCGGAAGGAACGCCCGAAGGCCTGCACATCCTCTACATGAAAGGCGCCTACTGGCGCGACCTCACGCTCGCGCGGCTTGGCATGCTGCCCTTTCTCGTGCTGCTGCTGATCGCGACCTGGCTGTGGGCGCGGCGGCTGCTCTCCGAAGGCGCAGCGCTCTTAGCCGTGGTGCTCCTCATCTCGGTGCCGCCCGTCCTCGGGCACGCGGCGCTCGCGAGCCTCGATGTCGCGGCTGCTGCGACCATGCTCCTGGCGCTCTATGCGCTGCAGCGCTGGATCACGAGCGCACGACTTTCCGATGCCGCGCTCTTGGGGCTCACGGCCGGGCTCGCGGTGGTCACCAAGTTCTCGAGCGTGCCCTTCCTCGCGATATCGCTCGTCGTACTGGCGCTCACGCATTGGGTCGCCGCGCGCTTAGCCCGCGCCCCGCCGCAGGCGGCTGATCCGGGCGCTGCCGCCGCTTCCTGGCGCACGCGCACCGTGGGACTCCTCATCGCCGCCCTCGGGGCGCTGCTGCCGGTGTGGATCGCCTACGGCCCGCGTGTGTCCGACCCGGCGGGCGTCGAGTTTCGTTTCAACTGGGCGGTGTCCTACCTTCTGCAGCAGCACGGTGTGTCACACGCCTTCGGCGTGTTGTTCGCGCATCTCTGGCTCCCGCGCGAGCTCGAGGATCTCGTCAACGGCATGGTGGCCGTCAAGGCGCACAACGACAGCGGGCACTTGTCCTATCTTCTCGGGCAGGTGCGCATGACCGGGTGGTGGTACTTCTACCTGGTCGCGCTCGCCGTAAAAACGCCGATTCCGCTCCTCATTGCGGGCCCCATCGGCATGGTGTGGCTCGCGGTGAGCGGCTTTCGGCGCGCCGATTCCTGGGCGGTGGCCCCGCTCGCGAAGAAAAGAATCGCCACGACCACCGCGAGCGCCGTGAGTCACATCAACATTGGCATCCGGCACATTCTCATCGTCTACCCGTTCTTCGCGGTCGGCGGCGCCTGGCTCACAGTGCGCGCCTGGCGAGCGATCCGCTCGCGACCGAAGTCTGAGGAGGCGCGTAAAACTTCCGATTCCGCGATGGTTAGCCAGACAGCTAACTATCGGGCGAAAGAGCTGCAAAACCCCCCGGTTGTCGCCGCGACAGCGGCCCTGACCTTGGCGCTCTTATGGCAGTTGAGCCCGCTCTGGCGCGCCTATCCCGATTACCTGCCGTACTTCAACGAGACGGTCGCCCACCCCGAGGGGGTGCTGGTGGACTCCGATCTCGACTGGGGACAGGACCTGCACCGGCTCGAGGTGCGCGCGGCGCAGCTCCACATCGGGCGCCTGAATCTCGCCTACCGCGGCACCGCGGACCTGCGCCGTGAGCCCCTGCCGCAGCTGCACGTGCTGCCACCGCGCGAGCGGGTGAACGGCTGGGTGGCGATCTCGCAGCTCGCGCGCACCCGCAACCACTCCGACTACGCGTGGCTCGACGCCTATCGCCCGGTTGAGCGCGTAGGCAAAACCATCGACTTGTACTACCTGCCCTGAACGCGGGCACTCGGCTCGCGAGCGTTGCCGCAAAAATCCTCGCAGCTTAAAAAATCCTCGCAACTTATGTTGCCACGGGTGCCGCCCCGCTCAACCGCTGGTTAATCTGCGCGGAGCATGCGCTACACACCAGAACAACAGCGTGCATACGAGCGGGGGCTAGAGCTATCGAGAGCCGTGCACGCACGGCCAAGTACGCGGCGGAGGCTCCAGGAGATCGAGGACCAGTGCCGGGAGAGCCTGCAGACCGGCGCCACGTTCATACCGTATGTGCCAGCCCCGACCGATTTGATCGAGGAGTACCTTACCGAGGATGAGCAGGCCGCCTTCTACGCCGGTTGGCTTGCCGGAATCGGAAATCTACCCGCAGAGCTGTCGGCGCAACTGCGCAACGCGCCGGACTGACCGGTAACTCAGTGAGCGGTGGCGGCCGCTTTTGGGCAATAGTCCGCCTCACGAACGCTCGCTCAAACGCCCCTTGCCGGGCACGAAGTTGGCCTCGATTCGGATGCCGTCCGGGTCCTCGAACAAAGTGGAGTAATAGCCCGGCGCCCAGGCACCTTCCTGCGGAGCGCGCACGATCTTGGCGGAGAGCTCCAGCGCTGTCCGGTAGATCGCATCGACATCTTCGCGGCTTCGTGCGCGGAAACACAGGTGATGGAGTCCCGTACGCCGTTGGCTGAACCTCTCTTCAAGGAATTCGGGAGCCGCGGGAGAGATGGCGATACCGGTGCGCCCACCGATACAGTAGAAAATCTCCGGCGTGTTCATGAGGGTGATCATCTCCAGCGAGTGCAGTAGCTTCTCGTAGAAAGGTACCGACTTCTGCATGCTTGAGACCGTGAGTTGAATATGCGCTATGCCGTTTATGCTGGCCAAGCAACTGACTCCAGGCTGACGTCAAGGATCGACATTGTACTTGTGATCATGCCGTCTTCGTTCGAGCGTGCGCCCTCGCGAAACTACGGCTGCAGATGATGGCGGCTCCTGGCCGATCTCTGCCACCTGTTGTTGACGACCGCTTCCGACCGAGGGTTCCGCAACCGGCCAAGAGGGGTCGGCCACCGCAACGGGGTACACTCACCCCAAGCGGACACGCGACTAGTCAAACCGATGAAACAGTCGCGGTCGCCAGCTGCGCGCCTGCGGACTGTTTCTTATGAGTGCTTTGGAGAGAGGGGGGAATGAACATGAAACGGTCGCTGTGTCTATTCACTTTGATGCTGCTCCCGCTCGCTTCCTTCGCGGCCGACGATCTCTTCGACATCAAGCCCGTCGCGGACGGCGTATACGCCGCCATCGCGAAGCCTGCGTATAAGCTCAACTGCAACGCTGCCATCATTCTGCTCGACGATGGCGTGCTCGTAGTAGACACGCACTCCAAGCCATCTGCCGCGCGCGCCCTGATCGAGCAGATTAAGAAGCTTACGAACAAACCCGTGCGGTACGTCGTCAATACACACTTTCACTGGGACCATTATCAGGGCAACCAGGCGTATCCCAGCTCCTGGCCCGCAGGCGTGGAAATCATCGCCTCGGAGGCAACTCGCGCCAATATTGAGCAGCGAGGCATCCCTAGGGTGAAACACGAAATCGCCACCATGCCGCGGGAAATTGAACAATTGAAGAGTGACTGGGAAAAGGCGTCGGATCCGAAGCAGAAGGACGAACTGCACTCCAATTTGGTTCAGGCGGAAGCCTATCTCGCCGAACTTAGGAGTATGCAAGTGACTCTTCCCACGGTGACCTTTGATCGTTCCCTCATTCTTTATCGCCCCTCAAGAACGGTCGAAATTCTCTGGCTAGGAAACGCACACACCAATGGCGACGTCTTCGTTTATCTTCCGCTAGAAAAGGTGCTCGTCACTGGTGATGCGCTCCATGGCTGGACACCTTACATGGGGGACAGCTACCCCTATGATTGGATTCGGACCCTGGATGCCGCCGAGAAGCTTGACTTCAATCAAGTAATTGGCGGACACGGCGACGTCATGCGCGGCAAGGAGAAATTCGAGCTATGGAAACAGTACTTCCACGATCTGATGGATGAGACCGCCAGGGCCTACGCTCGAGGGGCATCACTAGATGATGCTGAGAAAGAAGTAAGCAAAATCCTAGCTGCGAAATACGCGGACAAATTTGACCCAGATTTTTTGCAAAGCGTAATCGGCAATGTCGCGAAGGCTTATCAGGTGATTGCTTTTATGCACTAGGGCTGCCCTACCGGCGTCCGCTTTGCCA
>Ga0318561_10000555_pt1 | contig 11768 bp, 11 predicted proteins | sample GRESIP065b5f23_FD_202526 | JGI IMG/M metagenome (GOLD analysis project Ga0318561, IMG submission 202526) | Tropical soil microbial communities from Luquillo Experimental Forest, Puerto Rico - GRE.SIPMG.065b5f23 | ecosystem: Environmental > Terrestrial > Soil > Tropical forest > Bulk soil... | reverse complement strand
AGATCTGCATCGGCACCTTGCCGGGGCGGAACCCGGGCAGCCGGACCTGTCGGCCGATCTCACCCAGCCGGCGGGTAATCTCCTGCTCGAGATCACCAGCCGGCACGGTGATCGTGTATTCGCGCTTGAGTCCGTCGGCGGCGGTTTCTGTCACTTGCATGGAACAGAGCCTATGATCACCAACTCATCACCCGGGGGCTGCGCCGTGGTGCGGGCGGGGGGACTCGAACCCCCACGATTTACATCGCTGGAACCTAAATCCAGTGCGTCTGCCAATTCCGCCACGCCCGCCTCTGTCGCCAGAGCGGCCATTGCGACCCGCTCGCGTGTACTTAGCACAGCCACTCCCTGCAACATAGTCGACCATGGTCGAATGCCATGAACCGTTGCTCGACGGCAGTGGGCCGACCGGCGCCTCTGGAGGGATTTTCAGCCGGCTCGTAGCAGATTGCGGATCGTGCTCGACGCGGCGACCCGCCCCTCGCCGCGATAGGCCTCGTGATTGGTCTCGATCTCGGACAGCCGATAGAGATAGTTAACCATGATGCCGGCGGATCGCTGCAGGCCTTTGGGGGAGGTGTCGCCGAGCCAGTTCAACCGCTCGACCCGCGCCCCGTTGCTGAGATGAAAATGGGCGACCGGGTCCAACGCCCGGCCGGAGGGCGTCCGTTCATGCAACAGATAACGGGCGCATAGCCGGATCAGCGGATCGCGCAGCGCCGTAGCGATCCGCGGGTCGGCATGGCGATCCAGCAGCGCTGTGAGGGCTTCGATTGCCGACCGTTCGGCCGGCACCAGCAGATCGCTGGACGCCGCCCGGCTCTGCCGCTCGAGCCATGCGCGGAAGCCCGGAACGGGCGACAGCGTGGCGAACACCTTCAGGCGCGGCAGCTCGGCTGCCAGCGCATCGACGACGCGTTTGATCAGAAAGTCCCCAAAGCTGATCCCGTCGAGGCCGCGCTGGCAGTTCGAGATCGAATAAAAGATCGCGGTGTCGGCCGAGTGCGGATCGCCGATCGGGGCCGCCTCGTCGAGCAGAGCGTGAACGTTGCCGGTCATACCGGCGACCAGCGCCACCTCCACGAAGATCAAGGGTTCGTCGGGCATGCGGGGATGAAAGAAGGCAAAGCAGCGACGATCCGCGTCGAGCCGGTTCTTCAGATCGGTCCACCCGCGGATCTCGTGCACGGCCTCGTAGGCCATCAGCTTTTCGAGCAGTGCGGCCGGCGATTCCCAGGTGATCCGTTTGAGCTCGAGAAAGCCGATGTCGAACCAGTTGGCGAGCAGCCGCTTCAAATCCTCTTCGAGGCCGGCGAGCACGGGATCGCGTTGCTTGAGATCGATCAGTTCGGCGCGGCGGTCGACGAGGAACTTGACCCCCTCGGGGAGGGCATTGAACTGGCGTAAGAGGGTGATACGCGGCGGCTCGAGGGCGGCGCGCAACGCTCGCTCGGTAGCGGCGCGCTGGTCCACTCCCGAGGCGTTGGAGGCATTGATCAGCGCGTTGCAGCAGCGGTCGATTTCGTGACGGTCGACATCGAATTCGCCGGCGAGCAGCTGGAGAAAACGCTCGCGCCCGTCGGCGTCCAAGGACAGATAGGTACGCCCGAGATCGGCTGCGCGGGCGCGCGCGGTGACCTCGCCGCCGCGCCCGTCGAGGCAGCTCAGCATCTGCCGACGCAGCTGGTCGGTATCGGCGGCGGCGCTCTCGGGTCTGGGCGCTCCGGCCAGAACCCCGCGCGCGGATTCGGCGATCTCGCGCCACGCGCTCCGCAGATTGGTCAGTGTTCGGTCGAAGACGCTTTCGAAGAAACCAGCGTGAGCGGGAGCAGGAGTAGGATCGGTCATGGCGGTTCTGGCGGCCCCGGAGTACGTCGGACGAGACGCGAGAACGCGAACGCCGTCAATCCCTAAACGAGGTTAGCGACCGTCTTGAAGACGGGTGCCGCAAATTCCCTTCACCCATGAAATACAGCGTAATCCGCAAATTGCCCCGCCAGCTGCCGCTCGGCGCAACCAACATCTCGTCAAACCAACAGTTTGTGTCCGAAATTCCCTAATTTAGCGAACAGCGAAATTCGCGCACCGATCAGGGAAGCCTCGGGGCCGGAACAGGGAGCGGATTCGGCCAATTTGCGCCCGATCAGCGAACCACCAGGGAATCCGGAGTCATCTGCCGGCGGGCCAGGTCCCGCAGCACCGGTGCGATCGCCTCGAAGAGGTCCTCCGAGACGAGGCCAGCGCCGATCCGGCGGGCGGCTTCGCCGTGCAGCCAGGCCGCTGCCGCGGCCGCCGCGAATGGCTCCATGCCTTGGGCGAGGAGCCCGAGCACGATCCCGGCGAGGACGTCGCCGCTGCCGGCGGTCGCCAGCTCCGGCGGCGCGTTAGCGTTGATCGTGACGCGGCCGTCGGGAGCGGCGATGACCGTATCGGCGCCTTTCAGCAAAACCACCGCGCCGCTTTGCCGCGCCGCGCGCCGCGCCCGCTCGGGCTTGCTGCCGATGGCGTCGAAGAGGCGCGCGAACTCGCCCTCGTGCGGCGTCATCACGCAGGACGAACGGATCGCCGAGAACAATGTCTCGGGGTCACCGGCAAACGAGGTCAGCGCATCGGCGTCGAGCACGGCGCGCTTCTCTGCTGCGAGGGTCGCCAGCGTCTTATCGCGGGTCTCCGCACCCACCCCGGCGCCTGGTCCGATCAGCACGGCGTTGCGCCGCCTGTCCGCGAGGAGTGCCTGGAAATCGCCGAGACCGGCGACCGGATGGACGATGACGCCGGTCAATGCCGCCGCATAGATCGGGAATGCGGCCTCGGGTGCGGCGAGCGTGACGAGCCCTGCGCCCGTCCGGGCGGCACTTTTCGCTGCCAGCCGGGCGGCACCGGTCATCACCCCGCCGCCGGCGACCAGGGCATGCCCGCGAGTGTATTTGTGGCTTTCGAGGCGCGGCCGGGGAAATCCGGCAAGCCACCACTGGGGGTCGTTGACGGTCGTGTCCGGCGCGACGCGATCGAGCAACGCCTCGGAGATGCCGATCTGCATGAGGATGATCTCGCCGCAATGGCTACGTCCCGGCAGCAGCAGATGGCCCGGTTTTTTGCGAAAGAAGGTGACCGTCGCCGCCGCCTGCGGTGCGATCCCGCGGACCTCTCCGCTCGCCCCGTCGATCCCGCTCGGGAAATCGATTGCGACGACCTGCAGCCGGCGCTCGGCAAGCGTCTCGATGACCGCTCGCGCGACGCCCTCGATCGGGCGCGTCAGCCCGGCGCCGAAGATGCCGTCGATGACGAGGCGGGCGCCGTCGAGAGTCGCCGGCGCCAGGGGCTCGACCGGGCCATCCCAGCCGGCGGCGGCCCCGGCTGCGTCGCCGCGCAATGCCGCGACCGACCCGAGCAGTGCTACGCGCACTGGCCAGCCCCGCTCCGCCAACATCCGTGCCGCGACAAAACCGTCGCCGCCATTGTTCCCCGGTCCGCAGAGGACAACGAGCGGACGGGGCGGCCCGCGGCGCGAGACCGCGTCGGCGACGCCGAGACCCGCCTTTTCCATCAGCACGATGCCGGAGATGCCGCCGGCGATCGTCAGCCGATCGGCCTCGCCCATCTGCCGCGGCGTCAGCAGCGCGTGGCGGCGCCAACCTGCTTGGGAAATCGTCATCTGCGAGATGTAGGAAGGGCGCTGGAGACGCGGAAGCCGGACCGTGGCGTACCAAGGTTCAAATGCGGTTCGTCACGGCACCCCCAGCTCGGGCGGCAACGCCGGGCGAATGTCGGTGTGGATGAAATCGTCGCTCTTGAAAAGCAGGGTGTGGCCGGTCGCCGTGGCGAGGGCATAGGCGACGCAATCGCCGATAAAGATAAAGGAGTCCGGACTGAGCGTGACCCCTGGTGGGCTGGTCGGGTCAGTCCGGCGCCGATAAGGCGGCCGGCGATCGTCAGTCGATCGGTCTCGCCCATCTGTTTCGGGGTCGGCAGGGCGTGGCGGCGCCAACCCTCCCGGGAATTCATCATCGGCGTGATGCCGTCATGCCTTGGCGTCCAAGAAACCCATGAAAAGCCGGCCTTGACGCTCCGCCCGCGAGTCGTTACCTCCAGCGCCGGCGGCGGGTGTAGCTCAGCTGGTTAGAGCGCCAGATTGTGGATCTGGATGTCGCCGGTTCGATCCCGGTCACTCGCCCCATTTTTTCAAAGCATCGCATGAGCGACGAGCGGGCTGATCTGGTCCTCAACACGCTGCGGGCGATCCGCGCCACGCAGGACGAGCACGGGCGCAAGCTGGACGAGGTGATTACACGGCTCAGCGCTCTCGAGCGCGATTTCGCCGGGATGAAGATGGACTTCGCGGGAATGCACGTGCGGCTAGACAACATTAGCCGGCGGCTCGACCGCGTCGAACGTCGGCTTGGTTTGGTCGACGAGCGCACCCCCTGAAGAGTTCCGAACCTGGGACAGCACCGATCTCCGAGCTAAGCCGGCATCGCGATGCGGCGCCCGGCCCAGTCCGGTCTGGCAAGACGAGCATGCGCCGCGGCCGCAACAGCGACACGCTCGCGCGCCTCGGGCGGCCACGGGACGACGCGGCGGGCGGCGAGGTCGATGTGCAGGTACATCAGCTCCTGGGTCGCGGCGCGCTCTCCGTTGGCGAGGCTGAACATCTCGTGCGCCAGATGCAGGCGCTTGCTATCGGTCCCGAGGATCTGAGTTGCGACCCTCACCTGCTCGCCGACGAGCAATTCGCGCTCGTAGAGATTGTGCGTTTCTGCGACGAACGTTCCGTGGTTGGTGGTATCTTTATAACGGCGGCCGACGCCGATCGCATCGAACAGCGCGTCGGTCGCATAATCGAACAGCACGATGTAGTAGGCGAGGTTCATATGGCCGTTGGCGTCGATCCACTCCGGCAATACCTCGCCTTCGTAGCGGTCGAACGGTGTCGGGAAGCTCATCAGGCGGGGCGAGTGGCGGCGAGGATCACCACCGGGTAGGCATAATAGATCGTGTTTGCGTCGAGACGGACCGGGACCCCGAGCCGGTCATCCCCCGCGGATGCTTTGAACATCTCGATGATTTTGAGATCGTCGCCCGGGTTCGGGAACGACCGCGCGAGCAGGCTAGGCACGTCGCCGCGCAGTTCGTAGAACGTCGCCTCAGGCTCGCGAAGGCCGGCTGCGACAAAGAGGCCCCTGAGCTTGGTCAAGGTCAGGCAACGGGAATGCGACGGGTCGCGCAATTTCTCCAGACGGTTAAACGCCGCCGCCTTTGCCGGATCCTCGGACGCATAATCGTCGACGACGACAATTCGTCCCCCCGGAACGCAGACACGGACCATCTCCCGCAACACCGCCGCGGGGTCGAGAAAGTGGTGGAACGAGAACCGCGTGGTGACGATCGTGAAGCTGGCATCCTCGTAGGGCAGGGCATAGACGTCGCCCTGCCGCCAGGCGACGTTTGCCAAAAGCTTCTCAGCCAGCTTGCGCGCCCGCTTTAGCATTGCCGGGGTCACGTCGATCCCGGTCGCCGCCTGAACGTGCGGCGCAAAGGCGCAGACGACGAGGCCCGGGCCGCATGCCACGTCGAGAAGGCGGTCGTCTGGGCCGGGCCGCGCGGCCTCGACGATCATTCTCAGCGCGTCCTCGTCGGTGATCGCCGTGGCGGTGCTGAAAACCGTCGCTTGGCGTGTGAACTGGTCGAGGATCAGGTCCTGATGCGTCGCGTCGGTCATGGCCTATCCAATCGGTTGCAGCGCCGGGGGCTCAAAGCGGCCCGTTCGGCAGCACCAGCACCTTGCCATTTCGGCCGCCCTGCTGGGCACGGACCAGCGCGGACTTAATGTCGTCGATCGGGAAATGGGAATCGATCGGCGCCTTCAGCAAGCCGTCACGAATCTTGACCGCCAGATCGGCATAGATCTCCCGCACCTGTGCCGGGGTGCGCTTGGCGAGGCCGCGGCCGAGGTTGAACCCGGTAAGGCTGACCCCGCGCATGTTGAGGGCGGCTCGCCCGATCGCCGGATCCTCGCCCGACATCGAACCGTAGCTCACCACCACGCCGCCGTCGGCCACACAATCGGCGATCCGCCTGCACGCGTCGCCGGAGACTGCGTCGATGCCGAGCCGGATCGGCGCGCCGCCGGTGGCCGCTCGCGCACGCTCGGCGAGGTCAGGCCCGTCTTTCAATACGACATCGGCACCGAGCGCGCGCAACTCCGCGGCAACATCATCGCGGCGCACGACATTGATCGTGTGCACGCCGCGAGCCTTCGCCAGCGCGATCAGATGACGTCCGACCGCGGAATTGGCAACGTCCTGGATGACCCAGTCTCCTGGCGCCAGCGCGACATGATCCTCTAACAGCAGGAGTGCCGTCGCCGGATTGATGCGCAACATCGCCGCCTGCGCCAAATCGAGGCCCGCCGGGACCGGGATCGCGTCCTCGCTGCGGATGCGGCGGCGCTGCACCCAGTTCTCGCGCTGCATGTTGACGACAAGATCGCCGGGCCGCACCTGGGTGACGCCGGCGCCGACGGCGGCGACCCGGCCAACGCATTCGGCGCCGGGTGTCGCCGGCAGCGGCGGCCGCAGGCGATAGCTGCCGCGGCAGAACGAGACGTCGGCCGGGTTGATTGGAAAGGCGAGCACGTCGAAGACGACCTCGCCCGGTCCTGGGGTGCCGACATCGGGCACCTCGACGCAACTTGCCACAGTTTCCGGCGCCCCATACGCCGATAGATCGATTCTCTTCATCTCACCATCCTCCATCGATGCCGATCGCCTGGCCAGTGACAAAGGCGGCCTGGTCCGAGGCGAGGAACGCGATCATCGCAGCGACTTCGTCGGGACTGCCAAAGCGACCGACCGGGATCGCCTTGGCGCGCTCGGCGAAGCCTACCTCGAGATCGTCGCCATATTCGCGCCGGTTGGTGCTGATCGCCCGCGAAGTGCGAATGGGACCGGGGCAGACGGCATTGACGGTAATGCCGAAGGGCGCCAGGTCGAATGCCAGCGATTTGGTGAAGCCGACGATTGCCGCCTTGGAGGCGGCATAAGCCGCGCGGTGCCGGCCTGGCCTAAAGGCGGCCTTCGAAGAAACACTGACGACCAGCGCGCCTGGCGCATTGTCGGCACTGCGGCGCGCGACATCAGAAAGGCACCACGGGCGTTGACCCCCATCGTCTTGTCCCAGGCCTCGAGCGGCACGTCCTCGATCTCGTTGCGGTCGGCCCCCTGCGGCGCGCCGGCATTGTTGACCAGGATGTCGAAGCGCCCGTAACGCCCCAGCACTTCCTCGACCATCCGCCCGGCATCGGCTTCGACACTGACGTCGCCGAGAGTCGAGGAAGCGGTCCTGCCGCTCTTGACGAGCTCCTCGACCAGACTGTCGACGCCATCCCAGGAGCTGTCGAGATCGCCCTCGACGTTGTGCTCGTTGGCGACACCCGTCGATACGACATCGGAGACGATGACCGTTACGCCGGCTGCGGCGAGCGCCCGCGCGGTCGAGTTGCCGATGCCGATCGGCTTGCCGCAGCCGGTAATCAGCGCAACACGAGCGGAACTCGGCATCGCAGTCTCCTTTCTCCAGATCGCATCGCGATACGAGAAGAGCGTAGGGTTCGCGCCGTCAAGTCCGAAGTCTCACACAATCGACAAGATTGGCACTGACTTGTCTGGCCTACCGGCTCGCACCAATGGCGGCACCTCGAGGCGTTCAATGGCAAAAATCGGTCCGATCCTCACTCTGTTGCTGATCACGTTCGGCGCAGACAGCATCTGGGCGGATGAGAAGCCGGACGGCGAGCTTCCGTCGCGGGTCGCGACTCACCATGCCATCGCGCTCGGCGACCACCGGCTCGAGTATGACGCGATCGCCGAGACCTTGCCGTTGACCGACGCGAAGGGTGCGGCGACCGCCACGGTCTTCACGATCGCCTATCTGACCGACGCCGCGCCCGGACATGAGCGGGCGGTCAGCTTCGTGTTCAACGGCGGTCCGGGAGCGGCCTCGGTTTTTCTGCATCTAGGAGCTCTCGGGCCGCGGATCATGGAGACGTCGGAAAACGGGGCGGTGCCAAACCCGCCGGTTCGCCTCGTCGACAACCCGGCGACGTGGCTCGGCTTCACCGACCTCGTGTTCGTCGACCCGGTCGGCACCGGCTTCAGCCGAGGGAAGGGCAAGGAGGAAAACCCGGACAAGCCGTTCTGGGACGTGCGCGCCGACATTGCCTCGCTCGGCGCGGTCATCCGGCTGTGGCTGACCCGGCACGAGCGCTGGAGCTCGCCGATCTATCTCGTCGGCGAGAGCTATGGCGGGTTTCGGGCGGCTACGCTGGCGCAGGAACTGCCGCACGACGTCGGCGTGACGGTCAATGGCCTCGTGTTGATCTCGCCGGCGCTCGATCTCTCGGCCCTGCATCAGGACGAGCGCGACCTGCTCGCCGCCGGCTTCTTCCTGCCGTCCTACGCCGCCGTCGCTGCCGTCGGCGATCCGTCGCTGCGAGGACGAGACCGCGCCGCGGTCGAGCGCTTCGCGCTCTCGGACTACCTCGTCGGTCTCGCCGGTCTCAAAGGCGACCCACCGCCGGGTGACCCCTTCATCGCCAAAGTCGCCGAAATTGCCGGGCTTCCCGAGGATATCGTCCGGCGTCACCGCGGACGCATTCCGCGCCACGTCTTCGCCCGCGAAATCCGGCGCAGCAAGGGTGAGGTGGTGAGCCTTTATGACGGTGCGATCGTTCGCTCCGCCCGCCCGGACGAGGGCCAAGAGGGCGGCCCCGATCCGCTGCTTCAGCCGGCCGTCGCTGCCTACGGCGCCGCGTTCAACGCTTACGTTGCGGACGCACTTGGCTATCACACGGATCTGCCTTATCGCGTGCTGCCCCACGACATATCGCGGCAATGGAACTGGCAAGGTGAGCGCCAGGGGGACGGTCTGGGTCTGGCGATGTCGTCGCTCGAGACCGCACTACTCGAGCACCCGGGAACAAAAGTGCTGATCGCCAACGGGCTTTATGACCTAGTGACACCCTATCTTGCCTCGCGCTGGCTCGTCGACCAGCTGGCGGTCCCAGTCGCCGTCCGCCAGGGGATCAGGCTACGCGTCTATGAGGGCGGTCACATGATGTATATGCGCCCCGATTCGCGCGCGCTGCTGGCGCGCGACGCCGCGATGCTCTATGCCCAGTCCGGTCCGGCCCCACCCTCGCAATAAGCGAACGGCACAGCCGGTTCGTCCGCCGCACGAGCGAGAGCTGTTGCGGATCTGCGGGGTCCCTGCCGTGCGAGCGTTGTTCGAGCGCGATCCCGGCCGGGTCGAGCGGCTGTTTTTCGAGCCGGCACTCAGGGGTGAGCTGGACGCATGCTGCCAAGCGCTCGCCGGCGCCCATAAGCCCTATCGCCAGCTCGACAGGGCCGAGCTCGCGCTCATCGCCGGCACTGTGCTACATGGCGGCGCAGTCGCCATCGCCCGTCCGCGCCCGCTCGCCGATCTCGACCCAAAGGTGGCCCGAGCATGGGCACAGGACCGCAAGCCAATTTTGATCCTCGACGGCATCGGCAACCCCCACAATCTGGGTGCCATCGCCCGCAGCGCCGCGTTCTTTGGCCTCGAACGGATCGTGCTGGCCGACCGTCCCGATCAGGCCCTTCCCTCGGATGCGGCTTATCGCGTAGCTGAAGGCGGGCTGGAGCACGTGGCGCTGTACCGCGCGCCGCTCCGCGCCGCCTTGCGCGCGCTGCGGCACGTCTATCGTATCGTCGGCACCTCACTCGCCGGGGATTCGGCAGGGATGGAGCCGACCGCTGATCGCCCGGTTGCGCTGATGCTCGGCAACGAGATAACCGGGCTTGATGCGGCAACGCTCGCCCTCTGCGACGAGGTCGTGAGGATCCCCGGCAGCGGGCATGTGCAGTCGCTCAATGTGGCGAGCGCGGCCGCGATTCTGATCTATCTGCTGACCCGCTCACCTACGGGCTGACGGGAGGGGCGCGCCTCGGCAATCAGCCGGTCGAGAGCACCCAGCAACGTAGCCTCAATCTCCGGCCTTCCGTCGAGGTGCTTCAACAACAGTGCCACGGCTTCGAGTGTCGACAATGCCTCGCGGCGCGGCTCGCGGCGAATTCGGCCGTAGCGCGACTTGTGCTCCGGGTTGAGCACCAGCCGCCGCATCTTCAATAGCCATGGGTTCCGCCACCACAGCGTCTTTGCCTCCTTCCAGGTGCCGTCGAGCACGACCACACCGTCGAGCCGGCGCAGCATCGCCTCCTGATTCGCCGGGGGCTCGCCGCGGCGGTCGAGCGCGATGATTTCTCGTAGATGGCCGAGTGCCGCCGGGCGTGCCGAACCGAGGTAGAGCACCGCCCAGCGCCTCGGATCGACCGAACGGCCCAGCGCCCGCGAGAGGTTCGGCCATGACAGCCCGACCACGAGTCGGGCGTGGCTGAGCAGGGAGCAGGTCGGGGCCGCCGTCGCCAAGGCTTCCTTCTTCTCCTGCGGATGCTGCAGGATCAGGACGAAAAGCCGGTTGTCGATCGGTCCCGCGCTTGCCATGCCCGACGAATAGCATGGTCGATCGCCGGGGCTGTATCCTGACGCGCGGGACACCGGCAACGGCCGGCAATTGAGCTGCGCGGTGCTGGATACCGTGAGCGAGAAGGTTGTGGCGAACGGATTTCCCGGATCGGTCCCCGTCGAACCGGGAAATTTGAAATTCACCGTTCAGGGGCTTGACGGCGTCGCCCGGTTTGTCCTAATATCAATTGCCTGGAACTCAATTCCTGTGCCGGACGAACCGGGAACTTCGGTGAGGGAACCGGGAAATTCTGCCACCAAATCTGCCGGGATTTCCCGGTTAAGACCTCTATCCGGGAAATAACAGGGAATCTCGGATGCGGGAAATCGGCAGGTCCGGTCGGTCGCCTTGACTCTTGCGTCCGAGAAACTTCTCGGCTGCGGCCGAGTAACCCCACCCAAAGCTGTAAGAATTTCCGACACCAGCGTGCTTCCCACATCTTAGCATCGCCGTCGCCGACGCCTCTTTCTTCTCTTGCGGGTGCTGGTGGATCAGCACGATGAGCCGGTTGTCGATCGGGGCCGTGCTCGCCGTGCTCGACGAATAGCACGGCCGATCGCCGGGGCTGTATCCTGACGAGCGAAAGGTCATCAAAGGAGGACAGCGAGATGGCTATGGAAGTAAGGCGCATCGTCACCGGGCACGACGCAAACGGCAAAGCCGTGATCAAGACCGACGGACGTCTGCCTGCAGTGAGCAGGTTGGGTCGCCCGCACATCGCCGGGTGTGAAATCTGGTCGACAGACCGGATGCCGGCCGACAATTCCGAGGCCGCCGATGCCGCTCAGCGGAAAGGCTTTGTTACCCGCTACAATTATGTCGGGACGGGGCAGGGCACGGTCGTCCGGATCACCGAATTCGCTCCCGGCGCCCCCAAATTTATGCACCGCACCGAGACGGTCGACTACGCCTTGCTGCTATCGGGCGAATGCGATCTCGAGCTCGACAGCGGCGAGGTGGCACATCTCAAACCCGGCGATGTCGTCGTCCAGCGCGGCACGATGCACGCCTGGGTCAACAACGGACCGGCGCCGTGCGTGTTCGCCTTTATCCTGATCGATGCCGACCCGGCCACCGCAGCGGGGCAGGAGCTGCGGACTCACTTTCCGGCACCCTGACTGCAAGCCCGCCGCGCGTGACCGAGCGGCAAGGCCCTGACGCAGCAAGCCGTCACCGTCCAACCCGACGATCGTGTACTCGATTA
>Ga0318561_10000553_pt1 | contig 11789 bp, 10 predicted proteins | sample GRESIP065b5f23_FD_202526 | JGI IMG/M metagenome (GOLD analysis project Ga0318561, IMG submission 202526) | Tropical soil microbial communities from Luquillo Experimental Forest, Puerto Rico - GRE.SIPMG.065b5f23 | ecosystem: Environmental > Terrestrial > Soil > Tropical forest > Bulk soil... | reverse complement strand
ATACCTATGACTACTTCGTTAGCAAGCTTCGCGCCTTCAGCGCCAATGGGCGGATTAGCTCGGAGAGCTACACACGCATGACCGACGCGCTTGTTCAATGGGGTGATCTCACCCGGCCGGTTCCGCCAGCATCGAAGTTCTTCGATTTGAGCTTTGTCGACGCCGCCTGGAAATAGCGACCGATTTCCTGGCGCTAGCCAGGCGATGCCGATAGCAACAAGGCGCTCCGCGATCGCTGTGCGAGCTTGAGGCGTGGTATCGACTGCCCTTCCCGTTCCATAACCTGTCATTCTGCGAATCGGCTCGTTTGCAGCCCGAACGGCAATCCTCACCGCGCGCTCCACTGATTAACTTTTTGCGCAAAGCTTATCAGTGATCCGTCATCTGGAAACGCCGAACGTCATTCTACATCTTTGATGCTCGAGCGGACGGAATTTCCGGCTATTCAGCCTTGACGCCGGCGGCGCGAATTATCTTCGCCCATTTCGCGGTATAGTCGGCGATGAAGTTGCCGAAATCGGCGGGCGAGCCCGCAAATGTCTCCGCGCCCAGATCGTTGAACCGGGACTTGAATTTGGGATCGGCAAGCCCGCCATTGATCGCACCATTGAGCTTGTCGATGATTTCCGCCGACGTGCCCCTTGGTGCGCCGACCCCTTGCCAGCCGATGCCCTCGTAGCCGGGCACGAACTCGCCTATGGGCGGAAGGTCCGGGAATAGTTGCGTTCGGGTCGCGCTCGTCACCGCCAGTGCCCGCACCGTACCAGCCTTGATTTGTTCGGCCCAGGTGACAACAGAGCCGAACATGACCTCAATGCGCCCGGCGATGAGTTCGGGTACGGCAGGGCCATCGCCGCGATAATGCACGGTAAGCATATCGACGCCAGTCATGGCCTTGAAAAGCTCCCCGTAAAGGTGCGGTGAGCTTCCCGGACCGGCCGATCCCATGTTGATCTTGCCGGGATTGGCCTTCGCATAGGCGATGAACTCCGGAACGGTTCTCGCCGGAAATGCGGGATTGACGATCATCACATTGTAAGTTCTCACTGAGCTCGCAACCGGTGCGATGTCGCGGATGAAGTCGAACTTGAGGTTTGGATAGAGCGTTGCGTTCCATGCATTCGATGTGGAGGCTTCAAGCAGGGTATAGCCATCGGGATTTGCCCGCACGACCGCTTCAGTGGCGAGGTTGCTGCCAGCACCAGGTCGATTTTCGATAATGAATTGTTGGCCAATTCGCTCAGCAACCATCTGCCCGGTGAGCCGAGCGACAATGTCGTTTACACCGCCAGGCGCATACCCGACGAGCAGAAGCACCGGCCGTGACGGGTAGCTCTGCGCGGTTGCGACGCGACCGAACGCAGAGAGTGCGGGAGCACTCGCTGCTAATTGCAGAAACCGACGGCGGGGGAATTTCATGGATGTCTCCCAGCGTCCCCGAGCAGTGTGCATGAGAAACCGTTCAATCTATAGATGACGCGGACATCCCAGTCATGCGCGCTGCAGTGATCAAGAATTGGGTCCTCGCGCGAAGATTGCAAGAATAGACCTGTAGCTGCTGCACGAGAAAGAGCGTCAGTTCGAGCTTGCCCGCGCTCCTCACCGGCGGTCTCGCGCCGGCGCTAGCATTGCATGAACGTTGTAGCTCTGTTGAGATCAATCCGAGGACAGTTGCCGAAGAAGTGACCAGGAGATTTCCCGCCCCATGCTTCGCCTCATCATTAATAACATCGACTATCTCGTCACTGTCGATCAGAGCCGCCGAATAATCCGCGACGGCGCGCTGGTCATCCAGGATGGCCGCATCGTCGCGGTAGGCAAGACGGCTGAATTTCCGCCTAGCCCGGGCGACGACGTGATCGACGGACGAGGCAAGCTCGCATTGCCTGGGGTGTTCGATACTCATGTTCACAATTCCCAACAGCTCGGGCGCAGCTGTGGCGATGAAGCTTATTCGGGGCCGGAGCGGCTATTTCGCCGGCTATGGCCAGTCGAGGCTCACATGGACAAAGGCGATGCGCTTTGCGCGGCTCGGCTTGCTCAGCTTGAGATGATCCGCGCCGGGACCACGTGCTTTGCCGATCCGGGCAGCTACTTCAGCGCCGAGACAGCACAGGCCGTCAAAGAGAGTGGTATGCGCGGGATGATCGCCCGCACGGTGTTCGACATGGCTCAAACGACGATGGGCAGCCTTCCGAAGGGCTTCTTCGAGCCAACCGACGAGGCGCTCGTTCGCGCGGACCAAATTGTCGCCGAGTTCGAAGGCGCATTGGACGGCCGCCTGAAGGCCTGGTTCTCGATCCGCGTACCGGTCGCAATTTCGGACGATCTGCTGCGCCGACTAGGTCAGCTTACTGAGAAGCGCGGTGTCGGCATCATCGGCCACGCCTGTGAGAATCGCGACGAAACCGTCGCCTCGCATTTGAAGTACGGCATGGGCGACATCGCTCGGCTCGAAAAATTGGGGCTGCTTGGGCCAAACTTGCTGCTGCTCCATATGGGCTGGGTTGATGCAAAGGAACTACACATGCTGCAGAAGCGGGACGTGAAAATTTCCCTCGCGCCCAGCGCGTCGATGCATCAGGCAATGGGCAACATCAGCCATGGCAAGGCGCCCGAAATGCTGGAACTCGGTCTTTCCCTGTCGCTGGGGTCGGATTCGGCCATGTCGAGCAACTATCTGGACGCTATCCGGCAAGCGTTTCTCCTCGTGGGCGGCTTGCATGAAGCTCGTCTCGATCCCAAGATACTTCGCCCCGAGACGGCGGTCGAGATGCTGACGATCAACGGCGCCCGGTGCATGCAGTGGGACCAGGATCTTGGCTCACTCGAAGTCGGGAAGAAAGCCGACGTCACGTTACTCGACATCATGCGGCCTGAGTGGCAACCCGTTCACAATCCAATTGCAAACCTCGTCTATTGCGCACACGGCGGATGCGCCGACACCGTTATTGTCGATGGCAAGATCCTCATGCGCGGCAGCAAGGTCCTCACACTCAACGAACACGATCTGTACGAGGAAGCACAGGATAGGGCGACCTCACTGATCCGGCGCACCGGTCTCGAACGAGTCGTGGCCTCAACATGGCCGATGCATTAGCGCTTCAGATGACACATGTGAGGCGCTCAATAAGATACGCACGCCAGCCCGAACCAGGTGCAGAATGAAATGGCGAAGGAGTTGCATCAATAACCGAGTTCGCGATCGACGACGTTCAGTAACTGCTTTCCGGCCGTCAGCCGCGCTTGATCGAGCTCCAGGAAACCGTGCAGTTCGCGCAGCCCCGTGCTCGGGTGCGCAAACTCATCGAGCATTGATCGCTGAAGTAGCGGTGATGAGAGCTGCAAACTTTGGTTAGAACTCCGCGAGATGACCACTGCCATGAGCATGTCCAGCCTGAAAATCAGTGGCGGCGAGGTCTTTCTCGTCGCCTTGCCCATCCGCCGGCCGCATCACTGGGTCGGCCATACGGCGCGCCTCGGCGAAGGCTATGCAGTTCTTCGGCTGGAGCTTGAAAGTGGCATCGTGGGTTGGGGCGAAGCGCAGTTGATCGGCACATGGGGCGGCGACCATGGCGCGCGCTATGGAGAGACGCCGAAGATGACTGCGACTGCCATCAAGGAGATCCTGATTCCCGCCATCGCCGGTGCGAGCGTTACCGAGATCGAGCAAGTGCACGCCCGCATGAATCGGGCGCTACGCGGCTATCCCTACGCGAAGGCCGCGATCGATGTCGCCCTCCACGATGCGATCGGCAAGATCTACGGTGTCCCGGTCTATCAACTCCTGGGCGGCAAGGTTCACGACGGCACGGCGCTGGCACACAGCATCGGGATCATGGACGCCGACGCTGCCGCGCGCGAGGCGGCCGAGGTGATCGCGGAGGGCATCACCACGATCAAGGTCAAGATCGGCGTCGAAGCCGAGCGCGACATCAAGGTAGTGGCCGCGGTGCGCCAAGCGATCGGAAACGCCGGGAAGATCCGGGTCGATGCCAACCAAGGCTACCGCACCTGGCGCGAAGCCGTGCGAGTGATTGCTGCCATGGAGAAATACGATCTTGTCTATGTCGAGCAACCAGTCGAAGGGCTGCGGGCCATGGCGGAAGTAAGCGCGCGCATCAACGTCCCGGTGATGGCCGATGAGAGCGTCTGGACCGCCGAGGACGTGCTTGAGATTGTCCGGCTCAACGCCGCGCAGATGCTTTCGGTCTACTATACCAAGCCAGGCGGGCTCGCGCACGCCAAGCGACTCCTGGCAGTTGCCGGCGCGGCATCGCTGCCATGCGACATCAACGGCTCGGCGGAAATGGGGATCGGCGTCGCTGCTGATCTGCATCTCGCCGTCTCGTCGCCCGAGATCGTGCTCCCCGGCACAATCCCGGTCACCTCGACCGCCGAAATGGTCGTGACCAAAGTGGCGGGGCACAAATATCTCGACGATCTGATCAAAACGCCGTTCCGTTTCGAAAAGGGGTTCCTCTACGTGCCGGATGGACCGGGCCTCGGCATTGAGGTGGACGAGGCGAAAATCGCGAAACATCGCATCGGATGATCGACGTGCCGCCGATCAAGAGCATTGCGATCATCGGCGCAGGCGACGGCGGCTGTGCCGCAGCCGCGCAGCTGGCGCAGCGCGGCTTCGACATACGTCTCTACGGCCGCAGCCGCGCCACTACCGAGCCTTTATCCGCCACCGGCGGCATCGAATACGAAGGCGCGCTTGGTGAGGGCTTCGCGCCGCTGTCGCTCATCACCAACGATGCCGGCACCGCGATCGCCGGCGCCGACCTCGTCCTAATCATGGTTCCCACGCATGCGCATGAGGATGTCGCGCGCACCATTGCGCCCCATATCGCGCCGCGGCAGGTGGTCATGGCGGCGCCTGGCCATACTCTGCTGCTGATTCCAAATACGATCCGTAAGGCCGGCGGCCGGCTCGGAATCTATTGCGATTCCTCGAGTCTGCCCTTCATCTGCCGCAAGAGCGCGCCCGGAAGGATCAACATCACGCGTGCTGCGCAAATCCTATATTTCGCTGTGTTCCCAGGCGAGAAAGTCGCTGACGTAGCCGAGGACGTGCGGCAGGTTTTCCCGCACATCGAGCCGACGCCGTCATTGCTGCATACGGTTTTTCCTTACACCAATGCCATCCATCACCCGCCCGCGCTGCTGCTCAACGTCGGCCGCGTGGAGTCGACCGCCGGTGACTATCACCACGACGGCATCACGCCGAGTGTCGGTCGCCTGATCGAGGCGCTCGACGCCGAGCGTCTCGCGGTTGCGGCCGCGCTCGGCGTGCGCATCGAACCGCTCCCACAGTTCTTCTTTCGCATGGGATACACCAATGAGGCCGGAAGGGACGGCGGCACGGCCTACGACGTGTTTCACAACAGCGAGCCGAACCGTTGGATCAAGGCGCCGGCCACTATCGATCATCGCTTCCTCAACGAGGATGTGCCCTATGGGCTGGTCGCGATCGCAGAGCTCGGCCACGTCGCCCAAGTGCCGACGCCTTGTGCAGATGCCGTCATCGAGATCGCTTCGATCGTCGCCGGCCGCTCTTACCGCCGGGACGGTCTCACACGGGATCGTATGGGCATTGGCGCCATGACCGCAAGCCAAGTCACCACGCTGCTGCGGACCGGCCACATTGCCGGGATTTGAGAACCGGTACAATCATCGATCTTGCCGCCCTTGCGGCAACACTCCCGGCTTCGATTGACAACTGAGCCATGCTGCCCATGATCCTTCGTTCGATCACATTGCGCACGCGGAACGCGAAATGGGAGTGAAATCGGTTGCGGTTCTTGGCGCGGGACATGGCGGTTGCGCGGCCGCTGCTGACCTCGGCAAACGCGGTTATTCGGTGCGTCTCCACGCCCGCAACCTGGAGCGCCTTGCCCCGCTGCGCGCGCAAGGTGGCATCGAGGCACGGGGCATTCAGCAAGGGCTAGTCCCGGTTAATCTCCTGACGACCGACGTCGCCGAAGCAGTGCGCGGCGCCGATCTGATCATGTTGGTAGTCCCCTCTGTCGCGCACGCACACTATGCGCGGGCGTTGGCGCCCCTGATCGACGGCGGTCAGCCGATTTTCATCAATCCAGGACATACCGGCGGCGGGCTTCACTTCCTGCACGAGCTCCAAAATGCCGGCTATCGGGGACCGCTTCGCAGCTGCGAGACGGTCACGCTGACCTACATCACCCGCATGGAGCGGCCGGGCACTGTCAACATCTATAGCTACACCAAACGATTGGGCTTCGCGGCGCTTCCTGGCAAGCAAACCGCCGCCCTGTTCGCATTGATTAAGCCGCTCTATCCGGAAATCCAACAGGCGAGCAGCGTGCTCGAGACCGGCCTGTCGAACCTCAACGCGATATTCCATCCCGAGGGGATGATTATGAATGCGGGATGGATTCAACATACCAACGGAAACTTCCTGTTCTACCGCGAAGGATTCACCGATGCGGTCGGACGGGTGACGGCGGCGGCCGACGCGGAGCGAATGGCGGTTGCGAAAGCCTTGGGCGTTCCGGCCACCCCATTCATCGATATTTTCTATCAGGCCGGGCTCACCACCAAGGCGGCCCGGGACAGCGGTGACATTTCGCGTGCATGCCGGGAGAGCGAGCCGAACCAGACCATCAAATCTCCCGCCTCTCTTGATCACCGCTACGTCCACGAGGACGTCGGCTACGGGCTTGTTCCCCTCTCCGCACTAGGCCGGCTTGGAGGCGTTGCGACTCCGACCATCGATGCGCTGATAAAGCTTGCCGGGCTTGCTGTCGGAATCGACTATATGCGAGACGGCCTCACGCTGGAGCGGCTCGGGCTTGCCGGAAAGTCGCCCTCCGAATTGTTGCGGTTCGTCGAGGACGGCGCCTAACAGGGGAGCGCTGATGGAACACGAGGTTCTGCGCAAGCTGAGATCAGCCACGATCAAGGCCGGACATAACGCACTCGTCGCGTTTTCCCAGGATAATGTCACTTATACTGCGGGATTCTTGGTCCCCAGTCACGCGAGCAACCGTTTCCGTCGTACCATCACTGTGCTTGCCGGCGAGCAATTCGCCACTCAAATCGTGGTCAATGTCGAGGAGAACCTGGCAAAGCAGCGCTCGCGCTTCACCGATATCCGCGCCTATAACCAGTTCACGCAGGAGGCCGTGGATCTCCTCGCCGATGCTCTGCTGGAAGCAGGAGTCGGAGCGGGGCAAATCGCGATCGAGCTCGATTACATGCCCGCGCAGGATTACATCCGGCTCCGCGAGCGGCTACCGCGCGCGACATTCGTGCCGTGCCGCGAGCTCTACTTCAACGCACGCATGATTAAGACGGACGAAGAAATCGCCGTGCTCAAGGAGGTGGGCGAGTTGACCGACCGGGTCATCGGCGAAGTCCTGCGCGAGGTCCGGCCAGGGATGACCGAAAAGTCGGTCGCACAGATAATCGGCAATAAGATGCTGGAGGGCGGCTGCGACGGCTTGAAATGTCAAGTCGGCTCCGGCGTGCGTAGCGGGATCACCAACTGCTCGCCGACCGACAAAGCGATCGAGCAAGGTGACATCGTCCGCGTCGAGGTCCTCGGCGACATGAAGTATTACCGCTCCAACGTGACCCGTACCGCCGTGGTGGGCAATCCTACCGACGAGCAGCGTCACATTTGGGAGGTGATGATCGGCGCCCGCGAAACTTGCAAGTCCATGCTCAAGCCGGGCACGGCAGTTGCCGACCTCTATCGCACCTATGTCAAATACCTGCGCGATCGCGGCATCGAACCCACGCTGAAGTTCCTCGGCCACGGCATCGGCCAGACCATTCATGAAGAGCCCTACATCACCGACACACGGACCGTGGTGTTGGAGGCCAACATCACATGCACCATGGAGCCGCTTTATATGATCCCGGGACGGATGGGATTTCACGTCGAGGACATGTATCGAATCACCGCGACCGGATTCGAGGCGATGACTGGAGCGATCACCCCTAACGATGAAATCATCAGGATCGGCTGATGCCGTACTGCCATTTTCTCCACGCTGACCGGACTCCGGCATGACGACGACGCCCGCGAGGGTTGGTGTGAGTTTCGACGGCTTCGTCACCACGGGCGAAGCCATTGCGCTTGCGCAGCGCGCGGTCGAAACGGGAGCGCGAAGTCTGTGGGTGGCGGAACATCTCGGCTACCGCGAAGCGATCGCGACCTGCGTGGCGTTGGCCATGAAGACGCCCGGCGCCACCCTCGTTCCGACCGCGGTAAGCCCCTATTTGTGGCATCCGACCCCGACGGCCATGGCCATGGCGACCCTCGACGAAGTCGCGCCGGGACGCGCGGCGATCGCCATCGGCACTGGCAATCCTTTATTTCTTCAGGAATCCGGTCGCGCCGTCGAGAAGCCGGTCCGAGCCACCCGGGAATTCACTGAGGCTTTGCGTCAACTGTGGGCGGGCGAAGCCGTGCACGTGAACGGCGAATTCGTGAAGCTTGCTGGCGCACGATTGGCATTCAAGCCAAGCGCGCCCATTCCCGTCTACATCGCCTCAATCGGCCCCGAGATGCTGCGGTTGGCAGGGCGAATCGGCGATGGCGTCGTGTTGTCGGCGGGATTGTCGACCGAGTCGGTGCGTCAATCGATTGCGGTTTGTGCCGACGGTGCCGCCAAGGAAGGACGCGATCTGACCGCGTTCCGCCGCGCCGGATATCTGTTTTTCGCCACCTCGCACGATGCCAAAGCGGCGATCGATGCGGTGCGGCAAAAGCTCGCCTTCGTCATGCGCAACAAATTCCTCGGGGCTAATATCAAGGCATCGGGCATTCCGGTCGATCAGGAGGGCGTGATTGCCGCGATCGCCCGTCGCGACATCGCCGGCGCCGCGGCGCTCGTCCCCGACGAAGCGGTCGAGGCCTTCGGTATTGCGGGAACACCGCAGCATTGCACGAAGCGGTTGCACGACTTCATCGACGCGGGAATCAATGAGCCTGTTCTCGGCCTTCTCGGCAGCGCCGAAAACTGTCTGCTTGCGCTCGATGTAATGCGGGAATTCGTGGCATAGCTCTTGCTGACGCAGCAGGCCACCGACAGGTCGCGCTACGACGTTCAAGAGGGAGACGAGAGATGAAACGCAGGATCTTTCCGACATTTGCTGCTGCCGCTCTCGCGGCGGCGGCCATGCTCGCAGCCGCGCCGCCTTTGCAGGCCCAAACCTTTCCCTCCGAGCCCATCACCCTGATCGTCGCTTGGCCGGCGGGCGGAGGCAGCGACATCAGCATGCGGCTCCTCGCCGATGCCCTCAGCAAGCAAATCAAGGTCCCGGTGGTCGTGCTCAACAAGCCGGGCGCCGGCGGCGCGATCGGCCACCGCGAAATCGTGAACGCCAAGCCCGACGGTTACACTATCGGGATGTTCAGCTCGGGTGGGATCGCGCTGCCCTATCTCAACGCCCAGGCCAATACATTCGACGAACTACAGCCGATCGCCTTTTTTGGCGAAGACCCGAACGCGCTGGAGGTGAGCACTGCGAGCGGGATCGGCTCGCTCAAGGACTTCGTCGAACACGCGCGCGCAAATCCCGGCAAGATCAAGAACGGGAACGATCAGCCCGGCGGAGCGTCCTTCATCGCTATCGCGCTCTATGAGAAGAAGCTCAACCTCAAGGTCACGCGCGTGTCCTATGCCGGGTATGCCCCGACCGTCACCGCATTGATGGCGGGCGAGGTGAATTCTGCGACCGTGCCGGTGCCCGACACCATCGAGCAGCACAAAGCGGGTAAGCTGAAAATTCTCGGCGTCTCCGCAACCGCACGGCATTTCATGGCGCCCGACATTCCGACCTTCCGCGAGCAAGGTTTCGATGTCGTCGTCGGTACATGGCGGTGCATTGCTGGCCCAAAAGGCATCCCGGACGATCGACTGCGCTTCCTCGAATCGAACGTCATCGCTGCGCTAAAGGATCCGGAATTCCAGGCTAAGGCGAAGCAGGCCGGCTTCGTCGTTGGTCCCGGCGACGCCAAGGAGACCTACCAGCGCTGGAAGGATGATGACGCGGAGCTCTACCCGATCCTGCTCGATGCTGGACTGGTGAAGGCGCGCCAGAAATAGGTCCTGACCTCGCAACGGTCGGCGCTATCGCCCCTGAGCTCCAACGTTTGTACTGATGGCCTCCTGCCAGCGTGCCGGGGGCAGCCGCCGGTGTGTAATGTGGGCCGGGAAAATGGGGCGAATGCTTGCCAATAAAGATTTTCTCGCCGGGCTCATGTATATGGCGTTCGGCCTCACCGGCCTGTGGCTAGGACGCAGCCTGGAGGTTGGGACCGCCGCCGCCATGGGCGCCGGCTATTTTCCGCGTCTGGTTTGCGGCGCGCTGATCGCGGTCGGCGCGACGCTCGCGCTGATATCGCTCATGCGCGTCGGCGAGGTTCCGGAGCGCGGTAGGTGTCGGCCGTTCATCTTCGTCACCTTGTCGTGCCTTGCGTTCGCGCTGCTGCTGCGGCCGCTCGGGCTCGTTCTGGCGCTTGCGATCAGCACCGTGCTTGCGCGTTTCGCAGGACGCGATATCCGGCCGATTCCGCTCTTGCTGCTTTGCCTCATCCTGATCGTCGCCAATGTCGGGGTCTTCGTGATCGCGCTAAAAATACAGATACCGCTTTGGCCCGCGGCGCTCTGACATGCTCGACATTCTGTCCAACATAATCATGGGTTTTGGCGTCGCGCTGACTTGGGAGAACATCGCGCTGTGCTTCCTGGGTTGCGTGATCGGAACGGCGATCGGCGTCCTGCCGGGGATCGGCCCGCTCACGACCATGGCGATGATCCTGCCCGTCACCTTCTGGCTCTCGCCGGTAGGCGCCTTGATCATGCTGTCCGGCGTTTTTTACGGCGCGCAATACGGCGGCTCGACCACCGCTATCCTGGTCAAGATTCCCGGCGAAACCTCGTCCGTCGTCACCGTGTTGGACGGCTACGCCATGGCACAGCGCGGGCGCGCCGGCCCGGCGCTGGCAATCGCGGCGCTGGGATCGTTGTTCGCCGGATCGGTGGTAACGCTGCTGATTGCCGTCGGCGGGCCTCCACTCGCTTCGATCGCGCTGTTGTTTCAATCGGCGGACTACGTTTCCGTGATGCTGCTCGGGTTGGTGTCCGCGGTCGTGCTCGCCCATGGTTCTGTGCTCAAAGCCGTCGGCATGATCGTGCTCGGTGTCCTCTTCGGCGTCATCGGCACCGACGTCATGACCGGCGAGTACCGGCTGACAATGGGCCTCGACGTACTTTTCGACGGGATCGGCTTCGTGCCGCTGTCGATGGGCCTGTTCGGGCTAGCCGAGATCATGGTCAATCTGGAAAGCGCCGACGTCACGAGCATGTCTCCAAAGCCGGTCAGTGGGATCTGGCCGACGCTCGCCGATCTCAAGCAATCGTTTCCCGCCATGGTACGCGGAACGGTAATCGGAACGGCGTTCGGGATTCTCCCGGGCGGAGGACCGACCATTGCGGCATTCTCCGCCTACAGTCTCGAAAAGAAAGCATCGAGCACCCCGCAGCGCTTCGGCAAGGGCGCCATCGAGGGGGTCGCTGCGCCGGAATCCGCGAACAATGCCGCCGCCCAGGCGTGCTTCATTCCCATGTTGAGCCTCGGTATTCCGCCCAACGCGCTGATGGCGCTGATGATCGGCGCCATGATGGTGCACGGGATCACGCCCGGCCCCGAGATCATCACCAAGCAACCCGCGTTGTTCTGGGGTCTCATCGCCAGCATGTGGCTAGGAAACCTGATGCTGGTGATCCTCA
>Ga0318561_10000547_pt1 | contig 11810 bp, 11 predicted proteins | sample GRESIP065b5f23_FD_202526 | JGI IMG/M metagenome (GOLD analysis project Ga0318561, IMG submission 202526) | Tropical soil microbial communities from Luquillo Experimental Forest, Puerto Rico - GRE.SIPMG.065b5f23 | ecosystem: Environmental > Terrestrial > Soil > Tropical forest > Bulk soil... | reverse complement strand
GATGTATTGGGCGAGTGCGCCGAACTTGCCGCCGAACACTTCATCGCCGGGCTTGAAGCGGCTGATGCTCTTGCCGACCGCCTCGACCGTGCCCGAAAAGTCGACACCGAGCCGCGGGTCGTCGGGTTTCCCGAAGCCCGCTTCGATGCGCAGCATGTACGGAGTCCCCTCGAGGTAATGCCAGTCGAGAGGGTTGACCGAGGCCGCCTGCACCTTCACCAGGATCTCGTTGTCCGCGGGTGCGGGCCTCGGCAGATCCTCATAGCGGATGACATCGGGCGAGCCATAACAACGATGGACGATGGCTTTCATCGGTGTCGCACCCGCCGGCAGCGGCGGCGCAGGGCTGCAGGGCGAGTTGTGGCTCATCGCGAACGCGAGCGCGAGCCCGCCCAACACCACGATGACACCGATGACGCTCAGAATTTTGTAGCGCAGTTTCATGGGCTCCCCGCCGCTTGTTGTCTCGAGCGTCCCTGCCTGGCCTCGCGGGATCCTGACTCGTTCGCGGCGAGTGTAACGCAGCCCTCACAGCCGACGCCTTCGTTTGATCGCAAGCCGCGCTCGCCCTGCGTCGGTTTGCGGCCCGGCGGCGCCAGCAGGGAGGCAGCGTGCTAAATTCACCCGCAGGTAGAGCACCGCGCGAGGCCGCCATGTCCGCAACTCCTGCTGCGACCATCGCCCATGGACCGATTGAAGTGAGCTGGCTCGGCGGCAGCGAGTTCGAGGCTTACCGGCCCGGGGCGGCGCCCATCCGCATCGACGGAAACGCGCAGAGCGCACCGAGTCCCTTCGATGTGCTGCTGGCGGCGATCGCGACCTGCGCGGCGACCGACCTGGTGGCGATCCTGGAGAAACAGCGTACCCCGGCCAAGGCGCTGCACATCGCGGTCGCGGCGCGGCGCGTCGATGCGACACCCCGCCGTCTGGCCTCGGCCAATCTGCATTTCGCGATCACAGCGCCCGGCGCCACGCAAGCGAAAGCCGCGCGCGCGGTGGAGCTTTCCGTCACGAAATACTGCAGCGTGCGCTCTTCGCTCATCGCGGACGCACCGGTCAGCTGGACGATTGCGCTCGAGTCCTGAGCGGCGTCGCTCAGCCAGCCTTGTCCGGCGTCCCCGCCTTGTCGAGCACCAGCTGCCCGTCGCGCACCGGGATGCGATCGCCCGGATCATGGTCCATCCTGACGGTCGCCTCCTTGCCATTCAGCCGGTAGCGAACCTCGAAGCCGGTGCGCTTCTGCGAGCTGTCGTAGACGGTGGCGCACTTCTGTTCGGTCGTGGTGTAGGTGTCCTTGTCCTGGAGATTCTTCTGAATGCGGTTGCCGGCGTAGCCGCCACCGGCCGCGCCCGCGACGGTCGCGATGTCGCGTCCGGTGCCGCCGCCGATCTGATGCCCGATCACGCCGCCGACCACCGCGCCCGCAACCGTGCCGAGCACCTGATGCTCATCCTTCACGGGAGCCTGGTGCGTCACGGTCTCGTCGTGGCAATCCTGCCGTGGCGTGCGCATCGTCTTGGTGAGCGGTGTGACCTTCAGGACTTCGGCGTATTCGGGAGACTTCTGCATCATCTTCAAGCCAGCGAACGCAGTCGCGCCGACCGCGACCACCGCCCCGATCACCAGGCCCGTCATTAGCGATCTGTTCACGGAACTCCTCCTTGCTGCCCGCGCCGGTCTCGGCACGAAACGGCCGCGATCGTAAGGCATTGCAAGCGTGCGGAGTGGGACGCAGATCACCACACGGTATCCGCCGCCGAAAGTGTTCTCATTTGGCGACGGTCGGCGGCTCGGCGAGCTCTATTTGAAAGTAACGGCGGCCGTGAGGCCGAGCGCATTGATGGCCCCGGGGGTGCTGTTATTGCTGTCCTGGCGCTGATAGAAGACATCGAGCCTGGTGCGTTCGGTGAGGATCAAATTTGCGCCAGCGCGAAAGCGGTTGCGAAACCACTCCTGGTCCTGAAATTCATAGAAAACCTCGTCGCTCGCGAAGAGGTACGACATCCAGGAAATCTCGTCGGTTGCAAAGCGATACTCGGCGCGGATTCGCATCCGGTAGGGGTTGCTCGAGGCGTTGATCGTGTCCTCGAATCGGAACCGAAACGCCAGCGTGCTGCGCCCGAAACGCTGCGCATACCTCGCCATCAGCAAGGCTTTCTGCGTAACCTTGACGTTCTTCCCGTCGATGTTCTCTTCGGGCCGCTCGGGGGTCACCTCGTGCCGGTAGCCGGCGGAGAGCGTCCAGCTGCCTGCCTTGTAGTTGAGATCCGCCCCGAGGGCCGTGAGAGTCGGGTTCGACAGACTCTCGCTCAAGCGAAGCTGGCCGATGCCGGTGATGGTGGTGTTGGTGGTCAAAGGACCGGTGACATCGAGCTCGGTCCACAGCTGCGTGTCTGGCTCACCGGTGCCGGCCCACGAGCCCAACGGGGCGGCGAGCGCGGCGGCCCCGGCCATGGCAACCGGTCCGCGCAGAAGATACCTGCCGCAACGGGTCCGCGAGCGCTCCCTCATCGATCCTCTCGTGCGAACCATTCGCGCAGGACTGCGGGCTGAAGCCCTGAATTCGCCGCCGAGCCTGCCAGACATGCGCCAAGGGCCGCAACCGCGCTGTTGCACCGCAGCAAAGCAGGAACGCTCTGCGTCCAACGGCGATCGCGAGCTGCGTTCCTTTCACGGCCCGTTGTCCACGAGGTGCTGGCAAAATGATTCTGCTGTGAGTCTCGTATGTGGCCGACCGGGCGCACTCGATGGTTTCCGCCGAGACCGAATTATGTGAACTGTCGGGCGTCATCCGCCGGCGTGGCCCCGCGTTCGTGCCTAGAAGAAGAGGTGTGGCGCGAATGAATGGCTCGCATTCCTGGGCAGGGGTGGTGCTGATCTCTACTGCCGGGCTCATGGCGGCTCCGGCGCTCGGAACGGCGACCGATGCGCTGTCCGCCGTACAGGTGCTTCGCGAAGGCGGTTGCGGCGGCTTCGTGCCGGCCGCGAAGTCCTTGCGCCACGATTGGGCGCTGGACACGGTCGCGCAGCAGTGGGCGGAGGGCTTGCCCCTCGCGGCGGCTGCCGAGCGCAACGGCTATCCGGCGCTCGCGACTTCGGGGCTGCACGTGAGCAGCACGGGGGAGGGGGCGCTCGAGCTACTGCGCCGTACCGCTTGCCGCAACGTGACCGGTCAGGATCTGCGTGCCATCGGCATCTACCGACGCGGACTCGACAACTGGATCGTGATGACTGCCGACTATCGCTCGCCCGTGGCGCCTCCGGCCAACGCCCGTACCGCGCCAGTGGTTGCCGCGGCCAGCCTGCCTCAAAGCTCCTCTGCGCCCGCGCCGCCCGCAACACGCATGCCGGTTGCATCGGGCCCGGGGCTTGCCGCCCAGGCGCTGCAACTCGTGAACGACGTGCGCACGCACGGAGTGCGCTGCGGCCAGCGGACGCTCGCCCCCGCACCGCCGCTCATGCTCTCCGGCACACTCGGCGGCGTTGCCTTCGGACACGCCGCCGACATGGCGGAGCATGATTACTTCGAGCACCAGGATCTCACCGGAGCATCGCCGGCCGATCGCGTGCGCGCGGTGGGGTATCGTGAAAAGCTGGTCGGCGAAAATATCGCCTACGGACCCAAGACGTTGGAAGAGGTCGTGCAGGGTTGGCTCGACAGTCCCGGTCACTGCGAGAACATCATGGATCCGAGGTTCGCCGAGATGGGCATCGCCTATGCGGCGGGGCGCACCGGACGGCACGGCCTGTACTGGGTACAGGTGTTCGCGGAGCCTCAGGCGTGAAGATTCGGGCGCGCTATTTCTGCACAGCCGCGACGCCTGCTTTGCACGCCACTTCGTCCTGCGAGCCGGTGCCGCCCGAGCATCCAATCGCACCGACGAGCTTGCCGCCTTCGACGAGTGGGATCCCGCCGCGCGAGCCGATCATGCCATCGAGCGTCATGACGTAATGAGCGCCGTTGGTCTGAATGGCGTTCTCCCACACCTTCGTCTCACGGCGGAAGTTCACCGCGGCACGCGCCTTGTGCTCGGAGATCGGTATCGAGGCCAGTTGTGCGCCATCCATGCGCTGGAAGGCGACGAGGTTGCCGCCGGAGTCGACCACCGCGACGTTCAGCTTCCAGTCGTGCTTCTTCGCTTCCGCTATCGCGGCATTGATCGCGGTCGTGGCCAACGCACAAGGCGCCGAAGCGAACGCGAGCTTGGTCACGGTTGTGGTCCTCCCTTGCTAGAATGAAACCAACACACACGAGTGTGGTCTTAACAGGTGCCGCTCTCGTGCCGGCGTTCCCGGAAGAGCACCCATGCAGTATCGCAACTGTCTTTCAATGCGCGCACCCACACTCGCGGCCTGCTCGCTGTTGCTGAGCGCCGCGGCGCTGGCGCAGGCTCCCCCGCAGGCGAGTCCCGCTCCCCCTGCCTGGGCCGTGTGGACGCCGAAGGAGCTGCGTTTCGTGTACATGGGATTCACCTCCCATTATTCCTGCGATGGCCTGCGGGACAAGATGCGCGTGATCCTGCTGCAGCTCGGCGCGCGCCCCGACATGAAACTGCGCGAGACGCCCTGTGCCGGGCAGCTCGGCAGACCGACCGAGTTCCCGGGCGTGACCGTCAACATGAACGTGCTCACACCCTTTGATGCGGCGAAGACGAACGCCGCGGAGACGCCGCTGCCGGCACACTGGAAGTCGGTCGAGATCAGCACCGACCGTGACCCGCTGCGCGAGGCCGGTGACTGCGAGTTGATCGAGCAGGTGAAATCCCGGGTGCTGCCGCTGTTCACCGCCCGTAACATCGAGTACCGCTCGACCTGCATTCCGAACCAGCTGCAGGTGGGCGGCACGCTGCTCAAGGCCGAGGTGCTGATCGCGGACGAGCAGAAGGCGCCGGCTGCCGGTGCGCCTCAATAGGGGAAGCTGCGTGCGCGCTGCTGGTCCTTGAGGATATCGCGCGCGGCCAGATAGAGATGCGCGGTGGCCCAGAACCCCGTGGGTACGAGGCAGAGCATGGCGAGCCGCAGCGAATCGGCGTTCGATGCGTGTGTGTGCCCGAACCAGTCGCTCAGTGTCCCTATGAGCGGCGGGGCGATCACCAGGTTGCCGAGGTTGGCGAGGAACAGCACCATCGCGCAGAACATCGCACGCATGCGGCACTGCGCCAGGTTGTTGAGCAGCCCGAAACCCGGGCCAATGTAGAAGTAGATCGCGGGAATGAAGATCCACAGCATCGCGCGCGCGAGCGACAGGTCGCGTGTGTAATACACCACCCCCGAGGCGATCGTCGCGATGCCGATCCCGGCCGCGAGCAGCCACACGATGCGGCGTGCATCGATCATGCTGCTGCGGGCCATGAGCCAGCCGGTGGCGACGGTTGCGAGTCCACCTCCCCAGAGATGCATGTTCTGCGTGACGGCGGCCGCTTCGCCGACGCTCATGTGATAGGTGCGTTGCAGAAAGGTGGGTGTGAAGAACATCAGCCCCCAGCCCCACAGCGCGCACACCGCGGTGCCGATCATGACGTGCACCGCCGAGCGCTGACCCCACAGAAAGCGCATCGTCTCGGCAAAGGAGGGCGCCTCGCCGTCATCGCCGGCGTCGAGGCAGCCGCGCTGCGGCTCGCGTACCGTGAGCCACACGGCGAGGCCGGCGAGCACGCCGGGTACGCCGAGCGCGAAGAAGACCGCCCGCCAGCCGTAGTGATCGGCGATGGCGCCGGCGACGTTGTACCCCACCCACGCGCCGATCGGTGCACCGAGCGAGAAGACCGTCAGCGCCATCGCGCGGCGTGTCGCCGGGAAGTAGTCGGACAGGAGTGAATTGGCGCCCGGAGTGCCGCCGGCTTCGCCCACGGTGACACCGACCCGTGCGAGAAAGAATTCCAGGGAAGTGCGCGCGAGCCCGCACAGTGCCGTCATCGCCGACCACAGCACCAGACACACCGCCACGATCTTGCGGCGGTTGTGGCGGTCGATGAGGTAGGAGAGCGGAAAGCCCAGCACCACGTAGAAGAGACCAAACGCCGCGCCGGTGAGCCAGGCCACGCCGGCGTCCGTGAGATGCAGCTCGATGCGGATCGGATCGAGCACCGTCGACACCACGTAGCGGTCGGCGATGCTGAGCGTGTATACGAGGCACATCATGATGAGCACGTACCAGCGCGCCAGCAGAGTGGTGGATCCCGCCGCCGGGGTGCTCAATCCCCCGACGCCTGAGGCCACGCTCGATTGCACTTCGCTCATGAGAATCCGCCTTTGAGGTCGACCTGCCGAGGTTAACCCGACGGCGCGCCGCTGTCCTGCAGCACGAGGTCCGCGGCCTTTTCGGCCAGCATTATGGTCGGTGTGTTGGTATTGCCCGAGGTCACGTTCGGGAAGGCGGACGCATCGATGACGCGCAGCCCGGCGACAGCGCGTACCCGCAGCCGTGCATCGAGCACCGCGGTGCGCGCATCGGCTCCCATGGCGCACGTGCAGCTTGCATGGAAAACCGAGCCCGCGCGCTGGCGGAAATCGGCGAGCACCTCGCTCTCGGACTGCACGGCCGGGCCGGGCGCCCGCTCGTTTTCGGTCACCTCGGCGAGGGGCCCGGCGGCCGCGATACGGCGCACGAGGCGCGCACCTTCGTACACATCCTGCACATCCTCGGCCGTCGAGAGCGAGTTCGGCACGATGGCGGGACTCACGTGGGGGTCGGCCGAGTGAATGTGCACACTGCCGCGGCTGGTGGGACGGCAGGTGTTGAACGACATCAGGAAGCCCGGCCAGGGATCGGGGTTCATCAGCCGGCGTCTGGGTCCGGAAGTGGTGCTGTAGCTCGCGGGGTTGAAATAGATGTGCAGATTGGGACGCGCGAGCTGCGGCCGGCTGCGCAGGAACGCGCCCGCCTGGTTGACGCTCATGGCGAGCGGACCGCGACGCGTGAGCGCGTAACGCACGGCGGCCTTCACCTTGCCGAGAAACGGTGCGAGCTCTTCATTCAGCGAGGGCACGCGCGAGCGGTAGAAATAGGAAACGCACACGTGATCCTGGAGCCCGGCGCCCACCGCAGGCGCATCCGCGATGACCGGGATTCCGAAGCGCTGCAGCAGCCGGGCATCGCCGATCCCGGAGAGCTCGAGGAGCTGCGGCGAATTGACCGCGCCGCCGCAGACGAGCACCTCGCGCCGCGCGTGCGCCTGCCGGCGGGTGCCGCCGCGCTCATACTCGACCCCGCTCGCACGCGCCCCGCTGAAGAGCACCCGTGTCGCCAGCGCGTGCAGCTCCACGGCGAGATTGGCGCGGCGCAGCGCCGGGCGCAGATAGGCCCGCGCGGTCGACACCCGCACACCGTTGCGGATGGTTATTTGCCACAGCCCCGCACCCTCGGACTGTGCGCCGTTGAAGTCCGGCGTCGCCGGCAGGTCGAGCGCGGCGCAGGCGCCGAGGAAGTTCTGACACAGCGGATGCACGCTCGCTGACATATCGCTCACGTATATCGGACCGCCCGCGCCGTGGAACTCGGAGACGCCCCAGCAGTGGTCCTCGAGCTTGATGAAGTACGGCAGCACCTCCCGGTACGACCAGCCGGGGTTGCCGGCATCGCGCCAGTCATCGAAGTCCCCGGGCTGGCCGCGCACATATACCATGGCGTTGATCGAGCCCGAGCCGCCGACTACCTTACCGCGGGGCCAGAAGGCGCGGCGGTTGTCGAGCGCCGGGTCCGGCTCCGCCTCGTACATCCAGTTGTAACGCGGATCGTTAAAGGTACGCCCATAGCCGATCGGCACCGTGATCCAGGGCGAGCGATCCGCGCCGCCGGCTTCGAGCAACAGCACCCGATGGACTCCGCTTGCGGTCAGGCGGTTGGCGAGCACGCAGCCGGCGGTGCCCGCGCCGACTATGATGTAGTCATACTCGTTCATTCGGTGGGAGAAACGCACCCATGAAACTGACCAAGCTGCGCACCTTCATCGTCGGCAACCCTCAGCCCGGTGTCGGTGGACGTTATTTCATCTTCGTCAAGCTCACCACCGACCACAACGTGCACGGGGTCGGCGAGGCCTATTGCCTGCCGTTCCACCCGAAAGTGGTTAGCGGCATGCTGGAGGACGTCTTCGAGCGCTACTTCCTCGAGCAGGACCCGCATGATATCGAGTCGATCTGGCGCCGTGTCTACTCCGCCGGCTACACCCAGCACCCGGATCTGTCGCTCATGGCGGTGCTGTCGGCGCTGGAGATGGCCTGCTGGGACATCATCGGCAAGGAAGCCGGGCAGCCGGTGTACAAGCTCCTCGGTGGCCGGGTGCACGAGCGCCTGCGCGCCTACACCTATATCTACGCGCGCCCCGGGGACAAGACCGATGTCTACCAGGACCCGGACCTGTCCGCCGAGCGCGCCGCCGAGTACGTCGCGCAGGGATTCACGGCGATCAAGTTCGATCCCGCGGGTCCGTACACCGCCTTCGACGGGCGGCAGCTTTCGCTCGATGCGCTCGCCCTGTGCGAGCGCTTCATGCGCCAGCTGCGCGAGGCGGTCGGCACGAGGGCGGACCTGCTCTTCGGTACCCACGGGCAGATGACTGCGGCCGGGGCGATCCGTCTCGCCCGGCGCCTCGAGCCGTACGATCCGCTCTGGTTCGAGGAACCGGTGCCGCCCGATGCGCCCGAGGAGATGGCGAAGGTCGCGCGCGCCACCACGATCCCGATCGCGACCGGCGAGCGGCTCGCCACCAAGTACGATTTCGCGCGGCTGCTGCGCGCGGGCGCCGCGGCGATCCTGCAGATGAACCTCGGGCGGGTGGGCGGCATTCTCGAGGCGAAGAAGATCGCCGCACTCGCGGAGGTCGATCACGTGCAGCTCGCCCCGCACCTTTACTGCGGCCCGGTGGTGGGCGCAGCGAACATCCAGCTCGCCACCTGCAGCCCCAACTTCCTCATTCTCGAGGGCATCGAGCGCTGGCAGGGCTTTCATGCGCAGGTGCTGGTGAAGCCCATCCGCTGGGAGGCCGGTTACGTCATCCCGCCCACTGAGCCTGGCCTCGGGGTCGAGCTCAACGAGACGGTCATCGGTCAGCATCCGTACCACGGCGACCGGCTGCACCTGGAGATGGCCGGCAAGCCGGTCGGCTGACCTCCTCATGGCAGTGATGCTTGCACGGTCAGGTCGGCCCCCCCAGTCGAGAAAATGAATAGCCCCATCGAAAAGAGGCATCGGAACCTCGGGAGCGCTGATTAGAATGTAACGCGCCCCGAGCGTCCTCACAGCAATTTAACGCCGACGGAGACTTCGATGGCAGCGACGCCCCGAGCCAAGACACGATCCAAGCCAAAACCCGGGAGCAAGGCTAAAAAATCCGTGCGCATCTCTCAGGCGAGCCGCAATCGCGGCGCGCCGGCTGCGCGCGCCAACGGGGCCGGTCCCGGCCTCCTGGCACGCCTGAAGGAAGGCGCGGTGATCTGCGCCGAAGGCTACGTGTTCGAGCTCGAGCGGCGGGGCTACCTGCAGGCCGGATCCTTCGTACCGGAGGTGCTCTTCGATCATCCGGAGGTGGTGGAGCAGTTGCACCTGGACTTCGTGCGCGCGGGCTCCGATGTCACACAGGCGCTGACCTACTACGTGCACCGGGAGAAGCTGCGGGTCATCGGCCGGGAAAAAGACCTGGTGCCCATGAACCGGGCGGCGCTCGGTATCGCCAAGCGCGTCGCACGGCGCACCGGCACGCTGTTCGCGGGCGATCTGTGCAACACCAACATCTATGATCCCGCCGATAAGGCGGCGATCCGGGAAGTCGAGCGGATCTTCGATGAGCAGGTGGGGTGGGCCGTCGAAGCCGGCGTCGATTACTTCGTCGCCGAGACACTCGGCTGGACCGCAGAGGCGCTCCTGGCGCTCGCGGCGATCCGCCGGCACTCGAAGGTGCCGGCGGTGGTCACTTTCGCCATGCACCGCGAGGAGCTGACTCGCGACGGGCACAGTCCCGCCGAGGCCTGCAAGCGCCTCGAGGCTGCCGGCGCCGATGTCGTGGGACTCAATTGCCACCGCGGGCCGCGCACCATGCTGCCGCTGCTGAAGCAGATCCGTGCCGCCGTCAGCTGCGACGTCGCGGGGCTACCGGTGCCGTACCGCACGACTCCGGCGCAACCGTCCTTCATGTCGCTCACCGATCCCTGCTGCGGCAATCGGATGGCATTCCCCGACGGCCTGGATCCGTTCCTGGCGGCACGCTCGGAGATCTTCGATTTCGGGCGCGAGGCGCTCGCCGCCGGCATTCGCTACCTCGGCGTGTGCTGCGGCGCCGGACCCCATCACATCCGCGCGCTGGCCGAGAGCCTCGGGCGTCATCCGCCGGCGAGCCGCTACAGCAAGGACATGTCCAAGCATGCCTTCTTCGGCACCGACGAGATGATCCGCAAGATCCAGACGGACTATCGCGACAAAGCCTGAGCGGCGGCGTGAGATATTCCGCGCTCGCACTGCTGCGCGGTGCGCTCGCCGCGCACCGCAACTGGACGCCGGTATGGCGTTCGCCGCAGCCGAAGGCCGCCTACGACATCGTCATCGTGGGCGGTGGCGGTCACGGACTCGCGGCGGCCTATTACCTGGCGAAGAATCACGGCGTTCGCAACGTCGCAGTGGTGGAGCGCGGCTGGCTCGGCGGGGGCAACACCGGCCGCAACACCACGGTGGTTCGCTCGAACTACCTCTATCCCGAGAGCGCGCGGCTCTACGATTTCTCGCTCAGGCTCTTCGAAGGACTCTCGCGCGAGCTCAACTTCAACGTGATGTTGAGTCAGCGCGGGCACGTGATGCTGGCGCACAGCCGGCACGATCTCGAGACCATGGCCCGATGGGTGAACGCGATGTACATGAACGGCATCGACGCGCAGCTGCTCACCCGCGAGGAAGTCGGCGAGCTCGCCCCGGCGCTCGATCTCTCGCCCCGGGCACGCTATCCGGTGATCGGCGGCTTGCGGCAGCCGCGTGCGGGCACGGCGCGCCACGATGCAGTCGCCTGGGGATACGCGCGCGCGGCCGACGCACTCGGTGTAGACATCCTGCAGGACTGCGAGGTGACCGGCTTCACCAAGGGGCCCGGCGGGCGCGTGACGGGCATCGAGACGCGACGCGGCCGGATCGCCGCCGAGCGCGTCGGCATCGCGGCCGCCGGGCACTCCTCGGTGCTCGCACGGCTGGCCGGATTCCGCCTCCCGGTGACGAGCTACGCGCTGCAGGCGATGGTCACCGAGCCGCTGAAGCCATGCCTCGACATCGTGGTGATCTCTCCGGGTACCGGCGCGTATGTCAGCCAGTCCGACAAGGGCGAAATCGTGATCGGCGGGAGTCTCGATCTGTTCGCCTCCTATGCGCAGCGCGGCAGCTTCGCGGTGTTGCAGAGCGTCGTGGCGGCGACGCTCGCGCTCTTCCCGTCTTTCAGCCGGCTGCGCCTGCTGCGGCAGTGGGCGGGCATCGTCGATGTGGTGCACGACTCGAGTCCGATCATCGGGCCGACCCCGGTACCCGGCCTGTACATCAACTGCGGTTGGGGCACCGGCGGCTTCAAGGCGATCCCGGCGGGTGGCTGGACGCTCGCACACGTGCTCGCCACCGGCCGCAATCACGAGCTCGCCGAGCCCTTCCAGCTCGCGCGTTTCACGACCGGCCGCCTGATCGATGAGGCGGCCGCCGCCGGCATCGCGCACTGAGTGCGGAGGAGCGACGCGCGATGATGCAACTTCCCTGTCCTTGGTGCGGGATGCGCGACGAGAGCGAGTTTCTCTGCGGTGGCACGACGCACATCAGCCGCCCGGACCTCTCCGCCAGCGATCCCGTG
>Ga0318561_10000545_pt1 | contig 11819 bp, 12 predicted proteins | sample GRESIP065b5f23_FD_202526 | JGI IMG/M metagenome (GOLD analysis project Ga0318561, IMG submission 202526) | Tropical soil microbial communities from Luquillo Experimental Forest, Puerto Rico - GRE.SIPMG.065b5f23 | ecosystem: Environmental > Terrestrial > Soil > Tropical forest > Bulk soil... | reverse complement strand
CTAAAGAACCGCAGGTAGAGGTTGTCTGGCGACATGGCGGCGTGCATGCCCCGGACGGCATCGGCATCGCCCGGGCGGGCGGGCCGGATCAGCACCGTGGTCCCGTCGGTCAGCAGCGCGTAGGTCCCGGCTTCGCCGGCCGTCATGCCGCGGCCCCCGGGCCCTCGGTGACGGCGGTCCCCCCCGCCGGGATTATCCGGGAGTACTGGTCCGGCAGCACCATCGCGATGTGCCCGTCCTTCAGCCACTTGATGATGTAGGGCGGCGAGCCGTCCGCCGACGGTACTCCGACAACCTCGCCGACCCGGTCTCCCCCGACGACCAGCCGGTCGCCTATCCGAGCGCGCATTTGAACCATCTCACCGGAGGGCGCGGCGGCCGGAACCCGGACGCCCGCCGCGGCCGCCACCATCGCTGTCATGGCCGGTCACCTCCTGCCTACGCGTTCTAGTCTGCTCAGTGAGGCCCACGGTAGCCAGAGTGGTGTGGCCCAGATCCATGGGACGTTCGGCCCGCTAATACCCGGCGGGCGGCTAGATCAAGAGGTCCGGCACCGGCCGGCGGGGCGAGGACATGCCGCTGTGCGCCGGGCCGAACTGCAGGACCATTTGCACGGCCCCCGGCAGCGCCAGGCGGACCCGGATGAGGTCCCTGATCGCCGGGAACTCCAGCGGCCCGGTGTGCAGGCTGGCGGAGACCCACGCCGTCGCCGCGTGGGCGAGGACCCGGTGCAGCGCCTGGCCAGCGCGCAGCCAATCGGCCCGGCCGTCCCCGGGCGTGACCAGCACCGCGGTCGCGGCGGGCGGTGGCCCGTCTGGTCCGGGGCCGGGCAAGAGCCCGAAGTGCCTGCCCAGGTCGAAATCACGCTGGGCCAGCCGCCCCGGTGCGGCCGCGCCAGCCGGTGCGAACGCCGCCGCGGGCACGCCGTCCCTCGCGGGGCTGCTGGGTGCCCGGCTCCAGCGCAGGGTCTCCTCGCGGGCCGCCGGGTTCAGCGCCTGCATCCTGCTTCCCTCCGCCACCAGCGCGGCCAGCTTCGCGTACTTTCCGGGATTGCCGATCAGCGCGAGCGTGGCCCCCTCGGCCAGGGCATCATGCTGCAACCCGGCGAGCAGGCTGGCCGGCACCTCCCCCGGGTCGAAGGCGCCGCGGTGGGTATGCCGGTGCGGCAGCGCCGCCAGCATCTGCCACTCCATCGCGGTTACCGGAACCTTCGGGCCGAGCGTCACCCGGGCCAGCAGGCCGATCCGCGAGGGCTCGGGAAACAGGCTGACCGCGGGCAGATAGCCAAGCTCGCGTACGGCGAGCCGGAGCCCGAACAGCGCCGCGCCACAAGAGATAAGCATTTCCCGGCCGGCCCGGTCGTAGCGGAGCTTGCGGGACGGGTCGGCGTACAGGTCTATGGCGTGGGTGCCGACCGCGAACCGCCACGGCTGGGTGTTGTGAACCGACGGCGCCCGGGCGGCGGTGGCCAGCATCGCCGTGACCGTGCGTGGCGGGATGCGCCGCGCCAGCGGCGGTAGCGCGGCTGTGGCGGTCGCCGCCTGGTCGGAGTGGCCGATCGGCGCCGGGCTGCTGGCCTGTGTCATGGCCCTCACCTGCCCATGCTCGGAGTCAGGGTCTCAGGCTGGCGCGGTGCGCGCGCCCGGGCCAGGGTCCTTCGTCCCATGGCGCCGGGTCCTGCGTCGGTGAGGTTGCCGCGCGCATCCGGCGCCAGGAGGCAACCCCGCCTCCTGGCCGGCCGTTCCTTATTCCCTGAGCATGCTCCGGTACACGGCCAGCAGGGCGGCCTTCTGCTCGTCGTCGAGGCGGGAATCGGCCCGGATCACCGACTCCACCGCGCCCGGGCCATCGCCGCCGTCGCCGCGGGCCGCGTCGGCGCCGTGCTCCAGGAGGCCTGCCTCGGCGAGCAGCGTCTCCGCGGACAGGTTGAGCGCGTCGGCCAGCAGCCGCAGGACGCGCACCGACGGCTGGTGCAGGCCGCGTTCGATCTGGCTCAGGTACGGGTTCGAGAGGCTGGTCAGCTCCGCGAGCTGGCGGAGCGACAGGTTCGCCAGCTTGCGCTGGCTGCGGATGAAGCTGCCCAGGGTCTTCATCTGGGCGTCCCAGGCGTCGGTCATGGTCACCTCGTTCCTGGGCTGTGAATCATTCTTTGCTAACAATACTGAGCACAACGACCGCGCGGCGGGCCGTTGCCGGTCCGCCGCGCGGTTGAGCCTTCCTGCTGGCCCGCGACAACGGGCGGCGGGGAGGATGAGCCGGCAGGCCGGCCCGTCAGGGCTCACTTGGTCGTGGTGGTCGCCTTCTTGGCGGCGGGGGCGGTCTCGCCGTAGAACAGCGGCGCGGTCGCCCGCAGCACGTCCTCGGCGAACTTCCGCTGCGCCGCGAGCAGCTGCTCGGCGAAGTCGTAGGCGCCGGCCACCCACTCGTCGGGCTTGGGCAGCTTGTCCGAGAACGGGACGCTCACCTCGGGCATCGGCGGCTTGATGGCCTGGACCGCGTCCGCCCACATCTGGATTGCGTCGACCACGGTCTCCTGGCTCTTGCGGACGGTCTTCAGGATCTCGCCCTGAAGCTCCTGCCCGACGGTCTTGGTGTCGCTCATTGGGTCCTCCTCGATGTCTTCTGCAAACTAAAGTATGCAACAGTGCTCTACTTGTCAAGCAGAGCTTTGACATATCTAGCGCAGCGGGCACGGAAGGCATGAGCGGAGCAGGGGTGTGGGCCGCCAGGGCTCCGGCCTCAGCCGTGGACGTAGCTGCCCGGCGCGTCGGCGACGGCCGGGTAGCGCTCGCTCCCCATCGGCGGTGGGTCGGCGCGACGGCCGGCCCGCCGGCCCGCCCACCTGGTCCAGTCCTCCCACCAGGACCCGCTGTGATGCGCCGCCGCCGCGTGCCATTGCGCCGCGCTCACCGGGTACGGCGGCTTGGCCTCCTCATACCAGGCCTTCGGGCCGGGTGGGTTCACGATCCCGGCAATGTGGCCACCGCTGGACAGCACATAACGAACCTCCCCGCCCATCAGGCGGGTCGCCTTGTACGACGCGGGCCACGGCACGATGTGGTCGTTGATGGCACCCACGACGTAGGTGTCGCTCTTGACATCAGCCAACGACAGCCGCTGTCCCTTCACCTCCAGCAGGCCGCGGGCCAGTTCGTTGCGGAGGTACAGCGAGCGGAGGTAGAACGCGTGCATTGCCGCGGGCATTCGGGTGTTGTCGCTGTTCCACGCGAGGATGTCGAAGGCCGGCGGGTCCTGGCCGAGCAGCCAGTTGGACACCACATAGTTGAAGATCAGGTCGTTAGGGCGCAGCGCGTCGAAGGTCGCGGCCATCTCGCTGCCCTCCAGGACGCCGTGCTCCTTCATCTTGCGCTCCAGCCGGGACACCGTGAGCTCGTCGGTGAACGCGCCGAGCACTCCGGGCTCGCTGTAGTCGAGCAGGGTGTTGAGCAAGGTGATCGAGCCGAGCCGCTGATCACCGGTATGGGCCAGGTAAGCGGCGAGCATCCCCGTGAGCGCCCCGCCGAGGCATAGCCCGACGAGGTCGACCTTCGCCGCCCCGGTGATATCGGTGATCACGTCCAGCGCGGTCCGCGGACCGTCCACGAGGTAGTCGTCCAGGGTCACGCCGCTCATGCTCGAGTCCGGGTTGCGGTAGGAGATGGCGAAGACGGTGCGCTCATGTTGGACGGCCCACTCGAGGAAGCTGCGGCCGGGAGCCAGGTCCATGATGTAGTACTTGTTGATCCACGGCGGGCTGGCCAGCATCGGGACCGAGCGGACCTGCGACGTCTGCGGCGCGTACTGGATCAGCTCCATCAGCTCGTTACGGAAGACGACCTTGCCCGGAGTGGCGGCCATGTTCCGGCCGATCTCGAACGGCCGGGTGTCCACCTGCCGGGGCATGCCCTTGTTGTTCCTGAGGTCGTCGATAAAGTTCCTGGCACCGGCCACGACGCTCGCCCCGCCCGTGTCGAACGCTCGCTTGAGCGCGGCCGGGTTGGCCACGAGATAGTTCGTCGGCGCGAGCGCGGCGAGCACGAGATCGGATGCCAGCCGTGCCTTCGCGTCGGCCACCGGGTCGCCGCGGCCGGCGATCAGCAGGTCGTCGGCCAGTTGCACGGCGGCAAGGTAGGCCAGCCCCACCGCGAGGAACGCGGGATTCTCCCGCCAGGCCGGGTCCGCGAATCGCTTGTCCCTCGACAGGGCCGTGCGCCCGCGATCATCCTCATCGCGGCCTGCCCAGGCCGTGGCCGCCTCCGGGCCGATCCTGGCCAGGGCGCATCCGAACTGCCAGAACGCACCGGAGCTGGCGACGGGATTCAGCGCGGCTCGCCCGGCAACGGCCAGCAGCGAACTGGTGAGATTCACCGGATCCAGCCTCGCGAACAGGCCGCCTTCGGGCGCGACGGCTGTCATGGCGTCCTCGCCTGCGGCCCACGCCGTCCCGGCGTCATCCATGCGTCCTCCTCGTGGTGCCCTAACCGCCCGTGCCATACCTATCACTACCGTGCTGTGCGCGCTCGGGCACCGCGGCAATGCCCTGGCCGCCGCCGATGCGCGGGTGACGTGCTCCTCACATGTCCAGGCCGCCGTTGATGGCCCAGATCTGGCCGGTGATGTAAGCGGACTCGTCGGCGGCGAGGAAGCAGACGGCGCGGGCGACTTCCTCTGGCCGGGCAAGCCGGCCGAGCGGGATCTGTTCCTTGATCCGGTCCAGCGCTCTTTCCGGTACGGCGGCCACCATATCGGTGGCCACATACCCGGGGGTGACCGCGTTGACGGTCAGCCCGACGCCCTCCCCCGGATTGCCGCCTGCCCGCCTGACCTGGAAGATCGCTTCCTTGGCCAGCGACTTGGTCAGGCCGAACAGCCCGGACTTGGACGCGGCGTAGTTGGCTTGGCCGATCTGGCCGGTCTCACCGATTACCGAGGACACGTTGATGATCCGGCCGGCGCCCTGCTTGATCATGTGGTCGAGAGCAGCCTGGGCCATGAAGAAGGCACCAGACAGGTTGACCGCGATCACTCGCTGCCAGTCATCGTCGCCCATCTTCGCCACGGTCTTGTCGATTGTGATCCCCGCGTTGTTGACCAGGATGTCGAGGCGGCCATGCCGTTCGATGACCTCGGCGACCACGCGGCGGCAGTCGCCGGCCGAGCCGATGTTCCCCTCGTGCACGGTGAACAGCCGATCGGGGTACCGCTCGGCCATGTCGGCCCGGAACTGGGCGGCCCGTTCTTGATGGCGCCAGTAGCCGGCGCCGACGGTGGCGCCCTCGCCGGACAGTTGCCTGCTGATCGCCGCGCCGATGCCGGCGGTGCCCCCGGTCACCAGGGCAACCCTCCCCTGGAGGGTTGCCCTGGCTCCCGTGTGTCGTTTTTGCGTCATGGTCATCGGTCGTCACTCCCCGCGGGCGCTCGGTTGTTTCGTTCGACCCTCACTGCCCCGTGTGGCCGAATCAACCGGACAAAGGTCCCGCCGGGCAGGGGCGGTGGGCCCTGCTAGTTGAGTGATCATCCTGTTCCGCTGGACCCCGGCCAGCGCGCGGTCCTCACCCGAGCCTGCTCGCCGTGGGCGTGCGGTGCGCGAGGATGGGGTACCGGGCCGGCCGTCCACGGCTGGCCGCGGCCCGCGAGGTCGGCGGAACAGCGGCCGCCCGGCGTGCGCAGGCAGGCAGCGGAAAGGACGTGGTTGTGACCTGCACCCTCCATCTGGCGTGGGACGACCGGCTCACCCGGTATGACTTCGGGCCGAGCCATCCGCTCGCACCGGTCCGGGTCGAGCTGACCGTCGAGCTGGCCCGCGACTTCGGCGTGCTGGACGGGCCCGGGGTGAGCGTGGCCGCACCCGAGCCCGCCACCCCGGCCGACCTGGAACTGGTGCACGACCCCGGCTACATCGGCATCGTCCGGCAGGTCAGCGCCGAGCCGTCCGCGGTGGACCTCCGCACCCTGTTCCGGTACGGGCTGGGCACCCCGGACGACCCGGTGTTCCCCGGCATGCATGAGGCGTCCGCGCTGGTCGCCGGTGCGACGCTGGCGGCGGCACGGGCGGTATGGACCGGGGCGGCCGAGCACGGGATCAATGTCGCGGGTGGCCTGCATCATGCCATGGCCAGCAGCGCCAGCGGGTTCTGCGTGTACAACGACCCGGCGATCGCCATCACATGGCTGCTCGGCCAGGGGGCCGAGCGGGTGGCCTACGTCGACATCGACGTGCATCACGGTGATGGCGTGCAAGCGGCGTTCTGGGCCGACCCACGCGTGCTGACGATCAGCCTGCACGAGCATCCAGCCACGCTGTTCCCCGGTACCGGCCTGCCCACGGAGACCGGGGCGGCCGACGCGGAGGGCAGCGCGGTGAACGTGGCGCTGCCCGCGGGCACTCGTGACGCGGGCTGGCTGCGCGCGTTCCACGCGACGGTGCCGCCACTGCTGCGGGCGTTCCGGCCGCAGGTGCTGGTGAGCCAGCATGGCTGTGACACGCATTGGAGCGATCCGCTCGCCAACCTGGAGCTGACCATCGACGCCCAGCGGGCCGCCCATGCCGCGATCCACCAGCTTGCGCACGAAACCGCCGGCGGACGCTGGCTGGCGACCGGAGGCGGCGGCTATTCACTGGTCCAGGTGGTGCCCCGGACGTGGACCCACCTGCTCGCGGAGGCGGCGAGCCGCCCGATCGACCCGCGGGCGGAAACCCCAGGGACGTGGCGCGAGTACGTGCGCCGCCGCACCGGGCAGACCGCGCCCGGCTCGATGACCGAGGGCCAACTGGGCGAGTTCATCTCGTTCGACTCGGGATACGACCCCGCGGAGCCAGTCGACCGGGCGATCATGGCCACCAGGAACGCCGTCTTCCCGCTCAATGGCCTGATGCCACTTCACTAAAGGAGGCCGGGCAAAAGCTCCAGGGCAGTTAGCCGGGGCCGGGCGCGCTGTACCCGGCCGGTTCGCCCGAGGGGTCCGCCAACAGCGCGGCGATGCGCCGCAACAGCGACCTGAGGGTGGCTGAGGCGACGCGGCGCAGCACGATCTGATCCAGCTCCTCCCCCAGGCCACCCAGCGGCGGACGGTAGACGCCGGCGATGCGCAAGACCCCTCGGCCCTGGTCGTCCTGGCCGAGCATCAGGTTCGCATCCAGCACCGGAAACAGCCGCCCCATGACCCCCGTCGCCTCCCAGCGCATCGGGACCAGTACGCTCTCGTCCCGGCGCACCGGGTCCAGCAGCCTGACCCGGACCAGCTTGGACATGCCCGGCACGCCACCGAGCGGGCCGACCCGGATGTGGCCGCCCAGCCCGTCGGCGTAGGCATCCCGCGACATCCCATCCAGCCGGTCTCCGTGCGTCAGAAGCAGGAACCGGTCCCTGGCGGCGGGGAAATCGAGGTCCAGTGTGACCGCCTGATCCGCGAACATGCCCCAGTCATGCACATCCGACCGTCCGTACCCCAGGGACCTTTGGCCCCAGTTACGGGGGCATGGGCCCGCGGCCCCGCAGTGGCCGGCGGTTAAGAGACGGCCACGGGGGTGTTGACAACGGGCGGCAGCGCGTCCGCGGTGGCGGTGATGATGACCAGCGGACACCGGGCGCTCCGCATGCAGGCGCGGATGACCGGACCGGCCGGGCGCCCGGCCAGGTGCGCGTCGGCTGCCCCCAGCACCAGCAGGCTCGCCTCCCGGGAGCGCTGGACCAGGACCCGCTCCGCCATTCCCTCGGCAAGCTCGGCCGTAACGCCGGGGGGTATCTCGCTGCCGTAGACACCGCGCAGCACCGCGGCGAGGGCACTCTCCGCCCGGAGCCGTTCCTGTCCGCTCACCGTGCTATCGCCGAGAATGGCGTAGGAAGCGCGGCGGACGGCCCGCTCCCAGGCATGGACCACATGCACGCTGGCGCGGCGGAGCCGGGCCTCGGCCGCCGCCCAGCGCAGCGCCGCCACGGACGCTGCCGATTGGTGCACACCGACGATGATCTGCTGCGGGGCAGGCTCAGTCACGACGGCCTCCAGACTTTCCACCTACAGCGAACACTCTTGTCCGCCTCGGTTCGCCCGACAAGGGGCAAAGGTCCCCACGGGGCGAAAATCACCCGGTCTGGCAAGCCAATCACCCGGCGTGGGCCGCCACCCGGCCGGCCCCACGGTGCGGGCTCCCGGCGGCGTGCGCGGTGGCCGGCTTCGGCCGCGCCGCTGACGCGACGGCGCTGAGCGGGCCCGCGAAGGCGGCGGGCTACCGCGTATCGCCGCGCAGGTAGGCCTCGGCGACCCGCTTGGGCACGCACATCCGCCACGCGTCGACCACAAGCTCGGCAAGTTCGGCCTCGTCCAGCGCGGCGAGCCGCACGCGCACCCAGTTGTAGCGCTCGTCCGAGCGGACCGGCATGAGGAACTTGTCCGGCTCGCTGGCGACCAGCGCCGCGCGTTCCTCCTTGGGGAAGCCGAAGCCGAGCAGTTCCTCGTCCGGCGAGATGGAGAGGAACACGATCCGGCCCACCCGGAACTTCACGTAGTCCCGCACGAGGGCCTCGTACGCACGGGGCAAGGCCAGGGCCAGCCGGCGCACGTCCTGCGCGGTTGCCATGGCCTCACCTTAGGGTGCGCCCAGGACACAACGCCGGCACCGAACGCCCCGCGGGCGGTCCCCGCCCCAGGGGGACCGCCGGTGAGGATGGTGCGGCGGAGCGGCTATACCGACTGGCCCGCGGCCGCGGAGCCGACCGGGCGTTCCGCGGCATCCGCGCCCCCGCCGTCACCCGCGCCGTCCCGGCCGGACCGCCAGATGAGCCGGTGCACGGGGATGAGCCGGGGGATGTCGCGCAGGCCGGGGATGAACGGGATGGCGAGCAGCAGCAGGGTGGCGATGCCGGTCAGGTAGACCGCCCAGACGTCCACGTCAGGGGAGTTGTTGAACGGGGCCACGTGGTACCAGAGCTGGTAGAGCCACAGCCAGGGCTGGCCGGGGTAGCTGCCGGTCTCGTTCATCACGCCCCACTGGTCGCCGGTCAGGTGCATGGACTCGGCCAGGCCGGCGTAGTACTGGCCGTCGGCGATGAACAGCAGTGGCTTGGTGAAGTCGGTGCCGTAGAACTGCCGTTGGGCGAGCAGGTCGGTGTCGAGCGCGCCGCTTTGGGCCATGGTCAGTTCGGCGGCCATCATCGCCGGCACCGGCCCGTCGCCGGCGGCGGGCACGACCGGGGTGCCGTTGACGAACTTGACCTTCGTGACGGCGTTGCCGTACGCGGTGGCCCACTTCTGCTGCTGGGCCGGGGTGGCGCTGTTATAGGTGGCCAGCGCGGCGCCGACCGGGTGGTTGGTCGCGGCCAGCGTGGCCAGCGGCATCAGCACGAAATCCCGCGCGGCGTCGACGGGCTGGGTGACCCCCGACAGCGTCTGCCAGTTGACCGGCCCGACCTGCTGCACGGCGGCGGTCCCGTGGTTGTACGGCGGGCCGTAGGAGGCGGCCAGCGCGGTGCCGTTCAGTTCGGCGGCGGCGGTGCCCAGGAAGTCGGCCGGGGCGACCTTGGCCCAGGTCTGCACGCTGACCGGCGGCACATTGGGCGAGGACAGCACGCCGGCCATGATCAGCACCAGGCCCAGCGCGACCGCGGTAGCGATCGTGCCTTCCTTGAGGATGTCGTAGCGGCGGGTCGGCCCGCGCCACGGCCCCACGTCGGCCTCCTTGGCGGCCTTGCGCGCGGCCCGGTCCCGCCAGCCGATCCGCTTGGCCGGCAACGGGTGGCTGACACCGCGCACCCGGACCAGCAGCACATGCGCCCCGGCCACCGCGACCAAGATGACCGGCAGCAGCACCACGTGCCACAGCAGCATCTGCCCGAAGTTCATCACGTTGAAAAACGCCCCCACGCCGACGGCGTTGAACGCGTCCTTGCCGTTGGTCGCGATCCACTGCGAGTCGAAGTTCTGCTGCGACAGGTACCCGGTGAAGCACTCCACGACCGAGGCGCCGAACGCCACCACCCCGGTGACCCAGGTCAGCGCCCGGCGGCCGCGCCAGGCGGCCATCCAGAACTTGCCCCACAGGTGAATCACCATGAACGCCATGAACAGCTCGACGCTCCACAGGTGCGTGCTGTTGAAGAAATGGCCCACCGGGTTCGTGTGCCACCAGTCGGTACCACCCAGCGCGATCGCGAACCCCGACACGATCGCCACGCCCAGCGCCGCCAGGGTGGCCACCCCGAACACATACACCCAGGAGGCGACGTAGGCCGGCTGGCGGTCCGGCAGCAGCTTCCGCGGCGGCAGCACCCGCAGCGCCCACCGCCTCACCCGGCTGGTCCACATGCGTGCGTCCGCGTCCTCACCCAGGTTCGCGGCCCACTCACCGCCCGGCGGCGCATCCGCCGGCACCTCCGGCGCCGGTGCCAGGGGCCGCACCCGGGGGAAGGGCAGCAGCAGTGCCGCGCCGAAAATCACCACCATGACGGCGATCACCACAAGGTTCGCGACCGAGATCTCAAAGATCGACCAGTGCAAATACGTGCCCGGCTGATTCAAGTCAATGGCAACGACATGAGGCGCTGCCATGAGGGCGGTCTTCATCTGATGCTCCTCAGCTGAGAGGCGAAAGGGGATCCGCGCGGAGACGCTGCTCGACAGTCACTAGCCAGGCCGATCGGGCAAGCACCGTGATCAGCGATCGCCCGAAGACCGCCGTGTCGAGCTGGCCGATCAGCCCAGCTTGCGGTTCGAGCGCGCTGGCCACCTCCTCAGCAGGCTGCCAGGCCGTTTCGCGTGCGTTCATCTGGGCCTGCCCTCGCTCATGCCCGCTCGAAGATCGCGGCAATGCCCTGCCCGCCGCCGACGCACATCGTTGTGAGCGCGTATCGGCCACCGGTCCGCCGGAGCTCATAGAGTGCCTTGACGGTGAGGATGGCACCGGTAGCGCCGATCGGATGACCGAGAGAGATGCCGCTGCCGTTGGGGTTGGTCTTGTCGGGCGGCAGCCCGAGTTCGCGGATAACGGCGAGCGCCTGCGCGGCGAAGGCCTCATTGACCTCGAACACATCGATTTCCTCGACCTTAAGGCCGGTGCGGTCGAGCACCTTCTGTATGGCAGGCACCGGGCCCATCCCCATGATCCGTGGCTCAACCCCGGCGTGGCTGTAGCCGATCAGTCTTCCCAGCGGCCGGAGCCCGCGACTGCCGGCGAATGCCGCGTCCGCGAGCACCACCGCGGCCGCGGCATCGTTGATCCCGGACGCGTTACCTGCCGTAACCGTGCCGTCGTCGGTGAACGCGGGCCGTAGCCTGGCGAGATCTTCCGCGGTCACGTCCGGCCGGACGTGCTCATCCACGGCAACCGGCACAGTGCCCTTCCTGGTCTGTACCGGCACCGGCGTGATCTGTTCGGCAAAATAGCCGGCCTGCGCCGCGGCAGCCGCACGCCGGTGGCTTTCAACCGCCATTGCATCCTGGTCGGCGCGGGAGACATGGAACTCGGCCGCGACGTTCTCCGCGGTCACTCCCATGTGGCAACTGTCAAAAGGGTCGGTCAGGGCGCCCACAGTGGCGTCGACAGTAACGCCGTCGCGCATCCGCTGGCCCCACCGCAACGCTGGCAGCCAGTAGGCGCCGCGGCTCATCGATTCGGCGCCGCCCGCCACCGCGGCCTCGCTGTCCCCAAGCTGGATGGCCTGTGCAGCTGAGACAATCGCCTGCAGTCCGCTGCCGCACAGCCGGTTCACGGTGAAGGCGGGCGTCTCGACCGGCAGTCCTCCGTTGATGGCGGCGACCCGGCTCAAGTACATGTCCCGCACCTCGGTGTGGATGACATTGCCGAAGACGGCGTGGCCGATCTC
>Ga0318561_10000541_pt1 | contig 11843 bp, 10 predicted proteins | sample GRESIP065b5f23_FD_202526 | JGI IMG/M metagenome (GOLD analysis project Ga0318561, IMG submission 202526) | Tropical soil microbial communities from Luquillo Experimental Forest, Puerto Rico - GRE.SIPMG.065b5f23 | ecosystem: Environmental > Terrestrial > Soil > Tropical forest > Bulk soil... | reverse complement strand
GTGTCATATAGTCGAAGAGAGCCTTACAGCCGCCTCGGTCAGCGCGTAGCGTCTGCGGTTTGCGGACGACAAAGCGCTTCTCGACCGCGATATAACCGGCATCCGCGAGTTACGCAAATGCACGGTGCGTTGCCGTTAGTCGTGTTGATCGCGCGGCGCCTATTTGCGTTCGTCCGGTTCCAGTTCCTCGCGCTTGAGGATGTCATAAACCCGGGCGACGGCACCGCGGAGCCCGTGCTCCAGCTCGGTTCCGATCTGATCGTCGGCGCTTGCCCAGGTGAAGGCCTCGAGCACCTCGGCACGCACCGCTTGAGTTTCCAGAATTCTCATCAGCACCGCGTCGTCGAGTGGTCCGACGATCTCGATGATCTCGGCAGCGGTCGTAGGTCGCGAAATCTGCTTCATCGAACACTACCTCCGGTCTGCCGACAGCCGCGATCAAGCACGAACCGCATCGGTCGGCGGAAAGTGATGCTTGCCGAGCGGAGCCACGGTGCTCGCTTGTGGGCCCTCAGCACTCTCGGAATGCCGCGCGACAAAACGCACCTCGTCGCCCACCGCGAGCTTGTCAAACCCGCCATTGGTGACGCTGTTGCGGTGGAAATAAATCTCGGTGCCATCGGCACTCAGGATGAAGCCGCAATTCTGCTCGGGGAGGAAGCGCGTGATCCGCCCGTGGTCGGGCACCGCGTGCAGTTTCACCTCCCCGCGGCGCTCACGAGCGTGATCCTCGAGCAGCCGGCGGGTGGTATCGAAGGCGTCGCGTATGGCCACGTAGACGTCCTCGTGGGCATGGTGCTGCGCAGGATCGCGGCCGACGGCGATCTCGCGGCCCGGAACCTTGAGGTCGACGCGGACCCGGAACAAATTGCCTTGCCGGTGGCGCGGGTGCCGGCACTCCACGGCCACGCGGCATGACATGATGCGACCGAAGAACCGTTCGAGCTCGGCAGCCCGCTCGCGGATGCGCGCCGCCACCGCGTCCGAGGTATCCATATGCCGGAAGGTGATCTGAAGCGGAACCTGCATCGAATTCTTTCCTGCTGGGTACGCCTCAATAATAGCCAACAAAGGATTACCGAGGATTGATCCAACGCATTGATAAGAACGTCTCAGAAAAGCGGTGTTTGCTAACGCCGGCGCTCGGCGGTTTCTCGCCGCGAGTGTCCGAGCCAAAGGCACCACGCCGAGCCCCCTCACGCCCCGGCGACAGTGAGGTCGTCGACCCTGAGGGTCGGGGCGTCGGTCCCGGCTTTGAATTCAAGGTCGTCGGCGGCTTGGAGACGAGCAAAGATGTCCTTGAGATTGCCGGCCACCGTCATCTCGCTGACTGGAAAGGCGATCTCACCCTTGTCGATCCAAAAGCCGGCCGCACCCCGACTGTAATCGCCGGTCACCCCGTTTACTCCCATGCCCATCATCTCGGTCACATAGAACCCACTTTCGATGTCGGCGATCAGCTGCTGCGGGCTCAGGGCCCCCGGCTCGATCCAGACATTGGTCGCGGATGGCCCTGGCGGCGAAGATGTCCCTCGCGCGGCGTGGCCCGTCGTCTTTAGGCCCAGTTGGCGCGCCGAGCGCAAATCGAGCAGCCAAGTCGTCAGTACACCCTTGTCGATAATCTCGCGACGTCGATTGGCGATGCCCTCTCCGTCGAAAGGTTTTGACCGCAGCCCGCGCTGCCGGTGTGGGTCGTCGATGATCGTGATCGCTTCGGGAAAGATCCGCTCGCCGAGTCGGTCTTTCAAAAAGCTCGTCCCGCGCGCGATCGCCGGACCCGAGATCGGCCCCAGCAAATGCGAAATGAAGCCGCGGGCGACGCGCGGATCGAACACGACCGGGCAACGGCAAGTCGGCATTTTCTTTGCCCCGAGCCGCTTGACGGCGCGCTCACCGGCGCTCTTCCCTACCTCCGCCGGGTCGCGCAGATCGGCGGCAAAAATGGCGCTCGAAAAATCGTAGTCACGCTCCATGCCAGTCCCCGAGCCGCCGATCACGCTGGCGCTGACGCCGTGGCTTGAACCCGAATAGGCGCCGGCAAAGCCGTTCGACGCAGCCATCGCTATGCTCGACCGGCCCCAGCCGGCTTCTGCCCCTTCCGAATTGGTGACCCCTTTAACCGCAAGTGCCGCCTCCTCGGCGGCGCGGGCGCGCTCTATCAACACCTCGGCGGCGGGCTCCTCCGGGTCGAGCAAGTCAAGGCTCGGCCAGCCGTGCGCGATCTCGGCGGGATCGGCGATACCGCAATAGGGATCTTCGGGCACGGTGTGGGCCATAGCGACCGCACGCTCGACGAGCGCCGCGAGTGCATCGGGCGAACGATCGGTCGACGACACGACGGCCTGCTGCCGGCCGATGAACACCCTGAGGCCAAGATCTTGGCCCTCCGAGCGTTCGAGCTTCTCGGTCTTGCCCAGACGCCGTGCGTGGGACAGCGAGACGCCTTCGAACAGGAGGGCATCGGCGGCATCGGCGCCGGCGCGGCGCGCCCGCCCGATCAGATCCTGCAACAGGTCGAGTGCCGCGCCTGCGTCCTTGGTCATCTCGGTCATCGGATCTCCGGTCTTTTCCAGATGGGGTTGCCCGACCCGGGGAGGCCATAGCTCGCCCATTTCCGGGTCACCTCGGCGATGACCTCCTCGGCCATGCGGATCGGCCGGCCCCATTCGCGCCGCGTCTCGGGCGGCAATTTGCCGGTGGCATCGAGGCCGATCTTGCCGCCGAGGCCCGATTCGGGCGAGGCGAAGTCGAGATAATCGATCGGGGTGTGGTCGATAAGGCTGACATCGCGCACCGGATCCATGCGGGTCGAGATCGCCCACATGACCTCCTTCCAGTCGCGCGCATCGATGTCGTCATCCACGACGATGACGAACTTCGTGTACATAAATTGGCGCAGAAACGACCAAACCCCCATCATCACGCGCTTAGCCTGTCCGGGGTAGGTCTTACGAATCGCCACCACGGCGATGCGATAGGAGCACCCTTCCGGCGGCAGCCAGAAATCGACAACCTCGGAAAATTGCTGCTGCAGCAGCGGAATGAATACCTCGTTCAGGGCCTCGCCGAGGATCGAGGGCTCGTCTGGCGGCCGCCCGGTAAAGGTCGACAGATAAATCGGGCTTTGACGCATCGTGACCGCTGAGAGGCGGAACACCGGAAAGCGCTCAACGGCGTTGTAGTACCCGGTATGGTCGCCATAAGGACCCTCATCGGCATATTCGTCGAGCAGAACGTGGCCTTCGAGAACGATCTCGGCCTGGGCCGGAACCTTTAGCGGCACCGTTTTGCAGTCAACCAGATCCACCTTACGGCCGCGCAGCAGCCCGGCGAACTGGTATTCGGACAGGGTATCGGGAACCGGCGTGACCGCGGCGAGGATCGTCCCCGGGTCGGCGCCGATCACTGCCGCGGCCGGTAACGGCTCGCGCCGCTCCGCAGCCCAGCGCTGATGGTGCTGCGCGCCGCCGCGGTGCTTCAGCCAACGCATCAGGGTGGTGTCGCGGCCGGTCACCTGCATGCGATAGATGCCCAGGTTGAAGCCGTCCTCGCGGCGCCGCCCCGGACCTCTGGTCACCACCAACGGCCAGGTGATTAGTGGCGCGGGTTCGCCAGGCCAGCAGGTCTGGACCGGCAACGCAGCAAGGTCGATCTCGGCGCCGCGTAAGACAATTTCCTGGCAGGGCCCGGCACCGATGGTTCGCGGCCGCATCGCCATCACCGTCCGCAACAGCGGCAACAGGTCGAGCGCCTCACGCCAGCCGCCGGGTGGTTCCGGCTGCTTCAGAAAGGCGAGTGTCTCGCCGATCTCGCGCAGCGCGCACGGCTCGCGATCCATGCCCCAGGCGACTCGCTCGACGGTACCGAACAGATTGACTAGCACCGGCATCGCGTAGCTGCCTCCGCCCGCGCGGGTAACGTTCTCGAACAATGCGGCAGGTCCGCCCTCGGCGAGGAGCCGGGTCTGGATCTCGGTCATCTCGAGATACGGCGACACCGGTGCGGCGACCCGCACCAACCGCCCGCTCGACTCGAGCCGATCGATGAAGTCCCTCAGACTGGCATAGGGCATACCGCGCTATATGGGTGCGGCTGAACCGTGTGGCGAGCGGCTCAACCCGGCAGCACCTCCCAGACGACGCCGTCGCGGGTATCGCAGTCTTCGAGCTCGCGGCTTGTCGGCACAATGTACCGCGCGCGCTCGACGAGGCCTTCACTCGGGAGGTATGTGCGTCCGGGATCCCCTAGTAGGACGAGGGTGCCCCGAGTGGCCAGCCCGCGCAGCCAGCCCATGACCCGATCCGCCATCGGCCGCTCGTAGCACACATCGCCCGCCGTCACGACATCCCATCGCGGATCGACCATGTCGAGCAGGTCCGTGGTACTCGCTGCAATTGCGACATCGTTGAGCGCGGCGTTCGCCGCGATCGCGGCCGCGGCAAAATGGTCGATCTCGGCCGCAAGCACGGAGACAGCGCCGGCTTTGGCTGCAGCGATCGCCACAAGGCCGGACCCCGCGCCGAAATCGAGCACTGAGCGGCCGGCGGTCTCGGCGGGATGGTCGAGGAGATAGCGGGCGAGCGCCTGGCCGCCGGCCCAGGCGAAGGCCCAGAACGGCGGGGGCAGCCCGCTGTGCGCTAGCGTCTCCTCGGTTGCCTGCCAGATCGGAGTAATCTCCGTCGCGAGACAGAGGCGGATCTCCGGCACAAGAGGCGGCGTGGTGAGGGCCGTGTTGCAACGGACGAAGACGGCGGGGTCCAGGGGTGTCGAGTCAGGCAAAATGACCGCCGACGATCCCGACGAGCATCAGCCAGCCGACCCCCCGGTTCGATCGGAACTTAACGAGGCAATCGGTCGGGTCGTCAATTGCCACACGCATCGCCTGCCCAGCCAGCTGCAACGCCGATCCGCCGAGCCCGGCCCAGAACAAGATGCCGAGCCCCGCTGCAAACCCTGCTGCCGCCCATGACAACAGTGCGACGGAGTAGAAGGCAAAGAGCCACGGGCGGGTGTGTGAGCCGAGCGCAATTGCCGAGGATTTCACGCCAATGCGTAAATCGTCCTCCTTGTCCTGATGTGCATAGATCGTGTCGTAACCGACGGTCCAGAACACGCCGCCGAGATAGAGCAGAACGGAGGGCCAAGCGAGGGCTCCGGTGACGGCAGTCCACCCGAGCAGCGCCCCCCAGTTGAAATTGAGCCCAAGGAACACCTGCGGCCAATAGGTAACCCGTTTCATAAATGGATAAATACCGATCAGCCCGAGAACGGCAACGCCGAGCAGGACACTCATCCAGTTCAATGCAAGCAGCACTGCGGCGCCGGCCGCCAATTGGAACAAAAGGAACACAAAGGCGCGACGCACGGTCACGGTGCCGCTGGGTAACGGACGCAGCCGAGTGCGGGCGACCAGCGCGTCGTAATGCCGGTCGGCGATGTCGTTGACCGTGCAACCGGCACCCCGCATCACGATTGCACCGACTGCGAACAGGATCAGCAACACAGGGGCCGGCCAACGGACCGACGCAAGCGCTATCCCCCACCATCCCGGGAACAGCAGCAGCCAGGTTCCGATCGGCCGGTCGAGGCGCGCCAAGCGGGCATACGGCCGGAGCAGCGCAGGCACATAGCGCTCGACCCAATCGCTGCGAGGAATGTCGCTGGGGTCGGGCCGGGAGGCTTGCCGCGCGTCGAGTTGCCTGACGGTTTCCATAGAGGTGAATCTAATTTTAATCTCGCCGCGGCAACAGATGGAGCAGGTAAAGGTGGCGAGACACCCTGCACCGCGGCTCTATGTCGAACGCCGGCTCGGACCGGGCGGTGCGGTCGAGCTCGAGACCGGGCAGGCGCATTACCTCCGCGTGGTGCTGCGACTCGGCGGCGGCGCGGAGGTCGTGGGATTCAACGCGATCGACGGGGAGTGGCTGTGCCGTATCGGCGAGGTCGGTAAGAGCCGAGTGCGGCTGTCGGTCGAGCGTCAAGTGCGGGTGCCCGAACCCGGGCCCGACCTTTGGCTGCTGTTCGCGCCGATCAAGCGGGGCCGGCTCGACTGGCTCGTCGAGAAGGGGACGGAGCTCGGCGTTTCGGCAATGCTGCCAGTGTGGACGGCGCGCACCCAATCTGAGCGCCTCAACCTCGAACGGTTGCGCGCGCACGCCGTCCAGGCGGCCGAGCAGAGCGAGCGTCTTTCGGTACCGGAGTTGTGGTCGCCGGCAACTCTTGATCGGCTGCTGGCCGCTTGGCCTACCGAGCGGCATCTCATCGTCTGCGATGAGAGCGGCGCGGGCGAACCCATCGGCGAAGCCGCGGCGCGGCTTGCGCCTGGGCCGGTGGCAATTCTCGTTGGGCCGGAAGGCGGGTTCGACCAGACGGAGCTTGACGCTTTGGACAAACTCTCATTTGTTACTCGTATCGGGCTCGGCCCGAGGGTGTTGCGTGCGGAGACCGCCGCGCTCGCGGCTTTGGCAGTCTTCCAGGCGATCGCCGGCGATTGGTGCCGCACTCGTACCCGCTGATCGTCCCCGTCGTTGTCTCGGGAGTTCCGCCGAGGATGACCACCGCCCCGAGCTCACCAGGAGCGCCGATCACCGGCAAGCGGCAGCTAGTCGAATATCTCGAATCGGGATGCAAGCCGCCAACCGCGTGGCGGGTCGGCACGGAGCACGAGAAATTCGTCTTTCGCCGCTCGGATCTGCGCCGGGTGCCCTACGAAGGGCCCGACGGGATCGCTGCCGTGCTTCACGCGATGACCCGGTTCGGCTGGAAGCCGATCCTCGAAAACGACAATGCGATCGCTCTGGCGAACGATGCGCAATGCGCTATCACGCTCGAGCCCGGCGGCCAGTTCGAGCTGAGCGGCGCTCCGCTCGAGACCGTTCATCAAACCTGCGATGAGGTGCACGAGCACCTCCGCCAGGTGCGCGAAGTTTGCGATGAGCTGGGCCTCGGCATGCTCGGCCTCGGCTTTGATCCGAAGTGGCGGCGTGACGAGATTCCGTTCATGCCGAAGGCCCGTTATCGGATCATGCGCAACTACATGCCAAAGAAGGGCCGGCTCGGCCTCGACATGATGCTGCGCACCTGTACGGTGCAGGCAAATCTCGATTACGGATCCGAGGCCGACATGGCAAAGAAATTCCGCGTCAGCCTCGCACTGCAACCAGTCGCAGTGGCGCTGTTCGCGAACTCGCCTTTTGTCGAAGGACGGCCCTCCGGCCTTCTCAGCCAACGCAGCCTCATATGGACCGACACCGATCCCGACCGCTGCGGCACCTTGCCGTTCGTTTTTGAAGCGGGTTTCGGCTTCGAACGCTATGTCGACTATATGCTCGATGTGCCGATGTACTTCGTCTACCGGGACGGACGTTACATCGACGCGAGCGGCCAGTCCTTCCGCGATTTCATCTCTGGTCGATTGCCGGCGCTGACCAACGATGTCCCCCGCCTCGGCGACTGGGCCGACCATTTGACGACGGCGTTTCCCGAGGTGCGGCTAAAGACGTTTCTCGAAATGCGCGGCGCCGACGGCGGTCCGTGGCGCCGGCTTTGCGCGCTGCCGGCCTTGTGGGTCGGGATCTTCTACGACTCGACGGGACTCGACGCCGCGTACGATCTCGTCGCCGACTGGACCGCCGAAGAGCGCGAGGTGATGCGCCGCGACGTTCCTCGGCTCGGGCTCGCCACACCGCTACGGACTCGGACGCTACGCGACATCGCGCTCGAGATGCTTGAGATTTCCCGGGAAGGGTTGCATCGGCGGGCCCGCCGCAGCGCCGCCGGCGAGGATGAGACGTATTTCCTCGATCCGCTGTTCGCCATCGCCGGCTCAGGGCGCACTCCGGCCGAAGAGTTGCTGGAAGACTTCCGCACCCGGTGGGCCGGTCAGGTAGATCCCGTATTCAGCGATCACGCTTATTGACCTGGGGTCATTCGCGAAGCAAATGGTCCGCCATCAGCCCGGCGCGGGGGCCGGCAGCGGCGGTACGCTCTCGATCATCTGCCGGCCGTTGCCGAGCTGCATCGCGGGCCACCCCTCGGGATCGTTCATCGCCGCGTCAGGGGCACGGCCCGACAGCGACATCCAACGATCGCGATCCCACGAAGTAATGGCGATTTCGGCCCGCAACTGGGTTCCCGTCGCCGGCGCGGTGACGCCGAGTGCCGACCACGGGATCACCATCTCGGCGGTGATCCGCGGCTGATCGGCGCCGAAGTAGACCGCCTCCGCGCCGCCGACCTCGGTGCAGCCACCCTTGATCGCGATCTCCGCCGACCCGATGCAGAGCTTGGCGGTCATCGGGTAGTCGTGCGACTTGGTGTGCGGCGGAATAAAGAACAGCGTAAAGCGCCGCGGCCCCGCGCCGAGATCGACGCCGAGCTCGACCCGATAGGCATCGACGAGCGGGAAGGAGCCGTCGTAAGTCTCCAGACCGATGTCGAAGTAATCCTGCCCAATCGTCGCCAGTGCGAGACCCTTCTCGCTCCAGGAGAGATAGGCCTCGCCGAATTCGACCGCGCCGGGCGACGGCTTTAGCCGCGGCAGCAGGCTCGCCGGTTTCGGCCAGTCCGAAAGCGAGTGGTCATGGACGGAAATTGCCGCGTGGGGGAGTACGAATATTCTCGTTAGCGGAAGCGAGTCCGCCGCGGATCGATGGGTCTGGATAGCGCGTCGGTTTGCCGCCGCTAGTGCCGAAACAAGGCGCTCGTACGGTCGATCATGGATGTCGACCAGCCCGAAATTGTAATCTTCACCATCGGTGCGTCCGCCCTTCGGATGGTCGTAGTATTGGAACCAATGCACGCCGACGATTTCACGGATCGCCGCGAAATTCGCCGTCGCCGCCGCCGCTCCGGTCGCCCGCTCATCCTGGGTGGCGACCGTCATCAGATGGCCGTTATTGCGGTTTCCAGTGCGGTTCTCGCGTGCCGCGAAGAACCATTCGGTGATGAGCTCGGGCTTGCCGCCCGTCAATCTTCGCAACCCGTCAAAGAAATAATCCGTGATCCACCCGTCGCTGCTGTCGACGTTGTAGTTGACCGCGATCGCGTCGACATGCGGCGTCATTGCCCGTATCGCCGCCGGGTCGTAGTAGATCGGCAGGCGGTCGCCAAAGAATAGGGCCTCCGGGTCAGCCGCGCGGATCGCTCGCTCAGCGAGAGCGTAGTAATGCTCCGCGACCATCCCGGTCCATTCCCGTACGGCACGTATTCCAGCGCCGCCCGGTTTCATGTGGGTTGCCTGTGTGGTGGTGAGGAGCCGATCCCACGAATCAACTCCCTCCGGCGGCAAGAAATCGGCTGCAAAGCGCGACCAGTTGTCGGAATAGTGCCGTCGCAGCAACTCGACCCAGCGCTGCTTTGTCGTCGAGTTCGCCGGTTTCGACGAATAGAAGATGAACAGCGCGCCGGTCCACCAGCCGACCTCGTTATCGGAGAAATAGCCGATCCGGTATGGACTGTCGCGGTAGGGAGCGACGAGCTCGCGGGCAAGAGTGTTCATTCGGGTCTCGGTCTCTGGCGCGAACGGGTCGAACCAGTGAAAGCGCGCGAGCCGCCCGAGTTCGAGATCGATGACGGTGGGGAGATTGAGCACTTGCGGAGACAGCGCCCAACCGCCTGCGCTGTTGAACCCCCATGAGAACAGCCTGCGGCGGGTTTCGGCAGCCCAATCGGCGAGCGTCGGTGCGAATTCCTCCCAGCTGTAACCGGAATAAGCCGTCCCGACCTTCTCGTGTTCGAAGTTGCCGCCGTCGAGCACGTTGACGCCAAGGCTGAAAAAACGGTCCCCGCACGGCGTCACCAGCCAAGACACGCCGTGTTCGGCGGTGAGCGACCAGCGGGTAGAGGGCGCCGATGCAAAATCGGCGCAGGCAAACGCGTTCCCGGCTGAAAGCGCAGCAGCGGCGAAAATCGTGAGGCGACGCGCGGCGGTGGCGCGGGTCACGCGCTCGTGCCGCCGACTGTCAGCCCATCCATCCGCAATGTTGGTTGTCCAACACCGACCGGCACGCCCTGCCCGTCCTTGCCGCACGTACCGATCCCGTCGTCGAGGCGCAGATCATTGCCAATCATTGTCACCTTGGTCAGCGCCTCTGGTCCATTGCCGATCAATGTGGCACCTTTTACCGAGGGTCCGACCTTGCCGTCCTCGATCAGATACGCTTCGGACGCGGAAAACACGAACTTCCCGGAGGTGATGTCAACCTGGCCGCCACCGAAATTGACCGCGTAGAGCCCGCGTTTGACTGAGCCGATGATCTCCTGTGGATCGTGCCCGCCGGCCAGCATGTAGGTATTAGTCATCCGCGGCATCGGCGCATGAGCGAAGCTCTGCCGTCTGCCGTTTCCGGTCGGAGCAGCGCCGAGGAGCCGGGCATTCATACGATCCTGCATGTAGCCCTTCAGGATGCCATCCTCGATCAGCACGGTGCAGTTGGTCGGCGTGCCCTCGTCGTCGACGGTCAGCGAACCCCGCCGGTCGGGCAAGGTGCCGTCATCGACCACCGTAACCCCCTTTGTGGCGACCGGCTGCCCGATCATCCCTGAGAAGGCGGAGGTCTTTTTGCGGTTAAAATCGCCCTCGAGCCCGTGCCCGACCGCCTCATGCAGCATCACGCCTGGCCAGCCCGGCCCAAGAACCACCGTCATCTCGCCCGCCGGCGCTGGGACCGCGGCGAGATTAACGAGCGCTTGGCGCAGAGCCTCATCGACCTGGGCCTTCCAGTGTCGGGGATCGAGATAACGGTCATAGGCGACTCGCCCCCCGGCCCCCGCGGACCCCGTTTCCATGCGATCGCCCTCGCCGACGACGATTGCGACATTCAACCGCACCAGCGGTCGTATGTCGGCGACACGGCGGCCGTCCGGGCGAATAATTTGCACCGCCTGCCATACGCCACTCAGCGAGGCCATGACCTGCCTGACCCTGTCGTCGCGGCTGCGGGCATAAGCATCGATCTCGGTGAGCAGCCGCGTCTTGGCCCCTAGATCGACCAAGCCGAGCGGATTCTCTTCGGTGTATAGGCTCCGGTTGGTGCCTGCAGGCGGTGCCGCCATGACTCCGGAATAGCCGCTAGCTACCGCCCGCACCGTGGCGGCGGCGCGACGGATCGCCGCTTCCGAGAGCTCGGAGGCGTGTGCAAAACCGGCGGCCTCGTCAGCAACCGCGCGCAACCCGAACCCTTGCGAGGTGTCAAAGCTCGCGCTCTTGATACGGCCGTCGTCGAGCGCGAGGCTCTCGGACTGACTGTATTCGAGGTACAGCTCGCCGTCGTCCATTCCGGCCAGCGATTGAGAGACGAGCGCCTCGACACGAGCCGGGTCCATGCCGGTCCGGTCAAAGAACAGCGCGTCGGTAACGGCGAGATCGGTCATTCGTGACTCCCTCAGGAAACAGCCCAAATATGGCTTCAGGACTTCGCGAGCGAAAGGCGCGATCGCTTTCGGTGCGAATGTTGTGCTACTGCGGCGGCTCGTCGCAAGGAGTGGGGACGGGGTTGACCCGGTTGTGACAAGATCGAGCTTTGGTGTACGTTTCCCTTGGCTTTGCCGCGCGCGGTCGAAGCCCGTCGGAGGATTGGCGGGCCGTCCGTAACGGATGAGAGGCCGCAGGCATGGTGCGGTTGACGATGCGGTTGACAACGAAGGCGGCGGCCAGGGCGTTGCTGACGTTGGTGCTCGGCGTCATCGGGACCACCAAAGTTGCGACGGTCGCCGCGGCTGCGGAACCCAAGCCGTGGCAGCTCGGCTTTCAGCCGCCGGCCACCGAGGTCATGGATCGCCTGTCGGCGTTTCACGACGTGCTCCTGATCATTATCACTTTGATCGCCGCCTTTGTCCTCGGC
>Ga0318561_10000540_pt1 | contig 11852 bp, 10 predicted proteins | sample GRESIP065b5f23_FD_202526 | JGI IMG/M metagenome (GOLD analysis project Ga0318561, IMG submission 202526) | Tropical soil microbial communities from Luquillo Experimental Forest, Puerto Rico - GRE.SIPMG.065b5f23 | ecosystem: Environmental > Terrestrial > Soil > Tropical forest > Bulk soil... | reverse complement strand
GGAAGACGATCTGGCGTTGATGGGTCCGGTTCTCGAAGCGCTGAAGACGGTGCGTGACCCGGAAATCCCAATGGATCTCGTCGAGCTCGGCCTCATCTACGAGCTTATGGTCAAGAAAGGGGGCATTGTCTACGTCGAGATGACGCTGACGACCCCCGCATGCCCGGTCGCCGCCAGCATGCCCGGCGAAGTCGAAGCGGCGATCCGCGGCGTCCCTGGCGTCAGCGACGTTCGCGTCAAGCTCGTCTGGACCCCGCCCTGGACGCCCGAGCTGATGAGCGAGGAAGCTAGGCTCGAACTCGGAATGCTGTAGCCGCTTCAAGGCGCTTGTCGCTCTTCTGCTAGCGGTAATTCTATCCCTCGCTACAGCACAGGCCGTCGCGCAAGAAGCGGTGCGGTTGTGCGGGCAAAAGGAGACCGACGACACGTTGCAGCCGTTGCCGCAATCGCTTGTGCCCGCCGCAAAACGGCTTTTCGGTCTTGGCAATATGCCGCAGCAGCAAATCCGGCGCAGCACGGTCTTCCGCTGCGCCGACGGACACGTGCTGCTCTGCACCTACGGTGCAAACCTCCCGTGCGGCAAAGCGAATTCAGATCGTCGGCTTCCCGGAGCGGAGGCTTGGTGCCGCGATCACCCGGATGCCGACTTCATCCCTAGATTCGCGATCCCGTCCGGTAACATCTACAACTGGCGCTGCGCCGCCGGCGCTCCGCAGATCCTCGGACAAATTGACGAGATCGACCCGCGTGGCTTCGTCGCCCGCTACTGGAAGCCGCTAGATTGAGTGGAGCGCCGATTCCAGATCGACAATCAAATCCTGGGGGTCCTCGATACCGACCGAGAGGCGCAGCAGATCGGCGGGAGCGGGGCTGTCGGCACCTTCGACCGAGGCGCGGTGCTCGATCAGGCTCTCGACGCCGCCGAGCGAGGTCGCGCGCTTCCAGACCTCGACGCGGGCCGCCGCGGCGATCGCGGCCTCGGCGCCGCCGCGTACTCGAATACTCAACATCCCGCCGAAGCCGCCGTTCATCTGGCGAGCCGCGACCCCATGTCCGGGATGCCTCGCCAAACCCGGATACAGTACGTCCAACACCCTGGGGTTGCGGGACAGCGCCTCGGCGATCTGCTGCGCCGAGCGGCAGGCGCGCTCGACGCGCGGAAACAGGGTGCGCATCCCACGCAGCAGAAGATAGGCCTCGAAGCTACCGAGGATTGCGCCGTCACTGCTCCGCGCCGAACAGAGGCGCTCCCAAGACGCGTCCTCCCGCGCGGTCGTCAACGCGCCGGCGATCACATCGCTGTGACCGTTCAGATATTTTGTCGCCGAATGCATGACGAGGTCGGCCCCCAACGCCAAAGGCCGTGTCAAAATCGGCGTCGCAGCGGTGCTGTCGACCGCGAGCAAGGCGCCGGCGGCGTGGGCGATATCGGCGGCACCGGCGATATCAGTCACCGACCACAACGGGTTCGCCGGAGTCTCGATCCATAAGACGCGCGTGTGCCCAGGCCGAACCGCCCGGCGCAGCACGTCCAGCGAGGTTGTATCGACGAACTCGACCGCGAGCCCCCAAGCTTCGGAGAAATTCCTCAGCCAGCTGCGCAATCCCCAATACATCACCCGTGGCGCCACCACGTGGGAGTCGCGGGCGAGGCATTGGAAGACAGCCGCGGCTGCCGCCATCCCGGAGGAGAACAGGAGCGATGCGGTACCGCCTTCGAGCGCGGTCAGCACGGCCTGCGCCTGATCATAGGTCGGGTTGTCGGCGCGTCCATAACTGCGCCCGCGCCGATACTGATTATCGGGGTCGCGCAGGAACGTCGTCGCGGTATGCACCGGCAGGACAACCGCGCCGGTCGAGGCATCGGTCCAGCCGAGAGCCTGCGCGGCGATTGTCGCGGGGTGGAGTTGTTTGTTGGTCATAGCGCTTCCGTTGCCGCCGTGCGGGCTTCGGCAACCGCGTGGATCTGGTCGCGAAGTGCCGGTTCCGTGCCGAACAGGCGATGGAGATCCCGCGCCGCCAAGCTGAGAAGCTGGCAATAGCCCAAGGCCACGACATCGGCGTTGCGGTGCTCGGTGACCAGCAGGGCAAGCTCGCCGAAGAAATCGCCTGTGCCGAGCTGAACGGGGGTCGGGTCGATCCGTACCTCGACGGCCCCCGAGGAGATAAAATACATCGCGTCGCCACGCTCGCCTTTGCGGACAACAATCTCGTCGGGGACGGCGAGCCGCGGCCGCAAAAGCCGGGCGACGGAACGCTGCGTCTTCGCATCGAGAGCCGCAAACATCGGCACCCGCTTGACCAGATCCTCCCGCTTCAGCCCGAGGTCGAGCCTCGGGCGCATCTCCACCGCGCGACGGCGCGGCCGCAGCTTGCGCTGCAAGTCGTCGTAGACGTCCTGATTGATGATCGATTCGGCGCGCAACCGGCGATAACGGTCTTCCTCGAGCCGGGCGGCCACGCGTGCCAAAAACTGTAACTCGAGTTGTCGCGCGTAGATCGGGTATTGTAATTTTACAGACGTTATCGCGCGGTCGATCGCGGCAAAGCGGTCTTCGAGTTGCTCCGCCATCGCCGCTCTCGCTGTGTCGCCGAAGACCTGCCCGATTTGATCGCGGTTGAAGGCGATCACGTTTTGCAGCACGAAGCGAGCGGCAAGCCGGACCTCGAACCGGTCCGCGAGCAGCCGCGCCAGCGGCCAGGCGATGCCGAGACGTCGCTGGATCGCAAGTGCCAGGCGCAAGGCCGGACCAAAGCCGCGAATGCGTTCGGCTGCTTTATGGTAGCCCGGAACGCCGTCGCTGTGCGCACCGTCCCGCAACTTCGCCGCGTGAGCGAGAAGGCTCGCCGCAACCCGCCGCGATACGGTTCGGCTCTCGAAATATTCGAGGCAGAACTCCTGCTCCCGGTCGGCCAGCGCCGACACCGCTGCCCGCTCTCTCAGCTCGGCGGACAGCTGGGTGCGCTCGCTGGACATTCCGCTGGAACCGTCGTTTTGGGTGTCGTAGAGCGTTAAGACCTCGGCAACCAGTTCGGGGGCAATCTGATGCTGACGTCCGACGGTCTCGATCTCCTGTGGAATGGAGGAAAGGGAGAGACCAATCACCCTCTCGTTCAGCGCGACTTCTTCCGGCGGCAAGCTGCTGATTTTGAGCAGGCGCATTAGCGGCCGCATCGTCGGCGCCGTCACCAGCAGCGTGAACAAGACAAATCCGGTTGCCAGGATCCCGACGAAATGCCGAACTTCGAGGGGCAGCGCCGTATTCTCAGTCGCGGCGAGAGCCAACGCGAGGGAGACCGCCCCACGCATTCCTCCCCATAACATGACCAGCTTGTGATCTCCGGCGATCGGTTTTGCCATCCGGGCAAAACTGAGCATCGGGATCAGCCCATAGAGCGTCAAGGCGCGCGCCCCGAGCGCTGCGACGATCAGCGCGCCCAGCAATGCGAAATCGCCCCAGCTCGCCTCTTCCATGAGGTCCGGGGTCTGCATCGCCGCGAACAGAAAGATCAGCGAGCTCGCCCAGAAGGCGAGCTGCTCCCACGTGACGACAAGGCTTTCCCAGTTCGACGGCGACAACCGCCGGCGTCCTTCGGCGCTGACGGCAAGCGCTGCGGAGGCAACCGCGACTACGCCGGATACATGCAAGTAGTGGTCGCAAATGACGAAGATCACGTAGGCAAACGCGATTGTCAGCGTCGCCTCGGCCAAGCGGCTTGCGCGCAAAATCGGAATGAACAGAGTGACCGCCCATCCGGCGACGTAGCCGGCGGCGAGGCCGCCGACAAACTGGCGTAAAAACGTTAAAACTCCGTCCAGCGGATGCGCGGGCCGATCGGCGGCGAGCATGGCGACGGCTAGCGAATAGATCGCGATCGCTGCGGCATCGTTGAATAGGCTCTCCCCTTGGACGAGGGTCGAGAGGCGCCGGGGGGCTCCGATGTCGTGAAAGATCGCCACCACCGCGACCGGATCGGTGGTGGCGATGATGGCTCCGAGCACGATGCAGGCGAGAATCCCAACTGGGGCAATCGGCCACAAGGCGAACCCGACAACGAGCGTGCTGACGATCACCCCGATGACGGCGAGCAAGAGAACCGGCGCCACCTCGTCGCTGAGCTGCCTGACATCGACATTGAGGGCGGCTTCGAAGAGCAGCGCCGGTAGGAAGACGTAGAGGAGGGATTCGGCACTCAGCCCAAAGTCGCGTAGCCACGCCAGCAGGTCGCCGATGATGCCGCCGGGCAAATAGGCAGGCGGAAGATTGGTGATACCCCCGATCGCGATCCCGACCACGGCGAGCAATACCGCGTAAGGTATCGAAAACCGTTGCGCGAGCGGCAGCAGCAGGCTGACCAGCCCGAGCAGTCCGGTAACCGCGAAGACGGTCTCGATGGTATCGTGCATGGCGTGGCCGAGAAGCTAGCGGCTGCACTCCCCCGTCACAAGGCGGGCAAACAATTACGGCTCAGCAGGTTGACCAGCACGCCGGATTACCGCTACCCGTCGCTTCGGACACACGACCATGCCCCCATCGGTCAGCCCCATGATGATATTCCGCCGCACAGCTCTGCTGTCGGTCCTTTCGGTTCTGGCGGGCGCCGCGCCGGTGCCGGTCGGCGCCGAACTGCAGAAGTTTCCGACATCGGAACTGACGATCGTCAGCGCGACGGGGTCGCATCGGTTCAACATCGAGGTTGCCGAAACGCCGGCGCAGATGGAGCAGGGTCTGATGTTTCGGACGAGCTTGGCGTCTGATGCCGGGATGTTGTTCGTCTACCCACAACCGACCGTCGCGACGATGTGGATGCGTAATACGCTGATCCCACTCGATATGCTGTTCGTCGACGCACAGGGCCGGATTGTCAACATCGGCCAGCGTGCCGTTCCTCAGTCGCTGGACGTGATTTCGGCGGCAGCTCCGGTGCGGGCGGTCATCGAGCTGAATGGCGGGACCGCGGCGCGGTTGGGGATCGAGCCGGGCGATCAGGTGCTGCACCCGGTGTTCGGCAACGCGCCGCGATCACACCATGAGATGTGGCGCTCCCGAGCCTAGAGGAAGCCGCGCACTAGCCCGAGAAAGGCGTCGAGCTGGTCGTGATGGACCCAGTGGCCGGCGTCGTCGATCGAAACGACCTTAGCGTTGCGGAAATGGCGGATGCGGCCATCCTGCTCGGGGTTGGAGGCCCAGCTCTCCTTGCCATAGACCAAGAGGGTCGGGCAGGCGATGCGCGACCACAGCGCCTCGGTCTCCTCCTGGGTCATCCCGTACGGCCGGTCGGCGCGGACGTAATTGTCAAATTTCCAGCTGTAGGTGCCATCCTCGTTCTGGTTGACGCCGTGCTGGGTCAGGTGCCGCGCCTGCTCAGGAGACAGATGCGCGTTCGCTTCCTGCATCCGCCGCAGCGCCTCTTCGATCGAGCCGTAGCGCCTCGATATACGCCCCGACAGCGCGCGCTGCTCGTCGATCCAGCGTCGCATGCGGTCGGCGATCGGCTGGCGCGCGCGCTCCACCATCCGGCGCGGTGTCACCCCAAGTCCTTCGATCGCAATCAGCTTGTGCACGTTTTCGGGATAGATCCCGGTGTAACGCAACGTGATCATTCCGCCGAGCGAGTGGCCGATGATCGTTACCGGCGCCAGCTCCTGCTGATGGATCAGCTGCGCAAGGTCGTAGATGTAGGCGGCCATCGAATAGCTGCCGTCGGGCGACCACTGGCTGTCGCCGTGGCCGCGCAAATCGGGCGCCAGCACATGCCAGTCCTGGCGCAATGCGGCGGCCACCCAGTCCCAGTTGCGGCAGTGGTCGCGTCCGCCATGGACGAGAACCAACGGCGGCGCGCTCGGATTACCCCAATCGACATAGTGCAGCCGGAGCCGTTGCGAGAAATAAATTCGCGAAGTCGGACCCGAGCTGTCGAGGGTCATCCTTCCGATCCCATCATGAACAGACGGAGGAACCCTAGCCCCCGTGGAATGGAAAGCAAAGGTTCGGGGTGGGCTCGGCTCAGAAACACGAGGCCCCCGCGCGCTTCTGGGCGTCTAGCGGGGGCCGCTCATGCGAAGGCAACCTTCGCGCTCGGGACCAACGTCCGAGCTAAATCTTGGACTTGGCACTCCGTTGCCGATGCCAAGGGGTCGGCAACTCTTTCTCCCCAGGTGGCGTCATGTCTGCGGCACACCCTCCTGGCTGGTTGACGACATCACCGATTTAAGTAGGTTGCTGAACCTTCGTCAAGGGCAAATCAAAGGCGCTTGAAAGCGGCGTCGGAGGAATCTATGTTCCTGGCACTCTCCCGCGGAGAGTGCCAACCGCGCATTCGAAATTTGTATTTGCAACGGAGGGTTCCGTGAAGTTTCGACCTTTGCAGGATCGTGTCTTGGTCCGCCGCATCGAGCAGGAGGAAAAGACGCTGGGCGGCATCATCATCCCTGACACCGCTAAAGAAAAGCCAATGGAGGGCGAGGTCATGGCCGTCGGCCCCGGCACGCGAGGCGATGACGGCAAGCTGCATTCGCTCGATGTCAAGCCCGGCGACCGCGTGCTGTTCGGCAAGTGGTCGGGCACCGAGATCAAGATCGACAACGAGGAACTCGTTGTCATGAAGGAGAGCGACATCATGGGCGTCGTCGAAGAGACCGCGGCGCGCAAGGTCGCGTGAGGGAGAAGAGAAATGGCGGCAAAGGAAGTCCGGTTTCACAACGACGCGCGCGAGCGCATGCTGCGTGGCGTCGATGTTCTCGCCAATGCGGTCAGGGTGACATTGGGCCCGAAGGGCCGCAATGTCGTCCTCGACAAATCCTTCGGGGCGCCGCGCATCAGCAAGGACGGCGTCACCGTCGCCAAGGAGATCGAGCTCGCCGACAAGTTTGAAAACATGGGCGCGCAGATGCTGCGCGAAGTGGCCTCGAAGACCAGCGACCAAGCTGGTGACGGTACGACGACTGCGACGGTGCTCGCTCAGACGATCGTACGCGAGGGCGCCAAGGCAGTGGCGGCGGGCCTCAATCCGATGGATTTGAAGCGGGGCATCGATCGCGCTGTCGATGTGGTCGTGAAGGAAATCGAAAAGCGCTCAAAGAAAGTGTCGACCAACGAGGAGATCGCCCAGGTCGGCACCGTCTCGGCCAACAACGACCAGGAGATCGGCCGGATGATCGCCGAAGCGATGCAGAAGGTCGGCAATGAAGGGGTGATCACGGTCGAAGAGGCAAAGTCGCTCGCGACCGAGCTCGACGTCGTCGAGGGCATGCAGTTCGACCGCGGCTATGTCAGCCCCTATTTCGTGACCAACGCCGAGAAGATGGTCGCCGAACTCGACGAGCCTTACATCCTGCTCCATGAGAAGAAGCTGTCGAGCCTGCAATCGCTGTTGCCGTTGCTCGAGGCAGTCGTCCAATCCGGCAAGCCGCTGCTCATCGTAGCCGAGGACGTCGAGGGCGAGGCGTTGGCTACTCTTGTTGTCAACAAGCTGCGCGGCGGCCTCAAAGTGGCGGCGGTCAAGGCGCCCGGCTTCGGCGATCGCCGCAAGGCGATGCTCGAGGACATGGCGATCCTGACCGGCGGTCAGGTGATCAGCGAGGATCTCGGCATCAAGCTCGAGAACGTCACGCTCGACATGCTGGGCAAGTCCAAGCGGATCCGGGTCGAGAAGGAAAACACGACGCTCATCGACGGTGGCGGCAAGAAGGACGACATCCAAGGCCGCTGCACGCAGATCCGGCAGCAGATCGAGGAGACCACCTCGGACTACGACCGCGAAAAGCTGCAGGAGCGGCTGGCGAAGCTCGCCGGCGGTGTCGCGGTGATCCGGGTCGGCGGCGCCACCGAAATCGAGGTGAAGGAAAAGAAGGACCGGGTCGACGACGCGATGCATGCGACGCGCGCCGCGGTCGAAGAGGGGGTGGTCGCCGGCGGCGGCGCGGCGCTCCTTTATGCCATCCGCTCCCTCGAGAGCCTCAAGCCCGCGAACAACGACCAAAGGGTCGGTATCGATATCGTCAAGAAGGCGCTGTCGTATCCGGCGCGGCAGATCGCCGAGAATTCTGGCACCGACGGGTCGATCGTGATCGGCAAGCTGCTCGACAGCACGGACACGAATTACGGCTATGACGCCCAGAAGGGCGAGTTTACCGACATGATCCGGTCGGGAATCATCGACCCGACCAAGGTGGTGCGTCATGCTCTGCAGGATGCCGCGTCGGTTGCAGGCCTCTTGATCACCACCGAAGCCATGGTGGCCGAGAAGCCCGAGCCGAAGACCCCGCCGGCAATGCCCCCGGGCGGCGGAATGGACTTCTGATCGCCTCTCCACAACGCCGGTGAAAGCCGCCTGCCCACCCAACCGTGGGCAGGCGGTACTTTTTTAAGCACTATTATGGGTTGCATAAAAGAGGAATTGGATCGATCCTGCCGGGCGTTTGTTTTGCGAGCCGGACTGAGAAGATCCGATGGGCGAAGTCATCCCGTTCCCGTCACGTAACCCGCGTAAATCTCCTGAGTTTACCGGCGGACAACGGGGTGCCCCGGCAACCGTCTTTCACGACCGCGGCTGGCGCATTCTGGAGATGCCGAGGACCGGACAATTTCTCGCGGTCTCCGCCAATTGCCGCCGCGGGATCGAGGTCGGGCGTTTCGATCCGCGGATGGCTTCCGATAATCACCATGCCGGCACTGAAATCGCCATCCTGACGTGGTGCGGTTCTGATGAGCACCTGTCGCGCTGCGCCATCGGCTGGCTCAATTCGGGTGGACCCCCCACCGCGATCCTCGGTGCCTTCGTTGTCGCGGCGGGCGGCCGGTACCGCTACTGGCGCGACGCGATCATCGAGGTTGCCGCGATCGGTGGCGCGAGGCTCGTGCGGCTGCTCGACGGCAGCATCGCGATCGCTCGCGAGCCCGAACCGGAGCCGCTGCTCGACCTGTTCGCGCCGCTCAAAGAGAACCGGCGCCGTGCCACCTTCAATCGACTGCCGCGCGAAATGCGGGCGGCGATTTTACGCTGGGCTGACCCCAGAGGTCAGTTCGATCTCGCGCAACCGATGCGGTAGGGGAACATCGCGAGCCGGGCAGAATGCGCACACCGCAACCCTGCCCTGCTTAGCGCTGCGGCCAGCCACAAGGCCGCGCCGCGTCCTTGCCAGCCAGCAGCGCGCCGCCCATACTGATGGCGATGCGGCGGCTTTCAGCAGATCCCGTTTTCGAGACGGCGGACGGTCCGCCGGTGCGTTGTTGCGACCATCCCGGCTGCGTTGCCGGGGGGGATTATCGTGCGCCCAAATCCCGGCTCGATCTCAGCGACTATTACTGGTTTTGTCTCGAGCATGTTCGCGCTTACAACGCCGCGTGGAATTACTACGCGGGGATGAGCGATACCGAGATCGAAGCCGACATCCGCCACGACACGGTTTGGCAACGCCCGAGCTGGCGGCTGGGTGTCCGCCATGGCCCCGGTTACGCTGCGCGAATTCGCGACTATTTCGGCGTGTTCTCGGGCAGCGCGGAGGGGACGCATGGACGTAGCCGCGCCAACGGCGATCGCGGGCGCGATGCTATCCACCGCGCGCTCTCGGCGCGCGAGCAGGCCCTGGCCGTCTTCGACCTCGAACCGCCCTTCACTCTGGTCGGGCTCAAGGCGCGGTACAAGACGCTGGTCAAGCTGCATCACCCCGACGCGCATGGCGGCGACAAGGCGGCCGAGGAGAAGCTGAAGATCATCAACCAAGCCTATGCCACCCTGAAGGCCAGCTATTTCGGATAGACGATCGCGCCGCGGCGCTCACACCTTTCCTCCACCACTGGGACGCAAGACAAGAATGCCATCCGTTCAGCCAACGGCCCCCAACAGTGCCTTTCCTCTCGACACGCCCGACATCACGGTCTCGGTGCGCCAGACCTTCGGGATCAACAGCGACCTCCAGGTGCCGGCGTTCAGCCAGGCGAGCGAGCACGTCCCTGATCTCGACGATGCCTACCGCTTCGACCACGACACGACGCTCGCGATCCTCGCGGGCTTTGCGTTCAACCGGCGGGTGATGATCTGCGGGTATCACGGCACCGGCAAATCCACCCATGTCGAGCAGGTCGCCTCCCGGCTGAACTGGCCGTGCATCCGCGTCAATCTCGACAGCCACATCAGCCGCATCGATCTCGTCGGCAAGGATGCGATCGTGCTGCGCGACAACAAGCAGGTCACCGAGTTCCGCGAGGGGCTTCTGCCGTGGGCGCTGCAGCATCCGGTGGCGGTGTGCTTCGACGAGTACGATGCCGGCCGCCCCGACGTCATGTTCGTGATCCAGCGGGTGCTCGAGGTCGAGGGCAAGCTGACCCTGCTCGACCAGAACCGCGTGATCCGGCCGCACCCCTGCTTCCGGCTGTTCTCGACGGCGAACACCGTCGGGCTCGGGGACACCACCGGCCTCTATCACGGCACGCAGCAGATCAACCAGGGCCAGATGGACCGCTGGAACATCGTCGCGACGTTGAATTATCTGCCGCACGACGCCGAGCTCGAAATCGTGCTGGCGAAGGTGCCGAGCTACGACGACGATGAGGGCCGGCGCACGATCAGTGCGATGGTGGCGCTCGCCGACCTCACTCGCGCCGGGTTCATCAACGGCGACATCTCGACCGTGATGTCGCCCCGCACGGTCATGACTTGGGCGGAGAACGCCAAGATATTCAACGATCTCGCGTTCGGCTTCCGTCTCACCTTCCTCAACAAATGCGACGAGACCGAGCGGCCGACCGTCGCCGAGTACTACCAGCGCTGTTTCGGCACTGAACTCGCCGAAACCAGCGTCAACGCGACGCTGATGTAATGCCGCCGAATCTTGGGACCGCGGGCGTCCCGCCCGCATTGCGGGCAAGATGCCCGCGGTCCGAACGGTAAGAGCAATTCATGGCGCAGGACTTCTCCCCGACCGAGATCTTCAAGCGTGCCACTGCCTCGACATTGCGCGCGATCGCCGAGCGCGACGATGTGACCGTCGGCTTCGGGCCGGAGCCGGCAGGGCTCAGCGGCGCGAAGGTGCGCCTGCCCAACCCACCCCGCGACCTCCCGGCCGAGGACACGGCGCAGTTGCGCGGCGCCGCCGACAGCCTGGCGTTGCGGCTGCGCTATCACGATGACGCAGTGCACAGCAAACGCGTGCCGCACGGGCCGCTCGCCCGCGCGGTCTTCGACGCGGTCGAGCAGGCGCGGGTCGAGGCGCTGGGCTCCCGCCGCATGGCGGGGGTTGCCGCCAATCTCGAAGCGATGCTCGACGAGCACTATCGCCGGCAGGGCTTCGAGCGGATCACGGAGCGCACCGAGAGCACGATGGCCGAAGCGGTGCGGCTGTTGACCCGAGAGGCGTTGACGAGGGAGCGCCCGCCGCCATCGGCACGCCGGGTTGTCGACCTCTGGCGGCCGTGGCTCGAAGGGCGCATCGGCAAAGATTTTGCCGAGCTCGACCGTGCGATCCGCGACCAGGACGCTTATGCCCGCGCCACCCGCCGGCTGCTCCAGGATCTCGATATCGATCTCGGCGACGCCGACGAGTCGGAGGAGAGCGAGGATCAGCAGGGCGGCGACGAAACCGACAGCGAAAACCAGACCGAAGGTGAAGGCGCGACCACCGGCGCGCAGCCTTCAGCCGAGGGATCGCCCGCGGACGGCGAAGCCGAGGACGCGCAGGACGCCGCCGAGGCCGGCGACGGCGAGATGATGCCCGGCTCGAGCGACGATGACCCCGGCCGGCCCGGCCGCCCCGGGCAGATGCCGCGCGGCCGCAACGACGACACTGCGGTCTATCGCGCCTTCAGCGTCGCCTTCGACGAAGTCATCGAAGCGGAAAAGCTGTGCGACCC
>Ga0318561_10000533_pt1 | contig 11883 bp, 15 predicted proteins | sample GRESIP065b5f23_FD_202526 | JGI IMG/M metagenome (GOLD analysis project Ga0318561, IMG submission 202526) | Tropical soil microbial communities from Luquillo Experimental Forest, Puerto Rico - GRE.SIPMG.065b5f23 | ecosystem: Environmental > Terrestrial > Soil > Tropical forest > Bulk soil... | reverse complement strand
CTGCATATGCTTTGACAAAACTGGCAATCATCTTGTTCACCAAGGAATTACATCGCCGATACCATGCCGTCGGGCTCTCGGCTGCGACGTTTCACCCGGGCTATGTCGACTCGAATTTCGGCGAGGCATCGGGCTCACGGTTTCTCGCATTCATGAAGCACCACGTGCCGGTAATATCCGGGTTCACGTTGACCTCGGAGCAGGGAGCCGACCAACTGGTCTGGTTGGCGTCGAGCACACCCGGTGCGGACTGGACGCCTGGCGAGTACTACTCGAAGGGCAAAGTCGCGAAAGCTAATCGCGCGGCCTACGATCCCGAGCTTGCACGCGAGTTGTGGGATCAAACTCTGGCCAAGATCGGTTAGATTTCCGATCGGCGGTGGCCGGCGGCCACAAAGCAGCTTTGTGGGCCCACAACATCAAGACCGCTACTGAAGTCGCCTGGAGCCGCGAACCATTAGAGGCGTAAAGGTTCCACCGAGCCAGGGGCGCGAGATGATGACATTCCCCAAACAGCTGCGTCATGCTATCGGTTATCGCGAGTCATGGACGGAGTTCAGTCCGGGCCGCAACTGGAGGTACCGCCTGGTACGCGTGTGGGATTCAAAAAGGCCACGGTTAGCCTGGGTGATCCTCAACGGCTCTGACGCCGACGAACACCACAACGATCCGACGGTCCGTCGCTGCATTAGTTTCGCTCGGGCGTGGGGATACGGCGGCGTGGACATCGCTAACCTCTACGGGCTGGTGTCCAAGAATCCCGGGGCGCTTCGGCGCCACTCCGACCCGGTCGGCGCCGACAACGATCGCCACCTGGCCGCGGTGTGTTCCGAAAACGACCTGACGGTGCTGGCGTGGGGACCTGACGCCTGCGCCGACCGCGTTCACGCGGTGACCCAGATGCTGCGTCGGCTCACCGGGAGCCATGGAGGGTCTTTGGCCGTGTTGGGTTGGACCCAAGGTGAACAGCCGCTGCATCCGCTGCTGGCGCCCAAAGACGCGACCCCTAAGTGCTTGACGCTGAACGGGTTCGACTGCGGCCTGCATGAGGTCGATGACCCGCGTTGGGAACATCTGTTGGGAGGTGCGGCATGACTTCCCTCACGGCAGACCGATCCGTTCGTGCGACACACATCGTGCTGTCTCGTCGCAAGTTCGCGCGGGCGATCAGCACGCAGGGCCACAATGTGCGCCTGGCGATCTGGCTGGCCGGCTGGCGCATCGAGATCTACGAAGAAGTGGCTAATCTATCGTAAACCGTTGCGCGACAGCGTCACTGACGACGACCACCACCACCCGGCGCCGGACGGCGCTCCAGACTTTCCAGATAGGTCGCCACCGCCTGCCCGCGGTTGGCCACGCCGAACTTCTGTGAAATCCTTTTCACGTGCGACTTTACGGTTTCCTCCGACAGGAAGATCGTCGTGGCGATCCCCCGATTGGTCGCGCCTTCCCTCAAAGTTGTTATGGCTTTGCACCGTTCGACCAACTCGGTGAGGTGATCATCGTACTCGTCATCCGGGACTGGCAGATTCAGTCCGGTGCACAGCCCTGAATCCCACTCCGTCAGGACGGTGGGCATCTCCTCGTAGGTGCCTTGGGGAACAACACGGTTCATGATTTCGTCGGGTACACCGGATCAACCAGCGACGCCAACGGTCACCGTTATTCGAGCCGATCACATCGACGTGTACTTTGACCCGACACAGCGTGTCAGTGACCACGACCGGGAAGCTGCGACACTGGCGCGGCTGGTGACGCAGCGGCGCTAAATTCCTGCGTCGTCGGCGATTTCGCGAGCCTTGCGCACCCGCGCGTCGATCCAACTGGTATCGGGAGTCCCTGCCGAAGCCTTGTTTTGCGGCTCGTCCATTGCGCGGCGCATGACGCCTTCGCCGATGATCGCCAGCTTCCACAGCCCGAGCACCTGCCAGTACTGCAAAGCGGCCGAATCACGACCGGTCGCTTCCAGGTACAGCCGAGTCATCTCGGCGCGATCGGGAAAACCCTCCAGCGTCGACGGCGCGAAGTCGCCGGCCAATGCTTCACCTGGCTCAGGCCAATAAGTGAGCAGCGAACCCATGTCCGCGACCGGGTCGCCCAGCGTGGACAGTTCCCAGTCCAGCGTCGCCACGATCTCGCCGGTCTCCCGCGAGGTGATCAGGTTGCGCAGGTGAAAATCCCCATGCACCAGGCTGATTTCGCGTTGCTCGGGCACGGCGGCGATGAGCCGACGGGTGAGATCGTCCAGTTCGGGCAGCTCGCGGGTCTTGGACAGTTCCCATTGCCCCACCCACCGTTTGAGCTGGCGCTGCGCGTACGGCGTGTGGCTGGCCAGGTCCGCGAGCCCCACCCCGTCCAGGTCGACGGCGTGGATCTTCGCCAGGGTGCGCGGTAGGTCGAGGGCGATCTGGCGACGCCGCTGTGGTGTCAGTGCCTCGGCGACACCCATGGTGTCGACGACCAAGCCGTCGACGAACTCCATCAATATCAACGGCACGTCGGAAAACTCCGAATCCGCGGTGGTGGCCAGGATTCGAGGTACGGGTACGTCGGTGTCCGCCAGCGCTGCGACGATTCGGGCCTCGCGCATCACATCGTGGGCCGAGGCCAGCAGATGACCCAACGGCGGGCGGCGCAGGATCCAGGCGCGGCCGGCCGCGTCGGTGGCGCGGTAGGTCAGGTTCGACTGCCCGAGGCCAACCCGCTGAAAGTGCAATGGTGCCTCGAACTCAATGCCGAGCGTCGCCAGCCACCGCGATACCGCATCGGTGTCGACGCCGATAACCTGTTGTTTCTCGGTCATGCGACGTTGACTCCTTTCCGGAAGGGGCCGGCGTCGCCGAGGCGCTGCCCGCCGTCGATTACGAAGGTCTCCCCGGTCACCCAGCTCGCCGCATCCGAGACGAGGAACGCGATGACCGAGCCGATGTCGTCGGGCTCACCGATGCGCCCCAAAGCGGTGGCTGAATTCAACTGGCCCTCTTGCTCTTTCCGCAGCTTCGTGTTCGAGGAGCGTGGCGACGTCGACATCAAGGGTAAGGGTGTGATGCACACCTGGTACCTCGTCGGCCGCCGCGATCAGTGAATGATTACACCGCGAATGTTCTTGCCGTCCCGCAAATCCTGGTAGCCCTGGTTGACGTCTTCGAGGCTGTACTTCGCCGTCACGAGTTCGTCGAGCTTGAGTTGGCCAGCGTCGTAAAGCCGCAGCAGTCGGACGATGTCGTACTGCGGGTTCGCGGAGCCGAACAGGGTGCCCCGGATCGTCTTCTCGGTGAGGGTGAGCATGGCACCGGAGACGTGGATGGTGGCTTTCGCGGGGTCCGCGAGGCCCGCGACGACGACGGTGCCGCCCTTCCCGACGATGTCGAAGGCTGCCGAGATCACCGCTTCGTCCACGATTCCGACGGTGACGATCGCCTGGTCCGCGCCCTGGCCCCAGGACAATTCGTTCACCTTCGCCGCGGCCTCGGCCGCGCTGTCAAAGGCGTGTGTCGCACCGAATTTCAGCGCGGTGTCGCGCTTGAACGCCACCGGGTCGACGACGACCACGTACTTCGCACCGGCGTGCGACGCCCCCTGCACGGCGTTGATGCCGACACCGCCGATGCCGTACACGACGGTGATGTCCCCCGGACGCACCGCTCCGGCGTAGGTCGCGCTTCCCCACCCTGTCGGAACCCCACAGCCGACCAGAACCGCGGTCTCCAGCGGCAGCCAGTCATCGACCTTGACGACCGAGTGCTGTGAGATCGTTGCCTTCTTGGCGAAGGTGCCCAGTATGCACATTGCACCGAAATCTGTTCCACCGCTGTGGAATCGGAACGAGCCGTCCGGCATGCAGCCCTCGAGGATGGTGGCGCCCATGTCGCACAGGCTCTGCCTGCCGGTCGAGCAGTACCGGCAATGGCCGCAACTGGGGATGAAGCAGCACACCACGTGGTCTCCCGGCTTGACCTTCGTCACGCCGGGACCGATGTCCTCGATGATGCCGGCACCTTCGTGCCCGCCGACTATCGGGAAGCGAGGCGGGAGGTCGCCGTCGGTGAGATGCAGGTCGGAGTGGCACAAGCCCGCCGCGGTGTAGTTGATGAGGACTTCGCCTTCACCGGGACCGTCGAGGTCGAGTTCCATGATCTCGAACGGCTTGCCCACCCCCATAAGTACCGCCGCTGTTGTCTTCACCGGAATCTCCTGTCTCGAAAAAGGGCGCACGCGCAAGCGGCGCTATTTGCTCTTCACGCGCTTCGGGGCCGGCGGCGCGTACGTCTGCAGGTAGGCGGTGACGAACCGCCGGGCTTCGTCGATCGTGGTGTCGTCACCCTTTGGGGAGCGCTGGAACGCGACGTCGAAGAGTCGATCGCCCGCCTCGAAGACGAGCTGCACGGCGAATAGCGGGGTATTGGCCCTGATGAGTTTTCGGTCGATGAGAAAGCGCCAGAGCTCCTCGGCCCATGACTGGTCGAATTCGCGCGCCAGTTCGGTCAGTGTCGAATTGCGACCTGCGAACCACAACTGAACGAAGCTGGGGTTCTCACTGAAGTAGGTGAGTAGCGGGTCGATCATCGCGTCGACGGCGTCAGCCAGGGTGCGCACCTTGGGATCGTTCAGCGCCGCGGCGAAGCGCTCGTCGAGCGCGCGCACGTGGCGGCGCACCAACTCGGCGTCGACCTGACTGCGGTCGGCGAAGTAGTGATAGAGGGAGGCCGTCGGAATGCGGGCCTGCTCGCCAATCGCCTTCAGGCTGGCGGCGGCGTAACCCTGCTCGGCGAGCAGCGACTCGGCGGCGTCGAGGATGGCCTGCACCCGCTCAACCCCGCGGCGCTGCACAACGGAGGGGTGCGAGGCGCCCCGCCGTGCGGGTTGGTTTTCGAACACGATTCGAGATCGTATCAGCCGTTGTCAGCGAGCGGAAGCGAATCTAACCGCGAATTCGATTTGAGATCGAGTATTGGCGAACGGAGAACGTCGTGGTGGACAGTTGTGACGTCGCGGTGATCGGCGCTGGGTTCGCCGGGGCCATCGCCGCAAGGGATCTCGGCATCGCGGGCCGCTCGGTGATCCTCCTCGAAGCTGAGGCAGAACGGCCTATGCAGGACCAAATGCCTTGGGGGAGTGGGGATGACCCGTCTTGCGCTCACTGCTCGCTGATGCGCGGGCATGGCGGTTAAGCTGGCACGACGGGTCACCGGCGAACACCCACGATCGACCCTACTGAGGATGGTGGTGATATGGATCTTGGACTTGCCGAACGCACCGCGCTCGTCTGCGCCTCAACGTCAGGGCTGGGCCTGGCGACCGCCCGGGCACTGTGTGAGGACGGCGCCAGAGTCGTTATAACCGGGCGCTCGAGCGAACGCGCCGAGGAAGTGGCAGTAGCGCTTTCGAACGCGATCGGCATCGGTGGCGATCTCGTGGCCGCCGATGGTGCAGCGCGACTGTTCGACGAATCGACCAAACGTGTGGGCAAGATCGACATTTTGGTGCTCAATGGGCCCGGCCCGGCGCCCGCAACTGCCGCAGAGGTTGATGAGGCGGGTGTCGATTCCGCAGTGACCGCGTTGGTGAAGCCTCAAGTGCAACTGGTGCGGTCAGTGCTGCCCGCCATGCAGGCGCAGCGCTGGGGCCGTATTTTGAGCATCAGCTCGACAAGCATAGTGGCGCCGATTGCCAACCTCGCGCTGTCCAACCTCGGCCGTGCGGCACTGGCAGGCTATCTGAAGACTCTCGCGAATGCGGTTGCCGCGCAGGGCATTACTGTCAACTCTCTTCTGCCCGGCCGAATCGCAACGCCCCGCGCGCGGCAGATCGCTGAAGCGGCCGCGGCTCAGTCCGGCATTCCCTACGCCAACGTCGAGCAATCCGTAACCGGTGAGATTCCCGCGGGCCGCTATGGAGAGCCCGAGGAGTTCGGCGCCGTCGCCGCCTTCTTGTGTAGCGCGCGGGCGTCCTACGTGACCGGGGTAGCGCTGCGCTGCGACGGCGGGCTGGTGCCGACACTGTGAGCACTGTCCGGCCGATTTTGAAAGCTCACCGAGCCTCCCTGTAGGCGGAGGCTGGCGGGTAAAGAGACCGCAGCGCACGGGGCGCGCGGAATGGCGCCCACTGGCCGAGCGGCTGCGCCAGTCGGTCCGCGACGGCCCAGATCACGGCGGGGTGGTGGCCGAACCCCAAATGGCTACTGACTACGGCGATGTTCTCGGCCCGCGCCGAGGGCGCGTCGAGGCAGGCCTGCCAGGCGACGATGCCGTCATACCGGGAGTAGATGGAGGTCGCCGGCACCGGCAGCGCATCGCCGCCGGACTCCAGCGGCAGCTCCCTTGGCACGACATGTAGGTGGGAGTACCGGTTGAAGGCGCGACCGGCGCGGGACTGACGTTCGTGGGCAAGGTGAATCGGGCTGCCGAGCGTGATGACCTGCCGCACCGCAGTCGGAGTATCGCGGGCCAGGGTGCGAGCGTAGATGCCGCCGAGGCTCCAGCCGATCAGACTCACCGCGGCGCCGTATCGCGACTGCAGGCCGAGCAGGCGGTCCTGCAGTCCGGTGACCGTCGCAGCCGTGGGACCAAGGTTGCGCCCGAGCCGCCAGCCGTGCACCCGGTAGCCCAGGTCGCGCAGGATGCGCCGAAGTGTCCAGGTGGAAACGTCGTCGGCCAGCAGGCCCGGCAAGACCAGAACCGGGTGCTCGTCGCCGGCCGGCAACAGCTGCCTCAGCGGCAACGCGGCAATCAGCCACCCATATTCGGCCGCCGCGCGGGCGGCGTCTGTCACATAGAGCCACGACGGGGGAGCGCCCGCCCCGGGTGTGCCGGCGGGTTCCCGCAGCCGCGACATCGGACTCGACATCAGCGGACCCCGACCGCGTCGGACAGCGCGGCGACTTCGTCTTTCAGCGCGTCGATTATCAGGTCGACGTCGGGAACCAGGTCACGGTCGGCCAGTGCGCCGAAGTTGAGCTTGCCCTTGGATCCCAAGACTGTCAGGTTGAGCCCCTGCCCGTCGGCGATCGCCGAGAGCGGGTACACGCCGTCGAGTCGCGCCCCGCACAGGTAAAGATCGACGGTCGGCCCGGGAACGTTGGAAACGAACAAGTTGAACGGCGGGATCCGCTCCAGTAGCCGCAGTCGGGAGGCCAGCCGGTAGGCCTGATTGGCCAACGCCGGCATCGAGAACTGGGCGATGTCGGTGAGCAGGTCGGCGGGCAGCGCGTTGTGCTGTTCCTTGGCGGCGCGCATCGCCTCGTGCGCAGCTTTCAACCGTTCAGCCGGGTCCGCCAAATGCGTGGGTAGCGACGCCATGACAGACGAGACCCGGTTGCCGTGGGTGCCTTTTTGCTCTTCGGTCCGGATGGACACCGGAACGGCGGCCACGAGCGGTCCCTCGGGCAGGGCATCGTGTTTCTGCAGCCAGGTGCGCAGCGCGCCGGCGCACAGCGCCATCACGACGTCATTGACGGTGACACCGGCGGCGTTTTTGATCGCCTTGACCTCCGCAAGCGGGACGCTGGCGAAGGCCCAGCGCCGATGCGGGCCGATGTTCTTGTTGAACGGCGTTGCGGGCGCGATCATTGGCGGCGCCGACAGGACAACCCCGCGGCCCCGGCGCAACACAAACCGGTCGATGAGCGGCAGCTCGGGGCGCGCGGGACTGCTGACCATGGCGGGCAATGAACGCACGATCCCCGCCGAGACTCGCGCGGCCCGAACCGGGTGGGTTGCCAGCGACATAGCGCTGCGCGCCAGCAGCTGGGCAGCGCCGGGCTCGGCTTCCGGGCGCCACGGGTCTGTCTCGTCGGCCTCGGGGGGCTGCGGCGAGGTATCCATCAGCGCGGCGAGCAGATCATTTCCGGATACCCCGTCGATGGCCGCGTGGTGCACCTTGGTGTAGAGGGCCTGCCGGCCGCCCTCCAGACCGTGGATGAGGTAGGTCTCCCACAGCGGGCGGCGGCGGTCCAGCGGCCGCGCGTGCAGCCGGGCTGCCTGCACCGCCAACTGGCGGTCATCGCCCGGCGCGGGGAGCGCCAGCTCGCGGACGTGGAACTCGATGTCGAAATCGGGGTCCTCGATCCAGTACGGCTGGTCCAGCCCGAACGGCACTTCCGCCAGGCGGCGGCGAAACGGCGGGACCAGATGCAGCCGGGACTCGATGAGCTCGGTCAGCCGCTCAAGCGTCAGCGCCTCGCCGCCCGCGGGCGGATCGAGGACCGACACACTCCCTACGTGGCCGTAGGCCGTTGGCGAGTCGAGCGCCAAAAATGCGGCATCCAAACCGGTCAATTGGTGCATCACGCCTCCATGGGGAAACTGGGTTCAGCCATCACGCTAGAACCAGTTTTCGTCCAGGTCGATGGTCTCATCCCGGAAAATCGTGGTTGACTCGAGAGCGTACTTCAGTAGTAGTATTTTGCAACTAGAAGTCACACCCCTGGCGGGCCATCACGAGAGGACAGTCAATGTCGACGAATACGGTGCTCGACCGTTTCCGCCTCGACGGGAAGGTGGCGATCGTGACGGGGGCGTCCTCCGGGCTCGGTGTCGCGTTCGGCAAGGCACTCGCCGAGGCGGGCGCCGACCTCGTCCTCGCCGCGCTCCTCGATCAAGGCGCGGGTGTTCTCGAGACGGTCGGCGCGCGCTCACCGTCACGGCCGACGTGACACAACCCGACGACGCGCAAGCGGTGGTCGATGCGGCGCTGGCCGAGTTCGGGCGTGTCGACGTACTAGTCAACAACGCGGGGAAGGGCACCGCGGTACCGGCGACCCGCGAGACACCCGAGGAATTCCGAGAGGTGATCGACATCAATCTCAACGGCTCCTATTGGATGGCCCAAGCGTGTGGCCGTGTCATGAAACCGGGCAGCTCGATCATCAACGTCGCCAGCGTCGTCGCGCTGACCAGCGGCAGGCTGCCCCAGGCCGCCTACTCGGCCAGCAAGGCCGGTCTGACAGGCCTGACCCGGGACCTGGCCGTGCAGTGGACCGGTCGCAAGGGCATTCGCGTCAATGCCCTGGCTCCGGGCTTCTTCCCATCGGAAATGAGTGATCAGTTCCCCGAGGGTTACATCGAGAGCCAGCTGCCGCGCGTGCCCGCCGGACGTCCCGGGGACCCCGAAGAGCTTGCGGCGGCGGTGGTGTTCCTCGCGAGCCCGGCCGCGGCGTACGTCACCGGCGCGACGCTGGTGGTCGACGGCGGCCTCACCGTCTCCTGAATAGGTTTTGAAAAGCAACTAGATTCGGAGTTATCCTACTGGCTGTGAGACACGCGGATTTGCTCGACGAGAACTGCGCGATCGCCCGCTCGGCGGGCATCCTCGGCGAACGCTGGGTGTGGGTCATCCTGCGCCAGGCATTCAACGGCGCCCGGCGGTTCGAGGACTTCCAGCGCGGCATCGGGTTGGCCCGTAACGTTCTCACCGAGCGGCTGAGCTGGCTGGTTCAGCACGGCATTCTCGAGCGACGTCGCTATGCCGAACACACCGCGCGCGACCTCAACGAGTACCGGCTGACCGCCAAGGGTCGCGCGCTGTTTCCGGTCTACGCAGTCCTGATGCAGTGGGGTAACGAGTGGACCGGTCTTGCGGCCCCGCCAGTTGACCTGCTGCACAAGCCCTGTGGACACCGCGTGGGCGTGCGCGTCGTGTGCTCTGAATGCGGCGAAGACATCGACGCCCACGACACCGAGCCGGTGGTCGGCCGCGGCCTGATCATGCATCGGGGCAACCGCTCATGAACCGTCGCAATTGATGTTGAACGGAGGTAGCGGACGATGGAGTGGACGGGTGTGCGCTATGCGGACAAGCCAAATGTGCAGGTGCAGACCTGGATTGATGCGCCACCGCAGCGGGTTTGGGCCCTGGTGTCCGACGTCGAGCTGATGCCGACCATGAGCGAGGAACTGCAGTCGGTCGAATGGCTCGACGGGGCCAGCGAGGCCGCGGTCGGGGCCAGGTTCGTCGGACGCAGCAAGCACGAAGCACTTGGGGAATGGGCCACCACCTCGCATGTGATCGAGTGCGAGCCCGAGCGCCTGTTCGCCTGGGCCGTGGAGGACCCGCAGAACCCCACGGCGATATGGCGTTTCCGGCTCGAGCCCAAGGATGGCGGTACCGAACTATCTGAGTGGATGCAGATGGGCCCGGCGCGCTCCGGCCTGTCGTTCGCCATCGACCAGATGCCCGACAAGGAGCAGAAGATCGTGTTCGTGCGGATGCGCGAATTCGAACAGAACATGACCGCCACCCTGGCCCACATCAAGAAGCTGGCGGAAGCCTGATGCGCACCGCCACCACGATTGAGGCTGCCAGCTTCGATCGCTGGTCGCAGCAACGAGACTTCGTCGTCGAAGCCGAGGAGCTGGGGCTGGACGTGTTGTGGGTAGCCGAGGCATGGGGTTCGGATGCGCCCTCGGCGCTGGGTTACTACGCGGCATGCACCGATCGCATGCTGCTGGGGTCGGGAATCCTGCAAGTCGGGACTCGAACGCCCGTCGCGGTGGCGCAGACGGCGATCACCCTGTCGAATCTCTCCGGTGGACGGTTCTTGCTCGGCCTCGGTGCTTCCGGCCCCCAGGTCATCGAAGGGCTGCACGGGGTTTCGTTTGCGCGCCCCCTGAGTCGTCTCAAGGAAACGGTCGAGATCGTGCGCCAGGTGGTCGACGGCGGGAAGATCTCCTACCAGGGCCGCGAGTTCCAGATTCCCCGGCCCGGCGGGGATGCCGTCCCAATGAAGTTGTCGATGAAAGCGGAGCACGAGATCCCGATCTACCTCGCGACGCTATCGCCGACCATGCTGCGACTCACCGGCGAAATCGCCGACGGTTGGCTGGGCACCAGCTTCGTGCCGGAAGGTGCGGGCGAAGCCTATTTCACCTATTTGGACGAGGGACTGGCCCGCGCCGGGCGCAGCCGCGACGACCTCGACATCTGTCAGGGCGCCGAGGTGGCCTTCGCGGCCGACGAGGATGCGTTGCGCGTCATGGTCGGTAGCCGTAAGAAGGAACTCGCGTTCAGTCTGGGGGGCATGGGGTCGGCGTCGACCAATTTCTACAACCAGGCATACAGCCGTCAGGGCTGGGCCGAGGTCGCCGCCGAGGTTCGTGCGCGCTGGCAGGGCGGCGACCGCGAGGGAGCGGTGGACCTGGTGAGCGACGACATGGTTCTGGCCACCACCTTGATCGGCACCGAATCCATGGTGCGGCAACGGTTGTCGGTCTGGCGCGACGCCGGCGTCGACATGGTCCGCCTCTATCCGGCGGGAGACACCCTCGACGCCCGGCTGTCCACCTTGGGCAGGGCGATCGAGATCGTGCGTGAAATCAGTAGTTCTCAGTGATATTTGGGAGTCGACGATGACAGAGGCGTTTGTGCTCGGCGGTGTGCGCACCCCCTTCACCCGATACGGCGGTTCGCTATCGCATATCCGACTCGACGATCTGCTCGGCTTGGCGATGACGGGCGCGTGTGAACGCGTCGGCGTCGGGCTGGACCAGATCGAGGACGTCGTCGCGGGCTGCGTCAACCCCGCGCACGAGGGGCTGGGGGACGTGGCGCGCTGGGCGGCGCTGGCGGCCGGATTCCCCGACAGTGTCGCCGGAGCGACGATCAACCGGTTCTGCGCTTCGTCGTTGAGCGCGACCGTTCAATTAGCCCACGCGATCAAGGCGGGCGACCTAGGCGTGGCCATTGCCTGTGGTGTGGAATCGATGTCGCGTTCCGGGTGGGCATACATGAAGGGCGACGCGCCGTTTTCCCCGCGCGGACCGGTGATTCTGCTCGACACCATGTGGGCGGGTGCCGGCGGCCCGCCGAACCCGAAGCTGTTGGGGCGCAACGCCTACATTTCCATGATCGAGACCGCGCAGAATGTGGCCGACCGCTACGGGC
>Ga0318561_10000515_pt1 | contig 12025 bp, 15 predicted proteins | sample GRESIP065b5f23_FD_202526 | JGI IMG/M metagenome (GOLD analysis project Ga0318561, IMG submission 202526) | Tropical soil microbial communities from Luquillo Experimental Forest, Puerto Rico - GRE.SIPMG.065b5f23 | ecosystem: Environmental > Terrestrial > Soil > Tropical forest > Bulk soil... | reverse complement strand
AGTTCAGGCCATTGTCGTCGTGATAACCGCCTCGGTACTGATTTTGAACCTGCTTCTGGATGTGATCTACGGCTGGTTGAACCCCAGAATCCGTTACAGTTAACCGGCCAGTCCATCGCACAGAGGACAGAGAATGGCGCAGGATAGCACTGGCATAGCAGCGTCCCTGGGGGTGCCGATCCAGGGTTGGACGCCAAGGAGCGCCATCTGGCAGCACATCAGCCGCTTTGCCCGGCGAAAGCCTCTGGGCGCTTTTGGGGCCGTAATCGCCCTGATCCTCATAGTCGTCGCTATCTTTGCCCCGTTTATTGCCACGCACGACCCCGCCGAGACGAACGCCGCTCTCGTCTATGCGCCTCCCGGGTCGCAGTTGTTGCTGGGCGGCGACCAGTTGGGCCGTGATGTGTTCAGCAGGCTGGTCTATGGCGCAAGGGTTTCTTTGTACGCCGGGCTGCTCAGCGCGTTTATCGGGGCCAGCATAGGCATGGTGGTGGGCGTTGCGAGCGTCCATTTCGGCGGCAAGACCGACCTCATCGCCCAGCGAATAATCGATACCATGATGGCCTTCCCGCCCCTGATTCTGGCGATTGCCATCATGGCTGCCCTGGGAGCGTCTCTGAACAACGTCGTCATCGCTCTCAGCGTTGCCTACATACCCAGTGCTGCCCGGGTCCTCCGCTCGCAGGCCCTAGCCATCAAGGAGATGGATTATATACTGGCCGCCAGGGCGATAGGGGCCAGTCACGGGCGCATCATTTTTCGCTGTATGATCCCCAATTGCCTGGCCCTGTACATTGTGCTTGTCACAGTGTTTCTGGGTACGGCGATCGTTGCGGAGGCCACCCTCAGTTTCCTTGGGATCGGTGTCCCTCCGGACGTTTCGTCCTGGGGCGGCATGTTGAATGGGGCTGCCCAGACCTACGTGCACCTGGCCCCGTGGCTGGGCGTGTTTCCCGGCCTGGCCATAGCCATAGTGGTGTTTGCCTGGAACCTGCTGGGGGATGCTCTGCGCGACGTGCTGGACCCCCGGCTCAGGGGAACCTGGTAAAGCCCTGTCCCTTGACCGAGGCTGTCACTACGCAGCCGGGCCCCTCCGGCGCCCGAGGAGTGCCGAACCGCACGCTCGTGAGAGCGGCGAATTACACCATGACCTCGCCGTTTCATCGTAGAAGGCGCCCGCATGGCTACGCTGCTGGAGGTTAGGGATTTAAAGACTCATTTCTTCACCCAGGAAGGCGTGGTGAAGGCGGTGGATGGAGTCTCCTACGCTCTCGAAGAGGGAGAAACCCTAGGCCTCGTGGGAGAGAGCGGCTGCGGCAAGAGTGTGAGCGCTCTGTCCATCATGCGCCTCGTTCCAGACCCGCCCGGCAAAACGGTGAGTGGGGAAGTCATCTTTGATGGTCAAGACCTGCTCAAGCTACCCGACTCCGAGATCAGGCGCGTCCGGGGCAAGCAGATTGCCATGGTCTATCAGGAGCCGATGACCTCTCTCAACCCGGTTCTCTCGATCGAGCGCCAGCTTACCGAGTCCCTTGAACTCCACCTTTCCATGAGAAAGACGGCGGCCCGCAGGGAGGCTGTGCGTCGTCTCGAGCAAGTGGGAATACCGGACCCGGAGCGCAGGCTCAAGCAGTTCCCCCATCAGTTCAGCGGAGGCATGCTGCAGCGGGTGATGATCGCCATGGCGCTGAGCTGCAACCCCAAGCTGATCATAGCCGATGAGCCTACCACGGCCCTCGACGTAACCATCCAGGCCCAGATACTGGATTTGATGAAGAGTCTCAGCAGGGAGTACGGGGTCTCCCTGCTTATCATTACGCACAACCTCGGTGTAGTGGCCCGCTACGCCGATAGGGTCAATATTATGTATGCCGGCAAAATCATTGAGCGGGGGACGGCCAGAGACATCTATCGGCACCCCAGTCACCCCTATACCCTGGGGCTGCTGAACTCTGTCCCCAGGCTCGACCTGCCCCGGACCGAGAAGCTAGATCCCGTAGAGGGACAGCCGCCGGATTTGATGAACCTGCCGGCAGGGTGTGCCTTCAGGGAGCGATGCCGGTTTGCCATAGAGAGATGCGCAGCGGAGATGCCGCCCTTGCGGTCGGTAAGTACAGGTCATTTATCGGCCTGTTTCGCAGCGGAGACCCTGCTGTCTAGGGTAAAGGAGCACGCAGTAGCATGACGGCGGGAGAGCGGACCCAGCACGAGCCGGGAGACGAGGTGCTCATAGAGGTCAAGCACCTCAAGATGCATTTTCCTGTGACCTCCGGCGTCCTCGTCCAGCGCACCGTGGGGTACATCAAGGCAGTCGATGACGTCAGCTTTGTCGTGCGGCGAGGAGAGACGCTCGGGCTGGTAGGGGAGAGCGGGTGCGGCAAGACCACGACGGGGCGGTGCATATTGCAGCTGTACCGGCCCACCGCCGGCGCCATCCTGTTCGATGGCAAGGACCTGTGCAGCATGGATGGGCGCGAACTGAGAGACATGCGCCGCCAGATGCAGGTGATATTTCAGGACCCTTACAGCTCCTTGAACCCGCGCATGACCGCGGGGAACATCGTCGGGGAGCCGCTCCTCGTGCAGGGCCTTGCTACAGACCAGCGAGCGTACCGGGAGAGGGTAGCCGAGTTGCTGTCGCTAGTGGGGTTGCGCACCTCTATGGCCGACAGGTTTCCCCATGAATTCAGCGGCGGGCAACGGCAGCGCATCGGGGTGGCCCGCGCCTTGGCCGTCAACCCCCAGTTTGTCGTGTGTGACGAGCCGGTGTCGGCGTTGGACGTGTCCATCCAGGCCCAGATCGTCAACCTGCTGGAGGAGCTGCAGGAGAAGTTCGACCTGACCTACCTGTTCATAGCCCACGATCTGTCGGTGGTAAGGCACATCAGCGACAGGGTGGCGGTGATGTACCTGGGCCACATCGTGGAGATCGCTGTGCGGAACGCGATCTATGCGACCCCTCTCCACCCCTATACCAGGGCACTGCTTTCCGCGGTACCGATACCCGACCCTGTCGTAGACACCCAGAGAGAGCGCATACCCCTCATCGGAGAGGTGCCCAGCCCTCTGAACCCGCCGGAAGGATGCGTGTTCCATCCCCGCTGCTGGATGGCTACCCCACAATGTCGGGAAGTGGTACCCGAGCTGCGGGAGGTACAAACCGGCCACTGGGCGGCCTGCATTCATGCGCCGGGGTATGGCTCGCCATAGAGTGTCCGGAGATAGGGGTTCGAGCCGCGCCCCCGGTGAAACCCGTCGCGCTTGGTGCGCTCGCGCAAAATGCCCTCGCCGCGGCACCCCCCCGCGAACGGCGAGCGACCGAAATCGGTCCTGCCTTGCCGATTGCTCGCCACGCGGCGAAAGGCGGCTTTCGGCGCACAGGGGCCATTCGACAAGCGGCAAGAAGTGAGGTAGTTTCACCCATCACGAGTGAGCCGCTCAGGACACACCGCTAAGGGCCGACTAACGATCTACCTCGCGCCGTCTGTCCTCAGCGCGAATTCGAGACGACGGCGCAGGGCTGTCGCATCGCCACCTCGGTGGGCGGGGTGCTGACCGGGCGGGGTGCCGACATCATCATCATCGACGACCCGCTGAAGCCCGAGGAGGCGTTGTCGCAGGCGCAACGGCAGGCGGCCAATGAATGGTACGACCATACCCTCTACAGCCGGCTCAACGACAAGCTCTCGGGTGCGATCGTGCTGATCATGCACCGGCTGCACGAGGACGACCTCGCGGGCCACGTGCTGGCGCAAGAGGATTGGGAGGTCGTGCGCCTGCCGGCCATTGCCGACGACGACGAGGTGCACCTGGTCGAGACCGTATTCGGCCGGCAATCCTTCGGCCGCAAGGCGGGTGAGGTCTTGCATCCCGAGCGCGAGCCACAAGAGATGCTCGCGCAGCTCCGCCGCACCTTGGGCGAGTACAATTTCTCGGGCCAGTACCAGCAGGCGCCGACCCCATTGGGCGGCGGCATGATCAAGGCGGCGTGGTTCAAGAGCTACGCGGCGAACGAGCGGCCCGACGAGTTCGACCATATTGTGCAGAGCTGGGACACCGCCAACAAGGCCTCCGAGCTCAGCGATTTCAGCGTCTGCACCAGCTGGGGGGTCAAGGGCAAAGACCTTTACCTGCTGCATGTATTGCGCAAGCGCATGGAGTACCCCGAGCTGAATCGCGCGGTATGCGAGCAGTGCCAGGCCTTCGCTGCCAATGTCGTATTGATCGAGGACAAGGCCTCGGGCACCCAGTTGATCCAGGAGCTGATCCATGAGGGCCTGCACGCGGTCACCCGCTACCAGCCGCAATCCGACAAGGTCATGCGCATGCACGCGCAGACCGCGATGATCGAGAACGGCTTTGTGCATCTGCCCAAGGAGGCGGCATGGCTCGCCGAGTACCTGCACGAGCTGACCGTGTTTCCCAAGGGCAAGCACGACGATCAGGTCGACTCGACCGCGCAGATGCTCGACTGGTTTAAACGTGGCGGCCAAGAGCCGCAGGACTGGATGTGGCAAATGTATAAAGAAGCCCAGGCGCGTGGCCCGGAGCCCGCGCGGCCCGAGCCGCTATCGGTGATGGCGAGGAGACTCGGCCTCCTCCGGCCATTGTACTAAGCCCGAGATCGCGAACCGATGGCCTAGACCCATCTACGAGTGGGCGTGCTAGACGCCGCGGGCAGTGCTCAGATCCAGCGTCGATGACAGCTCATGCCCCGATTGTGTTGAAAAACTCTGCGATTGTCTTAATATAATAACCTGACTTTTAAGTCACGACGGCTGGGGGGCAGTCGATGATGGGGGAGCGGCAAGTCCATCAGGACGCGTTGTTCTACGAGTTTTCGCTCGAGCGGCATGTGCCGGAAAAGCACCTGCTGCGATCGATTGACCGGTTTGTCCAACTTGATGGACTGAGGCGTGAGCTGTCGCCGTTCTACAGCGCCATAGGCCGGCCTTCGATCGATCCAGAGCTGATGATCCGCATGCTGATCGTGGGCTACTGCTTTGGCATCCGCTCCGAGCGGCGGTTGTGCGAGGAGGTGCACCTGAACCTCGCCTACCGGTGGTTTTGTCGGCTCGGGCTCGACGGCGCAGTGCCCGACCATTCGACCTTCTCGAAAAGCCGCCATGGTCGCTTCCGCGAGAGCGATCTGCTGCGCCGGCTTTTTGAGACCGTGTTGCAACGTTGCATCGATGAGGGCCTGGTCGGCGGCGAGGGCTTTGCGGTTGATGCCAGCCTGATCCAGGCCGACGCCAGCGACCGCAGTGTTTAAGCGTTTGGCTGCATTTTGCAGACTCACCGCCGGAGCAAGCCGGATTCGAACCCTCCGTCCCCCTTGAGAGCGTGCGCTCCATATAGCGTACCGAACCAAGCCGAGCCCGATCGGTTTTCCTCGGGCACCTGCCCTAACTCGGGTGGTTGACGCTATGACAGGGTGCTCAGCCGATCGAGTTCACTTGGCTGTAAGCAGGAGGCCGCCGCGCTCGCTCAAAGGAGTCCCGGTACCTATCGCCCCACGTCCAGCATAGGCCATTCCTTGAGCGCGCCGACCGTCCCGTCGACACGATCGACTGGCCTGGGGCTTCTGGCGACGCGACACCGGCCTGCACCGCAGTCGTCGAGGATCATTTACCCTGCGGCCAGTTCATGCGGATGGGATAGCGCCCGTCCCAGTTCAGCGCGGCCTCGCGCACCTGATCAAAGATGCGCATGCGGACGGGCGTCGCCTCCGCCATCTCAATGACCGTGCCGGGGTGCCCTTCATTGAGAAAATAGATGAAAGGGCCGCGCGGGGTGTCACCCTCCTGGCCGATCTGCCAACCGGATGTCAGCGCGCGCTCGCGGATTTCATCATAGTCACCGGCCAGCTTGACCAATGCTGCATCCCCTCGTGGCCGGCGGCGAGGAAGTCGCTGTAAAGGCTCGGCACATCGTTGCGCTGCTGAATCAACTCGAGCTGCACATCACCTGAGTTGGCAAGCGCGATCGATACTTTGAGATCATAGATCCGGCCCGGGTTTGAGGGCTGCCGCGACGGCCCGCGCCAAGCCGACTGGATCCGAGCACGCGAGACGGAGTTAATCTACAGGTGCAGGATGCGGCCAGCGTTCAGGTGACAATCGGCATTGTCAACTTAGTGGACCCAGGGCGCCTTTTTGCAGCCCCGTTCGGTTAGAGCGGGGCAGCACAATTGGCGAGCAAAGGACCTTCCGACCCGAGCCGCCGCGCCACCGACACAACGAGCATACCACGGGCGGCCAAGTTGCCCTGTCAGCCTCTGGTTGCGGCGAAAACAGGCCTGACGCGAAGAGAGTGATCAGCTCCGCGGCGACGAGGGATAGCCCGCATTCGTGGTCGCGGCGATCAGCGCCGGCACCGTGGTCTTGGCGTCGTCGAAGGTCACGACCGCCGTCTTCTCGGCATAGGAGACGACCACCCTGGACACTCCGGCTACTGCTTCGAGGCTGCCCTTCACGGTCAGTGGGCAGGCCGCGCAGTACATGTTCTGCACGGCGAGCGCGACTGTTCTCTCCGCGCCAAAGGCGGTCGGCGAGGCCAGCAGACCGAGGCCGACAAGCATGGCGGCCAATGATTTGAGCATTTGGGCCCTCCCGGTGCGATCAAAGAAAGAGCGGGGCAAGGAAATCGACGGCGAGAGCGGCGGTGACGAGGACGATCGTGACGACCAGGCCGACATTGATGATCCGCGTCGGCAGCGGCCGGGCGCAGATCTCGCCGTCCGCGCAGCCGACGCGTCTCGACCGGTAAACCAGCCAATACCCGCCGCCGAGGCATGCAACGGCTGCCGCGATGAAAAAGGGTTGGAACGGCGCAAGCTGCGTCAGATTGCCGATCCAGGTGCCGCTGATCCCCAGGGCGAATAGCGCAAGCGGCAGAACGCAACAGGCGGATCCCGCAAGCCCGGCCAGCAGTCCGGCCGCGGTAAGGATCGGTTGTACGCGCATCACGCGCGACTGGCCGATTTCAGCCGTCGCGACCCGAGCCAGATTCTTGGCTTGGCTTCTCATACCGCTGGTCTTAACTCCTGTAGCGACTACAGGAGCAAGGGAAATCTGCAATGCCCGGCCACCCATCTGAGCCGACCGCGTGCTATTCGATCGGCGAGCTGTCGCGACGGACCGCAGTCAGCATCGAGACCATCCGCTATTATGAGCGGGTTCAACTCTTGCCCGCGCCGCGGCGCACCACCGGCGGCCGGCGGGTCTATGGCCGGGCCGAAAGCCGGACGCTCACTTTCATCCGCCGCGCTCGCGAGCTCGGCTTCACGCTCGGCGAAATCCGCACACTGCTCGCGCTGGCCGCCGAGGACGGCCGCGGGACATGCCGCGAAGCGCGCGCGGTCGCGGGGCGGCACCTGGCCGAGATCCGAGCGAAGATTGCCGACTTGCACGCGATGGAGAGGGTTTTGGCGGACACTGTGGCACGCTGCGACACTGGCGAGTGGCCGCGGTGCCCGGTAATCGAAACTCTCTCGGCCGAATAGGCAGGGCTGTGCTGGCGCCTGCGCGCGAGCGCATCGACGCCAGCAGGGTGCGCGAGGATGCCTATTATTTGAGGGCCCTAACATCTGCCACTGTCTTCTCGGGGTCGGGGCGGTAGCGGTAGTCGGGATCGACATCGACCACACGGACGATCCCCAGCGCGTCGATGACAAACCGGCCTGGCATCGGCAGGGTCCAGCTGTCGTCACCATTGCATACAGCCAAATCGTTGCCGAAACTCAGGTAAACCTGCTTCAGGTCATCCGGCAGTTTGAACCGCAGGCCGAGCTTTGCGGCGTACTCGTTGCGGCGGTCGGAAAGCAGATCAAAGGTGATCTTGTGCTTCTCGATGAGCGGCCGACTGGCGTCCGGCGGCTGCGGGGTGATCGCGCAAATCATTGCGCCGAATTCCTTTAGTTTGCCCGTCACTTGCTGCAAAGCATACAGCTCTGCGTTGCAATAGGGTCACCAGCCGCCGCGGAAGAACGTCAAGACCAGCGGTCCTTGGGCCAGCAAATCCGCTGAGCGGACCTCCTGCCCGTGCACATTTAGCAGCGCGAACGGCGGCAGCGGGTCACCGACCTTGATGACGCGGTCCATGATACCGGAGGCACGCAATTCTTCGGTGGCGCGGTGCATGACCGCGGCCTTGTCCGCGGGGATGCGGCGTTGGGAAGCCTCCCTCATCCCTCTTAGGGTGTTTTCAAGCGCCATCCTTTGTCTCCTTGCTCAATCGACGGCTCGATATAACGCGCTTGTGCCGTTTGCGCGAGCCGCGGGCGCGAGTTCGGCGCCCCGCGCTTGTCAGGCGGCGTGCTTACCGACTGTCCAGCCTTTCTGCGCGAGGAAGCGCCTTCCTGCTTCTATCGGCGACGCCTCGAGCGCGGTCGCCATCGTGTCGTTGAACCGATTGAGAAACCCGAACAAGGCGATCACAGCGACAATATCGACGATTTGCGCGTCGCTGTAATGGCGCTTTAGCTCCTCGAAATCCTCGTCCGAGACCGCATTCGGTACCTGTGCTGCGCATTGGGCGACGCGCAACGCGGCGCGTTCGGCAGCGGAGAACAGCGGGCTCGTCTCGTATTCCCATAGTCCCTCTTCCTTGGCAGCCGAGACGCCGACCCGGCCGGCGGTATGCGCGGTGTGCGCCATGCAATAACCGCATCCCGCCGCCCGGCTCGCCATCTGCGAGACGAGGTTGCGCAATTGCGGATCGATCGTCGAGCTTGACCCGTTGATCGCCGCCGCCAGCTGCACAAACCCGCGCAGAATTTCCGGGCGGTGCGCCATGATGAGCTGCGAGTTTGGAAGAAACCCCATCCGGTTCTTTGCGGCCTCGAAGAGATCGTCGAAATCCTTTGCAGCTTCCCTTGGAAGCGGTTCAAGTCGCGGCATAGTTACCCTCCTCACGGTTAGACGCTCGAGCCGAACGTTCATTCGGTATGTATCGGTGCGTTCGGATGAAAGGCATGGAAGGCGAACGCAAAGCTTAGATCGTGGACGACGTCCTCGAGCCTGCGGCCGATACGGCGCTGCACAACGACATTCCCGACATCATGTCCTTCATCGATCTTCGCGGTGTCGAGTGGGGAGCTCTGGCCCGGCTCCCAGGTGATGACGAGGTCGCCTGCTTCGATCCGGCGGCGCTTCTTTACCATCTCGAGGCTCCACGCCTCGTCGCCGATCACGACAAGGCGAGCGAGCGGCGCAACCTCGTGCGGCGTCGGCCCGCGATACAGGAACGGGTGTTCGGCACGGTCGTAACCGGTATAGGGGTTACGCCCGTAGGCTCGGCCCTCGGGGTCGGGCGGCACGAGGATTTGGCCTCCCGGAAATCGCATGCGGAAGCGCTCTACGGACTCGACGCGGTCCGGCAGGAGATTTAGCTGCGCGCCGAGGAGGGTGCCCACGATGCACTCGCCGCTGAATTGCTGCCACCAGCTCTCGGTCTCACGATCATACATGACGAGGTCGGAGTTGCGCAGTTTCCCCGTCGTCCCAAAGCTCAACGTCCGACCGCCGACGCGGCGATCGAACGCGACCGAGGAGTTGCATAACGGGCACCAGGTAACCGCAATGGGCGTCCCGCCTACCGTGTCGTTGACGATTTCGTGCCAGATCAGGATGCGCAGAGGAAAGGCGCGCGCCTCAGAGCCTATACGAACAGAGATAACCGGCTCACGCGGCGCAAGATTTCGGGTTTCGCCTACTGGAACGAATTGCGGCCGGTCGATCGCCGGAATGCCGTCTTTCGGCGGCCCGCCTGAGAAGATCTCGTTGTAGTCCACGGAATGACGGGAAAAATCGGTGTGCGGCCATTCCCGGCCCCAGTCTTCTGGGCCCGCCTTGGCCTCGATCGCCGTGACGAGCCCTAGCAAGAGAATTGCGAGTGCCAAACGGCGGCGAACACGATGGCATATCTGCTCTCTTCGCAATTCAAACGTCCCCGAGCAGTCGTTGGCGGATAAGCCAGTCCAGCGACAACTTTCCAGCCCCGCGCCCCAGCAGTACGAGCATCATTGCTGCCCATTGGATATGGGTGGGCCAAGCCTGGGGATAGACAAACACCTCGATCACGGTCGTCATACCGAGCAGGACCGCAGCCGCGGGCCGCGTCATCAGTCCGAGCACGAGCAGAGGGGGTGTGGTCAGTTCGATCGCGACGGCCAGATAAGCGGCCAAGTCAGGCGGCATAAACGGCAGCACATATTCGGTTTCAAACAGCTCGAGTGTCGTCCGCCAATTGGCAAGATGCGTCATCGCGGAGTCCCAAAACACTGTTGCAATGGCGAGGCGCAACGGGATCGCCAACAGCCAGTAAGGGATGCAGTCGAGCCAATGCACGACGCGACCGCCAAGAGCGAGGGCAGACGAGCGTAGAGAAGTTGTCGAAGTGGCGATGCTCATGGCGCTGTCTCCAGCCTGTAGCCGATGAAGCGCCCGGCCGCGAAATGGCCGGCAAGCACGGTGGCGGCACCGAGGCCCGGAGCCATGTCGAGCGCCGCCTGCAATGGCCGGCCGCTGCAGAGTTGGGTGGCAAACCGCCATTCCCTCTTGCTGATGCGCATGACATCGACGCCGGTCTCGAGCCGTTGCACAAGCAGCCAAACGGGTCCGGATCCCAGATCGATTGCTGCCATGGCGGCATCGTCTTGAGCCAAGACCGCGCGCCAGATCGCATCCACGGGGTAGTCCGCCTGGAATGAAGCCGATCGAGGGATGAGGCACGAAGACGATGCGGCCATGGTCGGCGGCCCCGGCGACGAAGAGACGCGACATGTCGAGAGCCGCGGCGTCGGGCGCGTGGAGAGCGCGACTTAAGGCCCATTCGAGCCGGGCCACTCCTGACAAGTAGGCAAGCGAGGCGGCCGGAGAGAAGCCCGCGAGGAAATCCGGGAATGCGGCGCCGTATTCGTCGAGATGGGCGCTGCGCGGCGGCTCGGTTTTGATAAAGATCTTGGCGGCCCCGTAGAAGAACTCGGCCCCGACGAGCCGGTGCACCGCCGGATAGGAAAGGCGCAGCGCGATCGTCAGCGCGCCAATCGACGTATTCCGATAAATATGGAGGCGTGCACCCGGGGCCAGTCCATCGAAGAGGATATAGGCAGCCGCTTCCTCGCCGTCGCGCTCGACAAGGCTGCGCTGCAGTGCGCGCTGCACCTCAAACAGCGTCGGCATGAGCGAACCCCGATCGGGCAGATTCGAGGAACGAGTTGGCCCGAGCCGCTTCGTCGAGAAGGATTTCGAGCGGCGGTACATTGGTGTCCCATTCGATAAGCGTCGCGACCGGACCAAAGCGCGACAGCGCGTCCGAGTAGAGTTGCCAAACTCCGGGAATCACGCGCGAGCCGTGGTCGTCGATCCGCAACGTGAGGCCGCCGTCGAGTTGCCTGACGCTGTGACCGGCAAGATGGATCTCGCCGATTGCGGAGGGAGGTAGGGCAGCGAGATATTCTGAGGCCTGCCAGCCATGGTTGGCGGCGCTGACGTAAATATTGTTGACGTCGCACAGGATCGCGCAACCGGTGCGCACCGCGAGGGCGGCGAGAAATTCCCATTCCGGGATCATCGAATGGCGGAAGCGCAGATAGGACGATGGGTTCTCGACGAGGATTTGCCGCCTTAGAAAGTTCTGCGTCTGATCGACATGCCGGCAGACGGTCGCGAGCGCCTCTTCGGTCAGCGGTAGGGGCAGCAGGTCGGCGAGGTAGACGCCGCCGGAAATGCTCCAAGACAGGTGCTCGGAGACCAATGCCGGCTCGACCCGCTCCGCTACCCGAAGGATGCGGGCAAGATGGTCGGGGTCGAGGCCCTCGGCGCTGCCCAGCGACAACCCCACCCCATGGAGTGAAATCGCATAATCGCGGCGGATGGCGTCGAGATCGCGCAGCGCTGCACCGCCTCCCATGTAGTTTTCGGTGTGTACCTCGAACCACGGCAGCGGGGGCTTGCTGTCGATTACCGCCTGATGGTGCCGGAAACGAAGCCCGACCCCCGCCCCGGCAAGGATCGAGCCGCGC
>Ga0318561_10000503_pt1 | contig 12105 bp, 17 predicted proteins | sample GRESIP065b5f23_FD_202526 | JGI IMG/M metagenome (GOLD analysis project Ga0318561, IMG submission 202526) | Tropical soil microbial communities from Luquillo Experimental Forest, Puerto Rico - GRE.SIPMG.065b5f23 | ecosystem: Environmental > Terrestrial > Soil > Tropical forest > Bulk soil... | reverse complement strand
AGAGCCGGCGCTGCGCCGTGCTGATCACGATCGTGCCGGTCTTCTGGTTGGTGGGATAGCTCACCACCATGCGGGCGATCGACGGCCCGAACATGGCGCCGAAAAAAGAGCGACCGCGAATGTACTGATCGTAGGGATGAGCTGCGGCCGGCGTGACACAGACGGACGCGAGCAACGCGACGGCGCAGGCGCCGCCGGCAAGAAAGCGTAAAGACATGACGATCCCCTTATGTTGTTCACCCGGCACGGGCCGACCGAGTGACGCCCCTATTTCGCTCTGAGACGCCCGCTTCTACCATCCCACGTTCCGGCTCAATCGCCGGGGGGATGGTTCCCGATTATTAGTCGCCTCGGCCGGTCGAACGGTTCAAATGCAATCGGCGGGATCAGGCCCCAGACGCTCTCAAAAGTCGGCAAAAATGGTCAATTTGAATAGTTTTCGTCGCCGCCGCTGGCGCGGTCGAGGCAGATGCCGGCGGCACAACCTAGCAGACAACCGTGATTGCGCTGTCGGGACGTGCCGGACGCAAGCGGCAGGTAGCGCGAACGAAGACCGATCAAAAGTGTCACGGTCGAGAAACGAGGAGTGTCACGGATTTTAACCGGCGCCCAGTTACTCATTGAAAGCAATGGCGGGAGCGACGGGGCTCGAACCCGCGACCTTCGGCGTGACAGGCCGGACGACTGAACCAAAAAGCGAATGATTTCAATCGCTCGTGACAGTCACAGAGCGCGGGAACGGGCGCTAAGAACAGGAAACTGTCACAGGAAACCGCGGCCGGGGGTGGCGCTGCGAAGGACCTTCTAGCACACTTCGAGAGTCGTCCGGAAACGCCAGCGGCCCCGGCGCGAGTGGTGGTCCCGCCGAGGCCGCGGTGCTTAGCCTGAAAGTGTACCCTTGCTGGTACGTCGCGGATGGTACGCGCTCGAGCGCCAGCCAGACAAGATTTAGGTCCCTGACTCGCTTGTCACTCATCGTCTTCATCGCGGCGAGCAGGAAGCGGCGGCAGACCGCGCAACAGCTGCTCCCGTTCCGCACGCCCACGGCAATTCACTACCGTCCAAGCGGCAAGCTGCTTCAGCTGATAGACCTGCCGGTCGATGCGTGCCTTGAGGACCGCCGGATCGAGCGCCATGCCCGCAGCTTACGCCGCAGGTGGCGCGACGTCACCCTCGCTAGTGCGCTTCGGACGCCAGAGCGGACCAGGGGGAAGAACCCAAACGGCGCGCCGGCCTCCGCCCAGCCGATTGCCTCTGCCAGCAGCCGCAGGGCTTGGCGGTACCTCAAGATCTCGTCAGCTAGGGCATGCATCGTCGCGTCAGGGTCTCCGGCGTCGAATTCTGTGATGACCATCACACGTTGCCGCCGGTCTTCTTCAAGACGCCGAGCTCGCGCCGCCTCCATGTGCCGCAGATGAGGATTTAACCTCTGCCCACTCATGGACACCTCCTGCCCTAGCGGCCTGGTTCTTGAACTGCGCCACCTCGGCCGCGTCAAGACATTGTCGCACCCGAAGACTTCGCTGAGGTATGCGGAAAGTTCTTGCACTTCGTTGACGCTCGGCAACATCTCATTACACTGATCGATCACTGACCCCCGAGCCACGCGGGTACGGTCATGAAAGCCGATGCCCCGCGCCCGCTGCGTATCCCGCCTTGGGTGCCCAAGCAGGTCGCCGCGATAGCACGAGAGCTTTCCCGCACCGGAATGGCACGCTCCGACGGCGCCATGCTGGTCACATCGGAAGCCGATTTCCAGCGCCTCCTGCGCGCACTCACGACCAATCCGCGCATGAAACCGGTCTGGCGCGAACTCAGCAAGCGCCAGGGCGATGGCTATCTCCATCCTGCGCGGTCCTTGCGGAAACCAGTCGCGGACCCGCAAGGGCGCGCCATGACCGTGCTCTTCTTCCACGCGCTCAAGATCATGTGCGATGTGACGCTTGACCGAGTCTCTATTGCGAGCCGCAAGGAGGTCGCAGAGGAGCGCGAGTGGTGCACCAATAGGGCGAGGACCCTTCGCACAGTGGCAGAGGTACTTCTCAAACCAACCCCGATCAGCTCAATCGCGAAGACGCGCGCAAGCTCTTGGCGGCAGCGGAGGTATTCGACCGACTGGCGCAGGATTACGCCGCGGATAAGCATCGCGAGCGCGACCGCGGCAATGCGTTGATCCGGCACGTCACTGGTGAACTGGTGAAGGCCTGCCGCATCATTTTCCGCAAATCGATGGGTCGCACCATGGGCACCGTCGCAGGCGTGCTGCTGGGCGTTCCTGACATTCCCGAGAGCACCATCCGCGACTGGCATCGTATCCGCGCGGATAAGACCCCCTAAACCGCACTCTTATCCGCGCGGATTTTCAAACGGCGCAAACTTCCTGATATTTCTCCGATGACGGAGAGAGCGCTCGACGATTGGCTGAGCGAAGAGGAAGCGGCAGCCGCGGTTCACAAAACCATTCGGACGCTGCGCAGTTGGCGTAAGCGGCGCACGGGGCCGCCCTACGCATATTTCGGTCGCACCATCCGATATCACCGGCCGACGTTCATCGAGTTCTTCAAAGCAAGTCAGATCATGCCAGTCCGAACACGCCGATCCGGAAAATGAAAAACTGAAGGTGCTCGACCGCTGTTGTTGTGAACAACGGCCGAGCTAGTGACACGGAGTAGTGTGATGACCACCAACATAGGCGCCGGCGGCGGCGCTGGCAACGGCAATGGCGGTGCGCACGCCCGCCGGTCACCCTTGGTCCCCCTTGCTCTCCTCATCTTTTTCCCGCGGGGGAGCTGCTAATGACCGACGACAAAGACAACAACGTCGTACATTTGCAGATCCCTGCGCCACGACTCGAGCAGGACGCCGACGCCCACGCCCGCGCCGACACAGAGCGCCGCCAGCGGCTGTTCGATTGGGCTGCCGGGGTGCTCGCGAAGCTCGGCCTCGACGAGGCGATCGCCGCGGCGAGGTCCATCGAGGCACTGCGCGGCATCACGCTCGATCTGACCAATGCCGAGATAGCCTTGGCGATCCGCGACGCGCTCCACCCCGCGGTCGGCAAGCCCGCGGCGCACTTCCGCGGCCTCAAAGAAGGCGCTCTCAAGCAAATCTTGCAGAACCGCTTCGCCGACATGAAGAGGACGCGCGAGGCGAAACTGCGCGGGAACAAGCAGCGGCCGGATTGGACCGACGACCTGATCCGCGACAAAGACGGCAAAGTCAAACCTCTTCTCGCCAATCTAGTCTTGACGCTGCGCGAAGCGCCCGCGTGGAAGGGTGTGTTCGGATTCGACGAGTTCAGCGCGCGCGTCGTCGCCGTCAAAGCGTCCTGGCCATTGAAGGCCGCGGCCGGTGCAGTCTTGACCGATCTGCACGAGAGCCGAGCGCGTATCTGGTTTCAAGACAAAGGCATCTATCCGGCGATCGGCGATATTGGCCGCGCGATACAGATCGTGGCTCAAGACAACACGTTCAATCCGCTGCGCGATCATCTCAACACCCTCGTCTGGGACAAGACGCCGCGTGGGGAAACTTGGCTGCAAAAAATCTGCCACGCCGAGGACAGCCCATACATTCGCGCTGTCGGGTCTCGATGGTTGATCGCGGCAGTCGCCCGCGTCTTCAACCCAGGCTGCCAAGCCGACAACATGCTCGTCCTCGAAGGCCCGCAGGGCAAGTTGAAGTCTACGTTGCTGCGCATGCTCGCCAACCGCGACGAGCATTTCGCTGACCGAATCAGTAACGTCGGCACCAAGGACGCCATGATCGAGACCGCGGGCGTCTGGATCATCGAGATTGCCGAATTGGAGGGCTTGAAGGGGGCCGAGCCGTCGGCGCAGAAGAGGTTTATCTCTTCTCGTTTCGACCGCTACGTTCCAAAGTGGGGCAAGCACCCAATCAATCGGCCGCGGCAGTGCCTGTTCGCCGGCACCATCAATCCGCCCCCTGACGGGCGCTACCTGCGCGATCCGACTGGCGGACGGCGGTTCTGGCCGGTCGGCTGCATCGGTACGATCGACATCGCCGGCTTCTTGGCAATACGCGACCAACTGCTGGCCGAAGCAGTGTTCAGATACAAGGCTGGCGAGCCCTGGCACCTTGAAACGCCGGAACTCGAAATGCTCGCGGTGATCGAGCAGGACCGGCGCCTTGTCATCGACCCCTGGGAAGAACTCGTCCGCGAGTGGCTAGGAGAGCGCAACGACGTAAGCCTCATCGAAGTGCTGCAAGGGCTCGGATTGACCAAGCGCGAACAGACGCAGTCGTCGATAAATCGCGTACAGAAAATTCTCACACACCGCATGGGTTTTCGCAGGTACCGCTCGCCGCGCACCGCTGGGCGCAAGCAGCGCTATCGCCACGACCCGCTGGCGAAAAAAGATGCCCGCTAACTAGCCTGACCAGCCTGACCACCTGGACAGGCTGGTCAGGCTGGTCAGGCTCATGAAGGAGGAAAAGTTCATGGCCGAAGCTTCCCGCATGATCATCGCCCTGGCCACGGAGCGCCCAGGTGACGCCATCTGGAACCGCATCAAGGTACTACGGGACGAGATTTTCGCCGCCCCCGTCGCCGTCCAATTCATGTATTACGGCGCAGAAGGGCCGGGCCAGAACCGGCGCCCCTGCGTCTCAACGCGCTGGGTCACGGACGGCAACGACTGGGCCAGACTTGTCAGGCACGCCAACGCCAGTTGCGTTTGCGGCTGCTATGTTCTGACCGATGCCATGCTCCAGCACGCCCTGCGCGAGGCACAAGCGGCGCCGGTCCAAGCCGTTATCCTCATCGGCGAGCTTCACGGCGGCAGGCCCGATGACGCAGTCGCCATCGCTGGGCGACTGCGCAACCTCGGCGCGCGAGTTTTCTGTTTTCAAACAGACCACTCAGTCGCGACCGAGCGCGCATTCAGCAGAATCGCCGAGGCCGGCGGCGGCGCGTTCCGCCAGATTGACCCGCACACCGAGGGCCTGACAGAGCGAATGTCGGGGATGGTCGAGGCGATCAGCCACTACGCGGTCGGCGGCAAGGCCGCATTGGAAGCACGAGACGATGAGTCCGCCAATCTGCTGCTTGAGCAAATGGCCGCAGCTGATCGGACGTTAGCGCGCTCGCGATCCTGACAGGATGCAATGAGGCGCCGACGTGCCTCAGCACCGCGGCAACGAGGATCATCGTCATGATAACCACCATCGACATGTCTGGGGGCGGGCTAGCGAAACTCTCGTCCGGCGACTTATTGCGAGAGTTGACGAATGAACTGGCACGGGTGCGGCGACGCTTGAAGCGCGCGCGGCAAAAGCTCGTCGGGTTGGGAGCGCTAAAGGAAGACCTGCGACCGTATTTGCAACCTGGAGATTACGAACATCTTCTAGAACTGCTGGAGCGTGAGGTTGAGCGGCGAAGGCGTGAAGAAATGGAGCTTAGCCGTCGTTGTAGCGACGAGCGGTTTCGAAAGATTGTTGGCGATGAAAAGTTCGAAAAACACATTCGCGAACGCGCTGAGATGGAACGAAGAGTGTTCGGAATGAAAGCACCGCAGAAATGAACCGCAAGGACTGCCGCCGCGCCGAGGCGCAACAGCGCCGCATGGGCGCAACAACCGACAAAGGCTTTGAGCAATATCGCGCGCTATTGCGGCAGGCGTACAGCAAAAGCTCCGACCGCGAGATCGGCGAAGGCTGGATGCGCGGCGAAGCGGCAGCTGTAAGCGGCGTGGATGGAATGTTCATTCATCCGACCGGCGAGGCACCACCGACGCCACGCAACGACGATATTCGACTGAGCGCGAACTACGGCCAGCAATCATTCAAGGCGCGCACGGCGGCAAACTATCTTTCAGAACTGATCAACATCTGGCCGGACTTCCTGCGCCAATCGCGCGAGGCCGGAATCGAGCTTCCGACCACCAGCGATGAACGACACGATGCGCGCGAATTCATCTTCTCGATGATCGTCGGCAATTATTGGCAATCGAACCCCCAACTGGCGACGGTGACGGCAGGCGCGATCGCTTGGCTGGCAACGACATCACCCGCTGGAGTTGCCATCGGCCACTCGCATCGCGGCGCGCATTACGAGATCACCGACCTGCCGTTCCAGCTACACCAGCGCAAGAGCCGCAATTTCCGGCTGATGCTAACACCATGACTGGATGCAGTGTTCGCGACCGGCGTGCGGTCATCAAGAGCGAGGACACATCATGATGCAGAACAAAAAAGTTTTTGATCTCGGCAACTATACGCTCACAGTTTTTGATGACCCCTCACTTGACGAACATTCTGATGCATCAGACGAGCCGGATGTGTTGATCGACCTGGAGATGAAACGCGACGACGGGGAAGCAAAATTCTCTGTCAAGTGCCATGGCCAGTTGAGTGAGAAGCGTGTCGTTGATCTCATCACCGCGCTTAACGAGGCGCTAGAACGTGCGCGCGCGGCAGCAAAAGAACGCGGTTATTATGAGTTCGTCGCTGCCGCCGAAAAGGAAGGTTTGGACCGAAAGTGGGTGGCCGCCATCATGGAGCGAGGAAGATCCAGATTAAGATTGACCAATTTCTGAAACACAAACCGCGCAAGAAGAGAGCCGCATCATGATCGCCGCTCGGATACGGCGAGCAATGAAGCACGGTTCGATATGGCTGACTCAAACCTGTACGTGATGGAAATCCGTGCTGGGGTCATTCTGTATCTGAACGAGAAGACGCGCGCGAAGGACGGATGGTGGTGGGGCGACGGCGAGAAGTTCGTGCGAGGACCCTTCGCGAGCTATGAGCTCGCAATTGCAGACGCCCGTCAACATCACGACAAAGCACTCAGGCTCATTGTTTGGAACAAGAATAACTACGGCGCGTCAGGCGAGCCTTCCCCGCGTGGGAATTTGATCGTCATCGACACCGAGGGCGCCCTCTGGGTCCGCAGTTCCGAGCCTCCTGTAGCCGGCTGCAATCAGATACTGCGATGGCGAACGAAATGATCACGCCGGATGCTCAACAGGAACGGGCGCTATCCCGACGACCCATGCTTACGACGGTACAGGCTGCGGCTGTACGCGAGATGTCGGATCGCATTGGGGGTGACACCCAAATCTCGCGCGATGCGCGCGGTACGTTCCCCTGTACGATACCTTCTCAGAGCGAGATGCTTTTGTGCGGGCGATAGCTTCCACGTGCGCATCACCCGATCACCTCGATCGCATTCTTCGCTAGCTCCACGCGTTGCTGCCCGCCAAGCAAATTCAACAAAACGAGCACACGCTCGTGCGGACGCAGAGCGGCAAGCATTCCGATCTGAGCTTGCAGCGGCCCCTGCAAAACCTTCACCCGCATACCAGGCGCAAGTCCGCGCGGCTTCGGCAATTCGATGAAACCGTTACGTTCACGCGACTTGATCTCAGCGATGATAGCATCAGGAACATGCGCCGGCTGCTCACCGTCCATGACTAAGCGCCTTACACCTGCGGACCATCGCGCATCCCACCAAAAGCCGCGAAATATCCACACAAACAGATAGCCGGGGAACAACGGCGGCGTTGTTATGATCTTACGGCCGTGACTACGACGGGACTCGCGCAGCAGTGGCTGGTAGATCTTGTAACCGGCCAAGCCGAGACAGTGCCACGCCAGGCGGTCACGACCCTGTTCAATTTGGGCGCAGCACCAATACATGGTGGGGCCCTTACCGTGCATGCTTGCGATAACGGACGTGGCGGAGATCGCCACCGTACTCAATTGGTGGAGCGCTCTTGAGCTTGGTGGGCCGCAGCTCCTGTTCAATATCCCAGTGCGCACGATGATCGGTAGGCGGGCTGCGGAAGGCGCGCTGTAAAGATGCCACCGCGCGGTAAATGGCGCCCTCACCCCAGCATGGGACGCGGGCGAGAGCGTCCTCGGCGGCCGCGCGAAAAGCGGCGCGATCAGCCGGTGATAATGGACCTGCAAGACGTGAGATCAGCGCATCCGGGTCGAGATCGTTGATTGTGGACATAGACGGCCCCGCGTGGAATAAATTGGCCGTCTTCAGACAGTGCGATTGTCAAGACTCGGCCCGCTGCCCCGCGGGCCGTTCTTTGTAGGGCGGACCTCGATTCCCGCGCAACTGATGGGTATGGTGGCCGCGTCTGCTCCTGTAGGGCCCGGGATGGTGGGGCCCTCCGGAAATTTTACGCCCCCCGGGATCAGATAAGGCCAAAACGACTCGAATTCCCCGCCGTTGGGCTCTCGGATGGGCCAACGGGCTTGAGTGCCCGCCGCGATGAGGACATCGCCGGCAAGCCATTCGTCGGCCACGCTGCGCAGTTGCTCGATCCCATGCTGGCCGCAATCGGCCATTCCGAGGCTGACGTTCACATCACGAACATCGTCTACTGGCAAAAACCGCACGCCCACGCCGGAAGAGCCGCAGGCCTGCCGGCCGTTCGTCGATCGGCGACCGTGCGGTCCGGTGAGATGCCGACCTTGCATCCGGCCTATCTTCTCCCACTGCCAAGCGCCAGGCGTGGCGCGATCTCCTTCAGCTCAAGGCCACGGCTCGACGGCACAACGGAAGGCAAGCTTTCATGAAAACCCTGCAAGAGCTGCAGCTGCTCGATCTGCGCTTCGGCGATATCGGGGCCGTTCCCAAGACACTTGCCGGTAACGAGGCCATTCGCCGCCTTGCAGGTCGCGGTGTCGTCCGCCGCTTCACGCCCGAGCCGCTGCCTGCGGCCGTACTCGATACGCTGGCTGCCGTGGCGCTATCATGCCCGTCGAAGAGCGACCTGCAGCAGCGGGACATTCTCATCGTCGAGGACGCCGCGATCCGCGCCCGCATCAATGCGCTCTTGAAGGATCAGGACTGGATACCCGGTTGCCCTCACCTTTTCGTCTTCCTCGGTAACAACCGGCGCCAGCGGCAGCTGCACGCGTGGCGGGGTCATACCTTCGCCAACGACCATCTTGACGCCTTCTTCAACGCGACGGTCGATGCGGCCATCGCGCTCGAAGCCTTTGTCGCGGCGGCGGAGGCGGCGGGCCTCGGTTGCTGCCCGATCAGCGTGATCCGCAATCACGCCGAGGAGGTGAGCGGGCTCCTGGGTCTGCCGGACCATGTGTTCCCGGTAGCGGGTCTCGGCGTCGGCATACCGGCCACGCCGGCGTTTGTCTCGGCGAGGCTGCCGCTCGGCCTCACGGTGCATCGCGACCGCTACACCGATGCGACGGACGAGAAGGTGCGCGCCTACGACAAGCGGCGCAATGGCATCTTCCCCTATCGCGCTCAACGCAATGTCGCCCGCTTCGGCGAGGCGAAAGAGTACGGCTGGAGCGAGGAGAAGGCACGTCACTATGCCGTGCCGGAGCGCGAGGATTTCGGCGCCTATGTGAAGCGGAGAGGGTTCAGGCTGGAGTAGTGCGCGCTTAGCTCGAGCCGGGGGAACATCCGAGGCTGTTGCGCAGCATCCGCCGATCGCGCCACCATTCGCTCCTGCCTTCCTGACAGGAACATCCCTCATGCTCGAGCCAATGACTGCCGGTGTCTGACGTCGCCGGACGGGCATGACGGCAAAAAGAGGAGAATCCGATGACACTTTACGAAATGCGTACCTACACGCTCTACGTCGGCAAAATGGCTGAGGCGCAGAAGCTCTATACCGAGCTCGGGTTTCCGGCGCTGAAGAAGGGTGGCCACGACAAGAACCTCATCGGGTATTTCGTCGCCGACACGGGAATGATCAATCAGGTCGTGCACATCTGGAAATTCAAGGATGACGGCGACCGGCGAGCGCACTGGGCGGCCGTGTTCGCGAACAAGGATTTCGTCGAAGGGTTCGCTTCGAAGTTCCGACCGCTGGTGATGAGCCAGGAGGTAAAGCTGATGACCGAGGCGCCGTGGGGGCCGCATCCGTAAGAGGACGGTGTCAGGCGTCCAGCCCCGAACAAACGTTTTGCTCGCGGAGGGTGTGACATGCGGGTGGCGGTCATGGCGGCGGGTGCCGTGGGAGGCTATTTCGGCGGACGGATGGCCGCAGCTGGACACGATGTGGTGTTCATTGCGCGCGGCGCACATGGCGATGCAGTTCGCCGGGACGGCCTCAAGATAGAAAGCGCTCTCGGCGACCTTCATCTAAAGAACGTCAACGTCACCGATGACCCGAAGCAGGTCGGACCAGTCGACGTCGCTATTCGCCGTAAAGCTCTGGATACCGAGACGGCGGGTGAGCAGACGCGCGCGCTCGTCGGCCCCAACACCCGTGTCATCACGCTTCAGAACGGCGTTGACAGCGTTGAGCGGCTTGCCCCGATCCTCGGAGATGAGGCCACGATTGCTGGAACGACCTACGTCGTCACGAAACATCGCGAGGCCTGGTGTGATCCACCACACCGGGACAGTGGCCAAGATCCACTGCGGCCGCCTCGACGGCCGCCCCGATACCCTGCTCGCCGGCTATGTGGAGCAAATGAGGGCTGCCGGCATCGACGTAACGGCGACGGCTGACATGCCTCTCGAAATCTGGAGGAAGTTCGTCGTGCTTTCAGGCACCTCCGGCATCACGGCGAGCACGCGCCAGTCGTTAGGTGTTATCCGCGAGGACGCGGACATGCGTGCTTTCTTCTTCAGGCTGATGCACGAGACGATGGCCGTAGGTCATGCGGCCGGTGTCGAGTTTCCGCCGGACTTTCCGGCAGAGCTGGAACGTTTGGTGGCGGGGTTTTCGCCAATGATGAAGGCCTCGATGGCGAACGACCTTGACGCGGGCAACCGGCTCGAACTGGACTGGCTCGCCGGTAAAGTGGTCGCCCTTGGACACAAGTACGGCATCCCAACGCCAGCCCAGGAGGCGGTCTACGCGATCCTCAAGCCCTACCGGATGGGGCGGGTGCGGTAGCGCATCCCACACAATCGACGTCTTCGATCGACGTGTTCGAGGAGGGGACGCTTCCGAGTTACTTCGCTTAGCTGGTGGTTACAACCGGTAGTGCTCTGGTCGAGCACAAAGACTCTCCGCTTCGTCCCCAAAACCCTACATCTGCGCGTTAGTGAGTACACGCTCTACGACTAGATATTTTTCGAAAACGCGAAATCTGCTAACGTGAAGATCGGATCGGGAGTGCTGCGGTCGAGGAGGCAGTCATGCGCACGATCCCATTCGTTTTGATCACCTTCGTTGTTCTGTCCCTGTCCCCGACCGCCGCGCGTGCTGGTGCTAACGGCAGTTGGTGCGCGAATTACGGCACCGGCTTGGACGGGGCGATCAACTGCAGCTACACCTCGTTCGAGCAATGCCGCGCGACCGTGTCGGGCATCTATGGGTTCTGCACGCCAAATCCGTACCCCAGAACGGGCTACGGGAAAGGCGGGACCTGGAACGTGACGCCGACGAGCCGAGGTCGCTCTTACCGAGGCGAGCGATAGATCCTTTTCAACAGGACGAGAGCGTAGGTCGGATGCGGCCCGCGTTTGGTTGTCTCCCGCAAAGCACACTTACGCAGAATTTTGACGAGTATCGCCGCGCCTGTTCTCATTTGTGTTTATGGTGAATTAATTCGCTGTTCGCTCCCATAAGCAAGCAGCTTTTTCACCGCCTCATCGCCGCTGATGGTTCGTTGGCTTGGCGGCCACGTCGCAAGCTCCGCATTCCTTCCTAGAAAGAGACGCTTGCATTGTTTTCGCAACGCTGAGGCCGAGCGATTTACACGCCGTTTTTATCCGCCGCCGGTTTGAAAAGTTAATGCCGCGGTCATGTTCTGGAAAGCCGCAAAGCGAGAGCGTCGCGGATTCCGGGGCGACCCGCATTTCGGGGTGGGCCATATCGTTTGAAGGCGACCGCAATCGCAACCGGACGCCAGAGCCGGTCGCTTCTCTGACCAAGCAAGAGGGAACGGCACAATGGAAACGAACAGCTCAGCCCAACAACCGCTTCACGGCCACCAACGGACGGCCGATCAAATTCACGCCCGAGCGGCTGCAGCAGATCAAGAACCTGGTCGAGCGCGGCATGAGCCGGGAGCAGATTGCCGAGACGATCGGCTCGACCGTGGGTTCGCTGCAGGTCACCTGTTCGCGGCTGGGCATTAGCCTGCGGCGGCCGCCTTGCGTGGCTGCGCCAGCGCCGCGCAGCGAAAAGCCCAAAG
>Ga0318561_10000484_pt1 | contig 12292 bp, 18 predicted proteins | sample GRESIP065b5f23_FD_202526 | JGI IMG/M metagenome (GOLD analysis project Ga0318561, IMG submission 202526) | Tropical soil microbial communities from Luquillo Experimental Forest, Puerto Rico - GRE.SIPMG.065b5f23 | ecosystem: Environmental > Terrestrial > Soil > Tropical forest > Bulk soil... | reverse complement strand
GCCTCCATGCGCTCCCAGATGGCTTCGGAGGAGCGGTAATGGCGCGCTTCCGTGGTGCGAATGAAATCGTCGTTCGAGCAGTTGAACTTCTTCACCATGGCTTGGAAGCGCGGCACATTGCGTTCGAGTAATTGCCGTGGCGTCAGATTCTCCTTGGCAGCCGTCTGCAACATCTTGATGCCGTGCTCGTCGGTGCCGGTGAGGAAGAACACGTCCCGACCGTCGAGTCGCATGAATCGCGCAATGGCGTCGGTGGCGATCGCCTCATAGGCGTGGCCGATATGCGGCGGCCCATTCGGGTAGGCAATTGCAGTGGTGATGTAATAGGGCTTGCCGGCCGAGCGATCAGTCATTCGGTCAATCATGAGGGTTGGTATCAACCGTGTGTGGCCTCGGCAAGCAGGCCAAAAATGCTGAATACCAAAGGCTTGCGCTCGAGATTGTACATTTCGGCATCCCGCGCGGCAGCATTGATCCGCTCCGACGCCTCGGCGAGGCGAGCCAATCTTGCCAAGTCACCGTGGCCGGAATCCAGCCGCTCCGCGAGCCAGCCATTGACGGTATCAAGAAACGCTGCAAGCGGCTGCGGATCCGTTCCTGCAAGCGCCTCACCGAGTGCGTGTAAAGCCGGGGCGTCGAGGGCCGGCAACCCGGCCAGCAAGTCGAGTGCCTGCCGGCGAAGTTCCAATGCGCCTTCGTCCAGCAAAGCGAGCGCCCGGGCGACTGAACCGCCCGCAGCGCCGGCCGCGGCGGCGATCTCCGGATCGTCAAGTTCGGCTTCGATTGCCGCTGCCGCGGCGCCCGCCACGTCGGCTTCGGCCAGCGGGCGAAGCGAAAACACGCGGCAACGCGATCGTAGCGTCGGCGGCACGCGCGCAGCGGAATGGGCGACGAGCACCAGCAATGCGCGTTTAGGCGGCTCTTCGAGCACCTTCAGCAAGGCATTGGCACCGGAACGGTTGAGATCGTCGACCGAGTCGATAATGGCGATCCGCCAACCTCCTTCGCCCGCAGTCGAGCCAAAAAATGGGACTGCGCGCCGAATGTCCTCGACCGCGATCTGGTTTCGCAGCACGTTTTTCTCGTTAACCGTGCGTTCGATCACGAGGAGGTCCGGTTGTGCCTGGGCGGCAATTCGCCGGGCGACAGGATCGGTGGGCGCGACCTGGAGTGATTCCGCGCCCAGCACAGCCGCCGCGGCCGGGTCGGGGTGCGCAAGAACGAAACGCGCCAAACGGTAGGCCAACGTTGCCTTGCCGATGCCTTTTGGCCCGCTAATGAGCACGCCGTGCGGCATGCGGCGGGAGCGGTAAGCACCAAGCAGCGCCGCTTCCGCAGCAACATGGCCGAAGAAACGGCTCGTGGCCCGCGGATGCGGTGCCTCGTCGTTATCCTCATCGTCGTCCATTTGCGACATCGAGCAGTTCCGCGCGCGGCTACACTTTTGCTGCCGCGCCTTCCTCGACGCGCTGAACCGTCGGTGGCGCAAGCCGCGATAGCACCGCCTGCCAGACCGATTTTGCAACCGCGTCCTTGGCCCGCGTTGCGTCAATCACCACGCAGCGACCGGGCTCGCTGGCCGCAATGCCGAGATAGGCCGCACGGAGCTTTTCGTGAAAGTCAGTACCCTCCCCTTCAAAGCGGTCAGCCTCGGCCTGCCCACGCCGCAGCTTGGCGCGCTCGAGACCAAGATGAACCGGCAGGTCGAGGATCACAGTAAGGTCAGGTGCAAGGCTGCCGATCGAAACGCGTTCTAGAACGTTGATAAGCTTGGTATCGACCTGACCGAGAGCGCCCTGATAGACCCGCGTTGAATCAGCAAAGCGATCGCTGATCACCCATTTGCCCGATTGAAGCGCGGGCAGGATCGTGCATCGCACGTGGTCGTCGCGCGCCGCTGCAAACAGCATGGCTTCGACCTCAGGGCCGAGCGCCTTTGCCGCGCCGCTTAAAAGCACGTGGCGGATTATTTCCGCGCCAGGCGATCCGCCGGGTTCACGCGTCAATTGGACCACGAGACCGAGCGCTTCCAGGCGCGAGGCCAGCATGGCGGCCTGGGTTGATTTGCCGGTACCCTCGCCGCCTTCAAAGGTAATGAATTTGCCTCGGATGCTTGAGCCGCCGGCCTCTGTCACGCGGATGTACCTTGGTAGGTATATTGGAAGATCAATAGTTTATACGGCTATCCTAGAGTGGCGAACGAAGCGAATAGCGCCCTCTGCAGCAATATAGGGCTCTGCAAGCAAACGCGCACCGGGCGAGGTTTCTATCCACAAAGCTCAGAGCTTGTTCACACCGGCCCGCAACACCCCGATCATCAATTCGGTGGCGCCATCCATCGCACGCTGCGACATGCTCCCGCGTCCGACGTCATCGGCGGCGTGCAGCGGCACTTCGAGGGCGAGATTTTCGCCCCGCCAGACCTTTAGCTTCCCGATCATTTGTCCCTTGTTGATGGGCGCTGGCACTGGGCCGGTATAGACGATCCGCGCCAAGAGGCGCTGGCTATTATTCCGTGGCACCATCACTCGCACGATGCCTGCTGCGGTCAGCGGTACATAGCTCCGGTCGCCACCGAACACCTTGGCCTCGCCCACGGTCTGCCCTTCGGCAAACAACACGCGCGCCTGAAAATCGTGAAAGCCGAAATCCAGAAGCTTCTTTGCCTCATCGGCACGTTCTTTTTCCGATCTTGCACCGGTCACGACGACGATCAGGCGGAAATTCTCTTGCAGCGCTGAACCCACCAGATTGAAACCCGCTTCCCCTGTTTCGCCGGTCTTAAGGCCGTCGGCGCCAAGACCCATGCCGAACAGCGGGTTGCGATTTGTTTGATGGATATTGTTCCAGGCGAAGTCGCGCTGGCTGAAATTCGGATAAAACTCGGGATAAGTGCGGATGATGTGCCGTGCCAGCTCCGCCATCTCCCGTGCGGTTACGCGCAAATTCGGTTCCGAATAGCCGGTGGAATTCGTGAATGTGGAATGTTCGAGTCCAATCTCGCGGGCCCGCAGCGTGAGCATTCGGCCGAATGTTGCTTCGTTTCCGGCTAGCGCCTCGGCCACCGCCATACAGGCATCATTCGCTGAATCGACGACGATGCCCTGGATCAGATCTGAAACTTTGACCCGGCTGTGAATCGCCGCAAACATCGTCGAGCCATGCGACGGCGCACCGCCTTTGCGCCATGCATTCTCGCTGATGATGTATTCGTCATCGAGCTTGACGCGGCCTTGTTTGATTTCATTGAAAAGAAATTCCAGCGTCATCAGCTTCGCCAGGCTTGCCGGCGCGACAAGCTGGTCGCCGTTCTTGTCGAACAGGATACTGTCGCTATCGGCGTCGAGGAGGATGGCCGCTGGGACGCTGGTCTGAAAGCCTTCGTTTTTCGTCCCGGAAGTCGCAGGCGCGGCCACAACGGCTGCCACCGCAGCGAGGACGACAACAAGCGCCAGCGCTGGCAGCAAAGCGGCGCTCGGGGTCCGCACCATAACGGCGAAGAGGCCCCTCCCCTCCTTCGCTCCGGGCCAGATTATCCTCACGTCCACCTCCAAATCGACCAATATCATTCTCGCGCAAAGGCCGGTTGCAAAACAGGCCTTTGTGCCCGCGACGAATAAGCCGCGGGTCATTCGAAACGAGAGGAAACTGGCTCAATAAAGGCCGCGGCCGGTGAGGAATTCGCCGGAGTCGGTTTCGCTCGAGGTCGCTGCTGCATAGTGCGTGGCATTAGGCGGCAAGGAAGCGGTTGTGGAGGCGCTCGCCAGCCGGGTCCGTGGCGGGCTCGTCATCGCCACCGGTACAATGCGCATGGCGGCGAGCTTCACGGTGCCTGGCGCCGGAGCGGGTTCATCCTGGCGCAAGCTCGCCTCCAATACCTGATCATCGGAGCCTTCCATCGGGGCGGGCCCAACATATTCGACACGGACCCAGGCCGTGCCACTCGTGGTAAAGCCCAGCAGAAACGCCGCCCGTTTGGATACGTCGATGATGCGGTTGCCGGCATAGGGTCCGCGATCGTTGACGCGAACAATGAGCGAGCGGCCGTTGCTCAAATTGCTCACCCGCAAATAGCTCGGCAGCGGCAGGGTCGGATGCGCCGCCGTAATCGCCTCCGCATTGAAAATCTCGCCATTTGCGGTGCTGCGGCCATGGAAATCGGCGCCGTACCAGGATGCGACACCGTCGGCGCGATAATGAGGACTCTCCTGCGGAACATAGACGCGGCCCGCCACCACGTAAGGCGAGCCAACCCGATACACCCCGCCACCCTTGGGCACCGACGCTCCTGGTTCGACCCCGTAGCGGGGAACGACGTCGCTGTTATTGGCGCAATTGGCCAGAAAAATGCACAAAAGCGCCCAAACCGGCGCAAGCACAAACCATTCTAAAGCCGAGTCTGCCCGACCCCGCATCATCCCCATCCCGTGGCGGCAACTATCGAATTCGACGGTGTTCAGATTGTGGCGGAAATGAGCAGTTTGAACCGGTAGTACCACGCTTGTGCCAAATGGTCGGGCGGGAAGCCTTTTGGTTTCTCAGCAATTACCCTCGTTCGGCTTCGTCGTTCCCTGTACTGAGTAGTTCGCTAGGAAATCGCGATTACAACGGAGCTACGGTTCCGCTCTACGGTTACGCGGCTCCAGCATACGGCTACGCGGCTACCGCTCCGCTCTACAATTATGCGGCTCCAGTCGCCGACTTGGCGCCGCCTGCCTATGGATACGCAGCCCCGACTTACGCTGCTCCAGCTTATGCGGCACCGGCGACGGCGGGAACGACCATTGTTATCGTGACGCCTGGTTCGGCCTACCCAGCGGCACCTGCAGTGTCCGGGTACTATAACTACGCACCCGGCTATTGGGGCGGCGGCTACGGGCGCGCCGGGTATTGGGGCGGATACGGGTGGCACTAGGCTTGGCAAGGGTCGCCACGAAAGGCCCAACCGACTCGGCTCTTTGAGCTGGAATTTTTATTTACTCGCGCATGTCGTTGCGGCGTGCTGGCCCTCGGCTGGGAATAATCGCGCCGCGTTTGCCGCAATGACCAAGCCTAGCTTGCGCGACACACTTATTTTCATCGTGATTTTTTCCATATTGGTCGCCGCGATGTTCGCCTTAGTCCTTTTCGGGATGCGCTAACGATGCGTGAGGCGGAGGAGGATTGGAGGCGGCAATAGTAAGAATTGTCATCGAGGAAAGTCGAGAAACGTTACACCGATCTGATCGCATGACCTCCAAGCTACTTTCGCCGGATAGCACTTGCCGTCCGGAACCGGAGACGAGGCAGATGATTACCGGTTGGATGCAGCAGCTTGGCTGGACGAAGCAACCGTAGCCCTGCGGCTCGCGTCTGCTACTGATTAGCAGCACCTTGCCCCGACATGCATCGCCTGGCGCACGCCGATTGGCTGTTTGAGCACGTGGTCGATACAAGATCAGCAAAATCAAACTTTCAATCAGCATGATTGCCGTTACCCCCGCGATGGAAGGCGCTAAGGCTTCCCTCGCATCGTGGTGACCAGCAAACCGCTCGAGCTTCATGGCCAGCGAACAAAATTAAGGGCTGCCGTGACCCCTGGGGGTGTGGGGGCATGGGGTGTGGGCCACGGAGCCAAACCTTAAACGCAGATGATCCCAGATGATTAAGTGTGGGTTCCCGACGCACACAGCGTAAAAAGCTTCCGCTGATTTCCCACAAAACCGTCGCAAATAGAATGGACACTTTCAGATGCTGGGTGCGTAACATCGGGGGCGCACCAATGGGCCACGAACGGAACGTACGCCAATCATTTCGATATGGATGAGGCGTTCTGTGCCCGGATGCGCGCAGCCATAGGAGCGGGGCAGGAAAGTGCGCCGGTTGGTGTCACCACCACGCCCGGCACCAGAAACCCAAAATTCGTTCCTACGAAGCAAGTGGTGCGCTTCTCGCAGAGCGGCGACGCGTTCGTTGTCGGCCAACCCACGTCCGTGACAGCGGAACAGTCATATCCTTGGTGCGCCCAAGGAGATAATATCCTGCACTGCTATTACATGACGCGCGAGCAATGCGAAGCGGCCGTAAATGACCAAGGCTTCTGTGTTGCTAATTCCAATGTGCCAATCCTGAACAACGAAGCTCCGCAGCCGCGTTTACGGAATATGATCTCGGAGGGCATCCGCATCATCGCAATGGTCTTTTGAAGGCTAGGGAGCCTGCTTTGTAGTCACCATTTGGAGAGCCATTTATGAAACTAAATATGAAACTAAAGCTCGTTGCCGCCATTTCCGCTCTTGCAATACCGGCGCTTGCTCATGCACAACAGAGTGGTCCGCAGTCAACCGTACTGAAGCCAACAAAGGCGGATGCTCAAAAGGTCGTCCAGATAATCACCAGCGATAAGGTGAAAACGCAGGCCTATTGCGATCTAACCAAGCTCGAGGGTCAGGTCAAAGCGGTTCAGCAAAACACCGATCCTAAGACGGTCGAGACGCTCACCAAACAAGCCGAAGCGCTGATCGACAAACTTGGTCCCGAATACTTCAAATTGATGGACGGATTGGAGGAAGTCGATCCGAAATCCAGTGAAGCCAAGGAATTCATGTCTATACTTTCAGAACTTGATAAGAGATGCACCAAGTAAGGCCATTTCGAAGAACAGCCAGGGCGCGGTGAGAGATCAGCCAAGGTCGTTGGGTCCAACTTGGGTCCTTTCTCGGCGAAGTTGCCAATCACGGCTTATATATCTCTAAGTGGATGATGCTGTTGCGACGGAAGGGTGGCCGAGTGGTTTAAGGCACCGGTCTTGAAATTCTCTTCGCGCCGTCCGGCTTCGTTTTGTTCTATCCCTCCCTGTGTTGATTTGTCTGATGAATTGGCCCTTTTGGTCCCGGCTGGTCCTGGCGTGGTGTGGCTGGTGTCGGGAAGTTGGAGATCATTGCCGACATGGTGCCCCCAACAAAAAGGTTGGCAGATTGCCGGTAAAGGGTCCTCAATAATTCTTTTATCGCAGGTTGGAATTCTTTTATCGCAGTTTGGCTGGCAGGCGCGGGCGCGCTCACAATAATCGGCGGCGCGAATGTGCCCACGCTTATGGCTGGGCCTGGGCCTGTCGGTGTTACCGATAAAGCGTGGGCGGATTGCCGGTAACGGGACCTCAGCACTCACAAGCATCATCCGGTGTGGGCTTGTGCTGTGTCCAGCGTGTACGGCCTAAGTTATCGAGCTTTGTGCAAAGCCATTGCGCCCGCCCAAAGCATACACGCGATTAAACCGCCAAAGACGATGTAATCGGCAACGTGCATAGCGTCGTCCCCCACCACTGTGCCCCGGTAGCATGTCGTGGGCATATCAGTGTGACAGAGCGCCGTGACAGAACGTCGCTTCCCGCCATGCTCCGTCGAGGTCAGTGTCCCCACTCGGCGTAAACGATACCGGCAACAACAAGAGCCGCCGTAAGCATAATGAGAATGATCGTTGTGATACTCACCATGACGTTTGCCCCAACAATGGGCGCACTCCAGTTTACGGTGGAACGCTAGCTGTTGGGTCATAAGGGGTCTGTGATAGTCATCACAGAGGTCCGCCTCCGTGTCACCTGAACGTCGCTTCCTGCCGCCTTGGTCAGTGTCCGCTTACCAACCTATCAAACTATGCCTTCGTGTGGACAACGTGGACAATTTTCCACAAGTCTCAGCAGCAACAGCAGAAACAAGGCCGGCGAATTTTTTAAACGAATTAGGATCGCTAATTTTCACCACACATTTGTTTGCAGAGTTCGCGTCTTCTCTCCTAAGGTTTTTCAGTAACGGAGCCAGTGCAAACCATGACGAAACGCGAAGACCTTAGAAAAGAATTTCTGGCAGTGGCCAACCTTCGCTTAATGAAAGTAGAAGAAATCAGAGAACTGCTATCAATCTCGCCTGCCGCCTCCGTCGAAGAGGTCCTAAGAATTATGAAGTGCTGGCAAGATAGCGACGATGGTTCTACTCCGCCCAAACTAAGGAGCCAAGCGCATCGCCTGGTGAGTGAAATTCGTTACCTTAATGAAGCGAGTTTAGAAATCCTAGACGAGCTACGACCTATATCACCGGCCACCGCGTCGATATTGAGTTACAGATATGAACGAATGCCCAATAGCAGCTACGGTGCCAGACGCTAACAGACAGCAACTCGCTTACGTGTATTATGAGAATGAGCCGGGGCGGCGATCAGCAGCGAAGTTGCTGACGAAGGATGAGGCCCGAAGGATCGCGACGAACAGCGCCAAGCTGCCGGTGCTAATGGACCGAACAAAAACAGAGCCCCAAGCACGTCGCTCGGGGCTTTTTAGAGTGCTTGCCTTAAGGGACTACCGCTTAGTTTGTAGCTCAACGAACACCACCGAGTAGTCATCATAGTGCGAAGTACGCAGATCCGTTGCACTCGTCATCATACCTATTGGGTTGACGGCGGAACTAGCAAACGCGCTGGTGGAAGTCCCTTTTCCCACGCCAATCCAAGTGCCTACGCCAACTAGGACCAACACAGCAACAACCCCGGCGATATAGCTGATCTTGCGCATGTGAATTCCCCCTGCGTTCCCCACCATCGGGTGCGGTCAACACAATGCAACCTATTTATTTGGTTTGTGGCCGCATTGTGCGTGCCGGGCGCCATTTTTAGGAATTTAGGATCAAACAAATCCACAATTTTTGTTTGGAGTTCTTGACGAACATTTGCCCGACAACAAGATCATAATGAACACTTTGCGAACGAGCTCCCTCGGTGTTTTTTGTTTGTAGTTTTCGGGTCTCCATTTTCCAGACGATTAATCTGTGATAGGCGCGACGAATTCGCGGCGAACATTGCGAAGCTGCCGGAGTTGGTGCGGAAGTCCTAGTTGATATCTGCCAACTTACGCGAGGACAAGTGTACAAGGTCTTCAAACTGATATCCGCAGGCCTCGCAAGCCCACACGTTTCGAACGCAATGAGCGGAGACATGCTCGGACCATTTCGGCGCGATCATATGCGCACCACACTGAGGACACTCACTAATTATTACTCTATTCACGGATAGGTCCCTTCACAAAGCCCTATTTAAATTTTCGCTGTGACGACGCGGTGTGACGCGCGTCACACTAAAAACCTACTCCTTTGAGGCCCTCACCTATGAACGCCTATCGATCGTATTTATTCCCGGCTCACGCGCGATGAGGAGCGGTGGACCGCGGCGAATATTGCTAAACTGCCCGACTTACTGCGCAAGACTTGTGACCCGCAACGTCTTATAATGGCTCGTAGTGGTTTTGTGCGACAGAGACCATCGCAATGCCACCCATACTCACGCGCCCGCAATCAAGGCCACTGCCGCAGACCTTACTACGTGGGTTGGTGGTACTGGGAATTATGATTGTCGGCGTGTTGTGGCTGGAAGGATACCTCCGAGATCAATTCGTGAATGCCCTTCAAGTCAGCAGCCAAGTTGATCGTGGCCGCCGAGGCTGGACCGGTGACCAGGTCGATAGCCTGCTTACGGACACTCTTCTTGTTTTCGGGTCGTTGGCGATCCTTCTTGCGCCGATGGCTCTCGCTCTCGTTATAGGCGAGATGAGACCCGGCGGTGCAGGTTGGAAACTGCTCACATTTATTTGCTGTGCTGTGGCTGCATGGTTCCTTTTCTTCGCCGACACCTCAGGTCTGGTCATCGCGTTTGTGGCTTGGCTTCTAGCGTGGGCGTGCGCGCTAGCCATGCGAATGAGCTTCAATCAACGCGCTGCGTGAGCCGCGATGAATAGGCGGGCGCGCCGGATCGCGGCCAATGTTGGCGAAGCTGAGCTATTGTGGTGATGCTAGCTCACCATGGTCGCCAACCAAGCCAAGAGTGCTGGCAGTATGGAGAAACAAATGGTGTAGCCAAATATGTTTAACTCCTCCGCGTCGTACATCTCAGGAGTGCGATCCCCTCGTGCCTGTATTACAGGGATTATCTTTGAAAGATCAATTCCAGCATCACGAAAGTAAGCAGTGACCTTAGCAGCATCGCGCCGCGCACCTGTCATCCGCTTGTTATAGTGATAAACGAGATAGCTCCCCGCTGCTGCTACTAAAACAGTAAAGAAGAAGATTATGACACCGGTCCCCGGTTTACCGATGCCAGCCGACGCGGTTGCTAGCGCCAGATTGACCGTAATCGTCCACTTAACAACATCCCATCGCTGAACCTTGCCCGCTGCTATTAGCTTCTGCTGGTCCTGCAACAACAGAGACGCAATCGCAAAGTCATGGTCTTGCACAGATGTCACCCCATTCGGGAACCTGAATTAATTGTAGACCAAAAAGCGAAGGTATGGGTCGAGGATTTTCACACATAATTTGCGAACCACTAAGGAGCGAGCGAGCGAAGACGAATTTTGGGGGTGGTAGGTGCCACGGCGGCCAAATTGAACAACGTCGCGACCGTGGCCGCTTCTCCCCGATCAACAACAAACGAAACAGGCACGGTGATCAAATAAACACACTCGATAAACAAATAAATCGCCGATGGCCGATTTTATTATGAGCAATTTGGACAACGTGATACAATTTATTTGTTAAGCGGCCACGGCCGCGATCTCCAATCGCTCGCAGGCTCTAACCCCAAGCCAATGGAGGCACCAATGGCTGAGGCAGCCGTTAATCTATCGCCGAATATCGCAACTCAAAGAATGCTCAGACATCGATCAGCGGTAATGACGCTGGCGCGGATGCGAGCAAAGAAGTTGGTGTTACTCGCACTCCGTGTGCAGGAATTGAAGCCACAACATTTTTCTGCCCGCGAGATTGCTGTGTTGACTGAGTACTATCTCAATCAGCATCGGGCCGAGCTCGTCGGCGAGGCAGCAGAGGCGATTGCTAGGTGGCCGGAATGTGAGCATTGGCGCTGCTCAAATGTCTAAAGATAAGTGCAAAACAGAAGTCAGCTAACCCATGCGGACTTCTACTTAACGAAAGTCACGAACTAAAGTCGAAGCAAATAACGATGACAACATATCGGGTATGCTCGTGTGTCTACTGACGGGCAATCACTACAATCGCAGACGGAGGCATTGCGTCTGGCAGGCTGTGGCAGGGTCTACAGTGAGAAGCAATCCGGCGTCTACACTGACAGGCATTCTCATGTCGCAACACCCAGTGGTGGATTTCAGTTGGTGTTCACCCAACCGCCCACGCCCATCAGCAAAATGCAATGGTCACCGGGAGTTGAAATCCTTGGCGCAATGGCTTGGGCTTTGGCTGGGCTCCACCAAGATTGAAGTCTCACCAAAAACCCACGAGCGCTATGCGGAGATCGTGCGCTGTTATTTGATCCCCGGCCTGGGGACGATTGGATTGCAACGCCTTACGCCCAGCGACATCACTCGCGCCTATGCGAGCTTCACACGAAAACCATCGGCGCGAACTCGCCGACATATTCATCGGATTTTGAAATCGGCCTTGGCCAGGGCAGTTGAGCAACAGGCCCTCACCCGCCATCCGGCCGATGCGCTAAAGCGATCGCCGAAGGTTGAGCGCAGGCCACCAGCGACACTAAGCGTTGAGCAAAGCCAGCGACTACTTGCGGGCATTAAACACACCACCACTTATTGGCCGGTGATGCTTGCATTGGCCACGGGATTACGTCGCGGGGAAATCTTCGCCCTACGCTGGAGGAATGTAGACCTCAACACTGGCACGATCAGAGTGGTGGAGAGCCTGGAGCAGACGAAGGCGGGACTACGCTTTAAGTCCACGAAGTCAGAGAAGGGTCGAGGAGTTGCCCTGCCCTCCTTTGCCATCACAGAACTTCGCAGCCACAAGCAGGCGCAAGCTCAGACGCTATTGGCGCTTGGCGTTCGGCAGAGTGGCGACACGTTGGTTTGCGGGAGGGTTGATGGCCAGCCCAAACAGCCTGCCAGCCTAACCCACGAGTTCACATGATCTGGTGGGGCGGAGGGACTTCCCTCGCGTTCGATCACTTGCGCCATTCGCATGCAACGGAATTGTTGGCGAGTGGCGTCCATCCCAAGGTGGTTCAGGAAAGGTTGGGCCACTCCACTATCGCAGTCACAATGGACATCTATTCCCATGTCACGCCGGGGATGCAGAGCGAGGCCGTGGCGAAACTTGATCTGGCATTTGGAGATCAAATTGGAGATCATCGACCAAAAACAGGCTGACGCTAATTAGAATTCGCATTTGACTTCAACGCTATGGAAGGGTGGCCGAGTGGTTTAAGGCACCGGTCTTGAAAACCGGCAGGGGGCTTTGCTCCCTCGTGAGTTCGAATCTCACCCCTTCCACCAATTCCC
>Ga0318561_10000476_pt1 | contig 12344 bp, 12 predicted proteins | sample GRESIP065b5f23_FD_202526 | JGI IMG/M metagenome (GOLD analysis project Ga0318561, IMG submission 202526) | Tropical soil microbial communities from Luquillo Experimental Forest, Puerto Rico - GRE.SIPMG.065b5f23 | ecosystem: Environmental > Terrestrial > Soil > Tropical forest > Bulk soil... | reverse complement strand
GCTTAAACGAAGTAATCTAGCAATCTCGGACCGGTTGAAGCCCCCTGTAGCCCGCTGGACCTGCCTTCTTAACTTTAGCTGCCACTGTCGAATGAATCGCTTTGGAGATTGATATGCGCAAAAGCCGCAACACCCTATTCGGCATTCTCGCATTGACTTTAGCGTGCGAAACAACGACGGCTGTACCAACTGAGGGGGCAGAACTGTATGTCCCCAGCGTCTACAAGGCGATGCCCGCCCGCTTGTTTAGCTACCCCTATGGTGGAACTTATCTGAGGGTTGATTACGCGAAACGCAGATTTGGCTATCCATACGTCGGCTCCTACTACGGAAACTATTATGCTCCCGATTATGCGTATTCCTACGTTCCCCCCTACTGGAATTACTACGATCCCTCGTACCCGAGTTACTACGGCTACAGCAGCACTTGCTACCGCTCTCGCCGCTGTTCACGCTCTCTCTAAAGCGGTTGATCGAGGTCCACCTCGTGACCGACCGAATGAAGACATCGGCAGGTCGAGGTCATTGTCCGGTGATTTGGGGTCGGCCTTCGACATCAGTGCTAGGGCGGCGTGACTTTGCCCCGGACATTTGCAGGCGCCTTTAAGTCTTCGGTAGGCTGCTGAGCACGCCAGCCGCATGCCATGGAAGGCTGGGATTGGGCGCCCGCTTCCGTAACATATGGAACGGTCGTTGGTGGGTTCATGTTCGGTTTTGTTCGGCTCGTTGTGAAGGCATTTATGAGGTCAGGCGAAACGACGCCGCCAAACGGCGCTGGCACACCTTCCTCGCTCGTGGCAATTCGCCGAACAGAGTGATCGGCCCCACTGCATAGGTAGCGTGATCCATGCATCGTAGTGACAAGGCTTGCGCTTCGGCGCGACGAACATTGTCCTCAACGAACGCTTTGGGCGCGCTGGCTGTGGCGATGGGGATGACGATGGCGGAATTGTTCTACCGCTTCGGTTGTCCAAAAAATTAACGCGCAGATCGCAGCGCCGCTTGGGTTGTCCAAAAAATTACCCGCGCAGATCGTGATTGTCCAAAAAGTTAAGCTTGAACCATGTGGAAGGTCTCTGCTAACCGCGGTAACTGCCGTCGTCACCGGCGATTTCATTCTCAACAGCAGCGGCGCGCTTCCGCCGCAATTGATCTTCGCCGAGCAAAGAATGTCACGCTGGTCAATCCGCTGGTCGAGCGCACGGCGTTAAATTACGTGATCGGACCGCTCGTGATGTCATTCAATCGGGCCTTCCGGCAGAAATGACGTGGAAGCATCCGATGCTGCTCCCCCGACACGACACTACAAGCCTTTTGCGCGCACGGACAGCAGACGCGCGGCTCACGCCTTCTCGTGAGGTCGCATGATTCAACCCTACGATTTAGTGACGGCGCTCGACCTCAATAGCCTCATGGTCTTCTTCTGGTTCACGCTGTTGTTCGACGTGCCTCGCTACGTCCTGAGCGCGATTGCTATGGCTTGCGTGCCGTGGCACTCGCCGCCGCCCAAACGCTACAGGACCAGCGCCGTCGTGGCCGGGCATAACGAAGCGAAGACCGTTCGCCAGTGCGTCTGCTCGCTCGAGGTCGACGAAATCATCGTCGTCGACGATGGCTCGACCGACGAGCCTCAAGGAAGAAAACATCATCGCCCACGCCATTCGCTTGCCGTCACGGCAAAGCAAACCCGCCGCCATCAATGCCGGGCTGGCGTTATGCTCGGGTGAGATCGTACTGATCATCGACGCCGACACGGTTTTGGCGCCGGGCGCGGTCGCCGCTGTGCTCGGTTACTTCTCCGACCCCAAGGTCGGCGGCGTCAATTTCAATTTGCAGGTGCGCAACGAATGCGCGACCCTGACCACGTGGTTTCAGGCCATTGAATATTCCATCGCAGTGTCGGCCGGGAAACGCATGGCCGACGCCCTTGGCATTCTGCCCAACGTATCGGGCGCGGCCGGAGCATTTCGCCGCACAGCGCTAGAGCAGGTGGGAGGACAAGATATCGAGGTGGCTGAAGATGCCGCCTTGTCCATGAAGCTGCGCGACGCGGGCTGGCGGTTGCGATTCGCGCCCGACGCGATCGCCCGCACCATTGCGCCGGAGACCATGGTCTCCCTGTTGCTGCAACGACTGCGGTGGGATTCGAGCATCATCACGATTTGGTGGCGAAAGCACGCCCGCAACCTCAACCCGTTCGGACAGCATTTCAGCTTCGCCAACATGTGGACCAATCTTGACGTGCTGTGGTTCTCCGCAATCCTGCCGCTCGTGTTACCGGTTTACGTGTTGTGGCTCTACAATTCGGTCGGCGATGCCTCGATCACGTTTTTGCTGACCGTGTTCCTCGGACTGTGTGCACTCGACATAGTTCTATGCGTCGTCACGTGCATTCCTCTGAGGTTTTGGCCTTACGTGCCTTATTACGTGATCGTGCAGAATCTCGTGATGAAGCCCCTGCGCATAATCGCGCTCGTGCTCGAACTCACGCTGCAAATCTCAAGACGTGACAACTACATTCCGGCCCACCAGCGCTGGAAGCTGTCGTAAAATCCCCGAGGTGAATCGTGCGACGCTCTCTTACCAGGTTGATCTATTTTGCTGCGTTGATCGCGTTCGCGATCTACCTCGGCAATACCTTTGCCGGCGGCTACGTCTACATGCGGGGGGAAGGCCTTGTCGTCGGCGAGCCCGCCGTAGTCGCCGCCGAGTTTATCGCAACTGTGACTGACGTGCCGGTCAAGGATGGGCAGGAGGTGAAGCGGGGCGAAATCGTCAGCCATATCTCGTCGCAGTACATGAGCGAAACCCGCGCCAAGCTTACCTCCGATTACGCCGCGCGCGCCTCGCGCCTCGCCGAGGTGAAGGCACGACGGGAAATTGTAGACGCCGTGTTGGTCTCGGCTGAAACCCGCGAGCGCGTCGCGGCCAATGGCCTCGCGCAACTCGATACAATCCAGAAGAAGGGCTACCTGCCGATCTTGACCCACACCGCCGCGACCGATCAGGCGTTCAAGGGCAAGCAGGAGGCCGAAGCGTTGCGCGCCGAGAGTCGCGCCCTCGACGGGCAAATTTTGACTATGGCGTCGGCGTCAGAACAAGCCGACTGCGCCCTGAGGGAGTTGGTCACGCTCTACGACGATGGCAACCTTCGATCGATGATCGACGGTGTTGTCAGCAAAGTCCTGGTCAGCCCCGGCTCAGTGGTGCGTCCGGGCGAGCCAATGATCGAGATCGTCGGCAAGCATCGTTTCGTCGTGGCGTGGTTTCCGGTTTCGCGTCTCTATCGACTCCAGGTGGGCGACGGCGTCACCATTAGCACCGGCGGGGGGAGGAGCCTGCCCGGCAAGATCGCAAAGGTCAGCGTCATTGCCGACGCGCTACCGAAGGAATTCCAGAAGGCATTCGCGCCCGCCGAACGGCAGCAATTAATGTGGATCGAATTCGAGCCGGGCCTCACTCCGCCGCCCTACTTCACGAAAGTGACCATCAGTTAGGGATGATCGATGGCTGCTCGCGATGGCGAAGAAACAATCATTTGCGCAAGTCTGCCGCGGACGAGCCTGCTCCTTAGTGTGTAAGCGTGCGACAGTGAGCCTCGATGACCGGATGACGAGCTAGCTTAGTTTTATGGAATTGCGACAAATCAAATACTTTCTGGTCTTGTGCCAAGTAGGAACATTTACGCGTGCGGCTGCGATCAGCGGCATTTCCCAACCGTCACTTTCAAATGCAATTCGGCGATTGGAGCATGAGCTCGGAGGTCCTCTGTTCGATCGCGGACGGCCTGTCCGGCTTTCGCCATTCGGCGAAGCCGTCAAAGCGCGTTTCGAGGCAATCATGTGCGAGATCGACAAAATACATCAGCTGAGTTCCGAAGGAATAACGCATTCTGGAAATGACCGAGGACAAGAAGCCGATCCATGTGATGCCTTCACCTGCGCGAGGTGATCCACGAGTGATGACCGTTTGAAAGGGCGCACCAAATGACCGGGCGAAACTAAATGCGAACCTTGATGACGATGATTGCGATACTCATCTTACCTGCCGCATGTGCGGAAGGCCACGACATCTACAGCGGACTAATGGATCGCCTTGGAGAGTCGAGCTGCTGCGACGACAGGGATTGCCGTCCGGCGCATTACCGGATCACTTCCGCCGGCGTCGAAATGTTGCTCGATGATGATGAGTGGGTCCGCGTGCCCAATGACGTCATTCAATATCGCACCCTTGATGGCGATACCAGCGAAACCCGCGGCGGACATTGGTGCGGCGTCACGTATTGGAAACAGCAGGATCAGGTTCCGGGGTTCGAGTATCCGCCAACTCTGAATCATCCGGGATTGCATCCATCCGGGTTTTCCACTCGTTGCGTGATCCTGCCGCCAGGACTCTTTTGAAAGTGAGACTCGGGGGGGAGCCAATGTCAAGGGCGAGTGAGTCCATCGGCCCTCGGTCATAGGCAGCTGTCACTCACGGAAGTCCGCTTCGCCCTGACAGCGGAGTGGCGAGCTCGCCCTCGATATGTCTGTTTAGTGCCTCGGTAGCAGCGAGGGTTTGCCCGGACTCACGCCGAAATCGAGACCGGTCTTTCCGCAACCGCGTCTTGGAGGATCATGTCCGCGCCCTTCTCCCCAATCATCACGATCGCCGCGTTGGTGTTGCCGGACACGACCGTGGGCATGATCGAGCCATCGACGACGCGCAGCCGCTCGATGCCGTGCACGCGCAGCCGCTCGTCGACCACGGCGGTGGCATCGGCGCCCATGCGGCAGGTGCTTGTCGGATGAAAGACGGTCGTGCCGTTCGCGCGCGCGAACGCGAGCAGCTCGGCATCGCTCGTGCAGCGGGGGTCGGGCGCGCGCTCTTCGGCGATGTAGCGGCGCATCGCCGGCTGATTCATGATCCGACGCAGAAGCTTGAGCCCGGCGACGACGGTATCGCGGTCGGTGCGGCTCGAGAGATAACGCGGCTGGATCGCCGGCGGCTTCTCCGGATCGGCCGACTTGATGCGCACGAAGCCGCGGCTCTCCGGCCGCAGCTGACAGACCGATGCGATGAAGCCCGGGAATGAATGCAGAGCGGCGCCGGCGGTGTCGGCGCTGAAAATGATGAAGTGCACCTGGACGTCGGGCGTTGCGGCAAGCGCATTCGTACGAAAGAAGCCGCCGGCGTAGCCGGCGCCGATGGCGAGCAGCCCCTTTCTGAACAGAGCATAACGCAGTCCGGCGCCGGCGCGATGCCGCCAACTGTGGATCACGTCGTTCACCGTGATCGGCTCGGTGCAGCGATATTGCATGCGAACCTGAAGGTGGTCCTGCAGCTCGGCCCCGACCCCCGGCATGTCGGCGACGACGTTGATGCCGCACGACTTGAGCAGCGCCGCCGGTCCGAGTCCGGACAGCTGCAGAAGCTGCGGCGAGTTGAACGCGCCGCCGGCGACGATGACCTCTGCGTTGGCGTGCGCAATCCGTGTCGCGTCGCCGCACCGGTATTCGACGCCGATGGCGCGGCGTCCTGAAAAGAGAATCCGGCTCGCCAGCGCGTTCGACACGATGGCGAGGTTGGGCCGGCGGTGCGCCTGGCGCAGATAGCCGACCGCGGTCGAGCAGCGACGCCCATGGCGCGCGGTCAGCTGGAAATAACCGGCGCCTTCCTGGGTGGGCCCGTTGAAATCATCATTGCGCGGAAAGCCCGCCTGCTGCGCGGCCGCGATGAAAGCCTCGCACAGCGGATGCGGTTCGCACACATCGGAAACCGCGAGTGGCCCGCCCACCCCATGCAGCGCATCCTCGCCGCGCTGCTGGTCCTCGGCGCGGCGAAAATAGGGCAGCACATCCTCGAAGCTCCAGCCGGAATTGCCGAGCTGGCGCCAATGATCGAAGTCGGCCGGTTGGCCGCGGATGTAGAGCAGGCCATTGATCGAGCTCGACCCGCCCAGCACTTTTCCCCTCGGCTGGATGATCTGCCGGTTGTCGAGCTCTGGCTCCGGCTCCGAGGTATAGAGCCAATTGACCTTACGATCGGAGAACAGCTTGCCGTAGCCGAGCGGGATGTGAATCCAGATATGGCGGTCGTGGCCGCCCGCCTCCAACAGCAGAACGCGATGGCGGCCCGAGGCGGTCAGACGATTGGCGAGAACGCAGCCGGCGCTTCCGGCGCCGACGACGATAAAGTCGAAGGAGTCCGTGTGCGGCTTCATCGTCGTCCAGCCTCTCGCGCCCTCAATTCAAGAATTCGACGAGCAAGGTCCCAATCGATCGCACCGAGGGACTGTAAGCTGCCGGTGAATTTGACGGAGATCAACGGATTCCCGCCGGCACGGCGATTCATACGCAATTTTGTTGATCTCGGTCTGTCCTTTGAGACGCGCCCGACGTGAGGTCTTGCACCATTTCGAGCCCGCACGCGGCCGGTCGCTGCAATTCTAAGTCTCATCTGCCTCAACCCATGGTGCATTGCGAAGCCCAATTTCGCTTTCCCGAACGGTGGGCTAAGCTGTCGAACATGAGACAAGTGATCCGGGCCGCGATCAGGGCTCTTGGCGCGGGAACCGCAGGGAAGGCGACCATGGCAGGGCAAGTCAACACCATCGCGAGGCTCTTCGCGCCGCTCATCGTCGGCGCCGGATTGATCGGCGCAGCCCACGCGCAAGACTGTCCGCGCGGCGATCTCGACAAGGCCTATTGCGATCGCAATGGCGATCTCGTCGCCGATGCGCCCACCGATCCGAAGCAACTGGTCAACCCGTCGACGCTGATCTTCGCCTACACCCCAGTCGAGGACCCGGCGGTTTACGCCAAGGCATGGGATGGCTTCATCAAGCACATGGAGCAGACGACCGGAAAAAAGGTCGTGTTCTTCCCGGTCCAGTCGAACGCCGCCGAGATCGAGGCGATGCGCTCGGGCCGCCTGCATATCGCGGGATTCAACACCGGCTCCAATCCGATCGCGGTCAACTGCGCGGGTTTCGTGCCGTTCGCCATCATGGGCACCAAGGACGGCCAGTTCGGCTACGAGATGGAGCTCATCGTGCCGGCCGACAGCCCGATCAAGACGCCGGCCGACCTCAAGGGAAAGAAGGTGGCATTCACCTCGCCGACCTCGAACTCCGGATTCAAGGCGCCGTCGGCGATCTTGAAGGCGGACTTCAACCTCGAGGCCAACCGGGATTTCACCCCGGTGTTCTCCGGCAAACACGACAACTCCGTGATCGGCGTCGCCAACAAGGATTATGACGCCGCCGCCATCGCCAACGAGGTCATGTTCCGCATGTTCGACCGCAAGGTCGTCGATCGCGCCAAGATCAGGTCGATTTACAAGTCCGAGACCTTCCCGACCACGGGCTACGGCTACGCCCACAATCTCGATCCGGCGCTGGTGGAGAAAATCAAGCAGGCGTTCTTCACCTTCCCGTGGGAGGGCTCCGCGCTCAAGGCGGAATTCAAGAACGAGGACCGCTTCATCCCGATCACCTATCAGAAGGACTGGAGCGTGATCCGCAAGATCGACGCGGCGACCGGCGTCAAGTACACCTGCAAATAAGCCATCGGCCGAAAGTCGGGGCGCAGCGAATGCTTCGGATCAAGGGGCTGACGAAGCGCTACCGCACGGGCGACCTGGCGCTCAAGGGCATCGACCTCGACGTGCCGGACGGCGAGGTGATGGCGCTGATCGGTCCGTCGGGCGCGGGCAAGTCGACCGTCATCCGCTGCATCAACCGCCTGGTTGAGCCGACCGCCGGAACGGTCACGCTCAACGACATCGAGATCACGACGCTCGGCGGCACCGAACTGCGCCGCGCGCGCCGGCGCATGGGGATGATCTTCCAGGAATACGCGTTGGTCGAGCGGCTCACGGTGATGGAGAACGTACTCAGCGGACGGCTGGGCTATGTCGGCTTCTGGCAAAGCTGGCTGCGGAAATTTCCGCAAGCCGACGTCGACGAGGCATTCCGGCTGCTCGCCCGCGTCGGCCTCGATCACATGGCCGACAAGCGCGCCGACGAACTCTCCGGCGGTCAGCGCCAGCGAGTCGGCATCTGCCGCGCGCTGATCCAAAACCCCGACTTGCTCTTGATCGACGAGCCAACCGCCTCGCTCGATCCAAAGACGTCGCGGCAGATCATGCGGCTGATCAAGGAGCTGTGCGCGGAGCGCAAGCTCTCGGCCATCATCAACATTCACGATGTGATGCTGGCGCAGATGTTCGCCGAGCGGATCGTCGGTTTGCAACTCGGCGAGATCGTCTATGACGGCCCGCCGACGGACCTCACACCGGAGGTCCTGACCAAAATTTATGGCGAGGAGGACTGGTCGGCCACAATCCGCAAGGTCGATGAGGACGCCGAAGAAACGGCAGACACCAGCAACGTGATCTCGCTGGAAAGCCGCCAGCCGCACCGCGACCGCATGGCCGGGTTGACATGAGCGTCGTCGCGATTGCGCCTCGCCACTGGAAGAAACCGCCGCTGATCAAGCGCGCGTGGCTGCGCTGGATGATCGGCCTTGGCGCCGCCGTCTACTTGATCCTGGCGTTGGGCACCACCGAGGTGAATTGGGTCCGCGTCTGGGAGGGCCTGCCGCGCGGCGCACGGTTCTTCGCCGCGTTCTTTCCGCCCGACTTCACCAGCCGTTGGAGCGAAATCGCCGAAGGCATTCTTGAGAGCCTCTGGATGACGGTGGTCTCCACGGTGATCGGCATCGCGATCTCGATCCCGGTCGGCATCGGCGCTGCAAAAAACATCGCCCCAGCGCCGGTCTATTATGTCTGCCGCGGCATCCTGGCGGTGTCGCGAAGCTTCCAGGAAATCATCCTGGCGATCTTCTTCGTCAAGCTGTTTGGCTTCGGCCCGTTCGCCGGCGTCGTCACGTTGTCGTTCGCCACCATCGGCTTCTACGGCAAGCTCCTCGCCGAAGATATCGAGGATATGGACCCATCCCAGGCGGAAGCCGTGCGCGCCACCGGCGCCGGCTGGCTGCAATGGCTCAATTACGGGGTCCAGCCGCAGGTGATGCCGCGCATGATCGGGCTCGGCCTCTACCGTTTCGACATCAACTTCCGCGAATCCGCGGTGGTCGGCATCGTCGGCGGCGGCGGCATCGGCGCGACGCTGAACACTGCGTTCGACCGCTACGAATTCGATTCCGCAGCAGCGATCCTGCTGATCATCATCGCCATCGTGATGCTGGTGGAATATTCGTCGGGCTACCTTCGCCGCTGGGTGCAATGATGGCGATCGAGCTGCGGCACGGAACGAAGGTCTGGCACCGCCGGGAGCGCGGCGCGCAGTTCGCGACGTGGGCGGCGTGGCTCGCGGGCGCAGCGATCTTCATCTATTGCTGGGAATTGATCTCCGACAAGACGATCTGGGCCTTCGTCGCCGACGCGCCGGCGCAGGCGGCCGACCTCGCCGTGCGCATGGTGCCGCCGGACTGGGACTTCATCCACGCATTGTGGCGGCCGATGTGGGACACCATCAACATCGCGACGCTTGGCACTCTGATGGGGATGATCCTGGCGGTACCGGTGGCCTATTGCGCGGCGCGCAACACCACGCCGAGCGTGGCGTTCGTCCGGCCAGCGGCGCTGTTCGTCATCGTGTCGTCGCGCTCGATCAACTCGCTGATCTGGGCGTTGATGCTGGTCACGATCATCGGGCCGGGCGTGTTCGCCGGCATCCTGGCGATCGGGCTGCGCTCGATCGGCTTCTGCGCCAAGCTGCTCTACGAAGCGGTCGAGGAGATCGACGAAGGCCAGGTCGAGGCGGTGCGCGCGACCGGCGCGAGCGGCGCGCAGGTCACGGCCTACGGCATCGTGCCGCAAGTCCTGCCGGCGTTCGCCGGCATTTCGGTGTTCCGTTGGGACATCAACATCCGCGAGTCGACGGTGCTGGGCCTGGTGGGCGCCGGCGGCATCGGCCTGCCGCTCAACGCCGCGATCACCATGCTCGCCTGGACCCAGGTGTCGCTCATTCTGCTGATCATCATTGCAACGGTCGTCGTCAGCGAATGGGTTTCGGCCAAGGTGCGCCACGCGATCATCTGAGATCGTGCGCCCGTTGGCGGCCTTGAGCATGATCGGGTTGGGCCTAAGTCGATTTTGGGATTCTCATGCAATCTCCTGGCGGAACGCGGGGGCAAAAGGGCTCCGGCCAACTCGGATAAGAGTCCTTACGCCGTCCACTTGATGGGCCGCCTGGCGCTAAAATTAAGTTCAAGCTCGGTGGTACCTTTCAAATTTTTAATCGCACCTTTGGCGTGTGCGTTGAACCGCAAGGGGGGGCCCCGAGACAAACCGTTGGGCTGCTGCGGTGAAGCATGTCGGGCTTCACGGCGCTGAGATGAGCCGCCGTGCCGACCCTAGCTCAAATTTACGAAGACCGCGCCGCTGCATGCACCCGCGCCGCTGAACAGTGTGACGATCGCGTGTTTCGTGGCATGCTGATCAGCCTTGCGTTACAGTGGAGACTGGCCGCGCGCGAAGAAGTAGCGAAGCAGTCAACGCAGCCGAAAATCTGACTCCGCTCGTTGAGATACCCGAGTAAACACGTTACGGCGCCCGCAGCGCGAGCAAGGCCGAAGGGCCGCATGTGTTTGCCTTCGAGCGCGGCGGGCCGATCGCACCGAAGAGTTTCCACAAGCTGATTGCACGCTTAGGCGCGCGCGCCGACATGCCGTTTCCAATCCATCCGCATATGCGTCGGCATGCGTGTGGCTACGCTGGCAAATGCAGGACACGACAGGCGGAGGTGCAGGCTTGGCTCAGCCATCGCAACATCCAGCATGCAGTGCGCTACGCCGAGCAGGCGCGCCCAGCAGGCCAAGACCGACCTGACTCGTTTTGACCGCGTTAAGAATCTGAACATGGGCTCGTTCCACATTCATCGTCGCGGCTTCTTTAGCTCGATCACGGCCCAGGTCGCTGCGGCTGTCATCCCGCCGAGCGCTACGAGCAGCAAGACAAGTTCTGGAGTTCCTATCGGCGTCATTCTCTCGAACTATTGCTCCCCTCGACGCTCTGATTTCTATCCCAAAGCACAAATCCACAAATGGCCGTCCAAAAAATGCAGGTCGTTGTCCAAAAAAGTCGAACTCGGACAGACCTTCGTCCAAAAACTGCTCGTTGAATCGTGATGTCGACTGTCCCAGCATGGGGACGATTTTTTGCTCATAGCTCTAGCGAGCGGTCAACCATGGCGGTTCGCTTACAATTGCCGCGAAAGAAGGCCCCGAACCCCACCGACCGGCACGTCGGCAGCCGGGTGCGGATGCGCCGCATTATGCTTGCAATGAGCCAGGAAAAGCTGGGTGCCGCACTCGGCCTCACCTTCCAGCAGGTGCAGAAATACGAGAGAGGCGCCAACCGCATCGGGGCGAGCCGGTTGCAGCAAATGTCCCATATCCTGCAGGTGCCAGTAGAGTTCTTCTTCGAGGGCGCGCCGGACGCGTCAGCGCCACACGGCTCCAATGGAAGCGCGTTATCGATGGCCCAGATTAACGACTTCATCTCCGATTCAGACGGCTTAAGGATGATCGGAGCGTTCATGCGAATTGATAATGCCGCCCTGCGGCGCAGGATCGTGATGCTCGTGCAAGAAATTGCCGGTGACGACTACTAGGATGCCGCGATCTCGGCCGCTGCGACGCTCGCGGCTGAGAATCTGGAGCGGATCGAAAACGATCTGCTGCGGACTACCGACCTGATCGGAGGAGCCGAGCCATGAACGAGGAAACGAAAGCCGCTCGGGAAAGCTCCGAGGCCAGCTGGAAGAGTCTAGAGGCATCCCTGGCCGCCGTTGAGCGAGAGGCCAAGATGATGGCAGCGAGGATAAGGCGCAACGTCATTCTCGAGTTGCTTAAACAAGCTCGCGACCCGGACGAGCGGAGGGTAATCGAGGAAGTGAGCAGCCGAATGCTGCGGCAGGACAAAGCGGAGGGTAGGCCATGACGCAACCCAAATTGAGGCGGCGCACCAGATCGACCAAATCCCCATCCTTTGCCGCCGACCACGCCCTAAGCGCAACCGAAAGGGCCGCGTTCATCTTTTCGCGGTCTTTTCTCGAACGGGTCTTTCATTTTCGGCGCGTTGCCTCTTTGGGCGTATCTCCGCCGGAGGGGACGCGCGGGGCGAGGGAGGCCGGAGAGAAAACGGGGGCCCCTTTTCAGTGCAAAGAATCGCGGTACTTAATCGGGCTGTAGAAGCCCGTGCGAGCACCGCTCTGCGCGAGCTACAGGCGACGGTCCGCGCCCGGCAGCATGCCGAGGCCGAACTCGCCGCGCTCTACCGCGAGCGCGAGATCGCCAGAGAGCCAAGGCGGCCGAGCGCGGCCCGGCGCTGCCGTT
>Ga0318561_10000475_pt1 | contig 12350 bp, 18 predicted proteins | sample GRESIP065b5f23_FD_202526 | JGI IMG/M metagenome (GOLD analysis project Ga0318561, IMG submission 202526) | Tropical soil microbial communities from Luquillo Experimental Forest, Puerto Rico - GRE.SIPMG.065b5f23 | ecosystem: Environmental > Terrestrial > Soil > Tropical forest > Bulk soil... | reverse complement strand
CTGCTCAGCCCGCTCGAATTCGCTGGGAGGATTAGTCATGAATCGTCCTGGTTCATTATGCGGTAGGAATACTCCGCGGCGATCTATTCTGAGATAGTGCGAGTTCTGGCGCCTTCACCTGCGATCTCTTGAAAGGGTGCTGGCCGATTGCAAATCACCCCCGCCAGGATTCCTGCCCATCCAGTCAGCCCACCGCGGCAGTCTAGCCTGCCGCAACGCCCCGCTGCCTAGGCATCTGCCGAGGTTAGCTGGACTGGTTCCGCCAGGTGAGCTCGCTAAGCGGCTTGGAATGCTCGGGGCACAGTTCTTTGGGCTGGCGGGCCATCAGGCTCGTTGCTGTCCACCAGCCGTCTGCCTCGGGCTGCTCACTTTCGGCGGGACAGCCAAAGACATCACAACGGGTGATCTGGAATCTGGCCATATCTTCCTCCGGCCGGGGGGCTACGGCGTATGGGGCACCAGTCGGTGAGGGCACCAGCCTGGGGCCGGCACGCAGGCTCAACGTGCATGCTGGAGCCGCGTGGTCAGTAGCCGGCATCCCCCGCTGGGTCCCTATCGTGATGGCGAGCCTCACCTGAGCGGTGGTGCCGTTGCTGGGGATGAGTCAGGTGGTGATGGCCTTGCGGCTGATGATGACGATGTGATTGCTTCGGGTTGGGAGCTGGCGGCGCGTTCCCATGGGGAGTTGCGGTGGGCTGCATGAAAGGCCCGGATGAGCATGATGCGGCTGCGCAGGAATGCTGGTGTGTGGGGCCACCGGCCCTGGGCGGTGAGGTCTTCCCGGCCGGGCCTGGCCCGCCGCCTGCCGCGGGCTGCCGGTGATTCCCGGTGGCCGTACCCGCGGACACGAAGAGGCCAGCAGGCCGGTTGCTGGAGAGTTCCATCCTGGCGACGGTCTGGCTGAGCGCGACGGTCCCTGTCATCACGACGACCGCGGTGATGGCGGCGGCCAGGGCCGGCCGTAGCCAGGCCACGGCAGTGCGCAACCAGGCCGGCGAAGTACACCACTGAAAAGCCTCATGCACCGAACGCCGAGCTGCGGCGGGCACAGCCCTCGTCCGTGCGGACATCGGCTGGAGCCAGATGGTCGTCAGCTCAAACAGGTCCACGCAGTCGGTGACCAGCAGCGACACCTGCCGCACCAGCCACGGCCCGGCGAGCCGGCGGAAGATCCGGGCCAGCCCGTCCTCGTTAGCCTCCACGCAGTCCGCCGCCTGCCGCAGCGCGCGCCGGAGGGATTCCTCGAAGCCATCGTTGGGCGCCGGGGGCATCACGCCAGGCCAATCGCGGTCACCGGATGCCGTTTTCATCTTCCTGGCCTCAGCTGCGGCCGCAGTGCTTCGATCGCCCGGCCAACGTGGCTCTTCACCGCGCTTGCACTGATACCCATGGCGGAGGCGGCCTGCGCTTGTGTCAGATTGCCGTAATAAGTCAGCACAAGTGCTTCCCGCTGCCGCGGCGGCAATGCGTGCAACGCCCTGACCACTGTGAACTCCAGCAACCGCGGCACCCCCCGCTCAGCGCAGGGCATCCGGGGAGCACGCTCGGCCGTATTTCGGCCAATCACGTTGTGCTGGCGCAGTACCGACCGAGACCGGTTCACCAGGCACTGATACAGGAAAGGCAGCGCTGTTTCGGGGTCCCGGAGCCGGCGCCAGGCGCCGTGCATGGCCACGAAGGAGTCCTGCACAACCGCCTCGGCAACAGCGGCGTCACCCACCAGCAGCGCGGCCATGCGAACGAGAGAGCCATAGTGCTCGCCGTACATCACCGTGACAGCGCGGTCTGCGTCCCAATGGGCGGCCACCTGGCCAAGCGCAGCACCTGCCGTCACGCTACTGGTCACGCCAATAGGACGAACCGGGACCGGATCCCGTTTACCTTCGGTCCTGCCATTTTCCGCGCTGCGGGGGGAACCGGACTGCACCGAGCACCCCCCGGAACGTCACGCCGACCCAGAAACTATCCGCTGAAGGAACGTGCGCATGACATATGCGGGTTCCGGCCTGCCACCACGATTGGGCACAAACCTAGCCCTCCGCACGCTCGTCTGCAGCGTGAACTGGCGCGCTCGTGCCCAGTTCCGGCCTGCCACAAGGAGCACCTGCCGGACAGCTTCGACGCCGGATTATCGGGTGCCGGTATGGTCGCATGACCGTTCTAACCTGAATGAGGGGAGCGCCAGATGGCCGCCGAGGTTTTCTGGTCTGACCTGCAGCCGAGGCTGCAAGGGCTGGTCGAGCGCCTCGACTACATCGAGAAGTACCTGGTTGATCTTGGCGAGGCGGCCGGTTAGCGGTACGCACCGTTCAGCACCGGGCTTCCGCCCGAAGTGGCCGAGCTGGCGCGGGCCGGCAAGACCCTGGAGGCGGTCAAGCTGTACCGGCAGCTGACCAATGCCAACCTCGAGCAGGCGAAGCTGGCCGTGCAACAGGCAACGGCGGGCAGCATCTGAAGGTCATGCCCGGGAACGGCAACCCAGTCGCCTCCCATGAGCCCGGGATGTCACGGGATCTAGGCAACGCTGGTAGCGGTAACGTTCCCGGAACGGTCCGGGCGTAGCGTGCGGTTCATGGGTGGGGTGCAGCCAGTGCCTGGGCCGGTCGCCCTCACCGGCGGCAGGGAAACTCAGGTGAGAAGCCGGACTGCCGGATGGGTAGCCGGGTGCGCGGCGGCGGTAGCAGTCGCACTGACCATTGCCGGGCTGGCACTGGCCTACGTGGACCAGCAGCTGGTGCCCGCCAGGCTGACTGGCTGGACGTTCTCGAATATCTCCAGCCAGGTGGTGAACGTGGCCGTGCCGGTGGCCGGGTTCGTCCTGGCGTCCCGGCGGCCGCAGAACCGGATCGGCTGGGTCTTCCTGGTGGCGGGGCTGGGGCTGGGCCTGAGCGGGTTCTCGAACCAGTACGCGCTGCATGCACTGATCGTGGTCCGGGGGTCCCTGCCTGCAGGCCGCTTGTTTGCCTGGCTCGCAGGCTGGGTCTGGGTGATCCCGACGTTCATGCTGGCTTTGCTGTTCCTGCTCTTCCCGACCGGGCGGCTGCGCTCACCGCGGTGGCGCCCGGCCGCGTGGTTCGTGGCTGGCGCAGGCGTGCTCACCACAGCGGCCGCGGTGCTGCTTGCAACCCGCTTCTGGGCGAACCCGCTCGCCTTGTTCGGGCCAGGCGGCCCAGGCGGCCTGAACGGTCTCCTCAACCTGGTGACCACCGTTCTGGTCAGCGCCGCGCTGCTGGTCAGTGTGGTGGCGATCGTGGTCAGGTTCGTGAAGTCCTCCGGTGAGGAGCGGTTGCAGCTGAAGTGGTGCGCCGCGGCTGCGCTGGTGCTGGCTGTCGTGTTTATCGGATCGATCTGGGTGAACTCGGCGGCCATGAATGTGCTGCAGAGCCTGGCGTTCTTGTGCCTGTGGATAGCCATCGCCATGGCGATCTTGAAGTACCGGCTGTATGACATCGACCGGATCATCTCCCGCACGCTGGCGTATGCGATCGTGACCGGGCTGCTGGTGGGGGTGTACGCGGGGCTGGTGCTGCTGGCCACCCGGGTGCTGTCGTTTCACAGCACGGTGGCGGTGGCCGCCTCGACGCTGGCCGCGGCGGCGCTGTTCAGCCCGCTGCGGCGGCGGGTGCAGCAGGTGGTGGACCGCCGGTTCAACCGGGCCCGCTACGACGCCGACCAGACCATCGCCGCGTTTGCCGCCCGGCTCAACGACGCAGTGGACCTGGACACCGTGCGTGGCGATCTGGTAGCGGTCGCGCGCCAGGTGCTGCAGCCGGCCCACGCCTCGGTGTGGATCAGGCAGCACGAGTAAGACCCGGCATGCTTTGCCCCGGTCCCCGCCGGCGCTTAATCCTCGCCTGCAAGCCAACGGTCAAGCTGACTGCAACCAGATCGTCTGGGCTGGTCGTCCACGATGGTGCTGCGCTCCCGGCAGCAGGTTAACCCCCGGCCGATGGCTGCCGGGAGCGCCCAGCCGACTGGCATTTCACCCTGCTGACCTCCCGGCCAGCGCCTTGACCAGCGCAGATAGGAACTTTAGGCTCTTAGATCATGTCGGACAAGAAGCTGAAAGCGGTCAAGTCCGGCGTTCTCCTGACCTTGGCGGCTGCCGGGGTCGTCCTCTGCTGGCGCTTCTACCCCGGGATCTGGGTACCGGTCCTCACGATCATGCTCGGGTCAGCCGCGCTGGTGGGCGTGATCGCGCTGGTCGACGCGGTGCAACGGCGGCGTGCCGTTACCTCACGCTACGGGGTCCGCAAGCCGATTGGGACACAGCCCATGGGCGGCAACATTCCCTTCACCGGCCCGAAGCGGTACCGCCGGCAGCGCCGCGTGCCGGTCACCCGGCCTGGCCAGCCCAGGCAGGGCAGCAAGGCAAGGCCGGTGAAGCCCAGGTCTGTTAAGCCCAAAGCCCGCGGCCCGGCCAGGAATTTCACCCCAGCCAAGCAATCCGGCCCGGCTAACCAGGCGGGCCCGGCCAGGAAGGCAGGCAAGGGCTGGCGCAAGCGCCGCCCCGTGTACTTGCCTGCGGATGCGACGGTGACGTTGGCGGAGGTGCGGCGGGAGACGGGGGTGGATGAGGTTTTTGCGGGGTTGGACCGGGATTTGGTGGGGCTGGTGCCGGTGAAGCAGAAGGTGGAGGAGATTGGGTCGCTGCTGCTGGTGGACCGGGTGCGGCAGATGTTTGGGCTGGATGCGCCGCGGCCGAATTTGCATATGTGTTTTACCGGGGCGCCGGGGACGGGGAAGACGACGGTGGCGTTGCGGATGGCGGATCTGCTGCACCGGCTGGGGTATCTGGAGCAGGGGCATCTGGTGCATGCGATGCGTGATGACCTGGTGGGGCAGTACATCGGGCATACCGCGCCGCGGGCGCGCAAGCTGCTGGCCAAGGCGATGGGCGGGGTGCTGTTCATCGATGAGGCGTATTACCTGTACCGGGCGGCGGATCCGCAGGATTTCGGGCAGGAGGCGATCGAGATCCTGCTGCAGGTGATGGAGAACGAGCGGGACAAGCTGGTGGTGATCCTGGCCGGGTACAAGGACCGGATGGAGGAGTTTTTCAGCTCGAACCCGGGGATGAGCTCGCGGGTGGCGCACCATATCGATTTCGCCGCCTATGAGATGGATGAGCTGGTCGCGATCAGCCAGGTGATGCTCACCCAGACCCGGTATTACCTGTCCGCCGGCGCCGAGGCCGCGTTCCGCGAGTACCTGGCGGCGCGGATGGCCCAGCCCCGGTTCGCCAACGCCCGCAGCGTCCGCAACGCGATGGAACGCGCCCGGCTCCGCCACGCCCACCGGCTCGCCGCCGACCTGCACCGCGGCTGGACCCGCGACGACCTGATGCGCCTCGAACCCGCCGACATCCTCCCGGATCCGGCTTCCGCCGCTGAGGCCGGCGAAGCCGTAGGCCCTCACACCCGCCCCTAGCCGGGCTGCGCCGGGTCAGCCCGCCACCCGGAAGCTGGCGGCGCCAAACGCCACATGATCACCTGGGCGGACCACGAATCCGCCGCCGGCCAGCCAGCCATTCACCCGCGTCCCGTTGGTCGAGCCGAGGTCGGTCAGGAGCCATTCGCCGTCGGCCCGCCGCAGCTCGGCATGCCGCCAGGACACCGTCATGTCCGGCACCGCCAGGTCACAGTGGGGGGAGCGGCCGATCACGAACACCCGGTCGCCACGTGGCAGGGTCAGCACCGGCAGCCGCGGCGCCCGCCAGGCCTGCCGTGCGCGCAGCCGCAGCGACGACCACCAGCGCACCGAACGGGTGAGCCAGCCGTCCCGGCGGGGCACCGGGGGCAGGTCGCTGAGCAGGTCACGGAGTTCGGCGACCCCGCGGGTGCGCAGGGCCGCATCCAGCCGGTGCAGGAACGTCTCATAGGACAGCCGGCCTTCGACCGACCCCAGCCGGAGCGCCTCGATCACCTGCTCGCGGTCGTCGTCCGACGCGCGCACCAGCTGCGGACCGGAGTCCGAACTCACCACAAGTTCACGATAAGTCCGCGAGCGGCACGGCTCCAGCCCGCGCCAGCCCGCATCCGGCGGCCGCAGCGCCACCTCGCTGTTGAGTATCTCTTGGCCTGGTCTTAACCCGCTGCGCAGTCTCATGGGCGGCATGCGCGGCTGGTTCCATGGGCCCGGCTCGGCCAAGGCGCGGTCAGAACGCGAGTTCGCTGACCGCCTGCGCCGCTCGCTGCATGAGGTGGCCGAGTCGGTAGAGCCCGCCGCGGATGGCCTGGACCGGATTGCTGCCCGGATGCGGCAGACGGGGAGACCTCCCGCACCGGCGCGTGCGTGTGCCCCGGTCCTGGCCCGGCGGGCAGCGGCGCCTTAGCCCCGCCGCTGCCCGCAAGGGGGCCTGGCCCCAGCCCGCCGGATTAGTGGATCCTTAATCGGCGCTCGCCGCTACCGGCAGCGGCGGTTACAGTCAGTGTCAGGACAGCGCTGCCAGCCGGAAGGTGCCTGACATGAATCGCGAGCCGGAGGAGGCCCTTGAGGTGCTCCGCGGGGTGTGGACGGCGCGCGGCCAGACCGCGGCCGACCTCGAGGAGGCCCTGGGGACCGGGAAGTCGTGCAAGCGGATGGCCGACGTCGGCTTCGGGGACGCAGGCGGCGACGACGCGGACACGCGTGCGGCCTGGCGGGCCCGGCTGCAGCGGGAAGGCAAGCTGAACCCGGAGGGCAGCATCGCCGATCTCGTGCTGGGACCGGCGGAGATGCGCCGATAAGCCACAGATGCCAGCACCGACCGAGCGCCTGGCCGGACTCCCGGAGAACATCGGCCAGCTGACTGAATTGCTCCGCCAGGGCGGCTACCTGGCCGACCGAGGACTGGCCACGGCGCTGTTCGTGGCCATGTCGCTGCCCCGCCCGATCCTGCTGGAGGGCGAAGTCGGGGTGGGCAAGACCGAAGTGGCCAAGACGCTGGCCAGCGTTTTTGGGCGCAGGCTCATCCGGCTCCAGTGCTATGAGGGGATCGACACCAACCAGGCCCTGTACGAGTGGGATTACGCGCGGCAGATGCTGCAGATCCGGGCGCTATCCCAGCACCAGGCGGTGTCCGAGGATGCCGTGGACAAGCTGTTCGGCCTCAAGTTCCTGCTGGAACGGCCGCTGCTGGAAGCGGTCCGGGCCGGCGACCAGGCGGTGCTGCTGATCGATGAGGTGGACCGCGCCGACGATGAGTTCGAGGCGTTCCTGCTGGAGGTGCTGTCCGATTTCCAGATCAGCATCCCCGAGATCGGCACCATCGCGGCCACCAGCGCCCCGCTGGTCGTGCTCACATCCAACCGCACCCGGGAACTGCACGACGCGCTGAAACGGCGCTGCCTGTACCACTGGATCGGGTACCCGACGGCCGAACGCGAGGTGGAGATCGTGCTGATCCGTGAACCGGGCGTGCCGGAGGCGCTGGCCCGCAAGGTGGTGGCCGCCGTCAACCGGCTGCGCGAGCTGGAACTGGCCAAGCCGCCAGGCGTCGCCGAAACCATCGACTGGGCCCGGACCGTGGACCTGCTGGGCGGGACCAGCCTGGACCCGCAACTGGCGCTGGATACCCTCGGTGCGGTGGTGAAGGAGCGCGACGACCTCGAACTCGTCCGGGACAACCTGGAAGAGATCACCTCCGGTGCCTGAGGCCGCCGACCGCGCTCCCATGGTCGGGGTGCTAGTGGATTTCGCCCACGCCCTGCGCGCCGCCCGGCTGCCGGTCGGCACCGGCGAAGTGCAGACCTACTGCGCCGCGATGACCGCGCTGGACCCGTCCGACCTGGTCGACCTGTACTGGGCGGGCCGGGCCACGCTGGTCGCCCAGCACGATCAGATCGCCACCTATGACCGCGTCTTCCGGGATTTTTTCCTCGACGAAACGGACCCGCGACCCGAGGTTCTCATGCTCCGGGCCCGGCCTGGTGCCGAAAGCCAGGCGGTGCTGGAGATTCCCGCCGCCGATCCGGGCGGGGAACGGCCGGACGAGCGGGCGGTGCTCGGCCTGATGGCGTCGGACGCCGAGACGCTCCGGCACAAGTCATTTGCCGCCTGCACCCCGGAGGAACTGGCCGCGCTGCGCCGGATCATGACCCGGATCCGGCTGACCCCGCCCCGGCGGCGGACCAGGCGCACCGTGCCCGGCCCGGCCGGCCGCGCGCCCGACCTGCGCCGCACCATCCGTGCCTCGCTGCGGATCGGCGGTGAGCCGGCCGAGCTGTTCTGGCGGCAGCGCAAGCTGCGGCTGCGCCCGCTCATCCTGGTCCTGGACATCTCCGGTTCGATGGCCGATTACTCCCGCAACCTGCTGCAGTTCGCGCACACCGCCAAGCGTGCGGCTGCCCGGGTCGAGGTGTTCTGCTTTGGTACCAGGCTCACCCGGATCACCCGCGAACTGGCCACCCGCAGCCCGGACCAGGCGCTGGCGGAAGCCGCGAAGACGGTGTGCGACTGGGAAGGAGGGACCCGGATCGGCGCATCGCTGGACACTCTTGTCCGTGGCTGGGGCCGCCGCGGCCTGTGCCGTGGCGGGGTGGTGGTGATCTGCTCTGATGGCCTGGACCGGGGCGACCCGGCGGTGCTGGCCTCCGCCATGGAACGGCTGTCCCGGCTCTGCCACCGGCTGGTCTGGCTGAACCCGCACAAAGGCAGCAGCACCGACTTCCGGCCGAGCACTCTGGGCATGATGATCGCGGCCGAGCACATCGACCTGGTGCTGTCCGGCCACGACCTGAGCAGCCTGGAACAGCTCGCCGCGCTGCTCCCGGCGCTGAACTAGGGAAGTGTGCGCGTGAGATGGAGCGTGGGGATCGAGGCACAGGGTGAGCGCGTGCTGACCAGGGAAGAGGTGGTGGAACTCGCCGATGCGGTCGCCGCCAGTTCCGGCATCGCCACCGGGATCGGGACCGACCGCTATGGCGCCCAGCTGCTGGTGCAGGCGGACACCCGGGAGCAGGCGATCGAGCGGGCCACCAGGGAGTTCGCCGCCGCGGCCGCGAAGGCCGGGCTGCCGTCCGGCCCGATCGTCCGGGTCGAAGCAGTCAGCGAGGACGACACCAGCGAGGGCACGGGCGGATGATCCGGCTGGGATCGCTCGCAGGCTACCCGTTCGAGGGGCCGCGGCTGCTGGCCGGCTGGACACCGCCCGCCCGGCCGGCCGTGTACGCGATCCTCTACCAGCCCGAGCCGGAGACCCGGCAGAGCCAGTACGCGGTGGTCTATGTCGGCCACTCCGACGACCTGAGCACCGAGCGGTTCCCGTTCCAGCATCCGCGGGCCGCCTGCTGGATCCGCCGGGCCGGCTCGAAGTGGAAGGTGCACATCTGCACCTATGAGGTGCCCGGCGGCGGGCGTGGGCACCGGGAGCAGATCACCCGCGAACTGGCCGCGATCTACCACCCGGGCTGCAACCCCGAGCAGTACGGGCAGTCCTGGCAGGACCGCTGGATCGGCGAGTACTCCGCGCCCACCACCGGCCCGCTGGCCAAGCGCGGCCCAGAACCCACCGCCCCCGGCGGCAGCGGGTCCTGACCTTGCTTTTTACGGCGGCGGGGCGAAGCCAACCGAGTCGAGCTGGCGGGACCGGCGGGAGCCGGAGGCGGGCCGGGCCGGCTCGGGTACCGGCGGCCGCTCGGGCGCCGGGGTGACGTCGGTCACGATCTCCTCCGCCATCCCGTACAGCAGTGGCAGCGCGCCGGCGATCACCCCGCCGGTGGCGTTGATGTGCTCCACTCCCGGCCCGATGAGCTTGGCGTGGCCGACGATCGTCCTAACCGTCTCGGCGCAGTCCTCCAGGTTCCCCGCGATTCTGGTGAGCAGGCCGCCCACCCAGAACAGGTAGAAGGCCAGCCCGGCGACGAGCAGCAGGATGTCGACGATGGTGAGCACAACCAGCAGCGTCATGACTTGACCTTTCCGAGCACGCGGCCGAGGAAGAGGTGATGCTGCAGGCCCTCAGCGAGCAGGGCGTCCAGCCCGTCGGCGACCGGCGCGATGAGCGCGGTGTTCTCGGTGTTGGCGGCGGCGGCGTGCAGCGTGTCGCGGATCTCGGCGACCCGCCGGTCGATGGTCTTGACCAGGGCGACCAGCAAGCTCAGCAGCGCGGCGACGGCCAGCACCACGACGAAGCCGACGATGATCACCGACCACCAGACGGCCTTGGTGCCGTCGGCGAGCGCCAGCACATGCATGGCTAACCTCCCAGCCGGGCGCGGCCACGGGCCAGCCCGGGCACGATGGTCTGCGCGTACGTGATGGTCGTGCTCAGCGCGGCCAGCGGCGCGGTATTGTCCCTGGCCTTCACCAGCTCGGCATTGATCAGTGGCGCCGCCTGCCCGATCCGGCGGGCCAGCACCAGGATCGGGACCACCAGTGCCACCACCACCAGCACCAGGAGGATGCCGATCAGGTAGCCGACGATCCACCAGGTGTGGTTGATCGAGCCGGACGCGGCGAGCACCGCGGCGTGCGCGCTCACAGCGACTCGCAGAAGTCGGAGACCGGCTTGAGGTGCTCGTTGACCGAGACCAGCCGGGCCGGGACGGTGCTCGTCTGATCCGCGATGACGGTCACCCCGCCCAGGACGTTGCCGAGTGTGGCGTAGGTGGCCCGCAGATGGAAGATGACCCGCAGCAGGGCCACCGCGGTGAAGGCGATGATCAGGCCCGCGATGATGAGCGTCGCGATAGCGGCTCCTGGCATTGGCCTCTCCTTTCCGCTCAGCCCAGCAGGCGGGCGACCGAGCCCGCATACCGGACGGCTCCGGTCGTCACTGCCGTGATGGTGCTGTCTGTCTCCGCCAGTGCCGCCGGCACCGGCTCGAGCTCGCCGATCAGGGCCACGCCCCCGGCCAGGATGTCGTCAGACGCGCGGCGGATCCGCTCCAGGGCGGCGAGCACCCGGTTGAGCAGCCAGATCACCACCGGCAGGATGACCACGAGCAGGACCGCGTTACCGATCCACCACAAGACCATCATTTGGTGTCCCCTTAGCTCGGGTTGGGCTGGTACGGGGCGAAGAAGCGGCGGAAGACCCGGCCCAGCGCCATCAGTGCGGCGCGCAGGCCGAGCGAGAAGCCGCCCGCCGGGCTGGGGGTGGCGGCCTGCGCGGGCGACTCGCCCCGCTCGGCCGCGTCGATCCGGGCGGTCACGTTGGCCCCGAAGTCGCGCAGGAGCACCGCGGTCACGTCGGAGATCATGCCCCGGCCGTACTGCGCGGCCGCACCGGACACGTGAAGGTCCTGGACGACGCCGACCTGGGTGCCCGGGCCGCTCCGCTCCAGCGTGGCGGTGACGGTCATGCTGGCCTCGCCGCGGCCGCGCGCCTCGGCGCCGATGGCGTGGATGACTACCCGCTTGGCGGCCTCGTCCCGCTCGGTGATCTCGGCGGTGCCGGCGAATTGCAGCTTGACCGGGCCCATCCGGACCGCGACCTGACCCTGGTACTTGTTGTCGCCCAGTTCCCCGGTCAGCTCGGTGCCGGGCACGCAGGTGGCCACCTGCGGGATGTCGCCGAAGAACTGCCACACCTTCTCGACCGGCGCCGCCACCCTGAAATCACTTGTGATCAGCATGGGACTCTCTCTCCAGGTAAGCCGCGGGATCGCTGGCGAACCGCTGGTGGCAGCCCGCCGAGCAGAAGTAGTAGGTGACGCCGTCGTGCTCGTGAGGGTAGCTGCCCGGGCCGGCGGTCACGGTCATCTCGCAGACGGGATCGGTGGCCGTCGCCGGCGTGCTGGCCGCCGTGGGGGTGTCCCCGGCCAGCGCGCCAGCGGCCCGCAGCTGCACCAGTTCGGCCAGGATGGCGACCGCGATCTCCCGGTGCGAGGTGCGGCCCAGGTCGAGCCCGGCCGGCGCCCTGACCCGGTCCAGCCGGTCCCGCGGCACCCCCCGGTCGGCGAGGTAGCCGAGCACCGCGGCGCCCCGCCGCTCGGAGGCGACCAGCCCGAGGTAGGCGGGCCCGGCCGTGGCCGCCCGCTCGGCCACCTCCTCGTCGCCGTGGCCCTGAGTGGCGACCACGACCAGCGTGCGGGAGTCCACCTCCGCGCCGGTGAAGTCCGGGCCGTCCACCAGCGTGGCGCGCCAGCCCAGCTCGCCCGCCAGCGTGGCGAGCGTCTGCGCCATCGGGGAGCGGCCGACCACCACCAGCCGCGGCGACGGGTGGACCGGCTCGATGAAGACCTCCAGCGCGCCGTCGCTCTGGCAGGAAATGGGGACCACCGTCATCCCCTCCGGCACCGCCTCGCCGAACTGCTCGCGGGTGCCGAGCAGCAGCAGCCGTGACTCACCATCGGCGATCACCTGCTGGGCCTCCCGGATAACCACGGGCTCCGCGCAGGCGCCGCCGATCCAGCCGTGCACCTGCCC
>Ga0318561_10000458_pt1 | contig 12461 bp, 10 predicted proteins | sample GRESIP065b5f23_FD_202526 | JGI IMG/M metagenome (GOLD analysis project Ga0318561, IMG submission 202526) | Tropical soil microbial communities from Luquillo Experimental Forest, Puerto Rico - GRE.SIPMG.065b5f23 | ecosystem: Environmental > Terrestrial > Soil > Tropical forest > Bulk soil... | reverse complement strand
GCTCGAGCAGCGCGCGCCGCTCGGCGGCGGTGTAGTCGCGCCCACGCTCGGTGAGGCGCGCGATGAGCGGATCGGTCCGCCGTACGGTCTCGCCCACCCAGGCGAGGTGATACCAGACGGCGAGGTCGTGAATGAACTGATCCGAGGCATAGCTGACGCGCTCGGGCGTGCCGAGCGTTTCGGCGATGGTGGCGAGCTCGAGGTACGGCCCGAAGCGTTCGATCATCTGCTTGCGCTGCGCCCGCAGGCAGCCCCGCAGCAGCTCGAGCCGCGCGGCGGGCTCGGTCGGCACGCTCTCGGGCCCGAGCAGTGCGAGAATCGGATCGGGCAGCTCGCTGCCGCTTTCGAGATGTGCCGCGATGCGGCCACCGATCTCCTCGAGCTGCTCGATCAGCAGCGGGGTGAAGTTCACCACGCAGCGCGCCTCGGCGTTGCCCTCCAGATGCGCCGCCATGTCGGTGTAGTCCTTGATGGCGTGCAGGTACGTCCACGGCAGTGTGTACTGACCGCTCAGGGCATCAAGGTACTGCGGCTGATGCATGTGCCACAGCAGGATCACCGGCAGGCGCTGCGCGGTCATCGCGGCGCGCTGCGCGGGGCACGCAGCATGTCCGGAGTGACCAGCACTACCCCCTTCTCGGTCACGTGACAGCGCCGCGCGTCCGCTTCGCGATCGACGCCGATGGTGGTGCCATCGGGAATCTCGCAGCCCTCATCGACGATGGCGCCGCGGATGACGCAGCCGCGGCCGATCTCCGCGTGCGGCAGGATGACCGAGCGGAAGATGCTGCTGCGCTCCTCGACGCGCACGTCGGAGAACAGCAGCGATTCGCGCACCACCGCTCCCGAGATGATGCAGCCGCCGGACACCATGGAGTTGACGGCGGAGCCGCGCCGCCCTTCCTCGTCGAGCACGAACTTCGCCGGCGGCTGCTGCACCTGGTAGGTCCAGATGGGCCAGTCCTCGTCGTAGATGTTGAGCTCCGGACGCACGTGCACCAGCTCGAGGTTGGCGTCGTAGTAGGCATCGATCGTGCCGACGTCGCGCCAGTAGCTCTGCGCGCGGGTTTTCACGTCCTGGAACGGGTAGGCGAACACCTGGCGGTTGGAATCGATCGCCTCCGGCAGGATGTTCTTGCCGAAGTCGTGCCCGGAAGACTCGTTGGCGGCGTCCGCAGCCAGCAGCGTCTCCAGCAGGCGGGTGTTGAAAACGTAGATGCCCATCGAGGCGAGGATGGTGTCGGGGCGCGCGGGCAGGGTATCCGGTGTCGCCGGCTTCTCGGAAAACTTGGTTACCCGGTTCCATTCGGTGGCGGTGAGCACGCCGTAGTGCCGCGACTCCTGCGCCGGCACCTCCACCACCCCGACGGTGATGTCGGCGCCCTTCTCCACGTGGTAGGCGATCATCGGGCCGTAATCCATCTTGTAGATGTGATCGCCGGCGAGCACCAGCACGTGCTTGGGGCGGTGGGCGAGAATGAGCTCGATGTTCTGATGCACGGCGTCCGCCGTGCCGCGATACCACAACGGGCCGAGCTGCTGCTGTGCCGGCACCACCTCGACGAATTCGCCGAACTCGCCGCGCAGGTAGCTCCAGCCGTGCTGCACGTGCTGAATGAGCGACTGCGCCTTGTACTGCGTGAGAATGGAGATCTGGCGGATGCCCGAGTTGACGCAATTCGACAGCACGAAGTCGATGATGCGGAACTTGCCGCCGAAGGGGGTGGCGGGCTTGCAGCGGTGCGCGGTGAGATCACCGAGACGCTCGCCGCGCCCGCCCGCCATGATCACCGCAAGCGAGCCGCCGGTCAGACGGCTGACGTAACGTCCCGAGGAGGCGCGTGCGAGCTGGCGCGACATGTGCCTTACTACACCCCAAGCACCGCAGTCGGCGCAACTTCACACGCGCGCGCCATCACAGCCACTTCATCAGGCCGAGCTCGTAAGGATGCGACAGCAGCTCGTGCCTGGGATAGATGCGCACCTCGGTGCGGAACTGGCCGCACTCCGGCGGCTCGACGTCGAGCGCGAAAACGACCGCACCGTCGCTGCTCTGCTCGTCCGTGGCGGCAAGCGCGGCTTGCCACAGACCGTCTCGGGCGCTCACCGAGTACGAGGACAGCGGTGGAGGCGATAGATCCGCTTCCGGCAGCAGCCGACGCGCGGCAAACTCGACCTGTACGTCGGCGGGCGCGAGACCGTTGAGACCGGCGGCCACACGTAGGCGCAGCCGTTCGCCGCGCGGCAGGTCGCGCGAGGTGTCGCTGAGCAGCTTAAGACTCACCTTGGGCCACGCCTGACGTACCCGCTGCTTCCAGTCGGCGAGGGTGCGCGCCCCGGTGAAGCCGTCGGCCGCAAGGCGCCGGTAGTGCGCCGCGGCGGGCACGTACAGACCCCGGGTGTAGTCGAACAGGACGCGCCGCATGTTGAAGCGCGGGATCACCGTCATCATGGCGCGCTTGCTGCGCTTCACCCAGTCGCGCGGGCAGCCGTTCTCGTCGCGGGAGTAGTAAAGCGGCAGTACCTCCTCCTCCAGCATCCCGAGGATCAGCTCGGCCTCGAGGGCATCGCGGCGCTCGGGGTCCTGGACGTTGGCGGGCGGGATTCCCCAGCCGTTGTCGCGCGCCCATCCTTCCGCCCACCAGCCATCGAGGATGCTGACATTCAACCGGCCGTTGATGGCAGCCTTGATCCCCGAGGTGCCGCTCGCCTCGAGCGGTGCGATGGGATTGTTGAGCCACACATCGACACCGGAGACCAGGCTGCGCGCCAGCTGCAGGTCGTAGTCCTCGAGGAAAATGATGCGGCCGACGAACTCCTGACTCATCATGAGCTGACGCAGCTCGCGCAGCACCTGCTTGCCGGGCTCATCCGCCGGGTGCGCCTTGCCGGCGAACAGCAGCACCACCGGCCGCCCGGGGCTGTTGATGAGCCGCGCGAGGCGGGCGCGGTCGCGCAGCAGGAGCGTCGCGCGCTTGTAGGTGGCGAAGCGCCGCGCAAACCCGAGCGTGAGCACGTCGGGGCGCTGCGGGTCGAGCAGCCGCGTCACGTGGCGCAGCTGCGCGGGACTGCCGCCCTTGCGCTCGTACTCGCGATGCAGCCGCTCGCGCACGTTCGCCAGCATGCGCGACTTGACGTCCTGACCGATCGCCCAGTAACGCTCGTCGGGTACCTCCTCGAGCGCACGCCAGAATTCCGGATCGCGCAGCCGCTCGCGCCACTCACCGCCCAACTCCCGGTCGAAGAACTCCATCCAGCGCTGGTGCAGGAAGGTCGGCACGTGCACGCCGTTGGTCACGAACCCGACCGGGTTGTCCTCCGGGCGCACCTCGGGCCACTGGTCCGCACACAACCGTGCCGATACCGCGCCGTGGATGCGGCTCACGCCATTCAAATGGCGGGTGCCGTTCAGCGCGAGGCGCGTCATGTTGAACAGGCCGGGCGCGGAGGGCGCGCGCGCCAGCTCGAGAAACCGCTCCACCGGCACGCCCAGCTCGCGGATGAAGCCTTCCAGGTGCTGCACGATGAGCTCGAGCCCGAAGGCGTCGTGCCCGGCCGCGACCGGCGTGTGGGTGGTGAATACGCACTCGGCCGCCACTGCCTCGAGCGCGGAATTGAAGGGCAGTCCGGCGGTCAGATGCTCGCGCAGAAGCTCGAGAATCAGGAATGCCGCATGGCCCTCGTTGAGGTGCCATACGGCCGGCTGCACCCCGAGCGCCCGCAGCGCACGCACTCCGCCGATGCCGAGGATCATCTCCTGGCGCACGCGCGTCGACTCATCGCCCCCGTACAGCCGATGCGTGATGTCGCGGTCCGAGGGCGCGTTCTCCGCGCAGTTGGTGTCGAGCAGATACACCGGCACGCGTCCGGCGCGCGCCTTCCACACGCGCGCGATCACTTCGCGCGCGGCCACGCGCACGCCCACCTTGACCCAGTCGCCGGAGGGGGTACGTACCGGCTCGACCGGGAGGTCGCGCGGGTCGTGCTCGAGATACTCCGCGTGCTGCACGCCGTCACTGTCGACGGTCTGCGTGAAGTAGCCCTGCTCGTACAGCAGCCCGACCGCCACGAAGTTGGCACGCTCATCGCTCGCCGCCTTGCAGTAGTCGCCGGCGAGCACGCCAAGGCCCCCGGAGTAGATGGGGAAGCTCTCGTGGAAGCCGTATTCGGCACAGAAATAAGCGACCAGCGTGCCCTCGCCCGCCGCGAGGCTCAGGTAGGAATCGAGGGTCTGCAGCGCCAGGTGATAGCGCGCGAGGTATTCCTCATCGCGCGCGCAGCGCTCGAGCATTCCCTGGTTCAGGCAGCGCAACACCAGGCGGGGGTTGCCATTGGTCTGCTTCCACAGCTCAGGATCCAGGTCCTCGAACAGCGCGCGTATGGGGCGATGCCAGCTGAAGAAGAGATTGGCGGCGAGCTCCGGCAGGCGCGATAGGGCCGCGGGTATGACAGGGGTAATTTCGAGCAGCGAGTTTCTCATCCGTGGCTTTCGGGCCTTTCGGGCAGAGGACGCCGGAGTCTATCAGCCCGCCCTGCGGATCCCGCCTTGGCGACAGCAGCGACCGCAGCCGGACTGCCGCCGAGCGCACCCCAAGCTACGCATTTAACAATACTGGTTGACGGATAGTACTATGCAGTACATAGTACTGGTGAATGGATGATAGCCAGGCACGCAAGTTTCAAAAGGACCTCAATGCCGGTCTCGTCGCACTGGTGCTCCTCGCGGTTCTCGAGCGCAGCACCGAAGACCTCTACGGCTACGAAATCGCCAAGCGTCTGCAGCGGGCGAACCAGGGAGAAGCGCTCTTCAAGGAGGGCACGATTTATCCGGTCCTGCGTGCACTGGCGGCGGCCGGGCTTCTTACCAGCCGCGTCGTACCGTCCTATGCCGGTCCGGCGCGGCGTTATTACCGCATCACCGAGGAGGGCCGCGCGATGTTGCGCCAGTGGAGCGACATCTGGCGTCAGACCCGCAGCTTCGTCGATCGCTTCATCGAAGGAACCGACTCATGAGTGTCAATGCTCCCCGCTCGATCGATGAGTATCTGAAGCAACTGCGCAGCGCGCTCAGCGGTGAGGACGCCGCGCTCATTCAGGATGCCCTCTACGACGCAGAGGAGTACCTGCGGGCGGAGGTCGCGGCCCACCCCGACCGGTCGGAAGCCGACGTGCTCGAGCTCATCGCCAGCACCTACGGTGCGCCCGAGGAAGTGGCTGCCGCGTACCGCGACACCGAGGCGAAAGTGAAGGCCGCACTGAAGCCCCCGGCGCCACCCGCGGCTGCGCAGGCCGGGGGACTGCAGCGCTTCTTCGGGGTGTTCATGGACGTGCGCGCCTACACCTCCCTCTTCTATATGCTGCTCACCCTCGCCACCGGCATCGCGTACTTCACCATCGTCGTCACCGGGCTGTCGCTGTCGGTGGGCTTCGCCATCCTCATCATCGGCATCCCGTTCTTCCTCGCTTTCATCGGCGTCACCCGCGTCATCGCGCTCGGCGAAGGGCGGCTTCTCGAGGCTGTGACCGGCGAGCGCATGCCGCGGCGTCCGGTGCACCCCGGTCCGCCGGCGAGCTGGCTGACGCGCATCGCCGATATGCTCAAGGACGTGCGCACCTGGACGACGCTGCTTTACATGCTGCTGATGCTGCCGCTCGGGATCATCTACTTCACCATCGCGGTCACCGTCCTGTCGGTGGGCGTGGCGCTCGCGGTCATGCCGTTGGTGGCGGTTGCCGCGCATCTCGGATGGGCGGCGAACGCCACGCTGTTCTCCGACGATGCATCGATCGGGAGCTTCGTGCTCGCCGAGCACTCGCTGCTCGCCGCGCTGGTCCTCGGAGTCCTCGGCGTGCTGGTCGTCACGCTGCTCATGCACCTGGCACGCGGCATCGCACGCGGTCACGCACGGCTCGCCAAGTCGCTGCTCGTTGCGCCCGGCGCCTGATGTCGCGCGGTACACTGCAGCGCATGCTGCGCCTGTGCATCACCCTGTGCCTGCTGAGTCTCATCGGCGCATCGAGCGCGGCCGAGGCACCCGCCGTGCACGGCTGCCTGCCGACGGGCAACGGCTACCTGCGCGCGCGCATCCGCGGCGCGCTCAATCTCGATATCGACTGGGCCAACGCCGAGATCGAGTGTCAGGGCGGCCCGCGACCGGACGGCGGCGGCGTGCGGGTCAGCTTCGCCGGCCCGCCGCATGGCGATGGCCGCCGCATGCGGCTCGTCTTCGGCGTCGGCTCGGTGCTCGAGGGGCGCGCGGGCCACGACCTGCCGACCAACCTCACGGTCATTCTCGAAGGCGAGGAGCGGCTGTTCGCCACGCGCGGCGAGGATCACTGCATGGTGGACGAGCTGCGGCAGGAGCGCCTCGGCGCGCTCGGCGGCCCGAAGCGCTCCTGGCGGATCATTGCACGCGGCTTCTGCATCGCTCCAGCGAGCACGCTCAACAGCGACGCGCGTATCCTCGTGAGCCGCTTCGACTTCGCCGGCCAGGCGGTGTTCGAAGACTCGCGCTAGGAAGAAACCGATGTCTCCAAGGGGCGTTCGTGGTGGGTGGTGGCCGGCGTGGCTGATCGCGGCCTGCGCCGCGGCCATGCCGCTGCGCGCCGAGGACCTGGCGAGCTTCCCGCGCACGACGCTCGAGATCGCCCATCACGGCGGCGATCATGCCGCGCGCACCTACACCTTTCAGGTGTGGGTTGCCGACACACCCGAGCGCGCCGAACAGGGGCTGATGTTCGTGAGCGACCTGCCCGAGAGCATGGGCATGGTGTTCCCGGTCCAGCCGCCCCGCATCGAGAACATGTGGATGAAGAACACCTACATCGAGCTCGACATGCTGTTCATCGACGAGCACGGCCGCATCACCAAGATCATCGAGCGTGCGACGCCGCTGTCGCTGCAGACGCTGAGCTCGGATACGCCGGTGGCTGGGGTTCTCGAGCTGAGAGGCGGCGCAGCCGCAAAGCTCGGCTTGCACAACGGCGATACGGTGACCTGGGCGAAGCCCCCGCACTCCAAGCCCTCAGGCTGAGCGCGCCAGCGCACACGCCGGCCGGTCCTCTAGGACCCCGGCAGCGGTGTGCTCGTCAGCTGCGGCTTTTTCTTGGGTCGGCTCTTGAAGATGCGTGGCTGGATGGGCGCGCCGTAGATGCGGCTCTGTGAGCCGCCGGGGTGCGGTGCGAAGGAGTTCGCCTTCGAGTGCGCGGCAAGGGCGGCCGGGTCGGCCTTCGTCGCACAGTGCGCGACGCGTGCCGGCAGGACGCTGCGGGCGGCCGTGGATGAGCCGGCATGCAGTGCGGTCGCAACCAGCAGCGCCAGCACACCGGACAGGTGGACTCTCATGGTGACTCCTCCGGCTCCAGTGTACCCGGGACGCGCCGCCGATAAAGAGCGCCGGAGTTATGACAAACAGGCCCGCGTGAAGCCACCAACCGCGGACGGTACACCGCGGATGCCTACTCCTCTTCCGAGCGTGGGCGCCAGGTCTGGACCAGCTCCTGCTGCTTGCGGGCCGGCACCGGATCGTAGTGGCTCAGCTCCATGGTGTAGGCGCCCTGCCCACCGGTGAGCGCCTTGAGGCGCGATTGATACTCCGAGATCTCGGCGAGCGGCACAAACGCGTTGAGCGTCGCGCGCTGGCCGGGGAGCGTGCTGTTGCCGTTGATGCGGGCGCGCTTGGTGGCGAGATCGCCGGTGATATCGCCGATGGCGCTGGCGGGAGCGGTGATCTCGAGGCGCATGATGGGCTCGAGCACGATGGGTGCAGCTTTCTGCAGGGCATCGAGAAACGCCTTGCGGCCGGCGGAGACGAAGGCGACCTCCTTGGAGTCCACCGCGTGATGCTTGCCGTCGTACACGGTGACGCGCACATCCTGGATGGGAAAGCCCGCGAGCGCTCCTTCGGTGAGCACCTGGCGCACCCCCTTCTCCACCGCCGGAATGTACTGACCCGGGATCGCGCCGCCCACCACGTCATCGACGAACTCGAAGCCGACCCCGCGGCCGAGCGCTTCCACCCGCAGGAACACCTCGCCAAACTGCCCGGCGCCGCCGGTCTGCTTCTTGTGCCGGCAGTGGCCATCGGCCGGACGCGTAATGGTCTCGCGATAGGGGATGCTCGGGGGGTGGGTCTTCACGTGCACCCCGTAGCGCTCGGCCATGCGCTCGAGCAGCACGCGCAGGTGGAATTCTCCCATGCCATAGAGCACGGTCTCGTTCACCGCGGCGTGGTGCTCGATACGCACGCACGGATCCTCGGCGATGAGCTTGTGCAGCGTGTCGGCGAGGCGCTGCTCATCGCCGCGCCGCTCCGGCTCGATCGCCATGCCGAGCATCGGCGCCGGATAGGTGACCGGCTTCAGGTGATACTGGTCCTCGTCGTGCGAGTCGTGCAGCACCGCATCGAGGTGCAGCTCATCCACCTTGGCGATCGCGCAGATGTCACCGGGCACCGCGGCGGTGATCTCGGCGGTGTCCTTGCCGAGGAGGCGGAACAGGTGAGCGATCTTGATCGGCTTGCGCGCATCGCCCACGAACAGCTGACTGCCGGGGCGGATGGTCCCCTGATGCACGCGCAGCACGCCGAGCTTGCCGACGTACGGGTCGATCGACACCTTGAACACGTGCGCGATCACATGCCGCGCGGGATCGGGCGCCACCGCCACCCGCTCGGCGCTCTCGCCGGCGCCCTTCAGGAAGGGCGGCGGATTCCCCTCCGCCGGGTTCGGCATGAGCCGCTCGAACACCTGCAGCAGCTCGGGCATTCCTGCGCCGCTCTCGGCGGAGGCGAAACACACCGGCACCAGGTGTCCTTCGCGCAGCGCCTGCTCGAAAGGGTCGTGCAGCTGCTCCGGTGAGAGTTCCTCGCCCTGCTCCAGGTACAACGCCATGAGCTGCTCATCGAGCTCGACCACCTGGTCGATGATCTGCGTATGCGCCGCCTCCACCGAGGAGAAGTCCGCGGCACGGCCGTGGGGTTGGAAGAAACAGTCGACCACACCGTCGCCGCTGCCGGCGGGCAGGTTGAGCGGCAGGCACTCCGAGCCGAACGCCTCGCGCAGCTGCTGCAGGACCTCGGCGCAGTGCGCATCGCGGCTGTCGATCTTGTTGATGATGATCAGGCGGCACAGCTCGCGCTCGCGCGCGAACTCCATCAGACGCTGCGTGAAGGTGTCCAGGCCGGCGGCCGCGCTCACGACGATGGCGACCGCCTCGACGGCCTCGAGCACCGCAAGCGACTTGCCGAGAAAGTCCGGATAACCCGGGGTGTCGATGAGGTTGATGTGAGTGCCGTTGTAGTCGAAGCTGCAGATCGTGCTGTCGAGCGAGTGCTGCAGGCGCCTTTCCTGCGGGTCGAAATCCGAGACAGTAGTGCCGCGCGCGAGGCTGCCGCGGCTGCGGGTGGCCCCTGCCTGAGACAGCAGCGTTTCCACGAGCGAGGTCTTGCCCGCGCCGGCCGGTCCGACCAGCGCGATGTTACGGATGCCCGAAGTCATGTACCCCATGGCGACTGTCCCCCGGTTAAAACCGGCGGCGCGCGGCCCTCACCGGCGTCTGACAGACTACTCCGGCAGGCCTGTCGTAGGCTACCCGAGGGCGTACCATGGCCTCAGGTCCCCCGCGGCCGTCAGCATGCAGGAGTCCGCCATGAGTGATCCGGCCCAGGAAGCTGCGCGCAAACGGCGCCAGAAGATTCAGCGCCAGCTCGATGAGGCGCTCGAGGACAGTTTTCCGGCGAGCGACCCGGTGTCCATCGTGACCTCGCACGAGGAGGAAGACTGGGGCGACGGCGAGACGCCGCCGCCTGCGCCAAAACCCCCCGCTACCGGTGGGGAGTTGAAATAGCCTCGGTTTGCTCTCCCCCGGCGTCCCCAAGAAATTGCGCGTCTTGTTACGCGGTGTTCGCCTGCCGAGCATGGCAAGCGCAATTTCTTGGGGTGGTTTTTTAGGGAGCGGTCAGCTCGAGCGCGGAGCCCGCCTGATTCACCGTGGTGAGCACGATGGGGCGACGCCAGACGCGCTGCAGATAGTCGAGCACTTTGCGGCTGCGCTCGAGGTCGAGCCCCCGGCCATCGACCGCGGTGTCATGAGTCAGCTCGAGCGTGCCATCGTTACGGACGCGTACCGCTGACACGATCGGTGCACCGAAATTGTACTTCGGCGCCAGCACCGCTTCGTGAAGCGCCGTCAGGTCCGTCTCGAGCACCTTGATCTGCCCGTCGCTGCGTGCGCTGTAGCGGAACAGGTCGAGCTCCTCGGCGAGCTCGCGCGTCAGGTGGTTGCGCACGAAGCCGAAGTCATCATCCTGCTCCATGATGCTGCGCGCCGCCTCGAGTCCCTCGTGCTCGACGATCTTTTCCCACATCGAGAAGCCGAGGTGATACGGGTTGATGCTGAGCGAGACCTGCTGCTCCGCCGCCACCGGCCGCACGACGTCGGAGTGGCACTTGATGGCGTCGAGGTACGCCTGCTGCGGCACGAAGTCCGCCTCGCGCAACAGCCGGGCGTGCCAATAAGACGCCCAACCCTCGTTCATGATCTGTGTGGCGAACACCGGATAGAAGTAGAACGACTCCTCGCGTACCGCGAGGAAGATGTCGCGCTCCCAGCTCTCCATCTCCGGCGCGTAATTCGCGACAAACCACAGCAGGTCCCGCTCGGGATGCGGCGGGACCGGCGCGCGCTTCTTCACCACCGGCCCGCCGGCGGCCGCGACCGGCTCGAGCGCGGCGAAGCGCTTGCGGAACTGATCGTCGACCAGCGCGTGGCTCTCATCGAGGTATTCCGGGTAGCGCGCGCGCCGCAGCGGCTGATCGATGTCGACGTGCTGCTCGAGGGCGAGGGCCGCATCGAGCGCGGCTTCCACACGCTGCGCGCCGTGAGTCTCGATCGCCTGGGAGATCTGGCGGGCGTGATTGGCGGCGTGCTCGACGATGCGCTCGCTCACCTGCTCCTGGCAGCGCCGGAACAGCAGGTTGTTGCGCGAGAAATCCGCGTGTCCCAGCACGTGTGCGGTCACCAGGATGTTCTCGGCGAGGCCGTTGCTGTCGGCAAGATAGGCGTGCCCGGGATTGCCGGGAAACACCACCTCGAACAGCCGCGAGTGTCCCATGTGGCGCTGGATGAGCTGGTAGATGTAGCGCACGCCGAAGGACCAGTGGGGCATGCGCACCGGCAGCCCGTACACTGCGATCTCCATCATGAAGCTGTCGGGGACCGCCTCGAAGTCGACCGGGTGGAACTTCAGACCCGATGCGGCGGCCAGCTCCTCGATACGCCGGACGTAGTTGCGCCAGTCGTCGCTCATGGGCTCGCGGGCGGGCCGTCGGTGCGCGCGCCTTCCGGCGCGTGACTCTCGGCCGTGAAGAAGTGCCGCACCGCGCCCCAGACGTCGTCGAATTCGTTCAGCGCGTAGCTGCCGGCCGCACAGCCAGCGGCGGTGAGCTCGGCAAAGAGCTTCCCGGTCTCGGTGGCGAGCTGCCGCGACAGTCCCGAGGAGACCTCGACGTAACCGGTGAAGCAGGCATCCGCGGCGATCGAGCCGAGCGCGCCGCGCGCATCCTGCGCATCACTCACCGAGTTGTCACCGTCGGAAGCATAGAACAGATAGAGGTTGGCGCGGCCGGGGTTGTAGCGCGCATCGATGATCTCGCGCACCTTCTTCAGTCCCGAGGACGCCACGGTGCCGCCGGTGCCGGTCACCTGGAAGAAGTCCGGCTCGTTGAACTCCCAGGCTTCGGTGGTATGCGCGACGAACACGGTTTCGAGCGAGCGGTACTCGCGCCGCAGACCCTGCACCACCCAGAAAAAGAACGTCTTGGCGAGCTTGCGGTCGCGGTCGGACATGCTGCCCGAGACATCGAGCATGAAGAACACCACCGCATGCACGGCCGGCTGCCGCCGCCGCGCGAGCTGCCGGAAGCGCAGGTCCTCGTCCGTGAAGGTGGGCGTCGCGCCCGCAGCGCCGCGGCGCTTCACCAGCTCCTTGAACGAGCGGCGGCGGTCGAGCCGCGAGCGCGCACCGCGGCGGTCCCACCCCTCGCGCGTCCAGTCGGTCTCATCGGACGGGCCGGCGCGGGCCTTGAGATTCGGCAGCTGCATTTCCTCCCACAGCCAGTCGACGATGTCGTCGATCTTGAATTCGAGCAGCAGCTGCACTTCGCCTTCGTCGCGCCCGCCGCTACCTTTCTCGCCGGGGCCGCGGTTGCGACTGGGATCGGAGAACACATCGCCGGGCTTGGCCTTGCCCTGCCCGGCGCCCTGCTGCTCCTCGGGCCGGCGCAGGCGGAAGTGATAATGCTCGAGCATGCGCACCGGCACGCGCACCGTGCGGGCGCCGTCGTTGATCACATCGGCGCCGGCTATGATCTCCGGCAGATTCGCGCGCACCGCTTCGCGCACCTTCTCATCGTGGCGCAGCCAGTCGCGCGCGCCGCGTGAGAACAGCTCGTACCATTTG